>WBZP01005262.1_pt1 | contig 13223 bp, 8 predicted proteins | sample 5204301 | NCBI WGS metagenome assembly WBZP01 (sample SAMN12412401, study PRJNA552823) | activated sludge metagenome | isolation source: activated sludge from nitrification reactor of wastewater treatment plant... | place: USA: Pennsylvania | collected 2017
CTCCTATCTTGATGCCCGATACAATGGCGTGGCTCGGCCCACCGTTGGCACTTTGCGTTTCGTAGTTGCCCGTGCCTGTCCCGGCACCCGTATCCGGCAAATCGCCGTAGTCTAAAGCAATGACCCGCACGGTGTAGTCTTCCACCTCTCCGTTGGGGGCTTCCCCCACAGACAAAAGGGCAGCCGTCGCATTTGTTGAAAGACGCACCCGCACACCCAAGTCAGCACCCGTCACTGCATTCAGGGGCGGCGTTACCGAAATGGTTGTGGCAGTAGTAGCATTTGCCACCGTCGTGCTGTACCGCTCTGTAAGCGGGTCAAAACTGCCATCATTGTTCCAATCTATGAAAAGTACCAGCGTGGCACTACTACCTGTGGTGTTTACATAGTTTATCGTCACGTTGGCCGATACGCCCGCCACTAAAGTGGGCAGGATTACCCCGTCTTCATCGTCGGTACCTGCGCCCGGATCGGTGTCGTTGGCATCGTCGCCCGTGGCCAGCATGGTCTGTTGGCCATCCCCCTCAGCATCTACCGTAGTACCTAATTTGAGGGTCACATTGCCATTCACGTCCATGACGATTTTGTGGCTCGGGCCATCGTTGGCGCTGCCCGAACTTGCATTATTCTGCGTGGCGTAATTGCCCTGTCCATTGGTCGTTGTATTGCCATCCGCCAGATCGCCCCAGTCGTAGCCCATCACCTGTACCAGGTAGTCTTCTACTTCCCCATTGTCTGCTGCACCCGTAGGCGGCATATTGGTAACAAAGTCCGAATCGGTACTAAATCGTATGCGCAGACCTACATTGGTATTCAATTTTGCGTTTGCGGGTACCACGATATTCACTGAAACTGAACTGACAGTGCCGTTTCCTGCCACATTACTTACTGAAAACATCTCGTCTGTGGCACTGTTGAATCCGTTGAAGTCGCCATCGCCATCCCAGTCTACAAATACGACCAATTTGCCCAATTCTCCTGTTGTGTTTCCTAACGGAATATTGACGGTCGTGGTCTGACCCGCTACCAGCATGGTAGCTGTGGGCCAACCGTCTTCATCATCAGGTGTACCCGCATTATCATCCCCGTTTGCTCCTGTGTTTTGTTGTCCGTTGGTTTCGGTATCGGGTGCTGTGGTACCGATCCTGATACCTGAGACAATGGTATGGCTCGGGCCATTGTCGGACAGCAGAGTTTGATAGTTAACGTTTGAAGTACCGCCCGGCCCACTGTCCGGCAAGTCACCATAGTCAGCAAGACATACTCCTACCCCCGCCACTGTCACTGTGTTGTAGGCATAACAACCAGTGCTACTGTCGAATAAACGAATGATATAGGAGCCACCCGCATTAGGAATGCCGGACTGCACCACCACTGGCGTACCCGGGAAAGAGCCTGGTATTGGAGTTGCAGCAGCAACAGTGGTCGGGCCATCGTAACTGGCTGCGTTAAGTGTGCTTACTCCGTAGTGCGTGGCATTGGTGGCTGATACCAGGGAAATGGTACCGTTATTATTACCAAAACTGCCCAAACAGGTAGCAGGGGAGCTGGTAAAGGTGCCAGATGTGGAGGAACTTACTATGTTTAGGTTGACAGTAATTAGTGTAGCCCCACAAGAGTTATTGGTACTTGCAGGACGACTATAAGTAAATTGAACAGTGCCATTATTCCCTGTTAATGTAACAGACTGGTCACAACTGTTATAGGTAGCGATTGCTCCTGATACTGAATAATTTCCGGCAGGAAGATTGTCGCAGGGGAGGTAATCTCTAAGGTAAATCTTTTGCCCCACCTGTGCGCCACACAAGGTTTCCGTAGTGGTAAGAGTGGTAGGCGATACGCAACACTCCGTTACAATCCCAAGTGCTTTCGGAAGAGCGCTTGGTACATAAGGAATGGATAATGCAGGGACGTAATTCAGGTTTTTGTCAAATACAGCGATGCAATCGTCTATGGTGCTTACATAAAGATACCCTGATGTACGGCTATAAACAATTCCCCTTGCTCCAAACCACCCTGTCTGGTTTTCAGTATTGTCAACCGCAGTCTCATCAACAACTTGGCCGGAAGAATTGTACTTTCGGATAAATGCAGATTCCAGGGGTGAAGTCGTGTTGCTGTATTGTATAACAGCATACGTATATCCGGCTTCGTCAGAAGTAACACCCATTGTCGCCACATCGCTGCCTGGCAGGGTGGTAGTCGGATCTACGAGTATAGTTGAATTGTCCGTGCAAGTAGCAGGAGCGGTGAAATTGGAAAGGCTGCCCGTGATAATCCGTTCATTATCGCTGTAAAATCCCTCGGTCAGTAAAAAATTATTGTTATAATTAGAAAGACTGAAGCCCCAACCGTTTAAAGACGGAGTAGCCATACACGCAATTACTGCCCGCGAACACCAATCATAAAGCCTCGCCTTTCCGGAAGCTGGCGAGTAAAGATAAAGGCCATTCGGGGTGCCAAAAATGTTGAACACAGGATATGAAACCGTTAACCAATTGGCATCAATAATCACCCCATCAACAGTCAGCTTTTTAATTGTGGCACTTTTATAGTCTGAACTCATTTCTGCGATGTACACATAGCCATTAGGGTCCATAGCGATGCCGTGCGGCAAGGATATAACACCACTGCCTAACCAAGGTAATCCGATTTCAGTCAGGGAGCCATTCGCGTTTATTTTGAATTTATGAACGATATTGGCATCTATATCGTTGAGGTAAAGGTACTCGTTACAGGTACAAGAGATTTGAGCGGTACTTTTACCATGCATCATCATAAAGCAGGCTGTCAAAATAACACCTGCCCACTTCCCCTCTGCCAGAAACACCCTTTTAAAAATTCCTCTAAACCAGTAAAAAAAGGAGGGTAAAGACGATCTCAGCACAACCGTGCTAACTAAAACCGAAAAAAGCAGAAACAGGTACACGTCCGCTACAGGGAAAAAAGTAGGTGGCACTGAAACAATGGTCAGGCCGAACATACCTAAAAGAGAAATGGCAAAACCTGCAAGAGAAAAAATGATTTTTTTGTGTTTTTTTTCCATGAGTATATTAGATGAGTGAGAGAAAGAAATTTTTGTCCTGAAGTACCACGTACATACGAGACTTAACAGGGGGGCCAAAAACGGCAGAGTACTGGTGCGTATGGCTTGCCAAAATGGCTTGTAAAACAAATGCATATTGAACAACTCCGATGTGAAAAAGCAAGGTGATGACAGACAGAGGAAAATGGTGTGACATTTAGAAATTAGAAGGAATTTTACAACCTGTAATGAAAAAAGCGTCCCAAAAGACACAAAAATCCATAGAGGTACCTGACCTTGACATGGCAAATGGCAAAGTCCAGGCAATAAAAGTCTCAGTATAGATATGCAGCAACTGTTCAGGAATCTCCGATATCCGGTTCCACTGTGGTAGCCGAAATGAGTTGCGAAATGGACAAGAGCTACTCAGCCCTGTTGCCAAATCTCAGAGAAAGCCTTGATTGAAAGGAAGAAAGAAAGTACGGATGCTCGTTTTTAAAGGTGCTTACAGCCTTTTTCAGAAGACACCTGCATTAGAAAAATACAGTGAGAGCAAGGAAAAGAAAAACCAACAGAACGGGGTGAAAACACCCAAAACAGTTGATAAAATAAAAAATTCATAAATCAATGAAGGATTAAAGTGGATATTTATGGAGTTCATACGACTCCTTTCAGGGCGCAAAGGTAGGGCAAATATGGTTGTTGAAACACACAATGTAATTTTTCAAAAAAAAGTACATAAGTATGTATTATAAAACTACATATTTATGTACATTAAGAAAATAAATAACATAAATACAGGAAAAATGAAATTCATAACGAAGCCTTTCAGATATAAAAATTTTATTTTCGCAAAAATTTGTTACAAAGTCTCAATCATTCCGTACTTACGTTGTATTTTTACCGCTCATGAAATATAACTTTGCCTTAATAGCTGAAAACGATGGTTTCCGTCGCGAGGTATCCGACTATTTTGCTCGTTCCACTAGTTTAGAATGTGTAATGGCTGTCGGTACAGTAGAAAAATTTTTGAAGTATCACCGGGATTTTATGAATATTCGTCTGGTGCTGATGGATGTCGTCATGGCTCAACAATTAAGTATTTTTGACATTAAACATATCCTTCAGCGCGAGCCCGATGCGCATGTCATTATGCTTACGGATGTAGATGACGCGAAAATGATTATGCAGGCATTCTTTAATGGTGCTACCGGCTATATGTTCAGAGATATTGGGATGGAGGCTTTGGAAAAGTGTTTGTCGCTGGTTTTGCAGGGCAAAGGAGCTGTGCTGAATCCGCTTGTGGCAAGGGAGTTGATCCAGTATATGTTGCCTCGTTCCGGAACATCCCCGGATGTGGGGGCACAATTGGGCAATAAGGAAGTGATGACTTTACACATGCTGAAAGAAGGCCGTACTTATAAAGAGGTCAGCGAGCGCCTCGGCATTTCCGTAGACGGCGTGCGATATTATGTCAAAACAATTTACAAAAAATTTGGTGTGACGAGCAAAGGAGAATTGATTAGAAGCGCTACCTGGTAAAAACCTGCTGAATAATAAATAGGCGGGGTAAAAAAAGTGTCTTATTTTTGCCCACTTTTTATCATGGAGATTATTTATACCAGCCGCCTTCAACCCGACATTCTGTTATTAGGCCACCTTCGTCTTTCCGAGCCGGTTATTTTTCTGACGGATTTACTGATGGGGTTTGTGTGTTGTCGTTCTTTCTTATATCTGAAAAGAAAGGCACAACCGGATCGGGCCACCCTCCTGTATCAATGGTTCTTCTTTAGCATGTGTGCTTCTGCAGTGGTGGGCGGCATATTTGGTCACTTGTTACAGGATTATGTGTCTTATCACTACCGCTTAGCGGGATGGATTTTCGCACTTTGTGCCACAGCCCTGCTGGCGCAGGCATCTTTGGAACGTGGGCGTTGCCAGATGGCCCCCAACATTTATCGTTTGCTTACAGGGCTGAATGTACTGCTTCTGATTATTTCGGCTGCTACGCTGTCCCACACCCATTGGTTTCCGATTGTGGAGATGCATACTGCGTTCGGTCTTATTACGATTGTGGGCATTACGGAAGCGCGTTCTTTAGTCAGAGGCTCCAATAAAACGGCCTTGTATCTGCTGGCAGGTCTTCCCTTTGCCATTGCAGCAGTGGCCGCACACATCGTGCGTTTTTCGCCCGGTGGTATTTGGTTCAATTTTTTTGACGTGGGCCACATTCTGTTGTGTGGTACCTTTTACTGCTTTTTTCTGGGGGCTAAGCACCACCAGCACGTGTCAGTTTTTCAATAATTTCAGGAAAGTAACGGTGTTCCAGTACCTGTACTTTTCCGGCAATGTCCTCTGGCGAGTCGTCTTTTTCTACTGAACAACGCGCCTGGAAAAGAATATCCCCTTCATCGTATCGCTCATTGACATAGTGGATGGTGATACCGGTTTCTCGCACTCCCGCCGCCTTTACGGCCTCATGTACAAAATGGCCATACATGCCTTGGCCGCCAAAATGCGGCAACAACGCCGGGTGTATATTGATAATGCGGCGGGGGAAACTTTCTACTATGTAAGGAGGAATTAACCACAGAAAACCTGCCAGAACAAGCCAATCCGCCCGATACTGCCTCAATACATCTACCAGCTCTGTGGTGTGACAGAAGCTGTTGCGGTCAATGAAATGCACGGGTACCGCGTGTGCTGCGGCCACTCCCACCACCCCCGCCCGGGGCTTATTGCATATTACCACCACCACCCGGACCGATTCATTTTCGGAAAAATATTCCATAATTTTTCCGGCGTTGGTACCTCCCCCGGAGGCAAAAATCGCCAGATGTACCACTTTTTTTGTCATCTTTTTCTTGACCATTACCTGATGACCGCCGTATCGCCTTCAAATAAGCGAACTTGTTGATCTTTCAATTCCACTTCTACATACCACGAAAAAACATCAGGAGGTGCTATCGCCCCATTGATGGTGCCATCCCAGCCTGCTGTGGGGTCATTGGGTTGAAAGTCATGGGATTCAAACACAAGCGAACCCCATCGGTCGAATATCCGAAACGCACGGATACGTGCAATTCGGTCGTCATCAGCCGATACCAGCAGTCGTGCATTTTGTCTGTTCTTAGCATCGGGCATAAAGGCATTGGCCACATAAATATTCATCTTATTGTCCACTTCAATGCGTACCACATCTGTCGAGGTGCAACCGTCAGTACTCACCAATTGCACCGAAAGCGCAGTCGAACGCTGCGGTATGATGAAAGGATGCAGGCGATCGCCCGATGATAAATTACCCAGAGCGGCGGGCGATGACGACTTCCAGATAATGGTGTCTATTTTGTTTTGGGGATAGCCCGCCGACATCGTGGCGTTTACGTATATGGTATCTCCCGCCCGCCCTTTCAACAGGTCCTCCCGTATGGTGACAAGTGGCTGCTCAGCGTCGGGAATAACCACGGAAAAGGCATACTCACACCCATTTATGTCCTGCACAACGGCGGGATAAGTGGCAGGAGTCAATTCGGCAAATTTCATTTGCATAGAAAAATTCTGTCCGCCATCTATGGAATACGTATAGGGCGGGACTCCACCCTGCACCTTTAAAAAGGAAAGAGTACCTTTGTCCTTCTTACAAGTGAGACTATCTATGGCATAACTCACGCTGTCCGGCTTCAACGTTTCTTCTATTATCAGAACAGAGTCTGCATTGGTGCATCCGGTACTGTTATTTAAGACTTGAAGGTGATAATAGCCTGGCTTGTCTACTAAGGGAGACAGCGTATTTTGATCAGATACAAACTGCCCTCCGGTCGTTGCCCATGAGAAGCTGTACACAGGTCCGCCGGAAGCATAGGCCTGCAGGCGCGCAGCCGGCAAATCACACGTTAGAAAAAACGGGCTACCTGCCTCTACGATGGGCAGAATAAAGTTACTACTGACTTGAACCGTATCGGAACCGATACATCCATTATTTTGATTAAAAGCAGTCAGGATATAGATACCCGGGGCATTTGCTTTTGTTTTTACGCTGTCTGTTGCGCCCGTAAACTGTCCTCCGGAAGTAATCCATCTGTACATTATGCCTGCACTTTGAATAGAGGTGCTGCCATCCAGGGTCACTTCTTCCCGATTGCACTGTAAGCCGTCGGGAGGCGTGACAGACACAGCAGGCGGTCGAAAGTCGGCATTTACGATCATTTTGTCCATGCCGATGCATCCATTTTTAGTATTTTTTACCACCAGCGCGTAGGTACCCTGTGCATCAGCCACCGCTCTGAGGCCGTTTCCTCCCAGTACCAGATTACCGTCAAAGGTTAACCATTGATAAAAATAATCACTATCGGGTTTTTGGACGCTGCCGTGCAATTCTACGGAGGTAGTTTTACAGTTAATCAGAAGGTCAGGGCCGGCAGATATCACCGGGGTAATAGTGTCTATGGGCAGCAATACAGAGGAAGTGTCCTTACAACCGTTTTTAATATTGGTGACAATGAGGTGGTAGGTACCCGGCCGATCTGCTCTGACGGAAAAACCATTGTTTGCGCTGATAAGACGGCCGTCCGGAGTGTTCCAAAAAAAGTAGTGTTCTTCGAACTGACCCGGGCCAAGATCAGCGCTTAAAAGGGCCGTTTTATCCGTACAGGTCAGGCTGTGATCCACCTTAAAAGCGGCATTAGGCGGCAGTTGGTCGCCCACTACCTGTACAGTGTCGGTAGCCACACAACCGTTTTGTGGATTTGTGGCAGAGAGGATGTACATCCCTTCTTTTGCAATGATGGGCTGCAAAGTAGTATCCCCCCGGACAATGATGCCGGATGGAGTCTGCCAGCGATATGTAAAATAGCCATTGGTGGCATTCAACGCCGTCAATCGCAGGGTATCGCGCCAGCAAGTCAGATTAAGGGGGTGTCCTGCATCTATGGAAGGCGTAAATTTATCTTCTGTAATTTCCACACTCGAACTGGCCGCGCACCAATTTACCGTGTCCGTGACTGTCAATATATACACCCCGGGCTTGTCCACCACTGGCCGCACGGAATTTATACCCGACACAAGGTGTCCACCCGGCTGACTTTTCCATTCGTATTTAAAAACCGCTCCCCTGCTGGAACCGCTTCCGTCCAGTGTTACTGTCGGCTGGGTACAAGTAATGGCAGACTGATTTCCTGCCGAGGCTATGGGCATATTGGCTGCCTGATAAATTTGTACAGAAGCCAGTGCAGCACACCCACTTCTATTGTTCGTTACCTTCAAAAAATAGTGCCCCGCACCATCTACGACGGGGTTGAGCAAATGGGTCGGCGAGACAATGTTCCCGCCAATTGTTGTCCATTCATAAGTAATATCCGACCCATGTGTGGCACTTGCCGGAATGGTATAGGTGGTCTGGAAGCAGGTAAGTTGAAAAGTGGGACCCGCATCGGCCTGCGGACGTTCAAAGTCTTCTGTGACCGTCACCGTGTCCAATGCAGTACAGCCTGTCCGGATGCTGGTGACAGTGACCATATAGTCTCCTTTTTTTTCTACTATGGGGGTGGCAGTGAGCGCTCCCGACAACAGGCCAGGCCCCGACCACTGATAGGTATGGGCAGCAGCATTGGGGGGCTGCAGGGTGCGCTGCGGATAAATGCAGTTCAATGGCAGATCGGGGCCGCCCGCATGCGGCTCAGGAATCGCCACATCTTTACTGACGCTTACGGACGCAGTAACAGAGCAGCCATTTTTGCTGACTATATTGAGTGTATAGGTGCCTGTTTCGTTAACCGCCAGCAACAGCGTACCATTTCCAGTTACGATGCCCGGCCCCTGCCATGTATAAGTAAAGTCGGGACCTGAGGAGGACTGGGTGGCATCTATAATGACCTGTTTTTTGGAACAGGTAATGAATGCCACGGTATCAAGCACAACAAAAGGTGTAGCCGCATCGGCATTTACCAATACATTGGCCGAAGCGGTACAACCATTGTCCACATTGGCAACCACCAGCTGATAGTTGCCCGCCGCATTCACCTGAACAGAAGGGTTTGTCAGATCGCCCAGAATGTTGCCTGAGTCCACCGATGACCAGCGATATGTAACGCTGCCCCCTGTCTGACTGGCCCCCGTCAGCGTCAGGGGGGTCTGTTTGCAGTCTATGGTCATATCGGGACTTATGGTTATCTGTGGCACTGAACGGTCGGCCAAAACCAGAATACTGGCTGTGGCGGTACATCCATTCAGGGTATATATTCCGCTTACCGTATAGGTACCCGGCTGATCCACCTCTATGGATGCAGAATCAGCCCCGTTAATAATATTGCCATCTAAGGTATTCCATTGATAGCGTAGCGGAAGTCCCCCTGAGGAAGTGACCAGCAAACGCACCTTTTTCTCCTTACAAGTTATGGTACCTGTTGACCTTAATTCCAATTGGAGTTCGTTGGATTGGCCGGAAACCACCGTAGACGCACTTGCAGCGCAGCCATTGGAAGGGTCCGTTACTTCAAGGGTATAGGTCCCGGTGGCACGTACGAGCGGATTGAGAGAACGTTCGCCCGCCAAAATGCCATTGTTCACTTCCGAGGTCCACAAATAACGGTAATTCTGGGCAGGGCCCGCTGTCTCGCCCTGCAAGCGCACAGCGTTGTTCAGACAGTTAAGTATCGGCGGATCATAAATTGCTACAGAAGGAGTGATCGTGTCCAATTGCACACGCACAGTGGCCAAGGCGGAGCAGGCATTGGTGGGGTTAACTACCTGCAATTGGTAAACGCCGGGGCGATTGACCACTGCTGTGGCTTCCCGGGTACCGGATAAAATATTCCCTTCACCAGCGTGTGTCCAGTAAAACTCCCAGTTGGCTTCGTACAAAACATTGGCATTGCCAAGCAAAACTTCCCGGTGTACACAGTTGATGGTACGGGGACTGCCTGCATCAACTACCGGGGGCAACACATCCCGCTTTACGTTGACGGAGTGCGAAAGCACGCAATTAGTAGCCGGGTTGGTTACTACCAATGTATAACGCCCGGGGGCATTCACCACCGGTGTTAATGTATGTCTGCCGGAGATGAAAGTACCGATGTCTGTTCTCCATTCATATAGCAAGTCTGGCGAAAGTACTGATTTGCTCCCGTCCAAGCGCACAGACGTACGCGTACAGGTCAAATCCCCTTCGGAAGTTACTACCAGACTGGCATTGGCATTGCTGCGCTGCACTTCCGCAGTATGGGTTGCTGTACACCCGTTTTTCAAATTGGTCACCACTAATGTATAGGCACCCTGACTTCCGATCAACACGGAAGCACTGGCGGGCGAAGAGAGAAAAGAGCCGCCGGAAGTCTGCCAATAGTAGGCAATGCTGTCTTTGGGCTGTGAAGCGCTGCCATCCAGCGTAATGCTGGCTACAGTACAGGAAAGGGTCTGAGGGGGTTCAATTACTGCGGTAGGACTCTGAAAATCGCCCACCACCGTGACACTTGCAGTAGAAGAACAACCGTTGGTGCGGTTGGTTACAGTAAGCGTATAGGGTCCGGCTCCCCGCACAATAGGCGTTAAAGTTGTAACGCCCCCCAAAATATTTCCCGTCGGGGGTGCTGTCCAGTGGTAGATAAAGTCATTGCTCAAATTGCCTTCGGCCACCAGAGTGGCATTCGGAATAACACAAGTGATGGTCTGGGGCCGTCCCGGATTAGAGACCGGATAGTTTTTTTCTGCCAACACCTTCGCTGTCACAGTCGCCGTACATCCGTTGTTCTGATTGATAACGACTAATTTATACTGGCCGGGCTGATTGACTGTCGGATATAAGGTGTTGATACCATCTATAATAAAGCCCGGCTCCGCCTCCCAGCGATAAATAAAGCCAAGACCGGCATCCGATCCGCTGCCATCTATGCGTACAGATTTATTATCACAGGTCAATATATTATTGACCATGGCCGCAGCTGTCGGCTTGACAGTATTCATCGTTACTTCCGTAGTAATGGATGCTGTGCAGCCGGACCGATCTGTAATGGTTACTGTATAAGAACCCGCAGTCAGATTTTGAGGGTCCTGTACCGTTACATTGTTGTTCCAAAGATAGCGATAAGGCGGTCTTCCACCAGATACTGACAAGTCAATACTTCCCCCTGTCAGACAATTGACCGGCTGGGAAGCGGCAATGGCGGCAATCAGAGGGGGAGGCTGATCCACGCTGAACTGATTAGTCAGTTCGCAACCCCTGCTGTCCGTAACGGTCACATAGTATTCTCCGGCAATTACGCCCGCCAATTCGGGAGTATTGCCTCCAGGCTGTGGCCCTGTCCAGGCATAATCATAGGGTGGCGCTCCCCCGATAACGTATATGGTAACATTGCCGCCGAAAGCCCCGTCACATCGAATGTCTTCCACTGCCCCGCGCATTTCCAGATCCGATTCCGGCACAAAAATACTGGAGGCCGTGTTGCCAATGCACCCGTTTCGATCCTTCACTTCTGTAATCTGATAGAGACCTCCTTTATTGATGGGAAAATTAAAAAGGTTATTCATGACACCCGATACAGGGGCTTGCTCTTTTCCATTGAGGGTATAACGAAAACTCAGGGGATAAGCCCCCTCCATGCGCAACGACAAGCGTACTGAAAGACCCTGACACCACACGGGTGCCGGCTGCACAAAGACAGCGCCGGGTATGGGATTAACGTTTATGCGGGCCACTGCAATTGCCTTGTGGCCGTCTGCATCTGTTACAGTTACAAAAAAATCAGAACTATTGGCCACATAAGGTGTAATTATCTGTTCCGTCGGACCTACACTCCATTGATAAGTGAAAGGCCCTATGCCGCCCTCTACTCTGACTCCTACCGCTCCTACTCCTGGCCCGCAAATGGAAATCGTATCTCCCACAGCCATTATGGGCTGCGCAAATACACAAACAGGCAAAGTAAATATAACAAACGCGAAAACCTTTTTCAGCATGAGAATTTTTTAGTGTCGGGTGTTTAATGTGACGGATTAATTGGCTTTACTCTGTGCAAATTAACCTAATTCCTGCTGTACTGAAAGCCCGTACTTACTTATACTTATGCGAAAGGTACATTCAAAACAGCATACCACAAAAGAAAAGCACATTAAAAAAGGCAAAGGTACGGCACTTTATGAATAAAAAACTACTTTTGCCCCGCATATCTTTTCCTGTGCATTTGCAAACGTGTTTGGTAGTCTTCTCTATGCATGGTGGCCTTATCTGCTGACAGCGGGGGCGGTGTACGTCGCCGTTTGCCTGCTGTTTTATTTTGGACAGGATTTGTTCTTCTTCCGACCCGAACGGCTGCCAAACTGGTTTACATACCAATACCCTTTCCCTTTTTCGGAAGTCAATTTCGACATGGAAGACGGCGGCGTAGTGAATGCGCTCCACTTTAAAGTACCCAACCGGCTGGGTGTGGTGTTTTACATCAAAGGCAATTCGCGCAGCATCAAAGGCTGGGGCAAATTCGCCAAAGATTTTGTAGGCAAGGGCTTCGATTTCTTTATCATGGATTATCGGGGTTTTGGCAAAAGTAAGGGCAGGCGCACCGAAGGCATCCTGTACAGCGATTTGCAACAGGTCTATAAATGGCTGACTACCCACTACGAGGAAGAACAGATTGTATTATACGGGCGTTCGCTGGGCAGCGGCCTCGCCGCCCGCGTAGCCTCCTGGAATACGCCCCGCATGCTGATTCTCGACTGCCCCTATTACTCCTTTCTGTACCACATACGGCGCTATGGCTTTTTCCTGCCCATTACCTGGCTGCTGCGCTATCACATCCGTACCGACCAGTTCCTGAAAAAAATCAGCGTGCCTGTTTTCATCCTGCACGGACGCAAAGACCGCCTCATCCCTTATCGGCAAAGCGAGATGCTGCAAAAGGAGGCCGCAGAAAAAATACAGCTCTACCCCATCGAAGGAGCAGGACACAACAACCTGCCCGATTTTCCACACTACCACGATTTACTATATGATATTTTGTCGGGAGAGGAAACCCATCGCTTATATCCCGCCGTAGCGGACAAATCTTCGGAAAAAATAAAATAATTCGTAACTATCCAGCCGCCTTTTTTAAGAAAAAGCACTCAAATCTTGATGCTTTTGTTCAATTTTGACATCGGTAGATGTCTTACGTTGGTAGAAATGACGGTATTTGCCCTCATTCGACCTCGGAGAGGTCGCACCTGCGCGCTT
>WBZP01005265.1_pt1 | contig 13219 bp, 6 predicted proteins | sample 5204301 | NCBI WGS metagenome assembly WBZP01 (sample SAMN12412401, study PRJNA552823) | activated sludge metagenome | isolation source: activated sludge from nitrification reactor of wastewater treatment plant... | place: USA: Pennsylvania | collected 2017
CCATCGTTCGGCGCAGCCGACACTCGGCATGCAACCGGCTGAAACTCCCTTGAGCGGCCACCCAGCGTTGAGTCAATGCCGGACGCTCCTCGGGATGAACCCAATCGATCCACGTGCCGGAAGGGAGTGCGGCCGAGGCGAATCCGAAGACCTCCTCGTTGACGGCCCCCATGATCGTATCCCACATCTTGTTCTTGTAGAGACAGCTGCCATCCTCGTTGATTTCAAAGACCCCGACCGGCAGCTGTTCTGACAGCAATCGGAAAAAGGTTTCATTCTCCCGCAGCCGGTCGATCATTTTCTTTCGTTCACTGATATCGCGGATGAAGGCGCTGAAAAACATCCCTCGCTCCAGCTTGAGAGGCGTGATGGTCAATTCAATCGGAAATTCAGTTCCATCCTTCCTGAGCGCTGAAATCTCTACGCGTTTGTTCAGCATCTTCGCTTCGCCGGTCGACAAGTACCGGGCGACACCCTGCGTGTGCGCCTCCCGATATTGAGGCGGCACGAGTGTCATCACCATACTTGAACCCAATATTTCGACCATCTCCCATCCAAAAATCTCTTCCGCTTGCCGGTTCCATCCGCTGATCATGCCCTGAGCGTCCATGACCACAACGGCATCCATTGCATCATGCAGCACCGTCCTCGTCCGGGCCTCACTTTCCGCCAGGGAGCGCAACGCTGATGACGACTTATCCTGCTCCATCCGCCGGCATTGGCTAAACCAGATCAGGAGACCGAATGTCGGAAGAAAGATGCCGAGACCGGCCAGTCCCAGTTTCAGCAAGACACCCCGAATACTCGCCAACACATCATCGCGATCGGCCCAGACCAGAATTCCCCACGGCAATTGGCCTCTCGACCTCTCTCCCGCCATACGGGCATAGCCGGTAATGGCAGAAGCCCCGCGCGCTAGATGATCTTCTTCTACCCATCCAGCCCGTTCACCGGTCATGTGAATCGGCGACGGCAATCCATGGCTTTGAAAGTTCCCTTCTGTCTGCTCACTCCTCTGGACCCCAAGCAAAACCTCTCCCTCGGAGTACAAGATCTGATAGTGCACAGATCCGAACTGTTGCGCTCGATTCTCAAAGTGGCCGATCGTCTCCGCAGCCCACTTCTGCCAGCGCGCACGATCTATTTCCGTCATGATGACGCCGCGCACACGCCCATCGTTCCCCTTGATCTGAACTGAAAATACGACGGCGCTCAAAGGGCCGTCCTCTCGATCGGGTTGTCGCACCGTCTCAATCATCACCTGAGCTGACTGCCGGGCCTCCAGAAACAGCGGCGACGACGCCAGATCCTTCCCGGCCCATTCAGGATCCGTCGAGGCCACCGTCCGGCCATCGTTATCCACCACCGACAGACGACGATAGACCGGATAGAACTGCTGAATGGCTTTCAGATGGCCCTGCACCACCCCCGGATCGGTTGAACGTATCTGTGACGCCTTCGCGAGTACTTCGATATCGCCAACTCGCTCCGCCACCTGGGAGTCGAATCTCGCCGCCACCTCAGACGCCGCATACGACAGGGTTTCCCCGGTCCTTGCGATAAGTTCGCGCTCCACGACATCCAGGCCGATGACCCCGAGTGCGATAGCCCCGACTCCAATAATCCCCAGTATGAGGGCTTCCCTTGACTTCAATGACCGCAGATCGAATCGACAGCCCATTATGCCGCCTCCTTGAGATCCCGCTCCAACTCTCCCCGGACTCTCTGGAACTCAAGCTCCAGTTCGGCCAAGAGGGTGGGAACCGTCTCCAGTTTCTCACGGGCGGCCAAGACGACCTGGTCGCACATCCTGGCCATGCCCAACGCCCCCAGATTCGACGCGCTCCCTTTCAAACTATGCGCGATCCGTTGCACCTCTTCAGCTCTCCCCTTACGGCAGGCCGTACCCAGCAGGGCCAGCTTATCCGGCGTGTCGGCCAGGAAATGCGTCACCAGTCTGGTCAAAAAATCCGGATCGTCTTCATCGCTCAACACCCTGAGCCCGTCAAAAACCAGCGGATCGATCGTGGGATCACCACCCATCGACGTCTCGACCGGCGCTATCGGAACGGCTCGCGGGCGCCAACGCTCAAACACCGCGGCTAACGCCTCGCTCGTCACCGGCTTGGAGACATAGTCATCCATGCCCGCTTGCAGGCAGGCTTCGCGGTCCCCCTGCATGGCATTGGCCGTCATGGCGATGATGCGAGTACGGTGGCGCAGAGCCGTGATGGGATGAAGCGCCGAACTTTTTCCTGACCGCTCACGCTGCCGAATCTCGCGGGTGGCTTCGAATCCATCCATCTCCGGCATCTGGCAATCCATGAACACCAGATCATAGGCAATCCGCGACAGCGCTTCGACGGCCTCAAGGCCGTTCGCCACCACATCCACACGATGGCCCAATCGCTCAAACATCCGGACAGCGACCTTCTGATTGATGATGTTGTCTTCGGCGAGCAAAATCTTCATCCCGACCGGCGTGGCGGCCTCGGCGAGGGTGTGGCGGGTCACCAACTCCGATCCTGACGGCGGCTGCTCCCCGGTGGGTGAAACGCCTGGCTGCTCCAACACCCTCGCCAGGCAACGCACGAGCTGACTTTCCCTAAGCGGCTTAGTGAGATAGGCCGACACGCCCAACGCCTTGGCCGCTTTCGCGTCTCCCCGTTTTCCGACAGACGTCAGCAGGATCACGCGCGGAGCGGACGCCCCGATTGCCACCACCGTGTGCGCAAGCTGGAGTCCGTCGACGTCGGCCAGATCGGCGTCAATGATCGCGATGTCATACGGGATCCCCTTGCGAATTTGCGCCTGAAGGTGAGGAACGACGGCCACATAGTCGCTGATCACCGTGGACCCGACTCCCCATTTCTTCATCAGCAGATCGAGGATCCGGCAGTTGATCGGCTTATCGTCGACGATCAACGCACGTTTCCCCCGTACCGAGAGCGCTTCCGGCACGACGGCTTCAACCGCTTCCTCTTGTGGTTCAAATCGAGCGGTGAACCAGAACGAACTGCCCGCCCCCGGTTGGCTGGCCACACCGATCTCCCCACCCATTATTTCGACCAGGCGCTTACAAATCGCCAGGCCCAATCCGGTTCCTCCGTATTTTCTCGTCGTCGAGCCGTCGGCCTGGCTGAACGCTTGGAACAACCGGGCCTGCTGCTCCTCGGACAGGCCGATCCCGGTGTCGGTCACATCGAACCGGACGACGACAGCCCCGTCCTTCGGCGACGCAAGCCGCACCTGCACCACCACATCGCCCTGCTCGGTAAACTTAATGGCATTCCCGACCAGATTGGTCAGTACCTGGCGCACCCGCCCGGGATCACCGCGCACGGCGCTCGGCACCTCGGCATGGAACAGACAGGCGAGATTCAACTGCTTGGTGGACGCCCGTTCTCCGAACAAATCCAGCGCATCTTCCACGGCATGACGCAAATCGAAGTCGATGATCTCCAGACTCATCTTGCCGGCCTCGATCTTCGAAAAGTCCAGAATGTCATTAATAATTGTCAGCAGATGATCGCCGCAATTCCGCACCGCTTCGCCATATTCCCGTTGCTCCGCCGTCAACTCCGTGTCGAGCAGCAGCCCGGTCATCCCGATCACCCCGTTCATCGGCGTCCGGATTTCGTGACTCATCGTGGCCAGAAACGCTGATTTCGCCTCAGTGGCGGCACGGGCCTGTCCCAGGGCTGCGTCGAGATCGTGATTGCTGCGCTCCAACTGCTGCGCATAGGACGAGAGGGCCTGCGCCGACTCCTTGCGCTGCGAGATATCCCGGATGAACGCGCTGAACACGACCGTATCATTCAGGCGCAGATGCGCAATGGAGACCTCCGCCGGGAACACCCGGCCATCACGATGACAGGCCTGCACCTCCACCAGTTTCCCAAGAATGCTCACCTCGCCCGTCTTGAGATACCGAGCCAGCCCGGCGCGATGCGCCGCCCGTTGGTCGGCCGGGATGATCGTATCGGCCAGATCTCTGCCGATCGCTTCGTGCGCCTGCCATCCAAAGAGCAATTCCGCTTGCGCATTCCATTCGGTGATCATCCCGTCCCGATCCATCGTGACGATGGCGTCCAGCGCCGTATCAATGATGAGACGCGTCCGGCTCTCGTTCTCTCGCAAGGAGGCTTCGACCTCCGCCCGCTCCAGAAAAAGCCCGATCTGACTTCCAATCGTGGCGAGCGTCCGCAAGAGGTCCGCGTCGCGCGGATGGACATCCCGGCTGAAGAACTCCATGATGCCGAACACGCTGGCCCGCAGCCAGACAGGAAACACACAACCGGCATGCAGCCCGTTCAACGAGGCGGCCGCCGTTCGGACAAAGTCGTGATCCCGCAAGACATCCGGCTCCCAGAGCGGCTCGCCCCGCGACCAACAGCGACCGGGAAATCCCACACCGGATGAAAAGGTTTCCCGGCGACTGGCCTCCAAAAACTCCTCCATCGGATGCGGATGGGCGCCCCACGTGTGCAGGCAACGAAGCGTTCTGGCTCTCTCCTGCACCCGCCAAAAAATGCCGACCTGCCATTCCAGGCTCGTTCCGATCACGCGCAGCAACTCAGGGATCGCCTGCTCGACCGTCGAGGCTTCGGCCAGGACTTTCGCCACCGCATGCTGCAGCGCCTGACGGCGCTGCGCATGTTTCTGATCCGTAATGTCCCGCGTCACGCTCAAGACCGACGGTGAGATACCCAGCTCTCCCGGCAACAACACCGACGTCATCTCAAACCAGCGCGATTGTCCCGAGAGGCTCTGCAGCCGGCCGCTCATCAAGACGCTCCGGCCTTGGAGCGCGGCGGCATGCGCATCCTCGTACGCCCGACGATCATCCTCGTGCACCCAGCGGCCGATATCCCGGCCAAGAATCTCTTCCGGAAACCCGGCATCGAAGAGCGCGCATCCGGCCGGATTGATCTGCAGAACACAACGGCCGCCATCGGTCACCAGCACTCCCTCCGGTTCCACTTCGAGGATCGTCTGCAGCCGGCGCTCATTCCCTCGCGCGTGCATCCGCTCTTCCTGCGTCTCCTTCCACTCCCGCTGGGCGCGGCGGGTTACATTGAGCAAGAGCCCGATGAGCGGCCCGACGATCAGAAGGCCGGCGGCGCCCACCGTCCAGAGAAAGCGATGGACCGGTTCCACGACTTCCGCCCGGTCCACCCGCAGCAGAACCGTCCATTTCGGACTCTCGACCCCCTCTGCCCCCTGGGTGCGGGCATAGCCCGTCAAGACCGGCACCCGGCGGACGAAATGCTGCTCTTCGACGAAGCCCGACTCCCCTGAACCGGCACGTTGGACCGACGGCAGGTTTCCCTGCGCGAGATTCAAACGCCCCTTACGCGCACCGTCCGAATCGATGAACACCCCGCCGTCTGCCCGGAGCACTTTGTATTCGACTGTATGAAAGAAAGATGTCTTCTGTTGGAACAACCGAATCGCTTCAGTCACCAAGCGCTCCAGCTGCTTGGCACTCACCCGGGTCGTCACCGCGCCGCGAAAGGACCGGCGAGCGGCATCCACCCGATGATCCACAATCGGGGCAGTGAAAGAGACGGCTTCTGCGCCGGGACTCGCCTCATCGACGGCGATGTCGCCCACGTACAGACCGATTCGTTCTTCGCGCACCGCCCGGAACCAGTCGGCTGTCTTGACGTCGAGCCGGCGGGCCTGAGGCATCGTGGCTTCGACGATCCGGCCGGCCGGGTCGACTATGCCAATCCAGAGATAGAGGGGATAGGCTTGATGAAACGTGGACAGAAGATGGGTCCGCGCTGTCGATGTTCCTCCGTTCATGGCCAGCGACTCTGCCAGAAATTGCACGTCGCCGACCCGCTCGTTCACCAGCAAATCGAGTTTCGCGGACACTTCCGCCGCCATGATGGAAACCGTCTCCCCCGACGTCGCCACCGTGCGCCGTTCCAGCCAGGTGCCTCCCCCGATCACCGAGAGCAGCGTGGCCAAGGTGATGAGACCAATCAGCACGAACTGATGCCGATGCGTAAACGCACGGGAGCCGCGACCTGATATCGTGCGATGATCCGAAACTCCCAGTCCCACGCCTGTTGATCCCCTCTTCACCGGTTCTTGTCCGCGCGCAAACCATTGATGCGGCCTGTCTTGCACAGACCTCTCCCTGCTCCCGGTTAGCGTCTGTATCGGGTCGTTGTTTCACGAACTTAAGGAATCCTGGGCAAGATAGTCGGGCCGTAGCGCGTGGCTTCCCATCAGCCGGCGCGACAGGTATGATGGGGCGCCATGCCGAACAAAATTGTGACCAAAGAACAACTGGTTGAGCAGCTCAAACCCCTCCGTGCCCGAGGGTCCCGGTTCGTATTCACGAACGGCTGTTTCGACCTGATGCATATCGGCCACACCCGCTATCTGCAAGCCGCCAAAGCCTTAGGTGATCTCCTGATCGTCGGGGTCAATTCAGACGACTCCGTCCGCAGCCTGGAGAAAGCCCCGGACCGGCCGATTGTCCACGAGGCACAGCGGGCGGAAGTGGTGGCCGCGCTAGGATGTGTCGATTTTGTCGTGGTATTCTCCGAACCCGATCCCAAGATGCTCATTACCGCCATACAACCGGACATCCTGGTCAAAGGCGGTGATTGGCCCCTGGATCGCATAATCGGTCGGGACGTTGTCGAGGCGCGCGGAGGCAGGGTGCAGACCATCCCCCTGGTTCCAGGGTTCTCCACAACGGCATTGATTCACCGTATTCGCTCAGCCTCAGCTTAATCTGTGTCACACACACCCTCTCCCGCAGAAGCATGGTTTGCCCCGCTCGTGTCTGCGCTCAAGCAGACCTCGGCACGCCCCTGTGTCACGGGTCTGCACGGATCGACCGCCGCATTTGTGCTCACCAGTCTGACCAACGCCCCATCGCTGGCCGGATACCGGAACCGCCCCTGGATCGTCGTGACGGCCAACAATGAGACGGCCGAACGGCTCTTTGACGACCTCCAGTTCTGCCATCAGCTCATAGGCGCCCCGAGTGACCGGCTGACGCTCTTTCCGCAATGGGAAACGCTGCCCTATGAGGCCACGGCGCCCCATGTCAGTCTGGTTGCGCACCGCATGCAGACGCTCCATCGATTGCAATCCAGCCCGGATACGACCCTCGTCACGTCGGTTGCGGCCCTGATGCACCGTCTCCTGCCGAAAGACACCTGGACCCATGCCACCCTCCAGTTGGAGCGCAACGGCACCGTCGAGCGCGACCAGCTGATGGCCAAACTCCTGCGCCTTGGCTACCGGCGCGTGTCGGTCGTGGAGATTCCCGGCGAATTCAGCATTCGCGGCGGCCTGGTGGACATTTTTTCGACCGCTTACTCCGATCCGCTCCGCATCGAGTTTCTCGGGGATTCGATCGAAGCCCTCCGGCTGTTTGACGCCGCCACACAGACCTCGATCCGGCAGGTCGAGGAAGCCACGATCTTGCCGGCGCGGGAATATCTCCGGCCAGAGGACAGCGCGGAGGCCTATGCCCCGATCGCACCGGATGCGGAATGGCGTGCACCGGATCTGTATCCACAGATGGGCACGTTGTTCGACTATCTTCCCAAAGAGCCGATCCTCATTTTCGACCAGCCCGCCACGCTCCAAGCAACTTGCGCGACACTCTGGTCCAAGATCGAAGACGGTTACCTCCGCCATGGCGAACGGGACGCAGCCAATCCTTATCCCGGCCCCGAACGGCTCTTCCAAACCTGGGATGAAATTGAAATCGGCGCCGCCGGCTGGTCGACGCTCGCCTTAGAGCCGCTGACCCCATCCGATGACACCTGGAGTCCCGTGGTGCCGTTCCCGGCACAGATTCCGGCCAGCGCCGGCCTGGGGATTCGCGGAACCCCGTTCAGCCAGACCCTGTCCATCCTCGATCAGTTGCGGGGCGGACACCGGGTGGTGCTGATCGCACGCAGCCGCGGACAAGTCGATCGGCTGCTGGCCCTGCTCCGAGAACACGACCTGCCGGCCGCGGAATGGTCCCCCGCGGCTTGGGCCAAACGGGAAAGCGGCAAACCGCCCATTGCCATCATGCACGGCGACCTGTCGGCCGGCTGGTTGTCGGAAACGTTTCACCTCGCGCTCCTGACGGAAGAAGAACTCTTTGCCAAAGGCACGCGCCATAAGACGCAGCCAAAGAGCAAAACCGCGACGTTCCTCTCCTCACTCGAGGATCTGAATGTCGGCGACTATGTCGTCCACGTACAGCATGGCATCGGCCGATATCTCGGCCTCAAGCGGCTGACCGTGCAGGAGTTTGAGAGCGACTTCCTCATCCTGGAATTCGCCGGGGCCGACACGCTCTATGTTCCGCTCGACCGCCTGAGCCAGGTCCAGCGATACAGCGGCGCCGACGGACATGTACCCAGGCTTGATCGCCTGGGCGGCACCAGCTGGGCCAAAACCACGGCCCGAGTCAAAAAAGATATCGAGGAGATGGCGCAGGATCTCATCGACCTCTACGCGAATCGTGAACTGGTCAAGCGGGACGGGTACGGCAGACCCAGCACGCTGTACCACGAATTCGAGGCGGCGTTCGAATACGAAGAAACGCCGGATCAGCTGACGGCGATCCAGGACATCGCACGGGATCTGGAGTCGGGAAAGCCGATGGACCGACTGGTCTGCGGCGATGTCGGCTACGGCAAGACGGAAGTGGCGATGCGGGCGGCGTTCAAGGCAATCGAGAGCGGACGGCAGGTCGCCGTCTTGGTCCCAACAACCCTGCTTGCCCATCAACATTATGAAAACTTCGCCGAACGCTTTGCGCCGTTCCCGACGAAAGTGGCGGTCCTGTCCCGCATGCAGTCTCCCAAGGACACCAAAGCTACGCTGAAGGACCTCGCCGCGGGCGTCATCGACGTGATCATCGGCACCCACCGGCTGCTGCAAAAGAGTGTGGTGTTCCACAATCTGGGCCTCGTCATCATCGACGAGGAGCAGTGGTTCGGAGTCAAGCATAAGGAACGGCTGAAGCAACTGCGGACGCAGGTCGATGTGCTCACCCTCACCGCCACACCGATTCCGCGCACACTACAGATGGCAATGGCGAGCGTGCGGGACCTGTCGATCATCGACACGCCCCCGGCCAGCCGGCTGGCGATTCGCACCTCCGTCATCAAGTCCAACGATAAGGCCATACGCGACGCGATCCTGCGCGAACTGGGCCGCGGCGGACAGATTTACTTCATTCACAATCGTGTGGAGACGATGTCCGCCACCGGTGCCTGGCTCCAACAGTTGGTCCCGGAAGCGCGGATGGTGATGGCCCACGGACAGATGGACCCCAAGTTGCTTGAAGCGGTGATGCTGAAATTCGTCAAGCACGAGGTGGATGTGCTCATTGCCTCGGCCATCATTCAGTCGGGCATCGACGTGCCGAATGCCAACACGATCATCGTGAACCGGGCCGACACGTTCGGGCTGGCTCAGCTCTATCAACTCCGGGGGCGCGTAGGACGCGGCGGGGAACAGGCGTATGCGTACTTGCTCATTCCGGACGAAGGCCGCCTCACCGAGGATGCCCAAAAGCGACTGATGGCGATTCAGCAATTTACGGAGCTGGGATCCGGTTTTCGCATCGCCGCGGCCGATCTTGAAATCCGGGGAGCTGGAAATCTGCTGGGTAAAGCGCAGTCCGGCCACATTGCCGCCATCGGCCTGGACCTGTACCTCAAGATGGTCGAGGACGCCGTACAGCGGCTCAAAGGTCATACGGTCGAAGAAGAGCCGGACCCCACGCTGCGCGTCCCGGTCTCGGCCTTCATTCCCGAAGCGTATGTGGAGGATCCGCACCATCGACTCTCGTGGTACAAGCGCCTGACGGCCTGCAAGCAAGTCGGCGAACTGGCCCTGCTCCATGGCGAAATCCAGGACCGGTACGGACTGCCGCCGGAACCGGTAGAGCGGCTCCTGGAAGTGATGCAGCTGCGCGTGCTGGCTAAACTGCTCCATATCAACGCGATTGAGGTGACCCACCAGTCGGTCATCGTCACGCTGGGACCCAAGGCCGCGATCCCTGAACCGGCCGTCCATGCCATGATGGATCGACTGAAAAAGCGGCTTCGCTTCCTCTCTCCACAGGCTTTTGAGATCCAGATGCCGCATAACGACTGGGGTTCGACCTTTGCCGAACTCAACACAACCTTGCAAAGCCTGGAACACTGTGATACCAACAAATCAACGACACAGCCGAAATCGGGCGCCTGAACCACACCGCGCTCTCGTACTGACTGGAAATAGAACATCGCTCATGCGCACTTTTCGCTCGTCACTCGCCCTCGCCGCCCTGCTTTCCGGCTCCCTCTGGATCCTGCCCGGCTGTACGCCGCCGCAGGAAGAGCCGGTCCTGGCGCTCGTCAATGGTCGTGCGATCACGCAATATGAGTTCGATGTCCGTTGGAACGAACTCTCCGAGGCCACCCGGGTCAAGTATGACAAGGAAGGCGGCAAGCGGCGGTTTCTTGATGAATTGATCACCCGCGAACTGCTGATGCAGGAAGCCCGTCGCCAGGGACTGGATCAGAACGATGCGATTCGTGACCGGGCACAACGCTATAAAGAACAGCTCGTGCTGGACGAACTCCTGAAAGATCGCCTCAAAGCCAAAGTCGAGCTCTCCCAGGTCGAATTGGACGCCTACTACGAAAAACACGCCCACCAGCTGCTGGCTCCGCTCAAAGTTCAAGTCTCCCAGATGTTGCTGAATAATTATCCGGCGGCCAAAGATTTGAAGAAGCAGATCGAGTCCGGCGGCGATTTTGCCAAGTTCGCGCAGCGCTACTCCATCGACGACAAGACCAAAGCCAAAGGCGGGGACCTCGGTCCCTATCGGAAAGGCCTCCTCAACCCCGACGTCGATGCCGTCGTCCAGACCCTCAGACACGGCGTGATCAGTGAACCCATCAAGACCGACGCAGGCTACTACTTGGTCAAGGTCAGCCCGCTGGAGAAAGAGACCATTCAGGCGGATCTCGCCACCCGGGAGCGGCTGCGTCAGGAATTGCTGGCGGACAAACGCCGGAAACAGTTCGAAGAAGTGATCGCGGATATCCGGACCAAGGCCACAGTCCGTCTGGCTGACGCGTCTCGCTACATCACCGAAGACACCGGAAAACCGTAGGGCTCACGCTTCCGGCTCCTCAAGACCCCTTCATTTCGTGTACAATCCGCTGATCTCCCCCGCACTCACCGAGGAGCATCGTGCCCGTGCATCTGAATCCGGTTTCCCGCACAATCGTCCCTGTCGCGTTCGGACTGCTGATCTCTCTGCTCTGCTTCAGCCCGGCCCCTTCGGCCTTTTCTGCCACTCAGCTGGAGGATCGGATCGTGGCGGTCGTAAACACGGACCTCATCATGCAATCCGACGTCAGACGTGAGCTGGCCCCCGAGCAGGAGCGCATTCGCCAGCAATATCATGGCGACGAATTGGGCCAGCGACTGAAGACCGCCGAATACATGGCTCTGACGAAAATGATCGAGCGACGGCTGCAGCTGCAGGAAGCCAAAGCCAAGAGCGTGGATGTCTCGGATCAGGAAGTGAAGCAAGCCATCCAGCAGATGAAGCAGCAGGGCGAGAAGGTCAACGAAAAAGATCCGCTGAGCGTGCGAAACGTGCGCGATCAGCTCGCGCTCCTCAAAGTCGTCGACCGGGAAGTACGCAGCGGCGTGATGGTCGGGGACGCGGAGATGAAACGGTATTACAAGGAGCACCAGACGCGCTTCGCGCTTCCGGAAGAATACACGCTGAGTCAGATCCTGATTCAACCCCGCTCGGCCGACGGAACCGCGGAAGCGTTGGAGAAAGCGCGGCTCGTGATGGCGGAATTGAAGCGCGGGGAAAAGTTTGAGGATGCCGCGTTGCGCTATTCAGATGGGCCGAACGCCTCGCGCGGGGGGCGGCTCGGATTGGTCAGGCAGGGGGAGCTTCTCCCGGCCATTGAGCGCGCGATCGCCCCGCTGGTGCCGGGCGGGATCTCCGAGATCGTCGAAACCTCCGAAGGCTACCATATCGTCCGAGTCGATGAGCGGACGCCGAAACAGTTTCGCCCGTTTGATGAAGTCAAATTCGAAATCCAGTCGCTGGTGTTCCAGCAAAAGAGCGAGGACGTCTTTCAATCCTGGCTGGTCGACTTGAAAAACAAGGCGTACATTGAAATTAAGTTTTGACGAGATCCCGTAAGACCCCCCAGAGATGATCCCGCCCCTCCCCGGTAACCACTGAATAGGGAATGAGCTGCTGCCCTTCCGGCAATCCGAGGTCCCGGTGGGTTTGACGAAGCGTCCGGACCCGTTCGCTCGGCTTGAGCTTGTCGACCTTCGTCGCCACAATGACCGGGGCACGTCCGATCGATTGCAGCCACGCTACCGTCTGGCGATCCTGTTCCGTGACGACCCGGCATTCCACTAACAAGACGACCGTGATCAATGAGGGCTGCTCTGCCACATAGGATTCGATCAGAGGCCCCCATTCCGCGCGAATGGATTTCGAGACCTTCGCAAATCCATAGCCCGGAAGATCCACCAGATAAAACTTCGCCAACGCCGGGTCTGAGGTGGCAACCTGAAATAGGTTCACCGCCCTCGTCTTACCGGGCGTTCGACTGACTTTGGCAAGCCCCCTCCTGTTGAGCAAAGAATTGATCAGCGAGGACTTCCCGACATTCGATCGTCCCGCGACGGCAATCTCCAGCAGCTCCCCTTGAGGAAATTGTTCTGCCGACGCGCAGCTTTTGATAAACTCTGATGAAAGAATTTTCATAGTAATGACGCAACCCCATGACTCAACCGTCGTTCGTTTCTACACAGTAGCAGAATGACGGGCTAGTAACACCCCCTTCTTATGCCCAAGGCCAAGAAACAACGGACCGTCGCCCGGGTGCTGCTCTGGACAGCCTTACTCCTCGGCATCCCGCTAGGCCTTCTCGCCTTGACCTGGCTCCTGACCTTGCCGGATGTGGCGCTCCTCGCCAAGACCAATCCAGGCCCGACTGCGTTGATGGAACATCGACAGGCCCTTGCACAAAATCAACGACACCCGGTCCCACGACAATGGACCTGGGTACCACTCTCACGCATGTCCCGCCATCTGCAACATGCGGCCATCGCGGCGGAAGATGCGTCATTCTTCATTCACGAAGGATTTGACTGGGAAGGGATCAAGGATGCCGCAATTCACAACCTCGAAGCCGGAGAA
>WBZP01005266.1_pt1 | contig 13216 bp, 25 predicted proteins | sample 5204301 | NCBI WGS metagenome assembly WBZP01 (sample SAMN12412401, study PRJNA552823) | activated sludge metagenome | isolation source: activated sludge from nitrification reactor of wastewater treatment plant... | place: USA: Pennsylvania | collected 2017
CCGCGCATATCGTAAGGGGGGGGGGGTACGCGCGCGCATATCGTAAGCAGGCGCGCGGACGCCCGCGCATATCGTAAGCGGGGGGGCCGGGCGTTCGGGCGTGGTGGGCGGCTCGGCCCGACTGTTCAGATTCTGAACACCCCGTCGTCGGGGGTCCGCTGCCCGCGCACGCGGCGCATGGCCGCCCACGGCCCATCCACTGTCCCGCCGGGGCGGCGCGCTCGGGCCGGGCGCGCCTGTCCGCGAGCCGCCGGCGAGTGTCCCGTCGCAGGTCCCGCGCCTACGCCCGCGCATATCGTAAGGGGGGCGCGTGGGCGTCGCGTTCCTTTGATCTTTAGATCTGCGTGGCGTGACGCGGGGGGCGCGTGCCGGCGGTGCGCCTACCGTCCCGTGGGGCGCGCACTGTGGCCGTGTGTGTGTCGCGCGTGCCAGCGCGTGGGTGGCACATGGTGCGCCCCCGTGGCACGGCGGCCGTGGGCGTGGGCCAGCCCAGCGTTCGGGCTATGGGGGGCAGCGGAGCGGGTGGTTGTCGGAACGCCGGGGAGTGTTCAGATTCTGAACACCCGGCTCCGCCCACCGACCGGGCCGAGGGGCGCGGGGGATGCCCCTCATGTGTGTGCGGGCGCTCCCACGCGGGCAGACCCACGCCTGCGTACCCTTGACACGAGGGGGGTGTCTAGGGTATACTAGTAGTAGAGGTTGAGTTGGAGGTTCAGCCAGCCTCGCGCCCGAAAAAAATTTCGGTCGCCGGAAAAATTCCGAGAGTGAGAGAAAAATGTCCGACCGCAAAAACCACCGGCGCGACGCTCGCCGGAGTGTTCAGAAAATGAACAGGGCCGGGGTCAAGCCGCCCAGCACGGTCGCCACCTACGGCGCGTGCAAGGTGTGCTTCGACTACCTGCTGCTGTCCGACGGCGTGTGCCTCGCCTGCACCGTCGGCAAGGTCAACCTGCCCTTCGGTATCCGAGAGGAGCGCTGACCATGTACGAGATGAGCGACTTCATGCGCGACGCGCTGCAGCGCGAGACCTGGAAGCAGCAGCAGGCCGTGATGAAAAAGCGGACCCACAAGCACCAGCGGGCGCTGGCCCTGCTGGTCGCCGACCCGCAGCGCGGCTTCAAGGTGCAGCCCGCCAAATTCCGGCGGGCGATGGACCTGCTCGCCGAGTGCGACGAGCTCGAGCGCGAGCTGCAGGAGATCCCCGCCCGGGTCGCCGAGGCGTGGCAGATCGTGGTCGACGAGGGTTACGCCGACGAGGAGGACGTCGCGTGACCATTCTCAAGCTGCGGCTCCCGGCTGGTTTCGCGATCAGCCGGGAGCCGGCGTCCCGCGACGCCAAGTACGCCCAGTTCAAGTACACGCTGTGGCTGTACGGCGAACCCGTCGCCACGGATCACGTCATGAACCCGCTGCGGTGGCTTGCCAACCGCATGGCGGGCGTCCGGTCCCTCTGACGGTTGCCCACCGGGTGTTCAGATTCTGAACAGTCGGTGGGTTTCCGCCGCTCACCAGCAATCCCGCTGGTGGGTTAGGGAAAGAGTGAGGAAGGTGTGAAATGAAGCTGGTCGATAGCAATGAGATCGAGTTGTCCGTGGCGAACCTGCGGGCGCTGTATCAGGCGGTGGAACGCGGCGAGGAGTCGCCGCGGATCTACAAAGTGCTGCCCGACGGCACGGTGATCGCCGTATCGGTGGTCGCCGACGAGCAGCACTACTCGCCGGAGGGTTTGGAGCGGCGCATGTCGCCGTATCTGCCTCCCGAGGCGTGGGCAGGTGCGCGATGACCGCTGCAGCCGCCCACGCGCAACGGCTGGACACGTTGTGCGACAGGTGCACCGCGCCTGCCAAGTTCCAGGTGCTCATCCCGAGTGCCGGGAAGGCCGGACGTGCCGGCGAACTGCTGTTCTGCCGCCATCACTGGTCGCAGCACGGCAGCCCGCTGGCGCAGGAGTTCGTCATCGTCCCGATGGAGGGGGGTGTCGAATGAGTGCTGTGACGGCGCTGGTGATGCTCGCCCTGTTCGTCGCACCGTTCCTGGTGCGATCCGACAAGCCCTCTGAGTAGGGAGGCTGTGCCGTCGGGAGTGATCCCGGCGGCATGGCTGCTGTACTCAGCCGGGTGTTCAAAATCTGAACACCTGAACCGATGGAAGGAACCGAAATGAGTCCTGACCTGATGCCCCGTAAGGTGTCGCGTCCCGATCCCGACGTGTTCGTGCCCCGCCCGTGGTCGAAGCTGCGCCCCGAGGATCGCCGGCGTCGTGAGGAGTTGGAGCGCAACTTGGAGGCTCTGCAGCGTAAGCGCGCGCTGCATCTCCACAACAGGCGTTTCAGCCTGGTGACCGACATCGACATGAAAATCCACCGGGTGCGGGAACTGATTTTCGAGGGCACGCAGACGGCCCCGTTGTACGGCAGGTTCCGCGCCCGCTGGGACGACTGAAACATGCGGCCTGCTGTTCTTACGACAGTCGCCGTGCTGGCTGGCGTGTGTGTGTTGGCGGCGATGCTCGGCCCGTGGGTCGCGGTGTTGTCGTTGTTGTGGTTTGGAACGCTGGTCGTCATGAACGGCGGCCAGTGGTAACTGTTCAAAATCTGAACACCCGACGAAAGGAAAATGCAGTGATTGACAACGATTTGATCGACCGCCTCCTGGTGGTCGTGCACGACGAGCAGCTGGCCCGATACCAGGCCAACTGTGACGAGGTGCCGCACCAGATTTACAAGCGGCACGAAAACCGGATCGACCGGCTGGTGGCGGTGTGCGCCGACGGCGACGAGGAGCTGGCGATGGTGTTCGGCGAGGCGTTGCACGACATGACGCACGACGGCGTGAAGTGGCAGCGGGATGCGTTCTACCGGATCGCCCGCGAGTTGGAGGAGAAGCGGGCGGATGCGGCGATGAGCAGCCGCTGGGATGAGGACGTGCATGCTCCGCAGCATCGCGCGGGTTGGACGATGCTGGGCTATCTGAAAGTGAACACCGACAGGAAGGAAAAGTGATGAGCGATCAGATGGATCTGCTGTTGACGATGTTCGAGGCCGGCGACCGGGTGCAGGTGCATCCGGCCGACGACCGCTGGATGCGGGGTGATCGGTTCGGCGTGGTCGAGTCGATCGGCCACAGGTATGTGTCGGTTCGCATGGACCGCTCGGGCCGCCTGGCCCGGTTCGTGCCGGAAAATTTGGAGGTTGTGAAGTGACTAGGTGTGAGCACGGTATCGACTGCCGCGTCATCCATGTGACGCGGGACTACGACGCCATGAATACCGACATTGTTGTCGGCACGGAGTTGTGGCACAGCGAGGATGAGCGGTGCAACGGGCGGGCGCAGTCACAGCGGCTGTCTTGAGGTGGCGAATAGTGGGGACGACGTTCACGTATCGGCCCCTGACCAGCGTCAATACCCTTGACTCAGCAGGGGGGTCTAGGGTATAATAGTAGTTGAGGTCGAAGTCTGCCCTCATCCCGAAGTGTTCAAAATCTGAACACCCGACAGAAAAGAGTGAGAGTGTCCGAACATAGTGCGCCGTGGTCGCAGTGCGAGGCGTGCAACGAATCCCAACTGGCTGCGCTCAAGCAGCACCGTGCCGCCCTGCGGCAGAGCATCAGCGACTCGGTGGCGCTCAACGAGATTGCCGCTGAAATGTCGGCGGGAGAGTGGAGCGCCGACACCCTAGACGTCATCGCCGACCTGGTTCGCCGGTCGGGTAGGACGATCAGTGATACCCCCGAATGAGTGTTCAAAATCTGAACACCCCGAGTGGAAGGAAAAAGTGAAGTGACCGACAAACCGACACCGGTGGCTGACCGGCAGCGCAACTACACGCCGCCCGAAAAGCCGCGCATGACCGAGGAGCAGGTGATCGCCCTGTGGCGGCTGTGCGGCCGATACGGCGTGCAGTTCAACGAGATCGACTACTACCCGGGCGGCGCCGACGGCCTGCCCGACGGCTACTTTGCCGGATGGGTGGGCGGCTGGCGTCCCGGCTCCAACCGCAAGAAAACCATCTACGTCGGCGTCGATCCCGAGGGGCGGGTGTCGTCGTGAAGCGCCCGACCCAGCACGCTGCCAAGCGTGGCATCAACTACGTCGAGCGCGATCCCGGCGACTACACCGGACGGCACCGTCTCATCGAAGGTGGGCACAACGGACAGTTCTACATGGGCTGCCCGTCATGCGTGTGCGGGGCCAAGTCATGAGCCGGCCGGCGTTCACCCACAGCGACGACGTTGTGGGCCGCTGCATGCATTGCGGCGTAGCACAGTTCGACGCGACCAGCACCGACTGCTGGAAGTGTGACCAACCCTGGAAAGAAGACGATACCGACAACACGGAAAGTGAGAGTGAGTGAACATGGCACCACGCAAGAAAGCCGTCCCGGCGTTCAAGCCGCCGACCAAGGATGTGGCTGTTCAGAAAGTGAACACCCCGGCGATGGGCCGGGTGCAGCAAGTCCAGGCCGATGTGACGCTGAGCCTGCGGGCCAGGTGCTCGGGCTTCTGGGTGACAACCCGCGACGAGGCCCGCACCGACCAAGAACTGGTGCCCGCCGCCAGCAAGGCCGGGTATGTGATCTGGTTCTGGGACATTGCCAACGGCATCACCGGTGTCGACGGCAAGCCGCTCCGCAACCCGGACTACAACGCGGCTGAAGGCCCCGACGAGGTGCTGCAGATGATCGAGCAGAAGTCGAAGCAGCGGGTGGGCTACGACATTCGCAACGACGACGCCGACCGCAACGTGTGGGTGTTGCACGACATTGCGCCGTGGCTGGAAGGCGTCGGCGGTGCGGTTACCCGCCGCAAACTGCAGAACCTGTTGCGTCCGGACGGCCTGTCCGGCACCGCACGGCAGGTGGCGCAAGCCATCATCCTGGTGTCCAACGGGGCGACCATCCCGCCCGAGTTGAACAACGGCGAGCTGACCATCATCGACTGGCCGCTGCCGGATCGCGCCGACATTGGCGTGATGCTGGACAAGGCTGTCGAGGTTCTGCCCGACGCCATGCGGGCACAGGTCGAAATGTCGCTGCAGAACGGGGCGCGCGACGCCGCCGTCGATGCAGCAGTGGGCTTGTCGTCGCAGGAAATCCAGACGACGTTCGCCCGGTCGCTCATCGAGTCGAGCAACATCGACCCGAAGGCGATCGCCGCGGAGAAGAAGCGCATCATCTCCAAGGAGCCGGCCATGGAGTATTACGAGCCCCGGCCGGGTGGCTTCGCCAACGTGGGTGGACTCGAGAACTGGAAAGAGTGGGCGATCAAGCAGCTCGTCTCGTTCGGTCCCGAGGCCCGCGCCTACAACCTGGACCCGGCGAAAGCGGTGATGCTGCTCGGCATGTCGGGCTGCGGCAAAACGCTGTCGTGCCAGGCGCTCGGCTCCGAGTGGGGTTGGCCGGTGGTGCGTTTGGATATCAACGCGCTCAAGGGCAAGTACGTCGGCGAGTCGGAGGCGCGGCTGCGCGCTATGTTCGGCACGATCAACGCGCTCGGCCAGGTCATCGTCTACATCGACGAGGTGGAAAAGGCGCTGGAAGGCGCGGTGTCCGGCAGTGCTGACGGCGGTGTGTCCGCTGATGCGTTGGGCGCGATCCTCACCTGGATGCAGGACCGCACCAGCCCGGCGTTCGTCATCATGACGGCCAACGATCCGTCGAAGCTTCCGCCCGAGTTCCTGCGGAAAGGCCGGTTCGATGAGATTTGGTGGATCGACCTGCCCACCACTGCGGAGCGTATCGCCATCGTGGAGGCGACGCTGCGCGGCAAGGGCCGGGATGCTCACGCGCTGGACCTGGATTTGCAGGCCATCGCCGAAGCCACCGAAGGGTTCACCGGCGCAGAAATCGCTGCCGTCATCAAGCGGGACGCCATGTTCACGGCGTTCCTGGACGGCGGCCGGGAGATCGTCACCAACGATGTGCTGATGGGTGCGAAGGACGTCATCCCGTTGGCCCGCACGTCGGCGGAGAAGATCGCCAAGCTGCGTGAAACGTGGGCGGGCCGTGCACGTCCGGCGACCCGTCCCGAGGCCGGCCAGAAGTCCGTGTTCCGCGGTGGCGTCCGCCAGATCGACCTCTGATGAGTGTTCAAAATCTGAACACTTCCAACCCGAGTGAAAGGAAACAAATAAAGTGAGTGCCAACGAGATTCGTGCCATCAAGCCCGGCGTCCTGGTGTCCCTCAAGACCCGGATCAGGGGCAACGTCAAGTACCAGAAGCGCGATATCGAATACGCGCACACCGACGAGTACGGCTACCAGCGGTCGGCGTGGGAAACCCACAAGATCGTGTTCGATCCGGCCGAGCAGACCTCAGCGTCTCAGGTGTGCAGCCGCGCCAGGTATCTGGTGGCCCGGCTGTGCGCCTCCACCGATCATGGGCTGCTGTGCCCCGACGAGCGGGTGGATGACCTCAACGAGGCGATCGCCGAGGCTCGCCGCCTGGCCGCCGAGTTCAACGCCGGTGCCACCTACACCCAGGTGGAGATCAACGTGGTGCGGGGCCGGGTGATCGCCGACGACATGGAGACGGCGCGAGCCATCTTCTCCGAGCAGGAACGGTTCTTGCAGGAAATCACCGAGGGGCTGCAACGCCTCGACGTGAAGGAGGTCCGCGCCGTCTGCAAGCGGGCCTTGTCTGCGGGACAGATCCTCTCGCCGAACGCCAACGCCACGGTGAAGGCTGCGGTGGCGGCGGCGCGCGGTGCCTGCAATCGGATCGTGGAGGCCGGTGAGCAGGTGGCCGTGGAGATCGACCAGGCCACGCTGGACACGCTCAGCATGGCGCGTAACTCGTTCCTCGACTTCGACTTCGAGGAGGTCGAGTCCGACCAGCCGGAGCTGGTGGGCCGGTCGCTGGACTTCGATGTGGAGGAGGCTGTCTGATGCCATGCAACACGAGGCTCAAGCCGAAGCAGACGTTGGCCGACCGGGCGAAGGAGGTCCGGAAGGCCGGCGAAAAGATCGACAAGCTGCTCGCCCTGGGCAACGCCAGGGTGGTGGTCGACAAGCGCACCGGTGCGGTGGCGTTCGTCGGCATACCGGATGACGTGCGCGACGGGTTGACCGACGCCTGCGTGTACCGGCGCATCATGCAGTCCGGTTCGGCCAAGGCGAAGCTGGCGATCAGCCAGGCGGAGCGTTTGGCGGGCCGTGCGGTGGACAAAAAGGTCGTCGCCAACGGCACCCACAGCCACGACGGAGGTCAGACGTGGCACGCACGCGGCTGAACGTCGAGGTCGCTGTTCGACTCAACGGCGTCAACGTCCCCTACCCTGTCTGCTCCTACCACACCAAGGGGAAGATGATCCCGGTCGAGATGCGGATGGTTAACGCCTACCGCTTCGCCAAGCATCTGCGGGAGGGCGAGGCGGTGCTGTTCGAGAACCGGGTGGCGACGGTGACGGAGGCCGAGTTCGTCTACGTCAACGATGTTCGGATGGTGAAGGTGAACTTCACGTTCCACTGGCAGGAGTCATCGACGCCTGCCCGCCAGGTGGTGCAGGTGTTCGATCCCGAGCACATGTTTCATGTCATCGAAATGGAAGGAGTTGAGGTATGACCGCAGTACGGATTGCCTTGTTTGTGTGGTTCGGTGCGGCGATCGCCGCCGCGACGCTGCTGTTGTCGGTGCCGGCGAAGGCCGCGCCCGGTCAGGTGTCGTGCCAGTCGGGTTGTGTGGTGGACGGCGACGGCTACCAGGGTGACCTGGATAGCGACGGCACGCAGGGGTCGTTCGGCCCGGCGGTTACCGGCAGTAGCCGTCAGTCGTCGGCGTCGAGCAGCGGTGGGCACACCATCCAGAGCGACGCCTGCTACGTCATCGGTGATCCCACCTACTGCCCACCGCCGTCGAGCTTCGATCCCGAAAACATCGAAGCCACGACAAGCATTTACGGGGGGCGCTGATGGTTTACATCCTGATTCTCGCCACCGTGTCGCTGATCGGGTGCGTCGGATTGTGGAAGGGCAGCACCCGGCCCAACGCGCAGGAGGGCTACGCCATGCTGGCGGTCGGTCCGCTGTTCCTGCTGATCGTTCTCGCATTGCTCGGCGCGCTGTGATGGCCGAGTTCTACGGGGAGCTGACGTCCGGCCGCGGCACCACGTCGCGGACCGGCAACAAATCCACGGGCCTCATCGCCGAGGTTCGTGGCTGGAACGTGGGCGTCAACGTGGTGCTCACACACGAGAACGGCGTCGACACCGTGCGGGTCTACCGCACGGGCGGCACCAACAACCCGACGGCTTCCATGGTCGCCGAGTTTCACGAGAAAACTGTTCAAGATTTGAACACCGGAAAGGGTATGAAATGACCGACAACATCGAGATGGTTCGCATCGACCCGGATGAGCTGATCCTGGAAGACAACGTGCGTACCGACACCAAGCTGGACAAGCAGTTCCTCGCCTCCATCAAGGAGTCGGGTGTGCTTGTTCCGGTGGTGGCGGTTCGTGGCGAGGACGGCACGCTGAAGGTCCGCATGGGGCAGCGCCGCACGCTGGCCGCGCAGCAGACCGGCATCGAGTCGATCCCCGTCTACATCACCGAGGAGGGCGACGAGGCCGACCGGCTGATCGAGCAGATCATCGAGAACGATCACCGGCTGGCGCTCAAGCAGACCGAGCGGGTGGTGGCCTACCAGCAGTTGCTCGACATGCCGGGTATGTCGCCGACGAAAATCGCCAAGCGGCTGTCTGTGTCCCTGGAACGGGTGAAGAACTCTGCTGCCGCCGCGAAGTCGGAGCTGGCGATGGAACTGCTGGGCCAGGGCCAGGCTTCACTGGAGGAAGCGGCTGCGATCGCCGAGTTCGAGAAGTACCCCCGGTACTTGGACGAGTTGAAGCGTGACGTGGGTACCCGCTACTTCAAGCACACGCTGGAGCGGCTGCGTCAGCAGGTCATCGACGCTGCTGCGTGGAAGAAGGCGTGCGAGCCGTTCGAGAAGGCCGGGTATCGGGTGCTGGATGAGCCGCCGCGCGGCTTCGATGCCAGCCTCGTACCGCTGGACCAGTTGCGTGACGCAGACGGCAACGAGTTGGAGGGTCCGACCGACAACCCCGAGCATTGGGCGGTGTACGTCGATGACGTGACCGCGTTCGTGGATGAGTCAGGCGAGCCGGTGGACGAAACCACCATCGACTGGTCGACGGAAGGCAAGCCCGACAAGGAGCCGGCCGAAGGCAAGCGCCACGCGGACACGGTGCGCGAGGACACCACCTGGCAGCCGTTGTGGTACTGCCTCGATCCGGAGGCCGCTGGGCTGACGGTGTCGGATCGGTTCGCCGGTCTGTCTTCGGCGCAGGCTGGGCTGAAGAAGGACGGCCCGCTTGATCCGGCGGCGGAGGCGGCGAAGCAGGAGGCCGAGCGTCGGGAGCGTCGCAAGACGATCGCATTGAACAAGGCTGCTGCTGCGGCCGAGTCGGTGCGGATCGACTTCGTGAAGAATCTGCTGAAGCGTAAGACGGCACCGAAGGGTGCAGCGGTTTTCGTGGCGCAGATGTTGGTCCGTGATGCTCACCTGCTGTCGTCGTACAAGGCCGACACGACGGCGACGGAGCTGCTGGGTGTGGGGTCCGGTATCAAGTCGGATCTGGTGAACGCACTGGATGGCGCGGCGCCGGCGAGCGCGGAGGTCATCACGCTGGGCCTGGTTCTCGGGGCGCTGGAAGGCCGGTCTGCTCGGGACGGCTGGAGGGGTGGCAGCAAGGAGTCCTACATCTGGGCGCCGGGGACGAAGGACTACCTCGAGTTCCTGGTGTCGCAGGGGTATGCGTTGTCGCCGGTCGAGGAGATCATCGTCGGTGCCAGGGATGCCGACGAGGTGTTCGATGAACTCACCCACACCCACGCATAACGCGCCTACTCTTGACACGAGGGGGGTGTCTAGGGTATAATAGTAGTTAAGTTGAGCTATGCCGGAAAAAGGAATTCCGGCAACATCGGCCCGTCGCGGGAGTTCTCTCACTCTCGCTCCCGCGGCGGGCCCCTCACCAAGGAGGTTTGATCGTGAAAAACCAATGCGCCGTCTGCAACAGGTCATTCGAGCAACCCGCCGGAATCCGGCGTCGAGTCACCTGCTCCGACGAGTGCGCGCAGGCACGCAAGCGGGGCCAGAATCGAGAAGCGCGGGAACGCGCCATCGCCCAAGGCTGCCCGCCCGACAAGCACGGCACCGTCACCGGCTACACCCATTTCCGGTGCAGCTGTGCGCTGTGCCGGCGATGGGCTGCCGACTACAAGAAGCAACGGCGTTCAAAAGTTGAACACTGAGAGCTGACCGGTGCCCAAGAAGAAACACCTGAGACTGGTTCCACCGCAACCACCCGCGCCGCGCACAACCGAAGAAGTTCTCATCATCGGCCGTCGCTGCGTGGAAATCCTGGAAGCCCCACCCGAAGACTTCGGGCAGGGTTACAGCTGCGACGAGGAAGCCCGCCAGTGGGCAGCCTGTGACCGGCTGGTCGAAGTGTTCCGATACCTCGACCAGGAACTCACCGGCAACCAGGACGAGGGAGCAGGACAGCAGTAACCAACTGTTCAAAAGTTGAACAGTCTGACAGGAAGGAAAACAAGTGAGTAGTTTCAGATCAGTCGGCAACATGGACCTGACCGTGGGGTTCGTGACCGTCGCCGTCAAGATGACCGCCGTGTCTACCAGCCACGACCGCAAGGGCTCCATGTTCCACGCCCACGACGACGGCAGCTACGGCAAGGTGAAGATGCCCAAGTCCTGCGAGGACTGCGGTGCGGTGTTGCAGCAGGCCGATATCTCCAAGGGTTTCGAGGAGGACGGCGAAATGGTGATCCTGTCGAAAGACGAGCAGGAAACCATCGCGGGCAACGCCGGCGGCAAGGCCATCGACATTGAAAAGCTGGTGCCCGTCGAGCAGATCAACCCTCTGCTGTTCGCCGGTGAGAACGCCTACCGGCTGGTGCCCGACGCCAAGCGTGGCAAGCAGGCCAAGACCATGTACGCCCTGATCCGCAAGAAGCTGGTCGATGAGGGCATGGTCGGCGTCGTGCAGTACACCATGTGGGGTCGCAACCGGCTGGCCGTGCTCATGGTCGAGCCGACCGACAACGGTGGTGTGCTGGTGCTGCGGAACATGATGTGGCACGACGAGCTGCGTCCCGCCGAGTTCGATGAGCTCGACGGGTGCGACGATTCGTCCATTGATCCGCGGCTGCTTCCGGTGGCCAACGAGCTGTTCGATGCGATGGTCGGTGATTGGGATGAGGCCGAGTTCACCGACGTCTACATGGAGAAGCTGACCGAAGCCATCGCGGCCAAGGCTGCCGGTGGTGAGATCGTGGCGTCGGAGTCGCGCGACGGTGGCGGCATCGACGATGTGGCCGAGCTGCTGGCCCGGCTGGAACAGTCGAAGCTCGCCAAGGCTCCGGCCAAGCCCGCGCGCAAGCCGCGTGCCAAGAAGGAGTCGGCGGCGTGACCGCGCCCGTCAAGGTCGGCGACCGCGTGAAGCTGACCGCTGATGTGCGCGACGACTACCCTCCGCCCGGCCTCACCGCCGGGTTGGAGGGGACCGTCGATTGGGTGGGGCCGTGGGACTCCGAGTACACGAAGCAGTTCTTCGTGCGGTGGGACAACGGGCGCAGGTTGGGGTTACTGGACGGAGATTCGTTCATCGTTATCGGAAGGGCAGGTGTGGAATGAGTGAGTACGACAGCATGATCAAACCGGTGCGCGACATTGTGGGCGTGGACCTCGAGTTGTGGGACACCGGCGGCGGCTGCACCGCGTTGCAGGCGTTCCTGGAAGGCGACGTGCACATCATTGTCACCGACAGCCCGTACTCCACGAAGGGCCACGAGGCGCACATCACCGGTGAGCGGGAACGCCGCCTGCTGGGCGAGCGCAACGTCGGCTACAGCGTCGGCGTGTACCGGGAGGAGGGCTCCGACAACGTGCTGATGATCGACGCCCCGCAGGCCGAGATCCTCGACCTGCCGTTCCTCATCAAGTTCGCCCTCGACGCCGCCATCCGGCTGAGCAGGGCCGCCTGATGGGATGGTGGGAAATTGGGCCGGGTGGCATGCCGCTGGTGTGGGGCGACACGGTGGCCGACGTGTTCGATGATGCCATCAACGAAATCGCCCACCTGTTCCAGGAGCAGTGGGGTCGCAAGCCGACGCACGTCGAACTGCAGGGCGGCCTGCTGTTCGCGTTGGCGACTTACGACCAGGAACCCGACGACGAGGTTGATCCCGACCCGCCGCTGTGCGTGGACTGCGGCACCGACACCAACCCGACCAACGGTCAGCGCTCCGAGTTCTACATGGTGCACGACGAGGTGTGGGCGGCTGCCGGTATCGAACCGAACGGCGGCTGCCTGTGCGTGGGCTGCCTGGAAAAGCGGTTGGGCCGCAAGCTGTGGTCCGGCGACTTCCGCGACGTGCCGATCAACGACCTGACCAATCAGGACGGGGAGAAGGCGTTCTCGTGGCGCACCGCGCGGCTCGTCAACCGGATGACCGCGCAAGGGAAGCACGGGGTCCTCGATGACTAGCTCCGTCATCCTGTGGCTCGACAAGTGGTTGAAGAAACTGAGTGTTCAAAATCTGAACACCCGACAGGAAGGAAAGTGAAGATGGACCTAACAGTCCAGACCGACGAGTTGGCAGCGGAAACCAAGTGGATCGGCAGGCTCCGCGAACCCGGCTACCTGCACCCGTCCACCCGCTACATCGAAGTGTCCACCATCGTTGGGGCGCTGTGCCTGCGCCGCACCAACGGCGAGCAGTTCCGGCAAGCCATGGTGCTTGGTGCCGGCGGGGGCCAGGACTCCATCGTGGTCGACGTGTCCAAGTTCGCCACGCTGGTCGCCAACATAGAACCGGGCGAAGCGATCCTCAAAATCGACGGCAACGAACTGTCGGTGCAAACCCGGCGACGTACCGTGCGGATCAAGGGCGAGCAGTTCGACTTCCCCATCTGGCCGGTGTTCGTGTCGGATCAGGATGAGCCGTCGGTGGTGTCACAGTCCGAGTTGCGTCATGTGTTGGCGGCTGTTTCCACCGATCCGACGCTGCCGCAGCTGGCGAACATCAAGTTCGAGGGTGGCAACATGGTGACCACCGACAGGTTCCGTCTGTCCCGCATCACCTACGCCGACGAAGGGTTCGACACCATCGTCCCGGCGGATGCGGCGCAGGCGTTCACCCAGTCCGGCATCGTGCTCGTCGACACCGGCGTCGGG
>WBZP01005267.1_pt1 | contig 13208 bp, 13 predicted proteins | sample 5204301 | NCBI WGS metagenome assembly WBZP01 (sample SAMN12412401, study PRJNA552823) | activated sludge metagenome | isolation source: activated sludge from nitrification reactor of wastewater treatment plant... | place: USA: Pennsylvania | collected 2017
TCCTGTTTTATCTCGGCAAAGGATAAAACCCGGATTTTTAAAGCGGTGGAAGTAGGCCTGGAGGTATATGCCAACCGGCGTCAGAAAATTCCTACTTCTAAACTGAATGATGTCATGCTCAAGGCGGTGGAAGCTTATCATGCACCGGTGGTGCGTGGAAATCCTGTCAGGATTAAATATGTGACCCAACTGCCGGTGGTGGTGCCCTCGTTCGCATTTTTCTGCAATTATCCGGATGATATCAAAACGCCTTATCGCAATTACCTGGAGAACCAGTTGCGCCAGCAATTCAATTTCACCGGGGTGCCGGTGAGGATATTTTTCAGGAAAAAGTAACCCCGGCCCGGGCCGCTGATCTAATGCACCGAACCTATTCAACCTGGAAACTGATAGCGGATTCGCTGCTGGCGGATCAACCCGTGATGCTGCTCTATGTACTCGAAAGCCGCGGCAGCAGTCCTGGCCGGCAGGGATTTATGATGGCAGTGAACAGCACAGGCGCTATGCAGGGTTCACTGGGCGGTGGCATCATGGAACATAAGTTTGTGGAACTGGCCCGCACGCAGCTCAGTGAAGGTACTGCGGTACCCTCTGTACACCAGCAGGTACATAATAAATCGGCCGCCCGCCATCAGAGTGGCATGATCTGCTCCGGTGAACAAACCATTTTCCTCTACCAGGTAAATACAAACGATTTGCCGGCAATCCGTTCTGTACTGCAGACGTTGGAAAGACACGGCAACGCCACGCTGCAGTTGTCTATGACGGGGATTGTTTTCAGGGAAGAGGTTCCGGAAAGGGACTACTTTTTTGAACAGCGGGGAGCAGATTTTCTGCTGACTGAAAAAATCGGTTATAAAAATCAATTGTATATCATTGGCGGTGGACATTGCGCACTGGCTTTTTCCCGGCTAATGCGGGGGATGGATTTTTATATCCGTCTCTATGATGATCGTGAAGCGCTTTACACCATGCAGCAAAACAGTTTTGTGCATGAGCAAGCCGTCATCAGCGATTATGCTGAACTGGCAAGACTGGTGGAAGAAGGTCCGCAGGTGTATGTAGTAGTCATGACTTTCGGTTACCGAACCGATGCCGTTGCCCTGAAAGCTTTACTGAGAAAGCGTTTCCGGTACCTGGGAGTACTCGGCAGCGCCAGTAAAATCAGGCAGATGTCAGAACAATTCCGGCAGGAAGGTGTTACAGATGCACTGCCCGGTAATATATATGCACCAGTGGGTATTCCCATCAAAAGTGAAACCCCCGAAGAAATTGCGGTGAGTATCGCCGCCGAAATTATCCGCGTAAAAAATACGGGCAGCTGAACGAATATGAATGCTGCAGTACTTACTTCTCCCTCTGTTGATCAGTCTCTTTCCCTGCATGAAATAGAGAAGAACTGTTGGCAAATGCTGCGGGCAGGTCGTGACAGTGGCAGTCATCCTTTTCATTTGCCGGCTGTTGCCAGTGCCGGACCGGAGGGTGTGGAGTTAAGAACGGTGGTGTTGCGCCGTGCAGAGGAAGAACAAAGACTGCTGGGTTTTCATACGGATGTGCGCAGTGCCAAATGGCAAAGCCTGCGGCATCAACCGATGATGCAGTGGCTTTTTTATTCGGCTTCCGACCGGATTCAGCTCCGGATAAGGGCGATCGCTCAACTGCACCACCAGGATGCCATGGCCCGGGAAGCCTGGGAAAACAGCCCGGTTCGCTGCCGCAGGGTGTATATGGGAGATGAGATGCCTGGTGCTCCTTCACCTTACCCTACACATGGCCTGCCGGATGAATACTTTCAAACACTTCCCTCTGTTGAGTCTGCTGAAAAGGGCTGGGAGCATTTTGGGGTGGTGATCACCCGGGTTGAAACCATGGAATGGCTGAAACTCAGCAACAGGGGGCATTTGCGGGCATCTTTCCGGTACAGGGCAGGAGCGCAGGCGGAAGCCGTTTGGCTGGTGCCCTGATAATTATTTCAGCCGGATACCGCCGGATTCCAGCAGAATACGGCGCTGTTTGTACAGGTTGCCGGTTACCATTTTGAAGGTCTTTTTGCTCATGCCGAAGAAATCATAAATAGCTTCCGGATCTGATTTATCGTGGTAGGGCAGGAACCCGCCGTTTTCGCGCAGGAGGCGCAGTACTCTTTCGGTTTCATCCTCCACCCGCTGATAGCCGGGTTTGCCTGCAAGTACGTCTATACGGTAACTGCCGGGGCTATCCGCGGCAGGAGGGTGTATGGCTTTAACAAAGCCCCGGAAGCGATCCCCCGTCTGAATATTCCTGAATATCTCATTAAAATGCAGCACGCCGGTATGCCGGTTATTGATGATGCATACATAGCCGATATCGGTGCGGCGGTATACCAGCAGATCCACCTCATCCATTTCCTTTACAGTAAGCGCATCATTGCTCAGCGTGTAGGCGAATTTTTCCGTGGCCGCCATCCTGCCGGTTTGTTCATCCACATAAATTTTCACCAGGTATTGCCCGTTCGGGCGCATACCGGTGAGCTGCTGGCTCCGGGGTACAAACAGGTCTTTCATCAGGCCGTTATCCAGGAAGGCTCCCTGCGGCGTAACAGATACCGCCCGCAGGTACACAATATCACCGGCCTGGCCATAGGGCTTTTGCGTGGTGGCAATCAGACGGTCTTCGCTGTCGTGGTAAATAAATACTTCCAGTTCATCCCCCTCTTTCAGACCGTTTGGCATAAAACGGTTGGGCAGCAGGATGCCTTTGTTCCCATCATCCAGGTAGGCACCCTGGGGAGTGATGCGGAGTACTTTCAGGCGGTTATAATGTCCGGGTTGTACCAAAGGAAGGAGTTGAAGGTTGAAAGTTGAAGGTTAGGAAGGCAGGTGGAAGAGACCGTCTACGAATTGCTTTTTATCAAACACCAGCAGGTCGGTGGCTTTTTCACCCACCCCGATAAATTTAACGGGGATGCTGAACTGATGCGCGATGGCCAGTACCACACCTCCCTTTGCCGTTCCATCCAGTTTCGTAATGGTAAGTGCGGTTACATCGGTAGCCGCCGTAAAGTGTTTGGCCTGTTCCAGTGCATTCTGGCCCGTACTTCCGTCCAGCACCAGCATTACCTCGTGTGGTGCATCCGGAATCACTTTCTGGATTACCCGTTTGATCTTGCTGAGTTCTTCCATCAGGTGGGCTTTGTTATGAAGCCTTCCTGCGGTATCGATGATGATGACATCCGACCCGCGGGCAACGCCGCTCTGCACCGTATCAAACGCCACAGAAGCAGGATCGCTGCCCATTTCCTTTTTAACAATCGGCACACCGGTGCGCTCACTCCAGATGCTGAGCTGGTCAACAGCAGCCGCCCGGAACGTATCGGCCGCACCCAGCAGTACAGATTTGCCCGCCAGGTTGAAATTATGCGCCAGTTTACCAATCGTGGTGGTTTTGCCTACACCGTTTACGCCCACTACCAGGATGACATGGGGTTTATGCCCTGCTGGTAATTCATATCCTGCATAGCTGTTGCCGTCCGGGGCGGTTACCAGCACCTGTTCTATTTCACTTTTAAGGATGCCGTTCAGTTCAGCCGTATTCAGGTATTTATCCCGGGCCACTCTCTTTTCAATTCTTTCAATAATGGCCACGGTGGTTTCAATACCCACATCCGCGCTCACCAGGGCTTCTTCCAGGTTGTCGAGCACTTCTTCATCTACCGTGCTCTTGCCGGCGATGGCCTTGGTGATTTTACTGAAGAATCCTTCCCGGGTCTTCTGCAGGCCCTGGTCCAGGCTTTCTTTCTGTTCTTTCTTGCCGAAAAGTTTATCGAAAAGTCCCATGTGCGCTTGTTTAAATATCCCTGGGGATAACCGTTTATCAGCTGGTTAAAAATAAAGAAAGCTGTCCCGTTTCAATCAGGACAGCTTGAATATATTCACCCGCAGGAGGCGGTTACTGAGCGAGGTGATCTTTGATCTTCTCTTTGTGTACAATCGCTTCTTTGAAAGTATAAGCGCCGGTTTTCGGGCTGCGGATTGCACGGATTACCTTGGTCCAGTTTTTTGCTTCTGCGGCGGCTTTCTGATCCTTAGTCTTGATCGCGGTTTTAGCTGCTTTTGCCATTGTAGTAAGTTGTAAAGTGAATGACTGGTAAGAGCGGGTTCATCCCGGCCTGCTTACTTGATTTCTTTATGCACGGTTACCTTCTTCAGGATAGGGTTGAATTTTTTCAACTCCAGCCTTTCGGGGGTGTTCTTTTTGTTCTTATTGGTGATATAGCGGCTGGTGCCCGGCTGGCCACTGGTTTTGTGCTCTGTGCACTCGAGAATCACCTGCACCCTGTTACCTTTCTTTGCCATGGTTCTGTTATTAAATAGTTTGAATAATCAGTTTATGCGGTTGCCGGCTGGTTGATTCCTGGCCGGAAAACGGCGGATCAGATTTTTTCTCCGGCTGCGCGCAGTTCCTTCACAACTGACAGCAGGCCGTTTTTATTGATGGTGCGGATGGCTTCAGAAGATACTTTCAGGGTGATCCACCTGTCTTCTTCAGCAAAAAAGTACCGCTTGGTCTGCAAATTGGGTAAAAACCTCCTTTTGGTCTTGATATTGGAGTGCGATACCTTATTGCCAGTAATGGGTTTTTTTCCGGTCACCTGACATACTCTTGCCATAGTACTAAAATTTTGGACGGCGAAGGTAAGCAAAGATTTTCAATTTACAGGATTCCCGGCCTATATTTTTTCAGTTTTCAGCTTTTGGCGTCAGCCGCCAACGGATGGCGCTCCGGCTGACCCGCCACATCTGCAGGGCTACCGCCAGCATAATCAGTCCCACCCCCAGGTAAAACTGGCTGTTCAGGGCCTTGTTTTCCCTGAAAAAGAGAAAGGCGAGGATGATGCCATACACCGGTTCCAGGTTATAGGCCAGGTTACTGGTGAAGGGAGAAATTTTACGGAGCGCAGCGAGTTGTAAATCAAAGCATAGTACGGTGCACACCCAGGCCAGCAGCAGCAGCCAAGCCCAGTCGCCTGCGGTGGGCAGATAGTAGCCGGCCGGGAAATAATGCAGGTAAGCGGGCAGCAGCAGGGTTAAAAACAGCAAACCACCGCCCAGTTCATAGAGGGTGAGCGTTTCCGGCCGGTGTTCATACAGCAGCCGTTTGTTGAAAATGGGGAACAATGAACTGCCGATCGCAGAAATGATACCGAAAATAATCCCCGTTTTGTACTGGGGATGAAAATCAAAAATGATATAGATGCCCAGGATGGCAATGGCGCCAAGGACAACTTCCGTTGCTTCAATCCGTCTGCGATTGATCAGCGGGTCGAAAAATGCGGTGAAAAAGCCCGAAGCGGAGATGCAGACCACCGCGATGGACACATTTCCGTACTTCACGCTGCCGTAAAAGCAAACCCAGTGCAGGGACACGATGACCCCTACAGCGAAAATACGCAGCATCTCGCGCATCGGCAGCCATTCCAGTCGCCGGCGGAAGCTGAGCAGGAGGGCCAGGGTGCCTACAGTCAGCAATAACCGGTACCATACCAGCAAACCTTCGTTGAGCCCGATGAGTTTACCCAGGATGGCGGTAAAGCCAGCGAGGAATACGGCCAGGTGCAGCTGCAGCAGCGCTTTTTTCATTGGGGCAAAGGTACAGGAGGGAAACTAAGAACACCACCTGTACCCTGCCGCAATGCAGGCCTTTTTAATCGAAGACTGCAGATTATTTTTTACTGCCGTCTTTAATCACCGACCGGTCGAGGTATTGAATAGCCCGGTCTATTTTATCGGTGCTGTCGAAATGAAGGTCGGTATGAATCCATTGCCGCATCCTTTCCCCGTTTTTGTACAAGGCATCCACCTGGTACCAGCAAAGCAGCCATACACCCGGCTGTTCCGTGCTTTGTGGCTGATTTACCTTTACCGGAAGGAAAATATGTTTGCTGAAGCTGATGGAGTCAATGGTTTCCGTACGTCTTTTTTTCCAGTATGCGGTGATGCCCGGTTTACCTGCGATGCTGTCGCCGGCATTCCACACATACACGGCATTGTCGGCGAATCCGCTCATCCAGCCTTCAATATCTCCGGCAGAAAGTGCATCCACCCCTTTGCGGCCGATCTGTGCATACCGCTCATCGGCAAAATCGGCCAGCCGGTTCCCGGCCGTTACAGGTGCGGCAGGCGCTTCCGCCGCGGGTTTATCTGTTGAGCCTGGTTGACTGCATCCTGCCATGAGCAGTAATGCCATTGCTCCTGCAAATCTGATTTTCATGATTTGTTTTGTTTTAGGTGAAGAATGAAAGTTGATTCCACCAGGGCAGGCATTGATTGGTAGGGTAGTGGCCGGGAAGGATGCAGTAAAATAATAACTGCCTGCAGAAATTGCAAGTGCAGGCATAAAAAAACCGGTCAGGATCACTGACCGGTTTTTTTTACTATCGGAGGCCTCAGGCTTTTTTAGCGAGGGCGGGTTTATGTTCGGGCTTGTGTTCGGTGTGGATGATCTCCGCTTCTCCCAGGGGTTTGTCTTTGGCAAAGTCAACCAGGATAGGTGCTGCCACAAAGATAGAAGAGTAGGTACCGGTGATGACACCAATTAGCATCGCGAAAGCAAAACCACGGGTTACCTCACCACCGAAAATGAACAGGATGAGGATGGTAAGGAATACCGTCAGCGAGGTCATGATGGTACGGCTCAGCGTATCATTAATGGCCCGGTTGATGATAGTGCCTTTATCGCTCGCCTTGCTGCCACGGCTGTATTCACGGATACGGTCGAATACAATCACTGTATCGTTCATACTGAAGCCGATTACAGTCAGTACCGCTGCGATGAAGTGCTGGTCAATTTCCAGGGGGAAGGGTACTACATCTTTCAGGAAAGAGAATACTGCCAGGGTTACGAAAACGTCGTGCAGCAGACCCACGATGGTACCCAGTGAGTAACGCCAGTCGCGGAATCGGAGCAGGATGTACAGGAAGATGATCAGCATGGAGAAAAGCGTTGCTTTCACCGCACCTTTCTTCAGGTCTTCTGAAATAGTGGGCTGTACCGTTTGTGAGCTTTGGATATAGTTTTTGGCAAAGTCTTCGTAGGTCACGTTGGGCAGCACTTTCTTCAGGCCCTCAAACAGTTTTTGCTGCACCTGTGCATCGGCATTGTCTACTCCTTTCAGGTAGGCAGTGGTAATGTTCAGGTGTTTTTTATCACCTACGGTTTTGATAACCGGAAAATCATTGAAAGCAGCTTTCAGGTCATCGCGAACCATATCGGTAGAAACTTCCTGCGGGAAGGCAACGGTGTAGCTGCGGCCACCTTTGAATTCCACACCCTGGTGGAAGCCGTTGAAGAAGGACGCGATACCGAGTATCAGGATCACAATGGAAATACCATAGGCTACTTTCCGGTATTCAATGAATTTATAGCTGGCATGTTTGAATACCTTCTGGGAAAGAGCTGTGAAATAGTTGAAATGACGGTTCTTTTTGGTCCAGAAATCGGTGATCAGGCGGGATACCAGGATACCGCAGAACAGGGAAAGAGTGATACCCAGCATCTGCGTAGTGGCGAAGCCCAGTACGGGGCCCAGACCAAAGATGAACAGGATCGCTGCAGTCAGGAAGGTAGTTACGTGGGCATCAATCACCGGCGCCATCGAACGGCGGTAGCCATCGATAACGGCGTTGTGGTAGGATTTGCCCCGGGTGAGTTCTTCCTTGATCCTTTCGAAAATGATTACGTTAGTATCCACTGCCAAACCTACGGTAAGCACGAGTGCCGCAATACCGGGTGCCGTGAGCGTAAAACTCATGGCCGTGAGTACACCGATGGTGAACAGCAGGTTCAGGATCAGGGAGATGTTGGCTACCCAGCCGCCGGTATTATAATATACCAGCATCAGGATGAAAATTACCAGGAAGGAGATGCCAAATGACATCATACCGCCTTTTACAGCTTTTTCCCCGAGGGTGGGTCCCACAATCTGCTCCGCCACAATTTTGGCAGGCGCGTTGGTTTTACCGGATTTCAGGGTATTGGAAAGGTCCTGGGCTTCTTCAATGGTAAAGTTGCCGGAGATTTCCGTCTGACCACCTTCAATAGCATTGATCACATTCGGAGCAGAATAAACGATATCATCCAGTGAAATGGCTACCGGGCGGCTTACGTTGTTGCGGGTAAGTTCACCCCATTTTTTGGCGCCCAGGGTCGTCATATTCATTTTAATGGAAGGCTTACCCTTGTCATCATAACCCTGGAAAGCTTCATCCACACTGGATCCGTCCATCGGGGCTTTTTCGCCTCCGGCCACGGTTTTAACCACATAGAGCGGGATATAAGGCTCGCCTTTTCCATCCTGCGGCTTTACTTCCACACCATAGAGGAATTTGGATTCGAGGGGGAAGTTGTTTTTAACCGCATCCATGGCCAGGTATTCATTCAGGCGGCCGGTGTCTTTGGAGCTGACTACGAAGAAGTACTGCTGGTTATAAGGCACCTGCTGCGCCCGGATATCCTGGGCACGCATGATTTCATATAGCAGAGTGGCAAACTGATTTTGTTTGCTGGTGTCTTTAACTGCGGCAGTATCACTTACACCGCTCAGGTAGTTACCCAGGGCAACGCCGGCAGCCTCATAGGCTTTTCCGATTTCATCCAGGTTGTACACCGCCCAGAACTGAAGATTGGCGCTGGCCTGCAGGAGTTTGCGAACCCTTTCCTTATCGGTTACGCCCGCCAGTTCCACATTGATCACCCCTTTGTTTTCATCGAGGTTGATATTGGGCTGGGCAACACCAAACTTATCAATCCTTTTCAGGAGGATTTCGTAGGTTTCCTTGATGGCGTTTTTGGCAGTGGTGCGGATGATTTCCGTAGCTTTTTCATCCGAATCGGTCGGTTTGATCTGCTTGTTGGCTCCGGAAAACAGCGCCGACAGTTTTAAGCCCGGATTCTGCTGTTTGTAAGCGTTGATGAACAGGGTAATAAAATCTGTATTGGTATTGATTTTCTGCGCGGTGGCGGTTTGCAGGGCTTTCAGCAGGGCCGGGTCGCGTGGGTTGTTGCTCATGGATTTCAAAAGGCCTTCCAGGCTAACGTCCATGGTTACACTCATACCGCCCTGTAGATCCAGACCCAGGTTCAGTTCGTTCTCCTTGCACTTCTGATAGCTGGTGCCCATCACCGGGTAGATGCTTTTATCGCGGGTGCTGTCAAGGATATGCTGCATCCTTTTTTTCACCTGCAGCTCATACTCTTCGCTGCGGGTATTTACACCGGGATTCTGAGATTTAACGATGCGCTCGGCCTGGGCTTTTACCTTTCCTTCATAGCTGCGGACCACCCAGGTATAGGACAGTTCCCAAATCGAAATGAGGATGAGTGCAATGGCAAAAAACCACACTAAACCTTTCAGTTTCATAAGCTGTAACTTTTTGTAGCTGTGTTGTCTGTTTTAAAAAGAGTGTGCAAAGATAGGGGAAAAAGCCTTTGAAGGAGAGGGGGTGTTTTTTTTGAGAAAATCGCCATTTTGCAGGCAAATCAGCCCGCATGCAGCGCCTCTTTTGTATCCGTTCCCTCGTCCTTTTTCTCCAGTTTTTGCCGGCCGCCCTGATGGCAAATAAGGCTCCCCTGGTACCAACCGCTCCTGCGCAGGGCCGGTTTACCGACAGCATCCCGGCTGACACCTTTCTTCCCCGTATTTTCCGGCAGCACCCCTTGCTTGACCGTGAGCTGCTCAGCCAGCACGGTTCCTATGTACAAATATGGTATACCCAGGTTGACCGGGGCGCCAATGGCATACCCGCTTTCAGGCATCATACGTGGCAGGCCGACAGTAACCGGTACTTTTACCCGGGTGCGGCCGTTCGGCTGCCCCTGGCCCTGCTTACCCTCCAGCGCCTGAATGAATGGAAGCCCCTGGGCATTGACCGGGCTACCACGCTGCTGACGGATCAGGGACGCCCGGGTCAGACTGCCGTGTACAACGATCCTGAAAGTCCGGATGGACGACCGACCGTCGGCGCCTACCTTAAAAAGATGCTTCTGGGCGAAGACCAGGATGCCTTTAACCGGCTCTATGAATTGCTGGGCCAACAGTATATTCATCGGGAACTGCAATCGAAAGGATACAGCCATCCGAGGATCGTACAAAGGCTGGGTCAGTATCTGACGGATGAGGATAACCGGTGTACCAACCCGGTTCGTTTCCTTGGGCCCGGGAATACGGAATTATTCCGGCAGCCCATGCTGTGCAATACGGAGCAATATGCCCCCCGCAGAGACAGCCTGGGTAAATCATATTATAGTAATGGTAAGCTATTTCCTGTTCCGTTGAATTGTTCCGGCAAAAACCGCATCAGCCTGCAGGACCTGCACCAGCAGCTGATCAGCCTGGTATTCCCTGCCAAAGTAACTGCAGCTGCCCGCTTCCGGATCAGTGAGGAGGACCGGCACTTCATGCTGCGTTGTATGAGTGAATGGCCCGGAGAAAGCGATTATCCGCCCTATGGGGATGATACGGCGGTTTATTTTCCTGCCAGGAGTAAATACCTGCTGATGGGAGGTGTGCCGGGTGCAGCACTTCCGGGCATCCGCATTTTCAATGTAACCGGTAAAGGATACGGGCAGCTAACAGATGCCGCTTATATCGTAGACTTCGAACGAAAGATTGAATTTTTCCTGTCGGTGATGGTAGATTGCACGGAGGAAGGCATCCTGCAGCAGGAGAAATATACCTATCAATCCCGGGGATTACCGCTGATGCAGCAACTGGGCCGTGCATTATATGAATATGAGGTTTCCCGAACACGCAACTGGCTGCCCGATCTTTCTTCGTTTCAATACATCTATGATCATCCCTGATGGCATCATGCATGTTTGCCGCAACTGTCTTATTTTTACCGCCTAAACATAACTGTTATGCCGCATAACTTACTGAAAGGAAAAAAAGGAATCATATTTGGTGCGCTGGATGAAAAATCCATCGCCTGGAAAACGGCCATCCGTTGCCATGAAGAGGGTGCACAGCTGCTGCTGACCAATGCCCCGGTTGCCCTGCGGATGGGCGAGATCAATAAACTGGCGGAACAGGTAAACGCGCCGGTGGTACCGTGCGATGTAAGCAGCAATGAGGATGTACAGAATCTGCTGACCAAAGCCGTGGAGCATTTTGGCGGCGGGGTGGATTTCATCCTGCATTCCATCGGCATGAGCCTGAATGTGCGGAAGGGAAAGCACTATACAGAGATCGATTACGGTTTTAATCAGAAAACACTGGATATTTCTGCCACCAGTCTGCACCGGGTTCTGGCCACTGCCATGAAGATGGATGCCATCAATGAATGGGGTAGTGTGGTAGCCCTCACTTATATCGCTGCGCAGCGCGTATTCCCCGATTATAATGAAATGGCTGATGCCAAATCACTGCTCGAAAGTATCACCCGCAGTTTCGGCTACCATTATGCGGTTAAAAGACATGTACGGGTCAATACCATTTCCCAGTCGCCCACCCGCACAACGGCCGGCAGCGGGGTGAAAGGTTTTGATGGGTTTATCAATTATGCAGAGAAGATGAGTCCGCTGGGCAATGCCAGTGCAGAAGCCTGTGCAGATTATTGTGTAACGCTCTTCAGTGATCTTACACGCATGGTTACCATGCAGAATCTCTTCCACGACGGCGGTTTCTCCTTTACAGGCGTAACGCAGGCGGTGATTGAGCAGATGGAGAAATAAAGTTCAAGGTTTAAGGTTTAAAGTTTAAGGTTCGTTTGCAACGTTAAACTTTAAACCTTAAACTTTTAAACTCTTACCGTACACTTCCAGGCAACGTTTTCTTGCCACTTCGTGTTCTACAATAGGTCTGGGGTAACTGAAGCTGTTCAGTTCGGGTACCCATTTCCGTATGTACGCCAGATTTTTATCGAATTTTTCGGTCTGGAGCCTGGGATTGAATATCCTGAAATAAGGCGCCGCGTCGCAGCCGCATCCTGCTGCCCACTGCCAGCCTCCGTTGTTGGCCGCCAGGTCGAAGTCGAGGAGTTTGCGCGCAAACCAGGCTTCCCCCAGCCGCCAGTCGATCAGCAAGTGCTTGGTCAGGAAGGAGGCAACGATCATGCGTACACGATTATGCATAAAGCCTGTTGCGTTCAGCTCCCGCATGCCGGCATCCACGATGGGGTAGCCGGTTTGTCCCTGGCACCATTTTTCAAATTCATTTTCATTATTACGCCAGTCAATCCGTTCGTACTCCGGTTTGAAAGCCCGGCCTTTGCCCACACGCGGAAAATGCCAGAGGATCATGTGGTAAAAATCCCGCCAGATCAGCTCATTCAGAAAAGTATCCGAAAGGGATTGCGCATGCGCGGCCAGCTGCCGGATACTGATGGTGCCGAAGCGGAGGTGTACGCCCAGTTTTGAAGTGCCTGCAATGGAGGGAATATCTCTCTTTTCCGCATAATGCCGGATCAGTTCATCTTCTACGGCTACCGGCGGAAAGCCGAGACCTGCCGGGGTAAAGCCCATAGAGGCCAGCGAGGGGATTTCCTGTGGGGCCTGCCGGAAAAAATGGTTGAACGAAGGGCGGGTTTCATAGGATTGCAGGTGAGTAGCAGTCAGTACTGACCTCCACTTCCGGCTGTATGGCGTAAAAACTGTGTAGGGCTTACCGTCGTCTTTCAGGACTTCATCCTTTTCCAGCAGCACATGGTCTTTGAAAGTGTGGAATGCTGTTCCCTGTTCGGCCAGCAGGCTTTTTATCCGTTCGTCGCGTTCCAGCGCGTAAGGCTCATAATCATGATTGGTGAAAACAGCTTTTACTGCATATTTTTTCAGCAGTAAAGGGAATACGGTTTCCGGCGTACCATAATATACTTCCAGGCTGCTGCCAATGGCTGCCAGTTGCTCCTGCAGTTTTTGCAGGGTAAGGTGAATAAATTCCACCCGGCGGTCATTCTTATCTTCCAGTTTATCCAGTATGTGGCGGTCGAAAATAAAAACCGGGATTACAGGGTAGACTGATTTCAAAGCATAATAGAGGGCTGCCTGGTCATCCAGCCTCAAATCGCGGCGCAGCCAGCAGAGGGAAATCGGTTGCATGGTAATGGAAAAGTGATTTGTAAGAAACGCTGTTTTCTGATAACAACAGGGTCAGCCAATGGTTGGCGCAAGCTGTTCGTAAATCTTTTTACTGAGCAGGTTATGGTAATGGCGGCTGCCGAATGACTGTACCCATC
>WBZP01005269.1_pt1 | contig 13204 bp, 12 predicted proteins | sample 5204301 | NCBI WGS metagenome assembly WBZP01 (sample SAMN12412401, study PRJNA552823) | activated sludge metagenome | isolation source: activated sludge from nitrification reactor of wastewater treatment plant... | place: USA: Pennsylvania | collected 2017
CGCAAGCGCGAGCTGGCCCGGCTGATCGGCGTGGAAGACCGCATGTTCGTGGAGGTGGAGGGGCACCCCCGCGTGTACGCCATCGCCGACGAAGACCTGGACCGCGAGAACGACGAGAAGACCTCGTCGGTGCACTTCGTGCGCTTCGAGTTCACGCCTGCCATGCGCGAGGCCGTTCGCGCCGGCGCGCAGGTCAAGCTGGGTTGCGACCACACCCACTATCCGGCTCACTGGGTCATCGCGCCGGAGACCCTTGCCAGCCTGGCGGGTGACCTGCGGTGATCGCGCGCCACGCGCCCTGGCCCGCGCGGCGCGCGGGGGTCGCGCCGGGGGAGGCCGCGCGCCGTGCTACGGTGCCAGCTCGGCGAACGCGCGCGTGATCGACAGCTCGACGATCGGGGTCGAGAGCCCCGGACTGCGACCGCGCACCCCACCGACGCCCAGGCGCAGCTCCAGCTCCGGCCGCCAGGACCACGCGCCCCAGGCCAGCGCCTGCACGATCGCGCCGCCCTGGGTCGCGACGCCGCCACCCCCGGCGGCACCGACCATCATCTCGGCGCCCGCCCGCCAGGGGCCGGGCCGCGTGGCGAGGCCGGCGCCGACGAGCCCGGTGCCGTAGGCGCCGGCGCCGCCGGCGAAGGCCAGGTAGCCCTGGCCGGTGGCGTACAGATGCTCGCCGGCGTAGCGCGCGAACTTGATGCCGACGGTCTGGAGCGCCTGCTCGCTGCCGTCGCGCCGCGCTGCGCTGGCGTAGTGCTGGATGGCGGCCGTCCACTCGGTGCGCGCCAGCGTGCCGCGGCGCAGCCCTGTGCTGTCTGGCGTGGGCTGGAGGTCGACGCTGAGCCACCACTGGGCGGTCGGCGCGTACATCGGCGTGTCGAGCGCGACCAGGCGTCCGACCTCGACGCCGGTGCGCACCGAAGGCGTGATCGCGAGCGAGGCGTTGAGCGCGACCTTGGCGATCGCGCCGCCGCCGGTCGGAACGGCGCCGCCACCGCCGAGGCCGAGGGCGCCGCGCACGCCGGCGCGCAGTGCGCCGCCGGGGGTGAGGGGCAGGTCCCAGCCGCCATGGCCGAGGACTTCCATGTAGCCCGCGGCGTCGCCCTTGGCGGCGGCGGCCGCCTCGACGCCCCAGTGCCAGCGGCCGCCCAGCGGTGCCCCCTCGACCAGGCGGTCGAGGCGAATGCCGCCGAGGCCGATGCGGCGGTCGGCGCCACCGGTGCCGCGCAGGTCGTAGCTGGTCAGCGTGCCGGTCAGGCTGTCGGCGCCGAGCCCCGAGCGCGAGCCGCTCGCGCCCGCGCTGCCGACCTGGTCGAGCGCGCCGTGGCGGAACTCGCCGTCCCACGAGACGACGAGGCCGAACTGGCTGCTCGAGATGTCGCCACTCGGAAATCGCACGGCCGAGTACGACAGGCCCGCCTGCACCGGTCCGAGGTCGGCGAGCCACGAGAGGGCCGGACGCAGCATCAGTCCGCCGCCCACCGGGGCGGCAGCGCCGCCCCCGCCGCCGGCGAACAGCCCGGCAACGAGCCGGCCGGGCCCGAGCTGCCAGCGGCGCTGTATCTCGAAGCCGCCGACGAACAGCCCGCCACGCTCGCCGCTCGCCGCGCCGTAGAGGCCGGGGCCGATCCACCAGCCTTCGGTCTCGAACAGCAGGGTGCCCCCGACCAGCCCCATGCGTTCGTCCTTCGGCAGCCGCACCGACTCGGCGCCGAACACGATCGAGGTGGGGATGCGGCGGTCGAGCGCGTCGGCGCCCTGCGCGGCGGCCGTGCCTGCCGGCAGGCTCAGGGCCAAGGCAGCGCACGCGGCGACGGGGGTGCAGCGCGCAGTGAAGGCGAAGCGTGGCATGGGGCAGCGCCGGGGCGCGGCGGGGTGGGGTCTGGCAGCGTTCATCGCCACATTCTGGTCGAGCGGCGTGCCGGCAGGGCGCGCATCCCGGGCCGCTAGGCTCGCGTCCTTCCGCACGCGTTCACACCATGTCCGTCGCCCAGACCCCCACCGCCGGCTTCGACGACCCTGCCGGCACCTGGAACCGCCGCTTCGCCGGCGGTGAGTTCCTGTTCGGCACCGAGCCCAACGCCTGGCTGCGTCGGCACGCCGGGCTCTGGCGGCTGGGCCAGCGCGTGCTGTGCGTGGCCGACGGCGAGGGCCGCAACAGCGTCTGGCTGGCGCGCCGGGGGCTCGAGGTCGACGCCTTCGACCTCGCCGAGGTCGGCGTGGCGAAGGCGCGTGCTTTCGCTGCCGCACAGGGTGCTGCGGTGCGCTACGCGGTGGCCGACGTCGATGCGCTCGCATGGCCGGCGGGGCTCTACGACGGCGTGGCGGCGATCTTCGTGCAGTTCGCGGATCCGGTCGTGCGTGCACGGCTGTTCGCTCACATGGCGCGCTGCCTGCGCCCAGGCGGGGTGCTCGTGCTGCAGGGCTACACGCCGAAGCAGCTCGACTACCGCACCGGCGGGCCGCCGATCGCGTCGCACCTGTACACGCCGGCGCTGCTGCGCGAGGCCTTTTCGGCGATGGAGATCCTCGTGCTCGAGGACTACGAGGCCGAACTCGACGAGGGCAGCGGCCACCGCGGCCGCTCCGCGCTCGTCGGCCTCGTGGCGCGCAAGCGTTGAACCGACAGGCAAGAGGGCGCCGGAGTGCCCTCGGGACTTCTCCGCGGCGGCGCCCCTCAGCCGGCGCTCGCGGCCTTCGATCACCTGATCCGCATGCTGGCGCCGCAGGCGCTCGCACCGGTTGGCGCGAAGGTTGGCGGCCGAGGCTGCGGCGCCCGGCCGACCTGAGGATTCTCGGGATGGCCACCCGCCCCGGCGGAGCGGATCATCCGTCGCCATGCCTCGCATCGCCTTCACGCCGCAACTGCGCCGCTTCATCGCCACGCCCGAGTTCGAGAGCGCGGCGCCCAGGCTTCGCGCGCTGCTCGACGAGGCGTTCGAACAGAACCCGCGGCTGCGCGGCTACGTGCTCGACGACCAGGGCCACCTGCGGCCCAACGTCGTCGTCTTTGTCGACGGCCGGCGGGTCGCCGACCGCGTCGCGCTCGACGACCCGCTCGAGCCACACAGCACGGTGCACGTGCTGCAGGCCCTGTCGGGCGGATGAACGGAGGATGACGATGAACGACCGCGCCTGGATCGCCACCCGCAAGGGTCTGTTCGAACTGCGCCGCGGCGACGCGGGTGGCCGTGAGCGCTGGCGTATCGAGCGCGTGAGCTTCCTCGGCGAGCCGGTGACGATGGTGCTGCCGCCGCGCTCCGACGGTCGCATGCTGGCGGCCCTGAATCTGGGCCACTTCGGCGTCAAGCTGCACGCCTCCGACGACTCGGGCGCGAACTGGCATGAGGTGGCCACGCCGACCTACCCCGAGCAGCCGAGCGGCGCGCCCGGCCCCGCCTGGAAGCTGGTGCAGGTCTGGTCGCTCGAGGCCGTGGGTGCAGCAGGTGGCACGGTCTGGGCGGGCACGATCCCCGGCGGGCTCTTCCGCTCGGCCGACTTCGGCGCGAGCTGGCAACTGGTCGAGAGCCTCTGGCAGCGCCCCGAACGGCTCGAATGGTTCGGCGGCGGCTACGACGCGCCCGGCATCCACTCGATCTGCCCGCATCCTGCGCGCGCCGGCGAGCTGCTGCTCGGCATCAGCTGCGGCGGCGCATGGGCCACGCAGGATGATGGCGCCAACTGGGCGCTCGCGGCCCAGGGCATGCGCGCCGACTTCATGCCGCCCGAGATGGCCGGCAACCCCAACGTGCAGGATCCGCACCGCATCGCGCGCTGCGCCGCGCAGCCCGACGTCCTGTGGTGCCAGCACCATGGCGGCATCTGGCGCAGCACCGACAACGCGGCGAGCTGGCACGAGCTGAGGGCGCCGCTGTCGAGCTTCGGCTTCGCGGTGGCGGTGCATCCGGCCGACGCCGACACCGCCTGGTTCGTGCCCGCGATCAAGGACGAGAGGCGTGTGCCGGTGGATGGCGCGCTCGTCGTCACGCGCACGCGCGATGGCGGCCGGAGCTTCGAGACGCTGCGCGTCGGGCTGCCGCAGGCGCACTGCTACGACCTCGTCTATCGCCACGGCCTCGACGTGGCCGCCGACGGCCAATCGCTGCTGATGGCCAGCACCACCGGCAACCTGTGGGCGAGCGACGACGCGGGCGAGGCGTGGCGGCCGGTGTCGGTGCACCTGCCGCCGGTGTACGCGCTGCGCTTCGGCTGATCGCCTGCCCGCCGACCCGCGTGCTGCCCAGGAGACCCCCGATGCTCGACCCGCAAGCCCGGGCACTGCTCGACCTGATGATCGAAAACCGGGTGCCACCCACGCACACGCTCACGCCGGAGCAGGCGCGCGCCTTCTACCGCGAGCGGCGCTTCTTCACCCAGCCCGAACCGCCGCCGCTGGCCGAGGTGCGCGACCTTGTCGCGCCAGGGCCGGCCGGGCCGATGGCGCTGCGGCTGTACCGGCCGGCACCGCCCGACACGACCTTGCCGCTGCTCGTCTACTTCCACGGCGGCGGCTGGACGATCGGCGACCTCGACACCCACGACGTGCTGTGCCGGCAGCTTGCACGGGCCGGCGGCTGTGCGGTGCTCGCGGTCGACTACCGGATGGGGCCGGAGCACCGGTTCCCGTCCGCAGTAGACGACTGCGTGGCCGCGATCCGCTGGGCGCGCGCCGCGGCGGCCACGCTCGGCATCGACGCAGCGCGCCTCGCGGTGGGTGGCGACAGCGCGGGCGGCAACCTCGCGGCGGTGGTGGCGATCGCCGAGCGCCACGCCGGCGCCACGCCCGCGCTTCAATTGCTGATCTACCCCGCCACCGACATGCGTGCGCTGGCACCTTCGCACCGCACGAACGGGCAGGGCTACCTGCTCACCGCGGACAGCGTCGCCTACTACCGCGGTCACTACATCCCCGACCCGGCGCAGTGGGCCGACTGGCGTGCCTCGCCGCTGCTGGCGCCGGACCTGGCGGGCCTGCCGCCGGCGCTCGTGATCACCGCCGGCTTCGATCCGCTGCGCGACGAGGGCCGGCAATACGCCGACGCGCTCTCGGCGGCCGGCAACCGTGCGCAGTACGTCTGCTTCGAGCGCCAGATCCACGGCTTCGTGACGATGAGCAAGGTCATCGACGAGGCCGAGAGCGCGATCGCGCTCGCCGGCGCCATGCTGCGGCGGACGCTCGGCACGGGGCGATGAGCCAGGCGCGGGCCTGTTCCTCCGGCCTGGTAGGGGGATCGCTTGCATCGGCTGCCGGTGCGGCATCGTGCACGGCAGCGGCGAGCGCTGCGCGGCTCCGCCTCGGTGCGATCGGCTTCCGGGGCGACGGCAAGGTCGTCGGCACGGTGGTCGGCAAGTTGGTCGGCAAGTTGGTCGGCACAGCCGTCGGCGGCTGGCTCGGCCTGCTCGCCGGCTGCAGCAGCGTCCCTGACGCCGGCCGGCTGGTCGACGCGAGCGTGCAGCTGCACTCGGCGATCGGCGCCAGCGGCTCGGCGGTGGCGACCGAGCTGCGTGCCGCCCGGCGCGACGAGACGGCGCAGAAGTTCGCCGCCGCGTGGACGCACACCGAGCGCTCGGTGGCGGGGCTGGTGCAGTATGCCGAGGCGCTGGGCAGCATCGCCCAGGCCGGCCGGGAGGGCGGCGAGTCGGTGCAGCGCGTGGCCGCCGCAGGCAGCGAACTCGCGGCTGCGGTGGGCCTGGGGCTGCCGGCGGCCGGGTTCGCAGCGGCGGTCGACGTCGGTGCGGTGGTCTACCGCCAGATCGCGCTCGTTCGCGCCGCGCAGTCGCTCGACGAGTCACTGGAGCGCATGCAGCCTGCGGTCGACCGCATCGCCGAGCTGATCGTCGGCCAGCTCGAAGACGCGGCGGTGATCCTCGCCGCGGCAAGCCAGCTCGAGGCCGTGAACCTGCGGCGCGAGTTCGCCGACGACACCGGCTATCGCGACGCGCTGCAGCGCGAGCGGCGCGCGCTCTATGCGCCCGGCCCGCTGACCCCGGCCACCGCCGAGCGGCTCGAGCAGATCGACCGCGCCGAGCGCATCGTCGCCGCCCGTCTGCAGCCGATGGAGCACCAGCTCGCCGCCGGCGCGCGGCGGCTGCGCCAGTCGACGCAGCTGATCGCCCAGCAGGCGGTACGGGACTGGGCCGGCGCGCACCGCCAGCTGCGGCGCGCGGTGAGCGAGTCGCGCACCCTCGACCCGGCAGCGCTGCTGCACTCGGTGGACGAGTTGCGCGTGCTGGTACGCAAGGTGCGGGAGGTCACGTGAGCGCGCCGGACGGCCTCGGGTCGCGGATCGTGCGGCGCCCGGCACGGAGGGCAGGGTCGTGAGCGAGTTCGACGGCATCCGCGACCACGAAGGCTGGCGGCGCAAGCTGAGGGAGCTGCTCCAGGAGGCCGAGCAGGCAGCGCGCGCGGACGAGGTGCAGCCGCGCTTCCGGCTCGCCGAGCGCCTGACCCAGTTCATGGAGCAATCCTTCCCGAACGACGAGGTCGTGCGCGCGCTGGACCAGATCGCCGGCAACGCCGCGGTCGGCCTGCTCGACCAGTCCATCGGCGATCGGCTGCGCAGCATCGTCGCGCGCAACGCGGAGCTGGCGGCGCTTGCCAAGTCCTTCGAGGCGGCGGCCGGCGAGGCCGCTGCGGCGGCTGCGCAGTTGCGGCTCGAACGGGTCGGCAAGGCGCTGGACGCGATGAACGGCAGCATAGCCGCGTTGCGCGAGTTCGAGGGGACGTTGCGCCAGGGGATCGATGATCCCCTGGCCACCGCCATCGGCGGCACGCTGGAGGCGCTGGCGCGGCTGCGGGAGTTGCTCGAGAGGCGCTGAACGGCGGTCTCGGGCGTCTCGGGCGTCTGCCGTCTCGGCCGTCTCGGCCGCCGATCCCCGCGAGACGGGGGCCGCGCAGCGCGCGTGCGGCGCGCGTGCCGGGGTTGCGGAAGGAGCTGTATGAACATACAGTATCCTGGTGCCTTTATCCCCTGCGCTTTCCTTGTTGCCGTCGCCGGGGCCGGTGTCGCCCGGGCCGTCTTTGCTCCGGCCGCCGGGGCAAAGGCCGACAGCGGTGGCCGTCCCTGCAGGGCCGGCCGCCGCCCCGGCTCCTGTCGAGCTGCACCCCGCCCTGTGGCGCGCCAGCCAGCTCGGCCAGGTGCATGCGGCGGCCTTCACGAGCGGCTTCGACGAGCTCGACGCCGTGCTGCCCGGCGGAGGCTGGCCGGCGCGGGCGCTCACCGAACTGCTGCTGCCGCACCCCGGCCTTGGCGAGTTGCGCCTGCTCGCGCCCGTGCTGGCCATGCTGCAGGCGCGCGGGCGCAGCGTGCTGTGGTTCGACCCGCCGGGCGAGCCGAGCGCCTGGGCGCTCGAGGCGCTGGGCATCCGCACGGGCTCGCTCGTGCTGGTGCGCCCGCGCCAGCGACTCGAGGGCCGGGCGCGCGAGCGCCTGCCGGCGGCCGACCTGCTGTGGGCGCTGGAGCAGGCGCTGGCCAGCGGCCAGGCCGGCGCGGTGCTGGCTTGGCTGCCGGCGCGGCTCGCCGCCGAGGCGCTGCGCCGGCTGCAGCTGGCTGCGCAGGCGCACGACGGCCCAGCCTTCCTGTTGCGCGAGGCCGAGGCACGGCTGCGCCCGAGCGTTGCGCCGCTGCGCCTCGTGCTCGCCGGCGCCGGACCCGGGCGCCCCGACCGGCTGCGCCTGCACCTGATCAAGCGCCGCGGCCCGCCGCTGGCGCAGCCGCTCGAGCTGGCCCTGCCGCCGGTGCTCTCCCCCGCCCAGCAGGCGCGCGCGGCGCAGGGGGGCCACCCCGCGCGGGGCACCGCCGGAGTGCCGGCCGTCGTGGCTACACACGGCCATGCGGCTCACGGCCGGGGTGGCACCCCGGTCGCGCGATGAGCCCTGCCAGTCCGTTCCCGCGCCGCCGCGGCGGGTGATCGGGCGCGGGGCCCGTGCTTCATGTGACAGCGCTGGCGCTCGGACTCGGGCGCCTGGTGATCGGTGGCGCGCTCGAGTCCCGCATCGCACCGTGGGCAGTGCCCGACGCAAGGCAGCTGACGGTGCTCTGGATCGTCGCCCTCGGCTGGTTCTCGATGCTGCACGGCGCCCTGGCCGTGTACCTGACCGCGGCGCACTTCGTCGCCCCCCACGAGAGCTGGCGCGCCGCCGCCGTGATCGTGCCACCGACGCTCATTGCATGGGGCGTGCTGGCTGCTGTTCGTCGACCTGTCGCAGACGAGCGCGCTGCCGCGCATCGTCTCGCGCCGCTGGCGCGCTGTCGGCTAGGCCCGATGCTGGCGCTGCGCGATGCTGCCAGCGGCGCGGTGGTCGCCCAGCGGCACGTTGCGCTCGCGCCACCCGACGCGGATGAGCGCTACCTCCGGCTGCACCTGACGTCGCTGCTCGTGCTCGAGCGCGTCGAGGCCGAGCCGGCGCGTGGTACGGCCGTGCCGCGGCTGACCGCCAAGTCAGACAGCTGCGGTGGCGCCGGGGTCCAGTGCCTCGATCTGGCGGTCGTGCGGGCGCGACAGCAACACGAGCGCGCTCGTCGCGCCGACGACGGCCATGAACATGTCGGACTGCGTGTCCCAGGGGTCGCCCTGGGTACCGAGGAATTCTTCTGCGCCCTGGCCGAGAGCGAGCGCGGCGCCCCACTCGATGAACTCGTAGGTCGCGCTGATCGCCAGCACGACGCAGACGACGAGGAAGGCCAGCATCCGGCGTCCTCGCACGTGCCGGCCCCGCAGCAGGATCTCGCGCGCCGCCAGCGCCGGCACGAAACCCTGGAAGAAGTGGCCGATGCGGTCATAGGGGTTGCGCTGCAGGTCGAGCCACTCGGCGATCTGGAAGCCCAGCGGCACGCGAGCGTAGGTGTAGGCCCCGCCGAGGATGAGAACGAGCGCGTGCACGAAGATGCCGAGGGTCAGCAGCGTCGTCAGCGGAAAGCGCGCCCGCGTTGCCCACAGCAACGGCAGCACGGTGAACACCGGGGCGACTTCCATCAGCCAGGTCGCGCGGTCGTAGGGTTGCCAGCCCGAGGCGACCAGTGCGACGCCGAGAAGAACGGTCACGGCCGTCAGCAGGCCGGACCGGGGCGAGAGCGGGGTGGGCATCGACGCCGATGCTGCGGCCGATCACGGGTTCGGTCAAGGGTTCGGGGTCGTGGCTTGCGCAGAAGACTGTATGAAAATACAGTCCCTCCCAGGGAGATCCTGTTGCACGAGCCAGCGCGCATCGGCCTGGACAGTGCCGGTCGTCGCAGGTCGTCGCCGGGGGTCGTTGGGGTCGCTTGCCGTGAGACACAGGCGCAGTCGCCAGCTCGACCAGCCACGCGAGGCCGCGGCTGCGGTCGCCTCGGCGGTCGGGCCATCGGCGGCCGCGGCGGCTGTCACGTCGCCCGCCCTCTGGCTTGCGCTGCACCTGCCACTGCTGCCGCTCGAATCCTGGCGCGCTACGCTGCCGGGCGATCCGGCGCCGGGCGCGCAGGCGCGGCCGCTGGCGCTGATGGCCGAGCATCGCGTGAGCCACCTCGATGCATGCGCGGCGGCACGCGGCATCCGCCCGGGCATGAAGCGCGCCACCGCGCTCGCGCTGGCGGCCGAGCTGCTGATCGGCCAGGCCGATCCGGCACGCGATGCCGCCGCGCTGAAGGCGGTTGCGCATGCGGCGCTTGCCTTCACGCCTTGTGTGGCCCTGGAAGGCGAGGCCACTGTGCTGCTCGAGGTGCGTGCGGTGCTGCGCCTGTTCGGCGGCCTGGCAGCGCTGCTGCAGCGGCTGCGCGCAGCCCTCGCGCCGCTCGGCCACCAGTTGCAGATCGCCGCCGCGCCCACTGCGCTCGGCGCCGCGCTGCTGGCGCGTTGGGCGCCGGTGAGCTGCGGCGATCTCGTGGCTGGGCGGCATGCGGCGCGACGCGACGCGCTGGTAGTGCTGCTCGACGCGGCGCCGGTCTGGCATCTCGGCCCCGGGCGGGAGCACCGGGAGGCGCTGCAGGGCATGGGCCTGCACACGCTGGGCGACCTGCACGCGCTACCGCGGGCCGGGCTCGCGCGCCGCTTCGGCGAAGGCCTGCTCGACGACCTCGACCGCGCCTACGGCAGGCGCGCCGATCCGCGGCGCTGGCTCGAGTTGCCCGAACATTTCGAGAGCCGGCTCGAGCTCTTCGCCCGTGCCGAGACCGCCGATCAGGTGCTCGCCGGCGCCGGCGTGCTGCTGGCGCGGCTGGTGGCCTGGGCGCAGGGGAGGCACGGGCGGATCGGCGCCTTCACACTGGCGATGCAGCACGAGCCGCGCCACGGCGCCGCCGTGGCCGCGACAGGGCTGCGCGTCGAGCTCGCCGAGCCCTCGCTCGACGCCGCGCACCTGCAGATGCTGTTGCGCGAGCGGCTGGCGCGGGTGACGCTGGCGGCGCCGACGCTCGAGCTGCGCCTGCGCTGCCGCGACCTCGTGGCCGCGGCGCCGCCCAACGGTGAGCTGTTCCCGACCCGCCAGACCGAGCACGAAGGGCTGCTCCGGCTGCTCGAGAGGCTGCGCGCGCGGCTCGGCGACACCCAGGTCCTGCGCCTGCAGCCGGTGGCCGACCACCGGCCCGAGCACGCAAGCCGCGCCGTGCCGGCGCTCGACGGACCCGAGGCCGCGACCGGCGGCGCGCGGTGGCCCGGGACCCAGGGTGCGCGCGGGCCGGCGCCGGCGGCACTCCGCACCGCGCCGCTCGCGGTCGAGCTCCTGCTTCGGCCAGCCTGGCTGTTGCCCGAGCCGCTGCCGCTGCCGGCGCGCGGCGCGCAGCCGCTGCTCGACGGCCACGAGCTGCAGCTCGTGGCCGGCCCGGAGCGCATCGAGTCCGGCTGGTGGGACGGCGAACCGGTCATGCGCGACTACTTCGTCGGCCAGGCCGCCGACGGCTCGCTGGTCTGGCTGTGGCGCAGCCGACTGCCCGACGCCCCGGGCGAGCCGATGTGGTTCATGCAGGGGCGCTTCGGCTGAACGGATGGCTCACAGCCATTCAGCTTCGGCCATCGCGCTGCAAGGGCGGCAGCCTGGCCCCGCAGTCGCGGCAGAACCGCGCGGTTGGCAGATGGCCTTCGCTCAGGCACTCCTGGCAGGTACGCGTGGTCGGCTGACGCAATAGCGGCCGCCGAACGCGGCGACGTAGGCGGCAAGCCGGAACAGCCGCAACACGCGCAGCCGCCGCAGCATGCGCACGTCGATCAGCGCGTGCATCTCCGGCACCAGCAGCGCCAAGCAGGCCGGCAGGATGGCCAACAGGTCGCGCAGGTGGGCGGTGGCTCAGCCGCCCGCGTGGGCGGGCTGTGGCGACGGGGTGTCGCCCGTCACCGCGGGGCGGATGTTCTGGGCCAGATCGCCCTTCGGGCCCTGCACGAGGTCATAGACGACCCGGCTGCCCTGCTTCAAGGTGCGGAACCCCTCCATCTGGACCGCCGAGAAATGGGCGAACACGTCCGCGCCGCCCCCCTCGGGCTCGATGAAGCCGAATCCCTTGGCGTCGTTGAACCACTTCACCGTACCGACCGCCATGACGCACCTCGACCGCTCGGGAAACGCCAAAATTCTCCGTCCGTCGGGCGGCGCATGTCAATCGCCCGACCCGGCCTTGCTGACGGAGGGATCTGGAAACCGGCTGCTCGGGCAAACGCCTTCCGACGATGGTTGCGGTGCGGCGTCCGCCTGGCCCCGTCCTCGCGCGACGCGGACGGGGCCGGCGTCGAAAGGGACACACCCTTGCCTCCCAAGCACCGCGAGGCCGTCTCGATAGAATGCTTCATGGCCGACGAATCCCCGCCGACCCCGCCGCCGAAGCCTCCGGCCGTCGCGCCGCGACGGTCGGGCGGAGGCTCGGGGGCGGTGGTGGTCGAACGGCAGATGACGCGCACCAAGCCACCTTCGCCGTACAAGGTGGTCATGCTGAACGACGACTACACCCCGATGGAGTTCGTCGTCATGGTCCTGCAGCAGTACTTCCAGCGAGACGCCGACACGGCGACGCAGATCATGCTGAAGATTCATCACGAAGGCCGCGCGGTCTGCGGCGTCTATCCGAAGGACATCGCCGCGACCAAGGTCGAACTGGTGCTCGCCGCCGCCCGGCGCGACGGCCACCCGCTGCAGTGCTTCATGGAGGCCGCATGATCGCCCAGGAACTCGAAGTCAGTCTGCACATGGCGTTCGTCGAGGCGCGCCAGCAGCGGCACGAATTCATCACCGTCGAGCACCTGCTGATGGCGCTGCTCGACAACCCCTCGGCAGCCGAGGTACTGCGCGCCTGCGCAGCAAACATCGAGGACCTGCGCAAGAGCCTGGCGATCTTCATCAAGGAGAACACGCCCACGGTCGGCGGATCCGACGAGGTGGACACGCAGCCGACGCTCGGCTTCCAGCGCGTGATCCAGCGCGCGATCATGCATGTGCAGAGCACCGGCAGCGGCAAGAAGGAGGTCACCGGGGCGAACGTGCTGGTGGCGATCTTCGGCGAGAAGGACTCGCACGCTGTGTACTATCTGCACCAGCAGGGTGTGACGCGCCTCGACGTCGTCAACTTCATCGCCCACGGCATCAAGAAGAGCGAGCCGCCCGAGCCGGCCAAGAGCAACGAGAGCGGCGGCGGCGAGGGCGAGAAGGAAGAGCAGGCCGCCGACGGCAAAGGCTCGCCGCTCGACCAGTTCACGCAGAACCTGAACCAGCTCGCGACGCAGGGCAAGATCGACCCGCTGATCGGGCGCGAGCACGAGGTGGAGCGCGTCATCCAGGTGCTGTGCCGGCGGCGCAAGAACAACCCGTTGCTCGTCGGCGAGGCCGGGGTCGGCAAGACCGCGATCGCCGAGGGCCTGGCCTGGCGCATCACCGAGAAGGACGTGCCCGAGGTGCTGGCCGACGCCACGGTGTACGCGCTCGACATGGGCGCCTTGCTGGCCGGAACCAAGTACCGCGGCGACTTCGAGCAGCGCCTCAAGGGCGTGCTCAAGCACCTGAAGGACCAGCCGCACGCGATCCTCTTCATCGACGAGATCCATACGCTGATCGGCGCCGGCGCGGCCTCGGGCGGCACGCTGGACGCGAGCAACCTGCTCAAGCCGGCGCTGAGCTCGGGCTCGATGAAGTGCATCGGCGCGACCACCTTCACCGAGTACCGCGGCATCTTCGAGAAGGACGCGGCGCTGTCGCGGCGCTTCCAGAAGGTCGACGTCGTCGAACCATCGGTCGAACAGACCATCGAGA
>WBZP01005271.1_pt1 | contig 13201 bp, 8 predicted proteins | sample 5204301 | NCBI WGS metagenome assembly WBZP01 (sample SAMN12412401, study PRJNA552823) | activated sludge metagenome | isolation source: activated sludge from nitrification reactor of wastewater treatment plant... | place: USA: Pennsylvania | collected 2017
CCCGTGTAAATCTGAGCAACCAGACCTCAGAATCCGGCCGTATTAATGGCAAATAACAATCAAATGAGTTCCTAAAAACGGTCAACCCTAGTTAGGCATTGACAGCAATCAACTCGAAACCCGGAACCCGGAACCCGGAACCACAAACCGACTCGCCAGAAATCGCAGTAACAAAAAAAAACGCCCCGCGAAATGCGAGGCGTTGATCGGTAGCGGACCCGAAGGGAGTCGAACCCCTAACCTTCTGATCCGTAGTCAGATGCTCTATCCAGTTAAGCTACGGGTCCTGCTAGGTCTTCCTTTCGGAAGCCCGTCGGTGACGGGGCTGCAAAAGTACGAACTTTTTGAGATTTCCAAACTTCAGGAGCCTGTTTTGTAATATTTCAAGGCCGTGGGCATGAAGGCTTTGAGGTTGCTGATCCGGGTCGCGTCGCTGGGGTGGGTGCTCATCCATTCGGGCGGTTTGTTGCCGCTGCTCTTGGCGCTCATGCGTTCCCAAAAGGCCACCGACAGGCGCGGATCATAACCGGCCATCGCCGCGAAGATGAGACCGAGTTTGTCCGCTTCGGTTTCGTGCGTCCTTGAGTAAGCCAGGATGCCGAGCGTTGAACCGGCGCCATAGGCGGTCAGGAACATGTTGCGGGTTTGCGCCGGCTTCTGGGAAAGGGCCACATCCAAGGCCATGCCCATCCCCTGCGCTACCATCATCTGGCTCATGCGCTCGTTGCCGTGTCGGGCCACCGCATGGGCGATCTCGTGCCCCATGACAATGGCCAGGCTGGTCTCATCCTGCGTAACGGGCAACAAGCCTGCATAAACGACCACCTTCCCTCCCGGCATGCACCAGGCATTGACATCAGGACTGTTCACGAGGTTGAATTCCCACTGATAGCCTTTGATCCTGTCGCCCATTTTATTTTGGTTCATGAACTTGATGACCGCATCGGCCACCTTCGTCCCGACCTTTTGCACCAGCGCCGCATCTGCGGTGCCTTTGACCGGCGGATTTTGTTTGAGAAAGTCCTGATAGTTGGTCAGGCTTAGGGAAACCAGCTGCGATTCCGGCAGCAGGTTCATCTGCTTGCGTTTGGTGATGGGTACTTTGCTACAGGAAACCAGCACAACAGCCAGCGCCAAGCCGGCGAACAGGGAACGGGAACTCATGGTCGGGAAGTTTGGCTACCGGTAATCAAAAGGTGTACCGGAAAAGAAATTGGTGTAAAAACCGTCAATCGATGACGGCGGAAAGTCCACGGTCGAGCAAGGCCTGACGCATGGGATTCAGTTGCAGGTAAGAACCCGTCTTGACCGTACACTTGCCATTATAATGCACGATATAGGTGCATTGTTCGGCCTGCAAGGCATCATGCTTGCACACTTCGATGAGGCATTGGATGACGAAATCGAAGGTGTTCACGTCGTCGTTATACAACACGAGATCGCGTACCCGGACTTCTTCGGTCTTGTTGTCTACTAACTCTTCAAAGGCGAGTTCGCCTTCGTTCTGGAAACGGATCATGGCATCCTGTTTTCGGATGCGTAAAGATACGAAATTCCTGATTATTGCCCTACCCGGCGCAAGGCCTCCGCAAGTGGAATCCGCTTTGTCCCGTCAAACGCGACCACGAAGGCATCGGGTACGCCCCGGCCTACCACCTCTTCTTTCAACTTCCGGGCGGTTTCGTAGTCCGTGAAACGTCCGGCGAAGAAGACCTGCAGTCCGCGCGGGTCCTGCTCGCGTTCCACACCACGATCCGATACTTTCAGGAGCGCATCCACGACCTTGAACGGAACCTGTTGACGGAATGCCCCGACCTGTACCCGGAACGTGATGGTCCCGCTTTCAACTGCCGGCTGCGCGGCGGGTGTTGAAGCTGCAGGTTGTGGACGCACGGCCGTAGATCCTGACATACCAGTCTCGCTGCGCCGCGCGTTACTCAGGCTGACACGACGACCATCGCGGTAAGCGACAACAAAGGCATCCGGGATACCCGCGGCCACGGCGACGCGGCGCATAGAATCGGCGGAAGCGTACGCCTGGTAACGTCCGGTGGTATAGCGAAAAAGTCCGCGCTGCAAAGCTTCCTGCTGTAATGGTTGCAGACTGCCCAGTACGGCAGGCGGAATGGAAGATCGATACACACCGACCTGCACCGCATAAGCCGTACCGGTACCGAAACCTTCAGCAGTTGTCGAAGTAGTTCCTCCGAAGAATTCCTGTTCGTCACGATCCGGTGCGCTGGTACGCTGCGGGACGATGTTGAGCTCTTGCAGGCGTTGCAATTCCTCGCGGGAAACGGAAACATACGTGGCACGGGTGTCGGTGCCAGCCTGGTTCAGCATGGTATAAGCTTCGCTCAGGGAGATCCGTTTGCCGTTAAAGTAAGCGACGACGAACGCGTCTTTGAATCCTTGTCCGCGCATGGCTTTCTTCACCAGGTTGGCCGGTTCGAAGGTGCGGAAGAGACCGACACAGTAACGGATCCAGCCCGGACGGGTATTTTCACCACTGACGGGCGACAAACCGCCAAAGGCTTCGTTCGGGATCGGTTTGCGGAAAGCGCCGATCTGGACTTTGAAGACGAGTCCTTCGGGCAGAGGTTGATCCACCGGTATCGGTGCAGTATCGGTGTACGCGGGTTTGTCGCTGCGCACAACCAGCCGCTCGATACCGGGTACGGTAAGCGGGCCGGCTTTGACCGGCGCACGGTCATTGCCTGTTTGCTGTGTTGAAACAGGTGATTCAGCACGTAACGTCTCATCCATTTCCGGAATAGTTGCCGGTCGAATGTCGGTGGTCGTTGTTCCGGAAGTTCCAGGCGTTGTTGCAGGAGAAGTACGTGCCGGGCCCGACTTCCGGATCGCCAGGCTGAGGGCCTCGAGCGATTGGTTGTTTTCCCAGATCTCGTCGGAAAGCTTTTGTGCCTGTGCCATCAGTTTGCCGGCTTCCGCCTCGTGCTCTTCGGAATCGCGTTTACGCTTTTCCGCGTTGCGGAGCAGTTTGGCTTTCTCGTTGACATCGGCGGTGGCTTCCGCCTTTTGCATCAGATCGACTTGTTCTTCTTTCTCCTGGGATGCCTTCTTGTTCAACTCGATGGCCGAAGAGAACAAGCGAATGGTTTCGTCCTGCTTCTCTCCCACTTCCTGTCGCAATTTGAGGTAACGCGGAAAATCCTTGTGGGTGGAATCCAGCTGCGCGACCGGAACATCCTGATTCGATTGCAGTTTGCTGCGAACGGCGGCGGTATCGTAAACCAACTCAACCTGACCATCACCCGACTGTCTTTCTGCCGGCGCTGCTCCAGGTTGCTGGCCGGCGGTCAAATCTCCGCTCGTTACACGCTGGGGAGTAGTACCGCTGCCAGCGACGTTGCCTGAAACAACACCAGTCGGCTCAACAGCACGCTCATCCAGTGTACGGCCGGATACAGGCGTTGCTCCGGAAGCGTCGGAGACACCGCTGCTGTTCGCCTGGGTATCGGTCGGTTGACCTGTACGCTGCGTTGGCGACGGATTTGAAATTACATTCTTCTCAGCGGGAGTTGCCTCTGAAACACCTGCGTTGTTGGACGGAGTTTCGGGTTCAGTCCCGGCAACTGCATTCCCGGCAGTTGAAGGCGAACTGACCGGAACCTGATCGCGTGAGTTTACTGTTGCAGGCGTTTGTGATGGGCTCTGACCCTGGCCGGTTCCGGAAGGAGTTGAAGCGACAACTGCCCGGTCAGATTGCTGAGCCTTGTTGACAGTAGTGCCCGTCGCGTTCGTGTTCAGGGCTGTGCTACCGTTGCTCGTATTTTCTTTGGGTTGATTGCCTGTTGCGTTGTTGGCTGAGGGTTGCGTATTCTTCGTTTCTGCGGTTACCGGCATACCCTCCGCAGTCGTTGTCCCGGTCGAAGGCTGGCTCGTGATTCCTGAATTCGTGTTCTCCGTGGAACCGGGTTTCGAAGCGCCGGTTTGATCATTTCCAGCTTGCTCTTCCCTGCGATCAGGACGGGTTGCAGGCTCGGATTGCGTATTGGAAACAACGGTATTGGCGGTTTTCTGATCAGCCGGTAAGGCGCGGCTGCTTTCTTGGCCGCTTGCAGTTGCAAGTTCCTGCATGCTTGCGGCCGGCTCCTCCGCAGGTTGAGCCGCTTTTACCGCTGCGATAGCCGTTTCGGCTTTGGATTGAATCTCGGGGTCATCTGCCTTCGCCAACTGCAACTGCTGTTGCGCGGATTGCCACTGCCGGATCGATTCCATGCTCATGGAGTTGGACAACTGGATGAGACTATCCCGTTCCGGAGAGTTCTTCATCGTAGCCACTTGCGTCTGCAGTTCCTTTGAACGATCGTCGAGACGCGAGGAGAATTCCATCCGTTGCTTGTAGTTCTGATAAGCCAGTCGCGTTTCTTCGCTGACACCTTCTATAGCCGGCACTACCGTAAGACGGGTGGCCTGCGCACCGCCCCCGGTGTTGTCAGGCTGGGTTCCTGCGTTTGAATTGCTGTTGCCGGTAGTAGGCACGACCGGACTGGATGGTTGCACACCAGCGCCATTCGCGGTGGCCGGCGTAGCTTGCTGCAGCGGAGCTCCGGAATTCGCAGCCGGGGTCGAAGCCGTTTTCGTAATCGTTGTTTGATTGGAGGCACCAGTGGCCTGTACACCGTTTCCTGCTCCAATAGCATTGGAAGGCGTCGTCGTAGCGGGTGCCTGAATGCCGGTAGTTCCCCCTACGGCCTGTTCACCACTCATGCCATTGCCCTTTTCTTGCGCGACCTGTTCACCTCTGGTGGACTTACCCGTCTCAGGTGTGACCATGGCTTGCTCACCGTTTCCGGATTTGCCTGCTTCACTTTGATCACGCGCGATCGTTGGATCAGGCTGAGTCTGACCAGCACTTTGCCGGTCTGCTGCCGATTGTGACGATTCCGTTTCGCCGACACCAGCAGGTGCTGTTGTGGCATGCTGTTCCATCTTATTGGAGACCGGATTGGTTTCCGTTGTGTTCACTTCATCAGGCTTCCTTTCTGAAGCCGAGATCGGAGTCTCGCCGTTGTCGGCGTTACGTCCAGCGGAAACAGTCTTAGCGGCTTCACCAGCCCCATTGTTTTCAACGTTCACTGCTTCCTGAGTTGCGACAGCCCCGGGATCCTTCGAACCTGTCGAAATTCCGGAAGTCGGTTCAGCATGAGTTACCGATTCAGCCTGAACTTGAGCAGGGGTAACCTGCTCCTGTTCACCACGCGTGGCGGACTGATCGACTGATGGAGATGACGGATTGGCGGAAGAAGTAACACCTTCTACCCTGACCTCCACCGCATTTCCAGCGATCGGCTCCGTTGCCGTCGTACCGGCTACATTGGTCGCACCCGTGGTCGATGTGGCGGTTCCTGGCGTTGTTGAGTTTCCTGCAAGGGCCCGGTCAACCGAGGCGGAAAGTTCCTTGTCTTTCGTATTCGTCGAACTGATCAAGGCCTTTGCATCGGTCAGTGCCTGCGTTGCTTCAGCGCGACGCTCCGTTGCAAGCTCGTCCAATTCCTTCGCCTGCTGTTTTTCAGCGAGAGCCGTCTGCTTCATATCATCCGATTGCAGATAGAGGTTGGCTGCGCGAACGGTGTCTTCCTTAATGGACTGAGCCTCTTCGAGTAGTCGCACCGCTTCTTCTTCGCGGTGCGCGGCGGAAGCATACAATTCCCGGCTACGGTTCTGTAAACTGTCCGCTTCCTGCTGCATGGTCACTCCGTCAGCTACGGCACTGCGTGCGAGTTCGTGTTCATCGATGGGCACATGGAGGTTCTCTGCCGGGATCTTTTCATCCGCGACGACTTCTTCCGAGCGGAGCTGTTCTTCCTGGCGTTGGCGGAGCTCGTCCTGGGTCATCTCCCGGTCCAACAGCGGATTGTAGTTGTCCGCGAGTGAGGTGTCCTCATCTGCAGCCTGGTCGGCTGTTACCGGAACTTCACCGGCTTGTTCAGGGGATGTTACCGGCTGACTGACCGGTTTGCTAACAATCAGCGTTTCGTTTCCGACCGAGATTTGAACTGTCTCCGATGACGGAGTTGTAGCAGATGTTTCGGTAGAACTAGGACGGTCGTTTACTGCAATCACATCAGCACCAATGGCAGATGGCATGGGCGTGAAGAAATTGGTGACCGTCATCAATTCCTCCTGCTTGTTGCGGTTCATGCGCACTTCCTGTCGGAGCGCGGCTTTTTCGAGACCTGCAGGCAGGTCGAATGATTCGGTATGCGGAACATAGCCGCCGCCATCGATGACAAGCCAGTACGACTCACCGCCCGGCAACACCAATTCATATCCACCAGTCCTCGGATCGGTTCGAACAGTTGTCACAACAGAACGATCGGCTGCACGCAGCACAATGACCCGAGCATCGCGACGCATGGGCTGGTCAATCGAATAATACGTTCCCCGAATGGTAGCGAAAGGATTCCGCTGGTCATCGAGGTGGATGGTACGGATTTCGGTGTGCGTGTTATCTGTAAAGTCGGCGGTGGTGTATACGGCGGTTACACCATCGGAGCCGGGCACATACAGCAGATCATCGTCCGGAGTGTTCAGCGGTATTCCCAGGTTTTCAGGTGCCGACCATTGGCCGGTATTGAAATTGAATACGGACTTGAAAATATCGTAGCCACCGATCGAATTGTGACCCTGGCTCGCGAAGTAGAGCGTTTTGCCATCCCGGTCAAGGAAGGGATAATCCTCGTTGTAAGCGGAATTGAGTACGGCACCCAGGTGTTCGGGTTGTGCCCATTCCCCGTTCGTCATTTTACGAATGAGATAGAGGTCCTTTCCCCCCCCACTTCCCTTCCCATAGCTGGCGTAGTAGATCGTCTGTCCGTCGCGCGACAGATACATGACCGGAGCAGCCTGTTTGTCTTTGTCGGCTGTCGTCTGGAACTTTTCCGGCACCGGCAGGATCCTACCGGCAGCATTCGTATAGTCGATTTGAGAGTAAGCTGCAGAACGTAAAACTTCCTTCTGCGCGGTCACGCTGACCATCCTGCGTTGACGGGATAACTCCGATGCGGCACCCGCGGAACGAAGCCATTCTTCCGAATTGAACTTCTTGCGCTGCGCGTCCGTTGCCCGGGTATTAAACCGGTTGAAACAACTTTTAGCATCCTCGTACTTTCCCAGAAACATGTAAGATCGTCCGAGGTACACCCAGCCCTCCATCGGTTGTGCCGGGTCGTTCATGGCTTTTTCCAGGTAGCTTACCGCGTTCCGTTTGTCTTTTCCGGAAAGCAACAGGGCCGTGCCATAACGATAATTCAGGGTGGCATCATTCGGCTGCAGGCTGAGCAACTGGGAATAAGGCCCGACAGCGGTCAGATATTCCTGATCCTGAAATAACTTATCTGCCCGCTTACGCAGCTCGGATTCGGAATTAGCCTGATTTTGTCCTGATACCACAACCTGTGTCAGCAACAGGCCCGTCAGGATGAATAGGATTCGTAGGTACATAATACTCCCTGGTGTGGGATTAGAATGTATACTACATCCAAGCCCGAATAGTTCCTGCGTGCAGTGGCATTATTTGATTGATTTACAAGCTATTGGGGCTTAATTAAGAAAAGAAGCACCAAACAGTGTATCGGCCCTGTAAGCGGCACCTTCGAAATAGCGGTATTGCTGTAGTTTCAGGTTGGTTTCCTGCTCTACCCAGGAAAGCATTTCTTCATTTTCAGCAGAAAAAACTGAACATGTCAGATAAATGAAGCGGCCGCCGGGCTTAATCCTGGATGAAAGATTCTTGACGATTTTCTGCTGCAGGCTTCTGAACCGCTGAAAGAAGGCTTCATCCACTTCGGTAAAAAGTCCTTCCGGTTTTCTTGTCCAAGTTCCTGATCCTGAACATGGAACGTCGGCTAAAACAACATCGAACTTCTGTTCCGGCCAGTTGGTCTCCGGTTGGGTCAGGTCACAGACCACCAACTCGTCCGGTTTCAAATTCGCGAGCCCAAACCGCTCTTTCAGGTTTTTCAGGATCGACGGGCGCCGGTCAGAAACCGTGAGGTGCAAGCCCGGTTCCTGGTCCAACAATAACAGGGATTTACCACCGGAACCTGCGCAGGCATCCAACCAGGTTTCACCCGACTTGGGCTGGAAAAATTCAGCGGTAGCCTGACTGCTACGGTCCTGCACTTCGAGCAAATGCTTTCTGCTTGCTTCAAGATCATCGATCGACGTCCTGTTCGGTAGCCTGATCGCGTTGGGCAAAATCGGATCCACGGTAAACGGTATGGATCGATCCGTCAACTCCTGTATGACTTGTTCCCGATACTTCGTCCGGACACGAATCCACAATTCAGGAGGAAGAAACAAACCCGACAGAAATGCCGCCCGGTCAAGGCCGGAAGAAATTCGGGAAGAACCGGGGAATATTTTTTCCAGGCTGAATCCCGGAAATGACCGGGCAACCGCGTTGATCTTCTCTTCCATCGACGACTGCAATGACGGGAGCTCAATGTCCGACAACTCGGAATTCAACAACGCCTCCAGTGCCGGATAAGGTTCCGCAGTCGTCAGGTAAGTGGCAACAGCAAGGCGTTTCGCAAACGGGAGATCCTCCAGGGAGCGACCGAGTCGAATCCAGGCATAGACCCAGGCACGACATTCCCGGCGGTCGCGCGCGCCCATGTTGCGGTGACAGGAAAAATGATCGGAGAGATGACGCGCGACCGATTCGCCCGGTTTCCAGGATCGCACCACCCGTTCGACTCGCTCTACCTGTTGTCCCAGCCGGCTCATGGGTTGCAAAGAAACGAATTCACCGTGTACCCATCTTCCTGAGCGCGCGAAAGAGTAGTTTCGCAAACAATGCTACGATCACTGACCGCTCTCCTCATCGCGCTGTGGTGTTTCACAGCCTGTACTTCGTCGGATCATCGGGCGACGAATTCCGTTCCGCCGCCTGTGCAAGACAGTGTACCTGCTCCAGCCCCGCCTGTCCGGGATACGCTGACGACACTGATTCCCGGGAGCTATCTGGAATCTGTCACCAACGGAGGACAGGCGTACATCCTCTACATTCCCCGATCCTTTCGCGACAGCCTGCCCATGCCGTTGATGGTGTGCTTTGATCCGCAAGGCAACGGTCGCGTGCCGGTACATCGCTACGCATCCCTGGCCGATGAATTCGGTTTTATTCTGGCCGGATCCAATCAAGTACGAAACGGCCTGGGCATCGACGCATCCGCCTCCATGGCCCGGGAACTTGCAGCCGCGGTACTCGAGAAAATGAAAACCACCCACGCGGGTCTGTTCCTCTGCGGGTTTTCCGGTGGCGCCAAAGTCGCGCTGGTAGCTCCTGGTAACATGAAAGGCGTTTCGGGCGTGGTGCATTGCGGTGCCGGACTTCCGGATGGGATTCCGGCGCCTACGGTACCAACCTATGGTGTGACGGGCAATCGGGATATGAACTACTCCGAAGTAATCGAATTCGTCAACCGTCTGGGCAGACAACCCATGCATCACCTGGACATCACCGATGGAAAACATGCATGGCCCGAGACGACCGACATGCGCCGGGCATTTAGCTGGTGCAAGGTACTCGCCTGCAAATCCGGCGGGAATTGCGAGCGACCAATACTCCAGCAATTCACGAGACAGATCAACACCCTGGCTGCCAGGACCACCGACCCGATCCAACGCATGCGGATCTACCGATGTGGAATCGATTGTCTGCAGGGATTGTCGCCGGTTCCCGAGTGGGAAAATAGTGTCCAGCGGTTGATGAAGGATCCTGTCTATCAGCAATCCATACTGGAAGATTCACGGGCGCTCTCTGCAGAGCTTAACCGCCGGCAGTTCTTACTGGATGCGTTTCGTTCCCAGGAAGAGGATTGGTGGTCGCACGTGATCGGGGATTTGCAGAAGCGAAAACAGGATCCGATGAACGATCGGCTGCTCGGCTACATTTCGCTGGCCTGTTACAGCCTGACCCGGCAGGCGATGGAACAAGGCAACATGCCCGAAGTGGCGCGCCTGAACCGGATCTATTTACTGGCCGATCCCGAAAATGCCGAACCGAATTTCCTTGCCGCGAAACTCTTCTCCCAGGTTGGCCAGAAAGACTCCGTACTCAGCTATCTGAAACGCTCCGTACAATACGGGTTCAAGGACCTAAGCAGGCTGGAAAGCGAAACGGCGATACGTGCGCTGCTTTCTCCCGCCGATCAACGAAAGTTGGAAGAAGGAATTCGAAAAAATCAGTCGGACTGGTAGCCGAGCAGGCTCAATGCCCGGCGAACATTATATTCAATGCGTTCCCGCGGATCGCCGGGAGGGGCCGGAGTGAACGACTCCCCTGTCAGCTTTTCGTAGAGTTCAATGTAGCGACTGCTGATCTCGTCCAGCCAGGTATCCGGCATTTCCGGCACCGACTCCCCCGCTCTGCCCTGGAAGCCGTTAGCGATCAACCACTGGCGTACGAATTCTTTCGAGAGTTGTTTTTGTTGTTCTCCCTTTGCCTGACGCTCCGCGTAGCCGTCGGCGTAGAAATAACGTGAACTGTCGGGAGTGTGGATCTCATCGATCAAACGGATCGTGCCATCCTCGTCCTTTCCGAACTCGTACTTGGTATCTACGAGGATCAGACCGTGTGATGCTGCGATCTCGGATCCGCGTTTGAACAATTGTTGCGTATAGGATTCGATCCTGGTATAATCTTCTTCCGAAACGATTCCTTTAGCGATGATGTCTTCCCGGCTGATATCCTCGTCGTGTCCTGCAGCAGCCTTTGTTGTGGGCGTGATGATCGGTGTGGGAAAACGGTCATTCTCCTTCATCCCTTCCGGGAGTGCCACACCACAAAGTACGCGGCCACCCGAAGCATAGGTGCGTGCGGCATGGCCGGAGAGGTAGCCCCGAATGACCATCTCCACTTTAAACGTACTGCAAACCCGTCCGATCGTCACATTCGGATCCGGGACATCGATCACCCAATTCGGAACAATATCCGCCGTTGCCTGCAGCATCTTCGCTGCGATCTGATTGAGCACGGCCCCTTTATGAGGAATGGGACGCGGAAGCACCACATCGAACGCGGATATCCGATCCGTAACGATCATGACCAGGTATTTACCATCGATCGTATAGACATCCCGCACCTTGCCCCGGTAAAAAGCGGACTGGCCGGGGAAATTAAAGTCCGTCGTGTTGACTGCCGTTGCCTGCATAGCGTGCATCATGGATCAGCGGTCCTTGTTATACGCTTCGATGATCTCCTTCACCAGACGGTGGCGAACGACATCCTGCGCGTCGAGATAGATGAAATCGATTCCCCGCACATTGGACAGTATCTTGATGGCCTGCACCAGTCCGGACGGTTGGTGTTTGGGCAGATCGATCTGCGTCACATCGCCCGTAACGATGAACTTGGCTGAAGGACCCATTCGGGTGAGGAACATCTTCAACTGGCTCTCGGTGGCGTTCTGGGCCTCGTCGAGGATGACAAAGGCATTGTCGAGTGTTCTGCCACGCATGAAGGCCAGCGGCGCTACTTCGATGATTCCGTTCTCGATGTAGGACTTCACCTTATCGGAAGGGATCATATCGTAGAGGGCATCATAGAGCGGACGGAGATACGGATCGATCTTTTCCTTGAGGTCGCCGGGCAGAAAGCCCAGGTTCTCCCCGGCTTCCACTGCCGGGCGGGTGAGGATGATACGCTTGATCTCCCGGTTCTTCAGTGCACGTACTGCGAGGGCGACAGCCGTATAGGTCTTACCGGTACCGGCGGGGCCGATCGCGAACACCACGTCGTTCTTTTCGGACGACTCCACCATTCGTTTCTGGTTAGCCGTACGGGCGCGGACCATGAGTCCGTTCTGGCCAAAGACGAGGACATCGGCCGTCTGCGGGCTGGGTGGAGGTGCGGCGCCATCCCGGTCGCCCAGGAAATGGAGCACGTTATCGGGTGTCAGGCTCCCGACCTTCTGGTAGTGCTGGATCAGCTTGTTGATCTTTTCGCTGAAGAGGTGGATGTTCTTCTCATCGCCGATGACCTTGATCTCATTGCCACGGGCAACCAGTTTGAGTTCGGGAAAATTCTTTCGGATGATGTCGAGGTTCGCATCGTTCACACCGAAAAATTCCACCGGGTTGAACGTGTCGATAGGAATGATTACTTCACTCACGTCGGGCTGGATTGGGTCGCGAAATCCGGTTATAAGTTATCAACACCAAGGATAGCCTTTGGTGTGAATGGATTTGCGCGAGCGTCGATTCAATAGTACCCCAAAAGCCATTACTTTTGACCGAAGCAGGATCAGAAGTTTTCAACACCGGGGCGCAGCAGAACGATGGCTTTCCTTACGCTTATTACTGATTGGGGATTACGCGATCATTACGTCGCTTCATTCAAAGGCAAGCTGCTCTCCCGATCCGCTGATCTCGGCATCATCGATATTTCTCACGAGATCGATCCGTTCAATACCCTGCACGCTGCATTCGTCTTACGCAACGCGTATTCCGCATTTCCGACCGGTACGGTCCATTACATCGGACTGGACGGCGCCGGAAATTCGGCACAAGACGAGCCAGGGCGTGACTATCTGATCGTGACGGCGAACGGACATCACTTTGTCGGAGTCGACAGTGGAATATTCTCCCTGCTGTTGGGCGAGGAGGAAAAGAAAATTCATCGCCTGCCGATCGATCCGATTCGTACGGGGCACCGGGAAGTGCAGGACCAACTGGTCGATGTCCTGATAAAACTCTGTACCGGCAAGCATCCGCGTCAACTCGGCCTGGAGGTCGACCATCTTTTACCGAGTTTCTTTGCTCAGCCGACCGTTGATCCGGGTGGCATACGCGGCGCACTCGTTTATGTGGATGGCTTCGGAAACAGCATTTTCAATATTTCCCGCGAACTCTTTGAACGCGAACGAAAGGACCGGTCCTATTCGATATTGCTGAGGCGAGCCAATTACACGGTCCGGCAGATCATGCATGATTACGGATCGGTTGAAACCGGTGAGATCGTCGCCCTGTTCAATCAGGACGGGTATTTAGAGATCGCCATCAATCGTGACAATGCATCCAAACTGCTTGGCTTAAAACAATTTGACACCCTACGCATCGAGTTTCATGATTAACCGGTTGGTCAAGCTTAGTTTTCACGCGGAGGATGCAGGGAAGTTCACGGAGCTATTTCGGGAAGTTTCCGGAAAGATCCGGGCATTCCCGGGCT
>WBZP01005272.1_pt1 | contig 13201 bp, 8 predicted proteins | sample 5204301 | NCBI WGS metagenome assembly WBZP01 (sample SAMN12412401, study PRJNA552823) | activated sludge metagenome | isolation source: activated sludge from nitrification reactor of wastewater treatment plant... | place: USA: Pennsylvania | collected 2017
GCTTCTCTACGGTTGTCGTCACTCTCTCCGGTAGCCTCCTTTCAGGCTACAAGTCTTGGCCCATGCCGGGCACACTAGGGAAGCGCCCCGTTGGCGCTACCGATCAATTGCAGCCCGAAGCCAAAGCCGGCGTCGGGAGGAATCTCCAGGGGTTCCCGGGGCGCCACCTGCAACACGAAGGGATGGGGTACGGCGGTGTAACGAGCCTGGTCGGCGGGGTCGCGGGGAGGGGACTCGAACAGGCTGGAATAGAGGCAGGACCCGAACAGGAGACACGCCCCGCAACGCGGCTGATGGGTCACGCAGACCGTGCGGCGCAGGCCGTGTCCCAGCAAACCACGCCAAGCCGACCCCGAGTATGGGGGCAGCCGGATAGGTTCATCCGCGATGAACTCGAAGCGATAACTGGCGAGCGGCGGAAAACCCGCCAAGAAAGCACGAACCTTATCGTCCATGGGGGCGACCCTGTTCTTTTTGTGACCGGCCCTACCTCCGCCTGAAAGCAGCTGACGCCGCTCTCAGCTCTTCCTCGAAAGTGGATACGCGCTGATCACCCCTGACCAGACGCTCCGTGCCCCGATCGCCCAAAACTATAGCGCTTATTGTCAGGGATTGGATAGGTCACTGGTTGGACGACCCCTCCGCTCTCGCGGTTCCCAGTCTTGGCAAAGGGCTTGCCGGTCTTCATCCCCTCAAATTCGGGTCTCTGTTAGTTCCGCCTCGAGGACGGATTTTCTCGCGCAAACAGACACTTGGAGTGTCTCCAAAAGGACACACTTTTTGGTCTGCCGAGTTGGTTTACAGGAAGCGCCCATGATGGCTCGCTACTGGTCCCCTCACCCTCATTCCGCGATCGATCTTCCCTCTTGCGAACAGGGCTCGTTGTCTCCCATTCGAGGCCGCCGGAGTCCCAAGAGGCTTTTCATCGAGGACCCGCCAAGGTTCCCCGATGGAGAAAGCCTACTCGATCCCGGTTAATTTTCAATCCGGGTTTCGCCCCGATACTCCTTTGAACAGCGGTAGTTTCCTCGGTCGTACACCGACCACCCTTCTCAATCGGTGCGCCCGGTACACCCTGGTGAACTCATCTCCAGCGGCCAGGAGCCGGGCCTCGGCTGAAAATGGTCATTTTTTGTTCTCTTTGTGAGAACAATGGTTCTTGGAATGGCTTATTGTTCTCTTATGGAGAACGAAAATCCGAGCCGGACCCCCCATGCCCGAGAGCCGCCAGCGAGATCCGGGTCGAAGTCGGCGAGTGTTCGGGGCGCCGAGTTTCATGGTGTGGACCCAAGACCTGGGAGGCGCTTCGCTCGTCGCCCGGGACAGAGGACGGCCAGGCCGGATCTGATTGGCAGGTTATTTCAGCGAGAAAGAGGCCGGCCGGTAGGACGGCTTGGCTGAGGTAATTCGCTCATCGGAAGGCCGAAGAGTTCATGGATGGAAGGTCTCGATGGCGCGATGGCCCTGTTTTCCGCGGCCTTTCTTCGGTCGGTATTTTTCGTTAAGGTGGCCCTCCAGGGTATTTCCGCTGGCGACCGTCGTATCATGCCGCGGGCACCGCATCGGGGATCGGGCTGTTTCAAGAGTTGCTGAGGGCAGGATCATGGGTTTCATGCAGGGCAAAAAGGTATTCGTCGTCGGGGCCGCCAGCACCCGTTCCATCGCCTGGGGAGTGGCTCAGGCCATGCGTCGGGAGGGAGCGGAGTTGGCCTTCAGCTATCAGGGCGATCGGTTGGAGCGGGTCGTGCGGGACTTGGCGGCCAAGGTGGAATCGGATCTCTGCATGCACCTGGATGTCTGTAGCGATCACCAGATCCAGGACGCCTTCGATCTGCTGGCGTCCCGCTGGGACGGGGTGGACGCCATCGTCCATTCCGTGGCCTTCGCCCCGCGGGATCAGTTGGACGGGAACTATGTGGATGTGGTCACCCGGGAGGGCTTCGACACCGCTCTGGACATCAGCGCCTACAGTCTGACGGCCCTGGCCAAGGGGGGGCGGGAGCTGATGCGGGGCCGCAACGGCGCCATCGTGACCATGACTTATCTGGGCGCGGTGCGGGTGGTGCCGAATTACAACGTCATGGGAGTCGCCAAGGCCGCCTTGGAGGCCAATGTGCGCTATCTGGCGGCGGCGCTGGGACCGGAGGGCACCCGGGTCAACGCCATTTCCGCCGGCCCCATCCGTACCCTGGCGGCTTCTGGTATCGGCGATTTTCGCGCCATGCTGAATTACGTCCAGGAACGTACCCCCTTGCGCCGTAACGTCACCATCGAAGAAGTTGGCAATGCGGCGGCCTTTCTCTGCTCGGACCTGGCCTCGGCCATTACCGGCGATGTCCTCTACGTGGATACCGGCTACCACATCCTGGGCATGGCCTGAGTCACCGGTTCCGGGGTGGATGACAGGGGAGCCGGGGTGAACGTACAATGCTGCCGCGTCGGGCGGCGGCCCCTGGGCTGAGGCAGGCGCCTCCAGTCCCTGGAATCGCCGGTTGATACGCCTCGCTTCGTTTCCACCGCCTACCTCAGCCTAGTCGCAGGAATAGCATGAGCTACCATTCCATCGTATTGGTCAAACAGGTACCGGACACGGCCAACATCTCCGGCCAGGTGATGAAGCCGGACGGCACGGTCAACCGCAGCAAGCTGCCCACCGTGTTCAACCCGGAAGACAAGGTGGCCCTGGAGCTGGCCTTGCAGTTGCGGGACCGTTATGGCGGCCGGGTGACGGTGCTGACCATGGGCCCTCTCAAGGCCTCGGACTTGCTGCGGGAATGCCTGTACATGGGGGCGGACGCGGCCTATCTGATCAGCGATCGCAAGTTTGCCGGCGCCGATACCCTGGCGACCTCCTATGTCTTGGCCAAGGCGATCCAGAAGGTCGGGAGCTACGACCTCATCTTCGCCGGGCGTCAGGCCATCGACGGCGACACCGCCCAGGTGGGTCCCCAGACCGCCGAGAAGCTGGGCTTGCCCCAGATCACCTACGCGGAGCAGATCCTGTCCGCCTCCGGCGATCACATCCGGGTGAAGCGCAAGATCGACGGGGGATTCGAGGTGTTGGAGGGGCGTCTGCCGCTCTTGATTACGGTGGTGAAGGACGCCGCCGTGCCGCGGCCCTTCCTGGCCAAGCGGGTGATGGCCTACAAGAACGCCCACACCCTGCTGGAGCTGGAGAAGATGGCGGAGGCCAACTCGCTGCTCTACGTTGACCAACTCAAGGAAGAGTACATCGCCCGCAACCTCTTCATCCCGACCCTGACCACGGACGACCTGGACGTGGATACCAAACGCTGCGGTCTGCACGGTTCGCCCACCAAGGTGCACAAGATCGACTCGGTGATCCTCGGCGGCAGCGAGCACCAGAAGGTCAGCCCGACCAAAGAAGGCCTCTATGCCCTGGTCGATAAGCTGATGGAAGATCATATCTTCGGATAGGCCTACCCATGCACAATCACACACCTCAAGTCTGGGTCTACATCGAACAGCGCAACGGCAAGGCGGCTGATGTCAGCTTCGAGCTGCTGTCCAAGGGTCGCAAGCTGGCGGAGCACCTGCACGGCGAACTGAAAGCGGTGGTGATCGGGCACGAAATGCCGGCCCTGGCCCAGGAATGCTTCCGCTACGGCGCCACCGAGGTCCTGGTGGCCGATCACCCGGAACTCAAGAATTACAACACACTGCCTTACGCCCGCATCCTGGGCGAATTGGTGGACCAGCACCAGCCCCGCATCCTGCTGTTCGGCGGCACCTTCGTCGGTCGGGATCTGGCGCCCCGGGTAGCCTCCCACACCTTCAGCGGCCTGACCGCCGACTGCACCGACCTGCAGATCGCCGATGTCACCTACCTGCGCAAGGATTACAAGGAGTTACTATTGCAGATCCGTCCCGCCTTCGGCGGCAACATCATCGCCACCATCATCTGCCCGGATTCCGAGGTGCAGATGGCCACGGTGCGGGAAGGGGTGATGGAGAAGGTGCCTCTGGCGGAACCGGTGCTGGGTCGCCTCACCGAGGTGCCCTACCAGTCGGACGAGATCGATCACCTGGTGCGCGTCATCGAGCGCCATCACGAAGAAAACCGGGTCAATCTCAAGGCCGCCCCCATCATCGTCGCCGGCGGTTACGGTATGGGTTCCAAGGAAAACTTCCGCTTGATCCACGAACTGGCCCACACCATCGGCGGCGAGGTGGCCGGTAGCCGGGCCGCGGTGGACGCGGGCTACATCGATCACGCCCGCCAGGTGGGCCAGACCGGCGTCACCGTCCGTCCCAAGCTCTACATCGCCTGCGGTATTTCCGGGGCCATCCAGCACCGGGCCGGCATGCAGGACGCCAAAAAGATCATCGCCATCAATGCCGATCCGGAGGCGCCGATCTTTTCCATCTGTCACTACGGCATCGTGGGTGACGTGCGGGAGGTGATCCCCATGTTCATCGACGCCTATAAGCACAAACTCAAGTAGCCGAGTCCGCCATGGCCAATTTCTTCACCGACAATCCCGACCTGCTGTTTCACTTCGACCACCTGGAACTCCAGGAGGTGGTGGAGATCGCCGAGCACGGCTATAAGGAGGCGTCCGAATACAATTACGCCCCCACGGACTATCAGGACGCCCTCGACAACTACCGCAAGGTGTTGGAGATCGTCGGCGACATCACCGGCAACTTCATCGCCCCCCGCGCCGCCGCGGTGGACACCGAGGGCTGTCATTACGAGGACGGACGGGTGAGCTACGCCCAGGGGACTCAAGAGGCGCTGGATCAGCTCACCAAGGCCGAGCTGATGGGCTTTACCCTGCCCCGGCGCTATGGCGGGCTCAACTTCCCCACCAGCCTCTACACCATGGCCATCGAGATGGTGTCCCGGGCCGAGGCCTCGCTGATGAACCTGTTCGGCTTGCAGGACATCGCCGAGACCATCAACAAATTTGGCGACGAGGCCCAGCGCCAGGAGTTTCTGCCCCAATTCGCCGACGGCTCGGCCACCGGCGCCATGGCCCTCACCGAGCCGGACGCGGGCTCCGATCTCCAGGCGGTCAACATGCAAGCCTATCAAGACGCCAACGGTCAGTGGCGACTGAAAGGGGTCAAGCGCTTCATCACCAACGGCAACGGTGACATCCTGCTGGTCCTCGCCCGTAGCGAGCCGGGCACCAAGGACGGCCGCGGCTTGAGCATGTTCGCCTGTTACGGACGGGACAACGTCAAGGTCCGCCGCATCGAGAACAAGCTGGGCATCCATGGCTCGCCCACCTGCGAGCTCCAGTTCAACGATACCCCGGCCCAGCTCATCGGCAAGCGCAAGTTCGGTCTCATCAAATATGTCATGGACCTGATGAACGGCGCCCGGCTGGGGGTCGCCGCCCAGGCCCTGGGTATCGCCCAGGCGGCCTATGAGGAGGCTCTGAGCTATGCCAAGGCGCGGGAGCAGTTCGGTAAGTCCATCTACAACATCCCGGTGATTACCAACATGCTCATCGACATGCGGGTGGCCTTGGAGACCGACCGCTCCCTGCTCTATGCCGCCGCCAAATGGGTCGACCTGCGCAACAAGTTGGAAGAGAAGATCGAGCACCTCAAGGCGGCGGGCAAGGACCAGTCCGCCGAGGCCGTGCGGCTGAAGGAGGCCACCCGCAACGCCGCCTTGCTCACCCCCATGGCCAAATACGTGCTGACCGAGAATTCCAACCGCATCGCCTACGATGCCCTCCAGGTCCACGGCGGCACCGGCTACATGAAGGAATTCAACGTCGAGCGCCTAGTCCGGGATGCCCGCATCACCAATATTTACGAAGGCACTTCCCAGTTGCAGATCGTGGCCGCCATCGGCGGCGTGGTGAACGACATCTTCGCCGACCTTTTCACCGAAAAGGAACACAAGGAATACAAGGGCAACCTGGCCAGGTTGGCGGACGAGCTCAAGGAGATGCGGGTCCTCTTCCTCGACTGTCTCAAGTACGTGACCGACAAAACCGACAAGCACCTCCAGAGCGTGGTCGCCAAGGAATTGGTGGAGATGTACTCCTACCTCTATACCGGCTATCTGCTCATGGATGAGGCCGAGATCGACAGCCGCAAGGTGTTCATCGCCAACCGTTACATTCTTGGCGCGGCGGCCAAGGCCCTGCGCAACGCGGCGGTGATCAAGAAGGACGCCTGCGCGGATCTGCTGCATGCGGACGAGATTCTGATCTGAGGCGACAAGTCCCTTCCTGAACCTCGGCAACAGAAAAGCGGCCCTTGAGCTTGAGGCGCGGAAGCGCCACAACCCGGCTTATTGGCATGAGCCAAAGCTTTGGGAGGCGCTTCGCTCATCGCCAGCCGCAGGGAACCGGGCCTCGGCTGGAAAGGCCTATTTTCGGTTCTTCCCAAGAGAACAATACCAAAGATACCGATCTTATTGTTCTACAAACAAGAACATAAAATCGTTGTTTTCCACCCATGCCCGGCACCGCTGAACGCGAATATCACTTCCTTGTAGGTCTTGTTCTCAGCGGTGGATGAGAGACCGACGTCCACATCCCCATCCCGACCGTGCGGAAGCCCAGAATGGATTCGGAAAGGGTAGTTGATAAGGACAAGAGGCGGGGGAAACCCGGATTTCCCGCCGCGATCAGCCTGGGCGATTGCCGAAAAAAGATATACCTGAAGGCGACGGCTGTTGATTCGCCTTCCAGGTACGCCAGCTGGCGCCGAGCGAGCTCTGTAACGGCTGGCGGAACACCGAAGGCGGACGAACAGACCAGCCGGCTGGTATATTTTTTGACAGAAATCGCCTTAAGGGGCGAAGGTGGTCACATCCGCTTTGGATCTGAGGAGGGCGGTCAGATGATGGTAATATCCCTGTCCCAGTTGGCGTCTCAAGCTGCCTTTCTCCTTTGACTTGGTTCCCTCGTCAAGGCCGGCGAGGTGGCCATCCTGGACGGAGGTCAGGGAGACCAAGGCATAATCCCCATTTTCCAAGGCCTGACCGCCATAGACCGGCTGATTGTCCTGGGGCTTGGGAAGCTTGAATATATAGGCCACCAAACTTGGTGAAAGCGACGCATAGTCGCGCTTGATCGCTCCGGGGGTCTGCAAAGAAAATCCGGTCTCCTGTTGAAGGCGCTCCAAGCGGACGCCTTCCTTGAGCTTGGCTACCAGCTCTTGTCCTTTTTGCTCGGCCTGGGCGCGGGCCCGTTCCGCCTGAAGCCGCTTGGTCACACTTTCCTTCACTTCTTCCAGGGGCTGTAACCGAGCCTCTTCATGCTCGCGAACCCGCAGTACCATCATCCGCTCCGGGCTCAACTCGATGACCTCGCTATTATGGCCGTCGATCAAGACATCATCGCCGAAGGCCGCGGCCAACACCTTGGGTGCCGAGAGCAGGCCTTCGCCTCCTCCGCGACCGATCCAATCGCTGGTTTGAATCTTGAGACTCAGGGTAGTCGACAGGCTTTCCAGGCTGTCCGGATGCTCGTAGGCCAGATCGGCCGCCTTTTCGGCCTGGTCATAGAGTTGTTGTTCACCCTCCCGGCGTCGGTACGAGGCCAGAATTGGCTCTCGAGCCGTGGCCAGGGATGGTTTTCCACCGGGCTTGACCTCGGTTACCAGGATCAGATGGAAACCGAAGCGGCTGCGCACGGGTTCGCTGAGTTTTCCCACCTCGGTGCCGAAGGCGGCCTCCTCGAAGGCCGGATCCATCATCCCGCGACGGAAATACCCCAGATCGCCACCAGAGGCCGCGGAACCCGGGTCTTCGGAGAGGGTGCGTGCCACCTCGGAGAAGGACTCCCCTGACTTGATCCGGGCCACCGCGGTTTCGATTTTGGCCCTGGCTTGGTCCACCCTGGCGGCCTCGGCGTTCTCCGGAACGGCTATCAGGATATGGCTCGCTTGGCGTTGTTCCGGCTCGGCGAACTCTTCCTCATGCTGTTCCAGATAGGCTTGCAGCTCTTGATCGCTGGGGTTGAGTTTCTCGCCCAGGGTTTCCGCGTCCAAGACCACATAATCCAGCTTGATGCGTTCGGCTGTGTAGAAGGCATCCTTGTGCCCTTCATAATAGGTTTTCAATTCATCTTCAGTGGCCTGGGCCTGGTTCATGAATCCTTGTGCGGGGATCACCAGCAGACTGACTTCGCGTTGTTGCTCCCGCAGCCGCAGGATCTCCGAGAGTTCGTGATCGGATACTATGGCGGTTGAGGTTATGGCCTGTTCCATCTGGGCGGCGAGCAAGGAACGACGAATCTGCTGTTCAAATTGCGCCGGTCCGGCGATGCCTTGATAACGTATGGCGCGCTCGTAGAGGCCATGATCGAACTGCCCATTGGCCTGGAAAGTGGGGATGTTCAGTATGGTGCCGCGGACTTGGTTGTCACTGGCGTAGAGACCCAGATTGGCGGCCTCCTGCAAGATCAAGATGGATTGAACCATGCGTTCCAGGACTTCCTTGCGTAAACGTTCCTCATCCAGAAGTTCAGGGTTGAAGGCCGTTCCCAGGCGTTGTTGCAGCTCGCGCTGGAATTGCTGGGATCGCTGGTCCAATTCCCGCTGAGTAATCTTCTCGCCGTTGACTTTGGCGATGATCGGTTCAGCCCCGCCGCCGAGGTATTCATGGATACCCCAGAGGGCGAATGGAAGGGAGATAAGAATGACAATGGCCCAAGCGAACCAACCCTGGGCACGATCACGGATCTCTTGCAACATGGCTTGGACCTACTGGAGAGGGCAGAGCATTCCGATAACAAAAATCGGGGTTCCTGCGAAGGTTACCCCGATTTTCGGTTCATAAATGGCGGAGTGGACGGGGCTCGAACCCGCGACCCCCGGCGTGACAGGCCGGTATTCTAACCGACTGAACTACCACTCCTAATAAACTAGCTGGTGGGTGCTGAGGGGATCGAACCCCCGACCCTCGCCTTGTAAGGGCGATGCTCTCCCAGCTGAGCTAAGCACCCCTCGTGGCGAAGAAGCTACTTTATCGCATCCCTTAAGACTTTTCCAGCCTTGAACTTAGGTGCCCGCGTGGCCAGGATCTCGATCTTCTCCCCGGTCTGGGGATTGCGGCCTGTGCGGGCCGCGCGCTCCTGCACTAAGAAGGTGCCAAAGCCGACCAAGGTCACCTGGTCCCCGTTCATGAGGGCCTCCTGGATGGCATCCAGCAGGCCCTCCAAGGCCCGTCCTGCGGCCGCCTTCGATATGTCCGCTGCATCCGCCATGGCTTCTACTAGCTGAGACTTATTCATTGACCAAGTTTCCCCTTTGGCAAGTTTGCATTCTGGTGACGGTAGCCTCTGCTCCCGAACTCGACCGTCTAAGGTACGGCTTTATAACAGCCGTGAAAAAAAACTGTCAAGCCGCTATGGAATGAAAAGCCGGACGGCTTCGCGTCCCGATCGGCTAGAAACCCATAGAGGTGTCCGGCTCGGCCTGAAAGCATGAGCGTCCCGGGGAGGGACGAGCCTCATACCCACTCCTGCTTGCCTGAGGCTCTTCGGTTCAATGGGTGGCCACCGTGCGTGACTGGCCTCCCAGCTTTTTTTCATCTGCGGGCAGCGGCCCTTCTTCCGTTCCGGCGGCAAGGCCGGTCCCCTCCAGGGGTTTGGGATGTTCCTTGAGGGCGACTTCCAATACCTGATCGATCCAGCGCACTAGACGGATATCAAGGTTTTGCTTGATGTTTTTTGGAATTTCGACAAGATCCCGGGCATTTTCCTCGGGCACTAAAACGGTGGTGATCCCGCCACGGTGCGCCGCCAACAATTTTTCTTTAAGCCCGCCGATAGGGAGCACTTCGCCACGCAGGGTGATTTCACCGGTCATGGCGACATCCGCGCGCACCGGGATATGGGTGAGGGCGGACACCATGGCGGTACACATACCTATGCCGGCACTGGGCCCATCCTTCGGTGTGGCGCCCTCCGGGACATGGATATGAAAATCGAATTTCTGATAGAAATCCGCCTCCAGTCCAAGCGTCTCGGCCCGACTCCGCACCACGATCATGGCCGCCTCGATGGATTCTTTCATGACATCCCCGAGTTGCCCGGTATGACTCAGGCGTCCCTTGCCAGCCACCAAAGCCGCTTCGATGCGCAGGAGTTCACCGCCGACCTCGGTCCAGGCGAGGCCGGTCACCTGCCCGACTTGGTCGTGTTCGTCCGCCCGTCCATAGCGGAAGCGTTTGACTCCAAGGTATCTTTCCAGGTTGGTGGGGGTTACGAGGTGTTTACGGTTGGTTTCCTTGCGCAGCAGTACCTCTTTCACCACCTTGCGGCAGATCTTGGAGATTTCCCGTTCCAGGTTGCGGACCCCAGCCTCCCTAGTGTAGTAGCGGACAATATCGCGGATGGCGCTTTCGCGGATCTGCAGTTCGTTTTCGCCCAGTCCGTTGCTCTTGATTTGTTTGGGGACCAGGTAGCGCAGGGCGATATTGACCTTTTCATCTTCCGTATACCCCGAGAGCCGGATCACCTCCATCCGGTCGAGCAGTGCCGGCGGTATGTTCAAGGTATTGGCGGTGGCGACGAACATCACCTCGGAGAGGTCGAAATCGACCTCCAGATAGTGATCCACGAAGGTATGGTTTTGTTCGGGATCGAGCACCTCCAGCAGGGCGGAAGCTGGATCACCGCGGAAATCCATCGACATCTTGTCGATCTCATCCAATAGAAACAACGGATTCCGACTGACGATCTTGATCAGATTCTGGATGATCTTGCCCGGCATGGAACCGATATAGGTGCGTCTGTGGCCGCGGATCTCCGCCTCGTCCCGTACCCCACCCAGGGACATGCGGACGAATTTACGGTTGGTGGCACGGGCTATGGAATGACCGACCGAGGTTTTGCCCACCCCTGGAGGACCGACCAGACAGAGAATCGGCCCCTTGAGCTTGCGTACCCGTTGCTGTACGGCCAGGTACTCAAGGATGCGTTCCTTGACTTTGTCAAGCCCGTAGTGATCCGTCTCCAGGACGTTTTCAGCCTCCTTCAGGTCCAGGCGGACCCGAGAACGGCGTCGCCAGGGCACCTCCACCAGGGTGTCCACGTAGTTGCGAACCACGGTAGCTTCGGCGGACATCGGGGACATCAGCTTGAGCTTGTTGAGTTCCGCCAGGGCCTTCTTTTTTGCTTCCCGCGGCATCCCGGCGCGCTCAATACGGCGGTTGAGTTCCTCTATCTCGTTGGGGGCATCTTCAAGCTCTCCCAGCTCCTTCTGAATCGCCTTCATCTGCTCATTGAGATAGTACTCGCGCTGGTTTTTCTCCATCTGACGCTTGACGCGACCGCGGATACGTTTCTCCATCTGCAGAATGTCGTTTTCCGCCTCCATCTGGCCCATGAGATTTTCCATGCGTTCGCGCACATCGGCCATTTCCAGCACCCGCTGCTTTTGATCCAGTTTGAGCGACATGTGAGCGGCCATGGTGTCTGCGAGTCGGCTGGGATCGTCTATGCTGGCGAGCGAGGTCAATACCTCGGGCGGTACCTTTTTATTCAGCTTGACGTACTGATCAAAAAGATTGGTCGCCGAACGCATCAGCACCTCGATCTCACGTTCGGACAATTCGATTCTGTCTTGCATTGGGGTTGTTTCAGCCACGAAATATTCTTCGCTCTGGCTGAAACGGACCACACGAGCGCGCTTTTCCCCTTCCACCAGCACCTTAACCGTACCATCGGGAAGCTTGAGCAATTGCAGCACATTGGCCAGGGTGCCGATGCTGTGGAGATCCACTACCTTGGGATCATCTACCTCGGCGCTTTTTTGTGCGATCAGCAGGATCTGCTTGTTGTTCTGCATCGCCATGTCGAGGGCGCGAATGGACTTCTCCCTACCGACAAACAAGGGGATGACCATGTGGGGATAGACCACGACATCTCGCAACGGAAGAACTGGTACGGCCATCTTGAACGCCCCAGCGGATATGGATTCTTCGTGTTCCATGGAGTTGGTTCCTCATTGGCTTTAGCCTCGGCCGTGACCGCCCAGTTTCGGGTCGCCGGCTTGCGGCACTCGGCCTTCAAGACAGGGTTCGAAGGATAAGGTTCAAGAAACTGGTGGGGTTGGGATCACCCGTTCAGCTCACTTGGCTATTCAGTTTGCGGTAGCAGGAATGGTATTCAAGAGGGTGAATTCGGAGGCGTAGGGAAATAACCGGGATAAACGGCACATCAGGCGATGATGGGAAAGCCGATCTCATGATTCGGAGGCGACTCTCTGCCGCTCTCCGCCCTCGTAGACCAGGTAGGGGGCGTTTTCTCCGGCGATAACGGCCTCATCCACCACGACCTTCCTTACGCGGTTCATCGAAGGCAGGTCGTACATGGTGTCGAGCAGCACATGCTCCAGGATGGTACGGAGTCCGCGTGCGCCGGTCTTGCGTTCCATGGCCCGGCGGGCGATGGCGCGCAAGGCCTCGGATCTTAGCTCCAGTTCGGCGCCTTCCATCTCGAACAACCTGTTGTATTGCTTGATGAGGGCATTCTTCGGCTCGGTCAGTATCTTGACCAGGGCCTCTTCGTCCAGTTCTTCCAGGGTCGCCACGACCGGAAGCCGACCGACGAACTCGGGGATTAGGCCATAACGGATCAGATCCTCCGGCTCGACATCCTTGATGATCTCGCCGATCTTTCGGCTGGAATCCTTGCTTCGGACGTCGGCGGAAAAACCTATCCCGCCTTTTTCGGAGCGGTCGCGAATGACCTTTTCCAGACCGGCGAAAGCCCCTCCCACGACGAAGAGGATATTGCGGGTATCCACCTGGAGAAATTCCTGCTGGGGATGTTTGCGTCCACCTTGAGGAGGAACGGAGGCGATGGTTCCCTCAATAAGTTTCAGCAGAGCCTGTTGCACCCCCTCACCGGAGACGTCGCGGGTAATGGAGGGGTTTTCCGACTTGCGGGAGATCTTGTCGATCTCGTCGATATATACGATTCCGGTCTGCGCCCTTTCTACATCGTAATCACATTTCTGCAGCAGCTTCTGGATGATGTTTTCGACATCCTCCCCGACGTAACCGGCCTCGGTCAGAGTGGTGGCGTCGGCGATGGTGAAGGGGACATTCAAGAGTCTGGCCAGGGTCTCGGCCAGGAGGGTTTTGCCCGAACCGGTCGGACCGATGAGCAGGATGTTGCTTTTGGCGATCTCGATGTCATCCTTTTTACCGCGGGACTCCAGGCGTTGGTAGTGATTGTAGACGGCCACGGAGAGGATC
>WBZP01001246.1_pt1 | contig 13193 bp, 17 predicted proteins | sample 5204301 | NCBI WGS metagenome assembly WBZP01 (sample SAMN12412401, study PRJNA552823) | activated sludge metagenome | isolation source: activated sludge from nitrification reactor of wastewater treatment plant... | place: USA: Pennsylvania | collected 2017
GGGCACCCGCTCGGCGGCGGCGAAGCAGCCGACCGCGGCCACCGCGAAGGCCGCCGCGGCGAGACTGAAGCCATGGGGCTGAATCGCCGGCAGCCGGCCTCGCGCCAGGGTCACGAAGCTGCCGGCGGCGCCCATGCCCAGCAGCGCGACGCTGATCGCCAGGTAGGCAAAATGGTGCCACTGGATGATGGCGAACAGGCGCAGCAGCAGCACCTCGTAGCCCAGCGCCGCGGCCGACAGCAGCGCGACGGCGGCCAGCGGCGGGCGCGCGGTCATCGCCGGCGGACTCAGTGGGTGCCGCCGGTCAGCGGCACGAAGCGCACCGGCATCAACTGCCGCGTCGTCACCGCTCCGTCGGCCTGTTTTTCGACCAGCATCAGTTGCTGCGGCTGGAAGGCGGCGCCGACCGGAATCACCATGCGTCCGCCGGGCTTCAACTGCCGCACCAGCGGCGGCGGCACGTGACTGGCGGCGGCCGTCACCACGATCGCGTCGAACGGCCCCTGTTGCGGCCAGCCGTAATAGCCGTCGCCGATGGTCGTCGCCACCGTGGTGTAGGCCAGTCGCCGCAGTCGCGCGGCGGCCTCCGCGGCCAGCGGCTCGATGATCTCGATCGACCATACCCGCGCGCCGAGCTCGGCCAGCACCGCGGCCTGGTAGCCGGAGCCGGTGCCGATCTCCAGAACCGTGTCGCCGGCGCCGACTCTCAGCAGGTCGCTCATCACTGCGACGATATAGGGTTGCGAAATGGTCTGGCCGTGGCCGATCGGCAGCGGTCGATTGTCATAGGCGTAGCGGGCCTGGTCCGCGCCGACGAACTGATGCCGGGGCACCCGGCCCAGTACAGCGAGGACGCGCGGATCGATGGTCGCGCGGCGGGTGCCCGCTCCGAAATCCCGCGCCATCGCGACCACCTCGGCGACCATCGCCTGGCGTTCCGTGGCCATGTCGTCCGGCGCGGCGATTGCGCCGTTGAGCAGCCAGCCGATCGCGGCCGCCAGGCAAAAAGCCCGGCGCCAGCCGCGCCTTGCGGCCTTCGCGATGGTGCCGAATGCGGCGCCGTAGCTCGTGAATGTCATCGTCGGACTCGCCTTGCTGCAAACATAGCCGGGGCACGCGCCGGGCGCAAGCGGGCTTGCCGCCGCGGATCGGCCAGCCGCGCCGGGCGCGCCGAATGCCTCGTCCCTCGCGGCCTAGAACCATGCATTCGAGTTTGCCCGGCGAGCCGTCCGGGCCTGGATCAGTTTGTGCGCCTCCAGCGCCACCAGCAGGGTCAGCGCGGCGGCCAGCAACTCGCCCCAGTGTTGCGGCGAGATCGGCTGCAGGCCCAGCACCTCCCTGAGCCCCGGGGTGTACATCGCGGCGATGTGCACGAGTTGCGCGGCGAGCGTGCCGAACAGCAGCAGCTTGTTGCGCAGCGGATTGTGGGCGAACACCGAAAGGGTTTCCGAGCGGCTGTTGAAAGCCTGCACGTTCTCGAACAGCACCATCAGCAGCAGCGTCCCGTTGCGCGCTTCATCGATCGTGTAGCCGCGGCCGAGCATCCAGTGGTAGGCGGCAAAGGCGACACCGCCGATGACGACGGCCGAGAGCAGCACGCGCTCGATCATCAGCCGGTTGAAGATCCCCTCGGCCGGCGGCCGCGGCGGACGCTGCAGTTCCCCGCCCTCGGCCGGCTCGAAGGCCAGCGCCACGTCCTGGATGCCGTTGGTCACCAGGTTGAGCCAGAGCAGTTGCACCGCCAGCAGCGGCAGCGGCAGCCCGGCCAACAGGGCCAGCGCGAACAGCACGATCTCCGCGGCGCCGGTGGAAACCAGCAGGAAGATCACCTTGCGCACGTTGCCGTAGGCGATGCGGCCTTCCTCGATGCCGGCCACGATGGAGGCGAAGTTGTCGTCGGTAATCACGATCTCGGCGGTTTCGCGCGCCACGTCGGTGCCGCGCAGGCCCATGGCCACCCCCACCTCGGCCGCGCGCAGCGCCGGGGCGTCGTTGACCCCGTCCCCGGTCACGGCGACGAAGTGCCCCGCCCTTTGCAGGGACTCGACGATGCGCAGCTTCTGTTCCGCTTCCACCCTCGCGAAAACGCGGCTGCGGGCGACCACGGCGTCGAAGGCCGCCTGCCCGCGCCCGGCGGCCTCGGCCAGTTCGGCGCCGGTGGCGACCTCGGCGGGCTCGCTCGCCAGTTCGAGGTCACGGGCGACGGCCAGCGCGGTCAGGGGATGGTCGCCAGTGACCATGCCGACCGTCACTCCGGCGCGGCGGCAGGCTGCCAGCGCAGGAAGCGTCTCGACGCGCGGCGGATCGCTCAGCGCCAGCAGCCCGACGAAGCGCAGACCTTCGAGATGCTCCGCCGAGAAGCTTTCGTGCCGGCTCAGCCGCAGCGGGCCGCAGGCTGCCGCGAGGACCCGGTAGCCTGCCCCCGCCAGCTGCCGCGCCTGGCTGTCAATCTCCTCGACCTCGATCGGCGCGTCGCCGTCCGCCGTGCTCATCCGGCTGCACATCGGCAGCAGGGTTTCCACCGCGCCCTTGACGAAGGCCCAGGGGCCATCGTCGAAGCGATTGAGGCTGGCGGTGAAGCGCCGCTCCGATTCATACGGAATGGCGGCCAGTTCCGGCGCCTCCGCCTGGCATTCCGCCCTGGTGAAGCCCGCCTTGCGGGCGAGCACCAGCAGGGCGAGATCGACACTGTCGCCGTGCCCGCTCCAGTCTCCATCCCGCTGTACCAGTGTCGCGTCGTTGGCGAGGACGACGGTACGGGCAAGGCGATTGAGCAAGTGCCCGTGCTCTTCGACAGAGGCCCCCAGGGGCGGCAGGAAGGTGCCCTCGGGCGCCAAGCCCTCGCCGCTGACCTCCCAGGCCGCCTGATCGGGGAACTGTACCCGGCGCACGGTGAGCTGGTTGACGGTCAGCGTCCCGGTCTTGTCGGAGGCGATGTAAGTGCAGGAGCCGAGGGATTCGACCGCCACCAGCCGGCGCACGATGACCCCGCGCCGCGCCATGCGCTCCATGCCCACCGCCAGGGCCACGGTGAGCGCCACGGGAAGCCCTTCCGGGATCGCCGATACGGCCAGCGCGACCGCCAGCAGGAAGATCTCGGACAGCGCCGCGCCGCGGGCCAACGAAACCGCCGCGACGCCGACGGCGGCCACGCCCACCGCGATGGCGATGCGGCGGGTGAAGCGCTCCATGCGCAGGATCAGCGGCGCCTTTGCCGGCGCCCGGCCCAGCACCGTGCTGGCGATCTGGCCCAGCGCGGTATGCGCTCCAGTCGCGGTGACCACCCCGCGGGCGCGGCCGGTGTTGACCAGGGTGCCGGCGAAGGCCATGTTCACGCGCTCGGCGAGGACGGCAGCGGGCGCCAAAATGATCGCTGCATCCTTGGCCGCGGCGACCGACTCGCCGGTGAGCAGGGATTCGTCGACGTTGAGGTTGTGCGTCTCGATCAGGCGCAGGTCCGCCGGCACCTTGGCGCCGGATTCGAGCAGCACGATGTCGCCCGGTACCAGGGTTTCGGCATCGATCTCCAGCGCGTCGCCCTCGCGCAATACGCGGGCCTTTGACGACACCAGGCTCCGCAGCGCCTGGGCCGAGCGCTCGGCGCGGAACTCCTGGAAGCCGCCGATCAGCGCGTTGATCAGCAGCACGGCGAAGATGAAGCCGGCGTCCGACCACTCGCGCAGGACCAGGGAGACCAGCGCCGCCAGCAGCAGGACGTAGATCAGCGGACTCTTGAACTGGTTGAAGAAGATCGCCGCCGGCGTAGGCGGCTCGCCGCGCGGCAGGGTGTTGGGGCCGTCGCGCAGCAGGCGCGCCTGTGCCTCGCGCTGATGAAGTCCATGCCTTGAGCTGGCCAGCATGGCGATGGCCGCCTCGGCGGGCCGGGCGTGGGCGGGCGGTCCCCCCGCAAGGTCTTTTGCGCTGAGCGGCGATGGCGACGGCATTTCTTCGAGCTTGGCGGTCAATACGGCCTAGCCCTTGATGCAGACCAGCGGCGACAGGCGCGCCACCTTGCGGGCCAGCCCGGCCCGGTCGCAGGCATCGACCACGGCGCCGACCTCCTTGTAGGCCGGCGGCGCCTCCTCGGCGACGCCGCGCGAACTCGGGCTGCGGATCAGGATGCCGCGCGTCGCGAGTTCATCGACCACCGCGCGGCCCTTCCAGCGGCGCGTCGCTTCATGGCGGCTCATCGCCCGCCCCGCGCCGTGGCAGGCGGAGCCGAAGGCGCGCTGCTCGCTGCCGGCGCAGCCGGCCAGGATGTAGGACGCGGTGCCCATGCTGCCGCCGATCAGCACCGGCTGCCCGCTCTGCGCGAATTCGCGCGGCAGCTCGGCATCCCCCGGGCCGAAGGCGCGCGTCGCCCCCTTGCGATGCACGAACAGACGGCGCGGGCGGCCGTCGACGCTGTGCGTCTCCTCCTTGCAGGTGTTGTGCGAGACGTCGTAGAGCAGCGCCAGCCGCGCTCCCGCGAACACCTCGGCGAAAGCCTCGCGCGCCAGGTGGGTGAGGATCTGCCGGTTGGCCAGTGCGCAGTTGATGCCGGCACGCATGGCGCCGAGGTAGCGTTGGCCCAGCGCCGACTTCAGCGGCGCGCAGGCCAGTTCGCGGTCGGCCAGCGCGATGCCGGCGGCCGGCGCCGCCAGCACCATCTCCCGCAGGTAGTCGGTGCCGATCTGGTGGCCCAGCCCGCGCGAGCCGCAATGGATGCTGACCACCACGTCGCCGAGGGCCAGGCCGTAGGCGCCGGCCGCTGAGGTGTCGAAGATCGCGTCGACCGCCTGCACTTCGAGGTAGTGGTTTCCGGAACCCAGCGTACCCATCTCGTCGCGCTGGCGCTTCCTGGCCTGTTCCGAAACCGCGGCCGGGTCGGCGCCGGCGACGCAGCCGTGGTCCTCGATGCGGTCGAGGTCGGCGTCGGTGCCGTAGCCCTGCTGCACCGCCCAGCGCGCGCCGCCTCGCAGCATCGCCGCCATGCCGGACGCATCGAGGCGGATGCCGCCGGTGCTGCCGATGCCGGCCGGGATGCGCGCAAACAGCAGGTCCGCCAGGCGCGCGCGCTGCGCATCGAGGTCGGCCAGCCTGAGGCCCGTATGCAGGGTGCGCACGCCGCAGGATATGTCGAAGCCGACGCCGCCGGCCGAGACCACGCCGCCCTCCTCGGCATCGAAGGCGGCGACGCCGCCTATCGGAAAGCCGTAACCCCAATGGGCATCGGGCATCGCGTATGACGCCGCGACGATGCCCGGCAGGCCGGCGACGTTGGCCACCTGTTCGCGCACCTTTTCGTCCATGGCTGCGACGAGTTCGCGCGAGCCGAAGATGACACCCGGCACGCGCATCCGGCCGGTGGCCGGCAGCACCCATTCGAACTCGTCGCGCTGCCGCAGTTTAGACAGATCCATTTCGCCTCCAGGCCAGGTCAGTGCGGCGGGTCGCCACACAACGCCAGCGCAGCCGAATTGAAAGCGCCGGGATCATCGTCGATCGTCGCCATGATCGCAGCTCCGCTTGATGAAGCAACTCCAGGAAGATGTCATCTCCCCCGCCGACCCGCCTCAGACATCGACCACGCATTGCGCGCTCCAGCGGGCGGCCGAATCCTGGCGCACAGCCAGCTCGCAGAAAGTAGCCCCTTTCACCTCGGCCGCCGGCCGGTGGCGCGGGACATCGACCGGCTCGCCCCGAACCGTGGCCCGCAAATGCAGCCTGCCGCGTCCCTCCCCGGCGGCCGCCCGTTCGTCTTCGATCACAACCTCGAAGCGCGAGAACAGCATGCGGCGTGTCGCCATCTCATAGACGAGGGCATTGAGCCAATCCACCAGCAGCATCTCCGCGTCCGCCGCCGTGCACTCGATTCGCAGCGTGTCGCCGGCGCCGACTCTTGCCGGATCGCAGACGGCCGACGTCATGGCCAGCGCCGCGCCGGCGAAGGCCTCGGCCATCGTCGCGCCGAAACCGCGCACGCCGATGTCCGCGTCATGGACGAAGGTTTCCCACCCGGTTTCCGGCCTGGCTCGCAGCCTGGTTTCGCCCGTCATTTTCGCGCCTGTGCGAGAAACTGCCGCCGCTCCGACAGCGGCCGGGTGTTGAGCACGCCGGTGGCTTCAAGCCAGCCGCGGCGCGCCTGACCGATGCCGAAATCCCGGTGGGCGTAGTCCTCTCGACTGTGCGCGCCGGAGTTGACGGCGACCAGGACATCCTTTCCCTTGGCCATCAGGCAGCGGCTGCCCTGCAGATCCAAGAGTTCGGGGTGGGCGTTGAGTTCGAGGTGGCCGCCGCGTTGCCGGGCGTGGCGGATGATCCGCAGCATGTCCGCGTCGTATGGGGCACGGCTCTCGATGACCCGTTCGGTGGGATGGGCCGGCAGCGTGGAATGGCAATTGTCCATCGCGCGCAGGATACGCTCGCTCTGCCTTGCCGGCAGCAGCTCGAAGCGGCCGTGCCCGGTGGCGACGGTCTCGGCCAGCCTGCGGGCGAGGTCGTCGCCGATGCCGAACAGATTGCGCGGATCCTCGCCGCGCTCGACCATTGTCCGCAGTTCGCGGGGGCCAGTCCGCCGACAATGCGGACGGCATCGCGATAGGCGCGGATGCGGAAGGCATTGACCTGCCCGATTTCCGCCAGGTCGGCGAGCTTGCTGAATATCCTGGCGATGTCGGCGTTGTGGACGGGCATGTCGGCCTCGATGCAGGGCCCGCCAGGCCGCCGGCGCGGCGGACGGGTGCCGGGTCAATCTGGCCGCTGGTAGTAGCCGATCAGTTGGGTCTTGGCCAGCACATGCCCTTGCATGAACCGCTCCAGCACCTTCTTGGTCGGCTGCTGCAGATCCGGCATCAGGGTATTCAGCGCGAACAGCCGATGAACGTAGCGGTGCCTGCCGACCGGCGGGCAGGGCCCCTCGTAGCCGGTGCGGTGCCAGCCGTTGACTCCATGCCGGGTGCCCGCCGGCAAATCCCTGATTGCCACCCCCTCGGACAGGCTGGTGAACGTCGGCGGCAGGTTGTACAGCACCCAATGCACCCAGACCATCCTTGGCGCGGCGGGGTCCGGCGCGTCGGGGTCGTCGATGATCAGCGCCAGGCTCTTCGTCTCGGCGGGCGGGTCGGTCCAGGCGAGGTGCGGCGATATGCTTCGGCCATCGCAGGTAAGCCGCGAGGGAATCGTGCCGCCGGGCGGGAATGAAGCCGAGTTGATTTGAAAGACCATGCTGCCTGCTCTCCTGCTGCCAACTTTCAAGAAACCTTCGGCGGCGGGTGCGGATGAGTCAGGAGACGGCGATCCTGGTGGCTTTGGCGCCCTGCTTCTTGGGCAACACGGCCTCGAGCACGCCGTCCGCGTATTTGGCTTGCGCCGCACCTTGCTCCACCTCGCTGTCCAGCGCGAAACTGCGCGCCACCCGACCGTAGTAGCGCTCGCTATGGACGACCTTCTTGCCCTCTTTCTTCTCGGTCTCCTTCTTCACTTCGGCGCTGATCGAAACCATGTTGCCATCCACCGAAATCTGGATGTCCTCCTTCTTGACCCCCGGAATCTCGGCTTTGATCGTATAAGCCTTGTCGTCTTCGCTGACCTCCAGTTTGATCTGGGAAGCCGCCGTCAAACCCTGGAATACCGGGCGCACCATGAAACCTTTGAACAAGTCCTCCAAGCCGCCGAAGGGCTCGAAACGCGCAAGTTCGCCGAATGGGTCGAAGCGGGTGATATTTGCCATGACAATTCTCCTTCGTTAGCGATTGACGGAACAACAGCGGATGAAACAACCTGACTAGCTGCCCAGGGAGCTTTCGACGCTGGCCTCGGCTTCGAGCCAGTCGGACATCTCGTTGCCCGGCGAAAAGCCCCGTTGCTCGGCGCGAAAATAGGCCGCTTCGGCGATCATTTGTTCGCGCGGGCAATCGTCTTTGCCGGCCGGCGACTCGGCGCGCCGTGCCCCCTGTTCCTGCGGCGCCACGCCGATGCTGGCCCTGGCCTTGCTGCTTTTCGCTGACTCACGCTTGGATTTCATCTTCTTCTCCTGGTTAAACCGCGACTGGGTGCTGCCGTTCGGCAGCGAAAAGCTGAAGTCACCTTCATACGGGTAGCCGGCGGAATTCAAGGCTGCGAGCCGCTCAGCAGCGGGCACCGGTTCAGCGGTTGCCCCGAACACCTCGCCTGCGCGGCACTGATACGGCGGCAATTGCTGCACAACAGCGCGCGAATATTCGACATGTCCAGCGCCGAAGGCTCGCCGCCGTTGACCAGGTAGCCCAACGACATCTGCAGGCAAACGAGGTTGCGACGGCCCGGATCGTCCACTGGAAAGCGTTCCATCCACTGTTGGCACAGCTTCAACGCGTCTTCCAGCAGGCGCTTGCTGTCATTGGCGGCACAATCGACCGGCGCTGCTTGGGAGGCGTCCGGTGACGCCGGTGGAGGTGTGGATTCCATGATCGCCTTGAATCCTCGAAGCAACGAAATAGCGCCTATCCCGCCCGACGCAGATTGAGGACAAAAAGCTCCTCGCCGTTGGCAGTCACGCGTGACATGCTGAGTTCGACCGCGAACCGGTCACCGCCGATGTCGATCGCATCGAATGTTCGCCAATCGCCACTTGCGCAAGGACAGCGGGCGATCGTCGCGTCGCGGCTCCGCACATGGCCGGCGAGAAAGAACCCGGCGATGAACTCCGAAATGCGCCTGCCCAGCAAGGGAACCCCGTTTGCCCCGAACATGCGTGCCGCGGGCCCGCCGCAGGCGAGGATGCTTCCCTGTCGATCGAGAATCAAGGTGCCGTGCCCGTCACGCTCCGCCATATTGACATCGGCATATCCCCTGCCCTGCCTGCATTCCGTCTGCGCCGGTTGCGCCGGGCTTTGTTCGATGAGCATGATTCGCGCCTGATTGTGGCGAACTCGATTCCCGCACGGCAGCTGGAAACTCTGCCGGAAATTCGCGATATACGAAAAGTATCCGCTGCGGGGCGCAATGACCATACCCCGACCGCGGTATTTTCGCTACCCGAAAACCGGTACGCCCGGAGGCAAACTACGGTGGATTGTTCGCTGCATCTCGTGCGCCGCCACGCCTGGTGTGCTTGCCGCGAGGGTTAGCGATCTCCGCGCCAAGGACACGCAAGCGCGCCCCGCCGTGTTGCCGCGCGCCGCCAGAATCGGCCGGCGGCGGCCGATCTATTGGCGGCGCATTCCGCGACGACCCGGCGGCATTCGGTCGGAATACAGATCCCGCCCCGCCTCATTGACGTCGCGACGCAATTGGCGGCGTTCTTCCGGCGACAGGCGGGCGCCGCCGCCCGCCTCCTGGCCATCGCGGGCGAAGACCTGCTCCGGGCGTTGTTCCACGGGCATCAGCCGTTGCGGGCCGCCGCCGGCGTCACGGCCCGGGCGCAGTCGCGGCGACCCCTGCGCCGAGGCGTCGGCGACCAGCAGCCACAGCACAGCCGCCATTACCGCCCATTTCGCGCTCCGCCTCGCCGTCACTTTCACCCCTCGTCGTGGTCAATGAAGCATACTGTAGACCTGCTCGCCAGCCAAGCGACTGGCCACGATCAGGCTCTCGACACCGGCCTGCGGTTCCGCTCCCCACAATGCCAGCCCCGCGGCCAGCGCCATGCTGAAAAACAGCGCTTTCATGATTGCCTCCAATACCTTGCTTCCATGTTTCACGGCCTCGCTTCGAGGCACGCTGGCATTGTCGGTGGGGGCTGTAAGGCAAATGTTGCCCTGGAAGCGGCTTTGTAATTGTTTGTAATGGGTCGCTGTTCGAGCGCCAGGCAAGGCGCCGTCCCTGCGTCGACCGCCCGCGGGGAGCGGAAGCCGGTCCGCGGTCAGCGCACGTCCGGTTCGAAGAACACCCACTGCGCGGCGGGAAAACGCTGCTGCATGCGCGCCTCGACGGCGTTGATCGCGTCGACCAGTTGCAGGCCAGTGCGCGATTCCATGTCGCGCATTCGCGCCTTGACGGCGATCACGACTTTCTCGCCCCACGCCAGCGTGATGACGTTCAGCACGGTTTCCACTTCGGGCTGGGCGGCGACAAATGCCTCGATCTCGGCGCGTAGTCGCGGTGCCGCGGACTCGCCGACGATCAGGCCCTTGACTTCGATCATCACGGCAATGGCAATCACCATCAGCACGATGCCGATCGCCAGGGTGCCCAGCGCGTCCCACAGCGGGTTGCCTGTCATCAGGGTGGCGACGACGGCAACGAAAGCCAACGCCAGGCCCAGCAGCGCGGCGATGTCTTCGCCGGCGACGACCATCAGCTCCGATTGGCGCGTTTCGCGGAACCAGGCCAGGAAGGGCTGGCCGCCTGAAATGGCGCGAATCTCTTTCAGCGCCCCCCACAGCGAAAGAGCCTCCATCATGACGGCACCCGCCAGCACCGCCATGGCGATCAAACCATGCTCCAGCGGCTGCGGATGCAGCATTCGCTCGATCCCTTCATAGACCGAAAACGCCCCGCCCATGAAGAACAGCAGCAGCGCGACGATCATCGACCAGAAGTAGGTGACGCGATGATGGCCCAGCGGAAAGTCGGCGCTGGCGGGCCGGCGCGCCTGCCGCAGCCCCAACAGCAACAGGAGTTGGTTGGCGCAGTCGGCGGTGGAATGAATTGCCTCGGCCAGCAGCGATCCGGAGCCGGTCCAGTACGCGGCCAGGAATTTCGAAACGGCGATGCCGAAGTTGGCCCCCAGCGCGTAGAAGATGGCCCGGGTCGAGCCGTCGCTGCCGTGGGCCATCAGGGATCCTTGATTGCCGCCATGGTCCGTCTCATGAAGCACAGGTCCTCCCAGGCCTTGGCCTTGTCCATCAGCGTGCGCAGCAGATAGGCGGGATGATAGGTAACGATCAGCGGAATGCCGCGATAGTCGTGCAGCTTGCCGCGCGCGGCGACGATCTTTACCTCCGTCTGTAACAGCGTCTGCGCCGCCGGGCGCCCCAGCGCGACGATCAGCTTCGGCTGAAGCAACTCGATCTGCCGCTCAAGATACGGCCGGCAGGCGGCCGCCTCGTCCGGCGCCGGCGTGCGGTTTTCCGGAGGCCGGCATTTCACCGCATTGGCGATATACACGTCGCGACCGCGCCGGAGGCCGATGGCCGCCAGCATGTTGTCGAGCAGCTTGCCCGCCTGCCCGACGAAGGGCTCGCCGCGCTGATCTTCCTCGGCTCCCGGCCCCTCGCCGACGAACAGCCAGTCCGCCGCGATGTCGCCGACACCCAGCACCGCCTGCTTGCGGGCCTCGCACAGCCGGCAGCGGCGACACGCGGCGACCGCGGCGCCGAGTTCATCCCAGGTCATGCCGGCCGGCGTGGCGGCGGCCGCCGGCTCGCCCGGAGCAAATTCCGGCGGCGACGCGACGGACTCCGGCACCAACTCCTCAGGGCTCCCGACCGCGTCTGCCGGGAGTGGCACGCGCCGCTTCCAGACGGGCCCCAGGCCCATCTCGCGCAGGATTCGCGCACGATCCAGGGTCATAGATTCCGTGCCATCACAATGGCATCTTCACGGCCGGCGCCGGCCGGATAATAGTCGCGGCGGCGACCGATCACGGCGAAACCATGACGGCGGTAGAAGCCTAGTCCGGCGGCGTTGCCGTCGCGCACCTCGAGCAGCATGCGCGTTGCCGCCTGCTCCCGGGCCGACGCGAAAAGCTGGAGCAGCAGCGCCGTGCCACGGCCGCCGCGTTGCCATTCGGGCAACACGCCGATGTTGAGCAGATGCGCCTCGTCCAGCACCCGCATCATCAGCGCATAGCCGATCATGCGTCCATCCTCCAATGCGAGCCATCCTGCATGTCCCGCCGCCAGCGAGTCGGCAAAGTTGCCGCGGGTCCAGGGGAAAGGATGGATGCGGCGTTCCGCCGCCGCCACCGCATCGAGGTCGGGTTCCGTCATGAGGGTGTAGTCGGGCACTACTTCGCGCCACCGCGGGCGAGCCGTTCGGCAGTGGTCCAGGCGACCTTGTCGCGCACATAGACCGGTTGCGCCAGAGCCGCCGGCAAGGCGGCGTCGTGCAAGAAGACCGGCGCCGCAAGACGCAGCACGGCGCCCGCCGTGGGATAGCGATCGGCATGAACGCCGTTGAGGTCCGCTTTGCGTGCCAGCAGCAGCGGACCGTAGGCCGCAAACCCGTCGCCGACGCCCCAACCGCCTGCAAACGCCGGCGCCGGAGCCGTGGCCGGCGGCATGCAGACCGGCGCCATGACTTGCGTCACGACGTAATCTTCAACCCGATAGGCCGCGCTGTAGACCTCGTTCATGCGGGCATCGAGACAGGTCCAGACTTCGCGTTCGCCGGCCGCCAGCGCCAGTGCTTCGAGGCTCGATACCTGTGCCACCGGCACATCGAGTCCATACGCCAATCCCTGCGCCACGCCGCAGGCCAGACGCAAACCGGTGAAGCTGCCGGGGCCGGAGCCAAAGGCGATGCCGTCGATCTGCGACAGGCTCAGACCGGCCTCGGCAAGCAACTCGTGCACCCAGGGCAACAGGCATTCCGAGCCACCGGTGGGGAACTCGCCGCCACGCTCCAGAACTTCGCCGTCCTGCCACAGCGCGACCGAAAGGCGGCGCGTCGCGGTTTCAAAAGCCAGCAGGCGCATGGGATGTACCGGCCAAGCAGCGCGTACGGCGACGCCTGCTTACTTGCGGCTGCCCAGGATGCCGCGCAGCGTGTCCTGAATGTCGGCCGGAATCAATACCGTCTTGGCATTGTCCGACTTGGCGAGATTGCCGATGGCCTGGATGTATTTCTCGCCGAGCATGTAGCGCATCGGCGCGTCCTCGCTGCCGATGGCGGCGGCAACGCGCCTGATCGCCTCGGCCGAGGCATCGGCCAGCGTGACCTGTGCTTCGGCCTGGAGCCGGGCGGCCTGCAGTTGCGCCTCGGCATTGAGGATCGTCGACTGCTTGGTGCCCTCCGCCTTGGTCACCATCGCCTTGCGCTCGCGCTCGGCGGAAGCTTGCGCCTCCATGGCCTTTTGCATGGATTCGGACGGGTTGATGTCCTGAATCTCCACCGACTTCACCGTCAGGCCCCAGTCGATGGCCTCGTCCGAAACGCCTTCGCGCAGCCGGGCCTTGATCTTGTCCCGATTGGACAGCGCTTCATCGAGGGTCATCTCGCCGATGATCGAGCGCAGGGTCGTCATGATCATGTTGCGGATCGCCTCGGAGAAATCCGTCACGCCGTAC
>WBZP01002434.1_pt2 | contig 13190 bp, 11 predicted proteins | sample 5204301 | NCBI WGS metagenome assembly WBZP01 (sample SAMN12412401, study PRJNA552823) | activated sludge metagenome | isolation source: activated sludge from nitrification reactor of wastewater treatment plant... | place: USA: Pennsylvania | collected 2017
ATTTCTTCCTATTTGCAGCCGCGGCCGTCTTAGCCCAGCGACTAGAGCGTGCCGTAGAGGCGGTCGCCGGCGTCGCCCAGGCCGGGAACGATGTAGGCAGCCTCGTTGAGATGGTCGTCGATGGCGGCGCAATAGACCGGCACGTCGGGATGGTGACGGTGGAGGTTCTGCAGTCCTTGCGGCGCAGCCAGCAGGCTCACGAAGCGGATCGACCGGGGGCCGGTCTCCTTGATGCGGTCCACCGCCGCCACCGCGGAATTGCCGGTGGCCAGCATCGGGTCCAGCACGATGGCGTCGCGCTCGTGCATGCCGTGCGGCATCTTGAAGTAGTACTCCACGGCGACGAAGGTCTTGGGGTCGCGGTACAGGCCCACGTGGCCGACGCGGGCGCCGGGAACGATTTCCAGCATGCCATCCAGGAGTCCATTGCCGGCGCGCATGATCACCACGAACACCGTCTTGCGCCCGTCGATCACCGGGGAACGCATCGCTGCCAGCGGCGTTTCGATGTCGATCAGCCGCGTCGGCATGTCGCGCGTGACCTCGTAGGCCATCAGCATGCTGATCTCATGCAGCAGACGGCGGAAACTGCTGGTGCTGAGGTCCTTCTGGCGCATCAGCGTCAGCTTGTGCTGCACCAGCGGGTGCTCGATCCGGTGGACAGGGGCAGGGCTCATCGGTGGTGCCTTTTTCTTGGATTTCGGCCCGCGCTCAGAACACCGTGCCGTCGCTGTCGATCTGGATCGGTGGCTTGCCCCCGGGTCGCAGTTCGGCCGCGATCTCACGCCCCGCCGCCCAGGTTCCCCCTTCCAGGATGCAGGCCAGCGGCAGCGCATCGGCGTCGCGGCCCAGCCGTTCGCGCACCAGCACGGCCAGTTCGTCCAGCAGCACGACGGTCAGCGCCCGCCACTCGACGACCAGTTCGTCGCCGGCCTTCCAGGGGCGTGTCAGACCGCGCGGGTAACGCGGCACGATCACGCCGGCGTCCAGCAACAGGCCGCCGTTGCGGTATTCCGGCAGTCCGGTCAAGGCGTCGAGTCCGGTGACCGTGACGCCGGCCCACTGCAGTGGTTCCAGCAACGAATAGCTCATCCACTGGCTGAGCTTGTGGAAGGGGACCCAGCCTTCGGTGGTGCGATCGACCTGCGCCGCCGCTTCTCCCACCGCGCCGCCGGCCCAGCGATGCGGCCACACGTCGCCCGCCGGCAGACCCTGCACCTTGCTGCCGCTGGGCCAGATTGGTGACAGGCTGCGCAGCAGCTCGCCGAGCACGTCGCGTGCGGCCACCTCGGTGCGGCTGCCGCCTGCCGTGAGCCGGTCGAACAGCAGGCCGGGGCGCGCCGGCAGGCCGTCGCGCGATGCCTCGGCTTGCAGCACCTGGCCGAGCCTGGCCAACAGCGTGGCGCGACCCTCCAGCCCGACCATCGGGTTGCCGGGCCCGCTTTGGAACACCGCGCGCAACGCAGACGCATCGATGTGGCGCAGTGCCGATGCATCGACGCGGCAGGGCTCGGCAGCGTGGGCGGAGAAGCTGCCAGCCATGAAGGCGCGAAAGCTGGCCACCGCCAGGCCTTCGGAGCGGGTGTAGACACGCCCCTTCGCCGGCTCGGGGACGACCGCCGCTGCGCCGGCTGAGCGGCTGAGTGCCGCGAACAAGGCGTCGGGGTCGTCCAGGGGCCGCGGCAGGGTCGGCGCCGCCGGGGTTTCCGTGTAGCGCCAGTCGGCGCCGGCGCCGGCGTCGAGCAGCACGCTCAGCACCGTGAGGTCGAAGTGCGCGCGCGCCCGCTCCGCCAGGCTCAGGCCAGCCAGTGCAGCGTTCAGCTCGGCCGTGCGCGGCACGCCACCGGCCTCGAAGTGCCGCCAGCGGCTGTGCAGCGGGATCACCAGGTCGGGAAACCGGCGCAAGGTGAGCGCGGCCACACGCTCGGCAACGGCGGGCAGGCGGCTGCGGTCCAGCGTGAAACTCGGGCTGACGCCGGCTTCGACCGAACGCACGATCGCAGCACAGCGGGCGCGGATGGTGCCCGGGTCATGCAGCTGGAACAGCGGGTGCAGGGAGGCGGCGGCATCAGGCTGCAGCTGGGTTTCACTCAAGGCCACGCCCCTTGACCCGTGCCAGGTCGGATTCGGTGGGCACGCTGCCATCGGTGAAATAGCCGGCAGCGATCTTGGCTTCCATCTCCACCTTGGCATCGGCGGGAATCAGCGCATCGGGGATCGGAACGCGTTCGCCCACTTCGATGCCGCTGCCCGTGATCGCGTCGTACTTGTCGTTGCTCATGCTCACCAGTCGATGGATCTTGCGGATGCCCAGCCAGTGCAGCACGTCGGGCATCAGTTCCTGGAAGCGCATGTCCTGCACGCCGGCCACGCACTCGGTGCGCAGGAAGTACTTGTCGGCGCTGTCGCCGCCCAGCTGGCGCTTGCGCGCGTTGTAGACGAGGAACTTGGTCACCTCGCCCAGCGCACGGCCCTCCTTGCGGCTGTAGGCGATGAGCCCCACCCCGCCGGCCTGGGCGCCGCGGATGCACTCTTCGATGGCGTGTGTCAGGTAGGGGCGGCAGGTGCAGATGTCGCTGCCGAAGACATCGCTGCCGTTGCATTCGTCGTGCACACGGGCCGTGAGCGTGACGTTCGGGTTGGCCAGGTCGTGGATGTCGCCGAAGACATACAGCGTCTGCCCGCCGATGGGTGGCAGGAAGACCTCCAGGTCGCTGCGCGTCACCAGCTCGGGGTACATGCCGCCGGTCTCTTCGAAGAGCGCGCGCCGCAGGTCGGTTTCGCCGACCTTGAAGCGACGGGCCACACCCGGCAGCCACCAGACCGGTTCCAGCGCGACCTTGGTCACGGCGGCACTGGCATCGTCCAGCAGCACCTGGCCATCGATCGCCAGGCGCTGAAAGGCGAGAGCCTGCTTGATCTCCGGCAGGTGCACGTGCGCCTTGGTCACGGCGATGGTCGGGCGCACGTCGTAGCCGCGCGCCAGGTAGTCGGCGTACACACTCTGCACCGCGGCGCCCCAGGGGTCGATCGAAACGATGCGAGCCGGATCACCCCACTGGGGATGTGGCCCCACCAGGTCCGTGGGGGCGGTATTGGTGAGATCGGCCCGGTGGCCGCGCGTCAGGTTGCCGGCTGCCACCGCCAGGGCTCGGTAGACGCCATAGCTGCCGCTGTGGGTGCCCACCACATTGCGCTGGCTGCGGTTGGCCGTCGTGCCGACGACGGGGCCACGCGCCATCGGGTCGCTGGCCCCCCAACGGATGGTTGGCGCCGCGCTGGTTCCCTGGCCGGGGTGGGACGTGAGCCGGATATGACCGCTGGCGGGCGCGCTCTCCATGGGGACGGTACCGAGTAGCAAAGGCGCGAAGATACGCCAGAACCGCGCATCGGGGGTAAGGGATCCGGAGCATCGGCGGACCCGGCATTCACCAGCTGGCTGTTGCCAGGACGCAGCATGACCCCGTGCGTCACTGATCCTGATCAAACTCCGGTGCGGACCTGACAGCTCTGACAGCTTTTCTTTTTTCGGCCGGCATGCGATTGTTGCGGCGCGCCATTCCCGGCGCGACCCAAGAGAAGACTGACAGGAGTGAATGATGTTTGCCTCGAACCGTGATCGGGCCCCCGTGGCCAAGACGTCCAGCATCCCCGTGCTGAGCCAGGAGGAGATGAAGCAAGTGTCCGGCGCAGGCTTCCTGCTGACCGAAGGCTTCCTGCTGACCGAGGGCTTTCTGCTGACCGAAGGCTTCCTGCTCACCGAAGGCTTCCTGCTCACCGAGTGAGCCCATGCCCCGGAGCCAGCGGCCCGCGTTTGCGGGCTTTCGCATTTATGGGCCCGGCTAGACTGCACGGCCATGCACACCCAGTGGCTGGGCCGCCGACCCTATGCCGAAGTCGAAGCCGCGATGCGCGGATTCACCACCGCGCGCACGCCCGATTCGGCCGACGAGCTCTGGCTGGTGGAACACGAACCCGTCTTCACCCAAGGTGTGGCCGGGCACGACGACCATGTGCTGGATGCCGGTGACATTCCGGTCGTGCGCACCGGACGGGGTGGCCAGGTCACCTACCATGGTCCAGGCCAGGTCGTGGCCTACCCGCTGGTGGACCTGCGGCGACTGGGCCTCTTCGTCAAGGAGTACGTGTTCCGCCTGGAAGCGGCCGTGCTGGACACGCTGGACGAACTGGGCGTCACCGGTCACCGTGTGCGCTCGGCTCCGGGTATCTACGTGCGTCTGGCCGACCCCTTCGGCCACGCGCTGCTTCAGGTCGACGAAGCCGACCCCTTCCTCGGCCTGGGCAAGATCGCGGCGCTGGGCATCAAGGTCAGCCGCCATTGCAGCTACCATGGTTTGGCGTTGAATGTGGCGATGGACTTGCAGCCCTATGGCCGCATCAACCCTTGCGGTTACGCCGGCCTGAGGACGGTGGACCTGCGCTCGCTGGGCGTTGCCGCTGACTGGAACGACGTGGCCAGGCGGCTCGCCGCCCATCTGGCCCGGCGGCTGCAGCCCTGATGCCGGCAGCCCTGCCGGCGGTGGACCTGCTGGGCCACAGTGCGGTCGACTGGGGGCTGGTGGTCATTTTTGCGGTCGTTTACCTGGGCATGTTCCTGGGTGGCCTGCCCAGCCTCAAACTGGATCGCAGTGGGGTGGCCCTGCTGGGCGCCATCGCGGTGATGCCGATTGCCGGGTTTTCGGTGGCCCAGGCGGCCCAGGCGGTGGATCTGCCCACCATCGTGCTGCTTTTTGCCTTCATGGTGGTCTCGGCGCAGATGCGGCTGGGCGGCTTCTACACCACGCTGACCCAGCGCGTGGCGGCGCTGCCGCTGTCGCGTGCCGGGCTGCTGGCGGCGTTGATCGTCGTCGCCGCGGCGCTTTCGGCGGTGTTCTCCAACGACGTGGTCTGCCTGGCGATGACGCCTGTGATGGCGCGCCTGTGCCTGCGCCGGGGCCTGAACCCCCTGCCTTTCCTGGTGGGGCTGGCCTGCGCGGCCAATATCGGATCGGCGGCCACGCTGATCGGCAACCCGCAAAACATGCTGATCGGCTCGGTGCTGAAGCTGCACTTCGGTGACTACCTGCGCCAGGCGCTGCCTCCGGTGGCCATCAGCCTGCTGCTGCTGTGGCTGTGGCTGGCCCACGGTCCCGGTTCGCGCAAGGGCGGCATCGAGCCGGTGACCCAACCCCCCGCGGACGACGACCCCGAGCCCGCCTTCGATGCGCTGCAGACCGCCAAGGGCCTGACCGTCGCGGTCAGCCTGATGGCCGTCTTCCTGTTCACCGACTGGCCGCGCGACGTGGCGGCCCTGGTCGGTGCGGCGGTGCTGCTGCTGAGCCGCCGCCTGCACTCGGCGCACGTGATGGGCTTCGTGGACTGGCCGTTGCTGCTGATGTTCATCGGCCTGTTCGTCGTCAACCATGCTTTCGAAACCACCGGCCTGGCGGCGCAGGCCGTGGCCTGGCTTGGGACGCAGGGGGTGCAGGTCGGCTCGCCGGGGCCGCTCTTGGTCTTGGGCGTGGCCTTGTCCAACCTGGTGTCCAACGTGCCGGCCGTGATGCTGCTGCTGCCGCACCTGCAGGGCCAGCAGGCCGGCGCCACGCTGGCGCTGGTCAGCACCTTCGCCGGCAACCTCCTGCTGGTGGGTTCCATCGCCAACCTGATCGTGGTGGATCTGGCGCATAAGGCCGGTGTGGCCATCGGCTGGCGTCAGCACGCGGTGATCGGCGTGCCGGTGACGCTGATGAGCCTGACCGTGGTCTGGGCCTGGTTGCAGCACATCCCGCTTTGACTCTGCGTGCGGCATTCACGCCCAGGCATGGGCCCGAGGGCTAGACTCTGCAGCCTGTCCCAACCCAGGCCGGCCCGCCGCATGAGCCACGCTCCCCCTGTGCCCTACGACCCCGGCGCCAAGCAGAAGGCGCGGGCCAAGACCTCACGCATCCCGATCAAGATCGTGCCGATGGAGCCCGGGGCGGTGCTCAAGAAGCCCGAGTGGATCCGCGTCAAGGCTGGCAGCCCCAGCACGCGTTTTTACGAGATCAAGCAGATCCTGCGCGAGCATCAGCTGCACACGGTCTGCGAAGAGGCCTCGTGCCCGAATATCGGCGAGTGCTTCGGCAAGGGCACGGCCACCTTCATGATCATGGGCGACAAATGCACGCGGCGCTGCCCCTTCTGTGACGTCGGCCATGGCCGGCCCGACCCGCTGGACCCCGCCGAACCCGGGAACCTGGCGCGCACGATCGCCGCGCTCAAGCTCAGGTACGTGGTCATCACCAGCGTGGACCGCGATGACCTGCGCGATGGTGGCGCTGCTCATTTCGCGGACTGCATCCGCCACACGCGCGAGCTCTCGCCCGCCACGCGCATCGAGGTGCTGGTGCCCGACTTCCGGGGCCGACTGGACCGCGCGCTGGACATCCTGAAGGTCGCACCGCCGGACGTGATGAATCACAACCTGGAGACCATCCCGCGCCTGTACCAGGAGGCGCGCCCAGGGGCGGACTACGCCTTCAGCCTGAGCCTTCTTCGGCGCTTCAAGCAGCAGGTACCCGGTGTGCCGACCAAGAGCGGCCTGATGGTCGGCCTGGGCGAGACGGACGAGGAGATCCTGCAGGTCATGCGCGAGATGCGCGAGCACGGCATCGAGATGCTGACCATCGGCCAGTATCTGGCCCCCAGCGGCCACCATCTGCCGGTCCGCCGCTACGTGCACCCGGATGTGTTCAGGATGTTCGAGCGCGAGGCCGCGGCGATGGGCTTCACGCACGCCGCCGTGGGCGCCATGGTGCGCAGCAGCTACCACGCCGATCAGCAGGCCCATGCTGCCGGCGTGGCCGGATCGGTGGGTTGAACCGGGAGATTCCAGATGCCCCATGCGACCTCCTCCTGCGCGGCTTCGCGCCGCACCTGGCTGGCCCGTTCGATCGGGCTGCTCGCCTGGACGGGACTCGCCGGCGGCGCCATGTCCGCAGGCGACCCGATCGTGGTCCACCACATCGGCCCCTTCACCGGCGTGCTGGCCGCTTCCAACACCGAGACCATCGAAGGCGCGCGCCTGGCGCTGGAGGCCTTCAACGCACGCGGTGGCCTGGGTGGCCGGCGCGTGCAGATCAAGACCCTGGATGATGGCCAGGATGCCAAGCGTTCGGCTGCCCTGCTGGACGAGCTGCTGGCCGAGGGCAAGTTGCTGGCCCTGATGATGCCGCGCACGACTCCGTCGCTGGAAGCCATGATGCCGGCCATCACCGCACAGGGCGTACCCGTGGTGGGGCCGCAGACCGGTGCCTCGTTCGTCAACCAGCCGCCCAAGCGCGAGGTCTTCACGCTGCGCGCCAGCTACCAGAAGGAGGCTGAACGCGCGATTCGCCAGCAGCACTCGGTAGGGGTGCGCAAGTTCGGCTTGTTGCTGGCTGACGACGCCTTTGGCCGCGACACGCGCATCGGCATCGACGCCGCGATGAAGGACCTGCAGCTCGAGCCCGTGGCCGTGGCGCGCCTGGACAACCGAAAGGCCGAAGTCGCCGAGCCGCTGAAGCTGCTGCTGACCCAGCAGCCGCAGGTGGTGTTGCTGATCTGCTCGGCCAAGGCGGCGGCCGAGTTCATCAAGGCCTACCGTGCGGCGGGTGCGAGTGCCACCTTCATCAGCCTGTCCAACACCAGCAACAGCGACTACCTGCAGGCCCTGGGGCCGAGTGCACGCGGCGCCATCGTGATGCAGGTGATGCCTTCACCCTTCCACGACGGCACGGCGCTGGCACGCGACTTCGCGGCGGCAGCAGCCAAGGCCAAGCTGCCGCTTTCGTATGCGGCCCTGTACGGCTATGCCAGTGCGAGGCTGCTCTTGCTGGGGCTGCAGAAGGCCGGGCGCGACGTGACGCGTGCCAGCCTGATCCAGGCGCTGGAAGGCCTGGGCGACTTCGACCTGGGCGGGCTGCGTCTGCGTTATGGCCCTGGCGACCGCACCGGCTCGAACTTCGTCGAAGCCACCATCATCACGCAGGGTGGTCGCTTCATGCGCTGACCCGGTTCGCATCGAGAGCATGAACACGAGTCCCCGTCCCGCTTCGGCTCCCGAGCGCCTGGCCGCACTGCTGTGTGCGATGCCCAAGGCCGAGCTGCACATCCACATCGAAGGCTCACTGGAACCTGAGCTGATCTTCGCGCTGGCCCGGCGCAATGGCGTGGTACTGGCCTACCCCAACGTGCAGGCGCTGCGCCAGGCCTACGCCTTCAGCGACCTGCAGAGCTTCCTGGACATCTACTACGCCGGGGCCAGCGTGCTGGTTCACGAGCAGGACTTCTTCGAGATGGCCTGGGCGTACTTCCAGCGCGCCGCGGCCGACCACGTGGTGCATGCCGAGGTCTTCTTCGACCCGCAGACGCACACCGAACGGGGTGTAGCCATTGCCGCCGTGATCCAGGGCCTGGCGCGGGCCTGCCAGCAGGCGCGCAGCGAGCTTGGCATCAGTGCCAGCCTGATCCTGTGTTTCCTGCGCCATCTGAGCGAAGAGTCGGCATTCGCCACGCTGGAGGCGGCCCTGCCGCACCGCGGGCACCTCATCGGTGTCGGCCTGGACAGTGGCGAGAAGGGCAACCCGCCCGAGAAGTTCGCGCGTGTCTTTGCCCGTTGCCGCGAGCTGGGCCTGCAGCTGGTGGCCCATGCCGGCGAGGAAGGCCCACCGGCCTACATCCACGCCGCGCTGGACGTGCTGCAGGTGCAGCGCATCGATCATGGCGTGCGCTGTACCGAAGACCCGGCCCTGATGCAGCGGCTGGCGGCAACACGCGTGCCGCTCACGGTGTGTCCGCTGTCCAACGTCAAGCTGCGCGTCTACGACAGCCTGGCTGACCACACGCTGCCGGCGCTGTTGCGGGCCGGCCTGTGCGCCACCATCAACAGCGACGACCCGGCGTATTTTGGCGGTTACATCAACCAGAACTTCGTCGAGACCTTCGCCGCGCTGCCGCAACTCGGTACTGCCGAAGCGCACACCCTGGCCTGCAACAGCTTCGAGGCCAGCTTTGCGCCGGCCGCGGACAAGGCACGCTGGCGGCGCGAACTGGACGACTGTTTCGCGCGGCTGTCCGTCTGAACCCCGAGCCTCACGCCGCCACGCCGGCTTCGGCCAGCAGCTCGGCGCGTGGCCCGAAGGCGTAGGCGTCCATGCCCAGGTCGCCGAAGGTCAGGCTCTGGTGGATGCGCCTGGCCGGCGCGGTCCCGCCTGCGCCAGCGGCGACAAAAAACGGCAGCAGGTGCTCTTCACTGGGGTGCATCAGCGCCGCGTGGGGTGCTTGCCGGCGGTAGTCCAGCAGCGAGGGCCAGTCCGCACTGGCACAGTGGTCGGCAAACCACGCGCGAAACGCCGTGCTCTCGGGTGTGGCCGGGCGGTCGATGTGGCCGCGCAGCCCACCGGCAAACACGCGGCCCAGGTTGTGCGTGATGCTGCCGCTGGCCATCAGCAGCACGCCCTGCCGGGTCAACGGCGCCAGCGCCTGGCCCATCGCGAACAGGCGCTGCGGGCTCCAATCGGGTGGCCAGGCCAGCGGCAGCACCGGAATGCCGGCATCGGGCCACAGGTAGCGCAGCGGGGTCCAGATGCCGTGATCCAGCCCACCTTCGGCCGCCACGTGCACCGGCAGGTCGGCTGCCTGCAGCAAGCCGGCCACGCGGTGGGCCAGTTCGGGCGCGCCCGGCGTGTCGTAGCGCAGGGAGTACAGCATGGGGTCAAAACCGCCGAAGTCGTAGACCGCCGCGTGGCGTGGCGCGGCCAGCAGCAGGGGTTCACGCGTCAGGCTGTGGGCGGATACGGCCAGCACGGCACGCGGGCGGCCGAACGTGGCGTCGATGGCCGGGCCCAGCGCCTCCATGAAACGGCCGGCCTCGCGCGGTTCGATCGCCGTCATCGGTGAGCCATGCGAGATGAAGAGCGGGGGCAGGGTGTCCATGCCGACGATTGGATCAGCCGCTCCAGGTCGCGCGGTTCAGCTGGCTTGTACGGACAATTCAAGGCGATCCACCGGGTCTGGGTCGAATCGGCTACCTTCCGGGACATGAACCTGCACCGCGCACCTTCGATCGCCATCCTCGCCTGGCGCCAGACCCTGCGCGACTTTCGCGCCGGCGAACTGCGCCTGCTGGCCGTGGCCGTGATGCTGGCCGTGGCCGCGCTCACGGCGGTCGGCTTCTTTGCCGACCGTCTGGGCAACGGCCTGCAGCGCGACGCGCGCCAGCTGCTGGGGGGCGACGCGGTGGTCGGCAGCGATCGGCCGCCACCGGCGGAGCTGGCTGCACAGGCCCAGGCCCTGGGCCTGCGTGTGGCCCACAGCGCGGCCTTTCCGAGCATGGGCCGCGCGCCCGACGACAAGGGTGGCGCCTCGCGGCTGGTGGCGGTCAAGGCGGTCAGCCCGAGCTACCCCTTGCGCGGCAGCCTGCAGCTGCGCGCCGCGCCCGGTGACCCCGTGGAGGTGCGTGCGGCGGCACCGCAGCCTGGCACGGTGTGGGTGGACGCGGCCTTGCTGGACGCGCTGCAGCTGCAGGTGGGCGACCCGCTGCTGCTGGGCGATGTCCAGTTGACCATCGCGCGCATCATCGTCATCGAGCCGGACCGCGGCGCCGGCTTCTCCAGCTTTGCACCACGTGTCATGCTGGCCGACGCGGACTTGCCGGCCACCGGGCTGATCCAGCCGGCCAGTCGCGTGAGCTACCGGCTGGCCGTGGCCGCGCCGGACGGAATGGCCGCCGCCAGGGCCGACGCCGCGGTGCGTGCCTTCACGGACTTCGTCGAAGGCCGCATCAAGAGTGCTCCCTTACGCGGCACGCGGGTCGAGAGCCTGCAAGGCGGCCGCCCCGAAATGCGCCAGACGCTGGACCGCGCAGAGAAGTTCCTCAACCTGGTGGCCCTGCTGTCGGCCCTGCTGTCGGCGGTGGCGGTGGGCATCGCCGCGCGCGATTTCGCGGCGCGCCACCTGGACGACTGCGCGATGCTGCGCGTGCTGGGCCTGTCCCAGCGCCGCATCGCCGGCGCCTATGCGCTGGAGTTCGGCCTGCTGGGCCTGGCGGCCAGCGTGGCCGGCGTGCTGCTGGGCTTGCTGGTGCACAACGTGTTCGTCTGGCTGCTGGCCGGGCTGGTCATCGCGACCTTGCCGGCGCCCGGCCTGTGGCCGGCGCTGTTCGGCCTGGGCGTGGGCATGACGCTGTTGCTGGGCTTTGGCCTGCCGCCGGTGCTGCAGCTGGCACGCGTGCCGCCGCTGCGCGTGATCCGGCGCGACGTGGGCGGGCTCAAGGCCGCGTCGGCCGGCGTGTTGCTGGCCGGGGTCGGTGGTTTTGGGGCGCTGCTGATGGCGGTGTCCTCCGACGCCAGGTTGGGCGCCATCGCCGTCGGCGGATTCGCCGTAGCCGTAGGCCTTTTTGCGTTGCTGGCCTGGGCATCGGTGCGCCTGCTCAAGGCCACCGTGCCCGACAGTGGGGCGCCACCGTGGTTGACATTGGCCACGCGCCAGATCGCGGCACGACCGGCCTTTGCGGTGCTGCAGGTCAGCGCCCTGGCCGTGGGTCTGCTGGCACTGGTGCTTCTGGTGCTGTTGCGTACCGACCTGATCAGCAGCTGGCGCAAGGCCACGCCGCCTGATGCGCCCAACCGCTTTGTCATCAACCTCCAGCCCGAACAGGGCCAGGCTTTCCAGGACCGTCTGCGCGCCACAGGTGTTTCGCAGTACGACTGGTTTCCGATGATCCGGGGTCGGCTGGTGGCCATCAACAACAAGCCCATCGCGCCGGACAGCTTCGCCGACGAACGTGCCAACCGGATCGCCGAGCGCGAGTTCAACCTGAGCCATAGCGCAAGCGCACCGGCGCACAACACCATCGTCGCCGGCCGCTGGGTGAGCGATGAACCCGATGGCCTGTCGGTGGAAGAGGGACTGGCACGCGACATGGGCCTGAAGCTGGGCGACCGCCTGCGTTTCGACATCGCCGGGCAGCTGGTGCAGGCACGCATCAGCTCGCTGCGCAAGGTGGATTGGGGTTCGATGCGCGCCAACTTCTTCGTGCTCTTCCCGCGCAGTGCGATGCCCGAGTTGCCTGCCACCTACATCAGCGCCTTCCGCGCACCAGCACAGCCGGGCTTCGACAGCGCGCTGAGCCGCGACTTTCCCAACATCACGAATGTCGACGTGTCGGCCAGCATCGCCCAGGTGCAGCGTGTGCTCGACCAGGTCATCCGCGCGGTGGAGTTCCTGTTCGGCTTCACGCTGGTGGCGGGCCTGGTGGTGCTGTTTGCCGCTATCAGTGCCACGCGCGAGGCCCGCTCGCGCGAATTCGCCATCATGCGGGCGATGGGTGCCGGCAGCCGCCTGCTGGCGCAGGTGCAGCGTGCCGAGCTGCTGGGTGTGGGCGCGCTGGCCGGCCTGCTGGCCAGCCTGGCGGCAGTGCTGCTGGGCTGGCTGCTGGCCCGTTTTGCCTTCGAATTTACCTGGGCACCGGCGCCCTGGGTGCCACTGGCGGGCATGGCCGCCGGCGCGCTGCTGGCCCTGGTGGCCGGCTGGTGGGGCTTGCGCGAAGTGCTGCGCAGGCCGGTGCTCGAAACGCTGCGCAGGGCTGGTGCCGTGTAGCCCGGCCCCGGGGCGCTCAGTCGTTGAGCAGGCCCATGTCGGCGCTGCTCATCAGCCCTTCGATGTCCATCAGGATCAGCATGCGTTCGCCGTCCTTCTCGCCCTGGCCGGACTTCACGCTGCCGATGCCGGTGATGAAGGAGGCATCGACTGAAGAGTTCAGTTCGGGCGCGGCCTTGATCTGGTCCTTGCCGAGGGCCAGCACGTCGCTCACCGAGTCGACCACGGCGCCGACCACGCGGCCGCGCACGTTGAGCACCACCACCACGGTGAAGGTGTTGTACTCGGCCGACTCGCATCCCAGCTTCAGGCGCAGATCGATGATCGGCACGATCACGCCGCGCAGGTTGACCACACCCTTGATGAATTCAGGAGCATTGGCGATCCGCGTGGGCTGCTCGTAGGAGCGGATCTCCTGCACGCGCAGGATGTCGATGCCGTATTCCTCGGCGCCCAGGCGAAAGGTGAGGAACTCCCCGCCCTGGTGGCTGGGCGTAGCGGCAACGGCCGATGCGCTGGCATGGGCCACTGCGCGTGCGGCTTCATGACGGGCCACCTGGCCGGCTTCGCTG
>WBZP01005275.1_pt1 | contig 13190 bp, 10 predicted proteins | sample 5204301 | NCBI WGS metagenome assembly WBZP01 (sample SAMN12412401, study PRJNA552823) | activated sludge metagenome | isolation source: activated sludge from nitrification reactor of wastewater treatment plant... | place: USA: Pennsylvania | collected 2017
CCCGGAAGCTATCAGGCCGCGCCCGCGAGCTAAACGCCGAGCACCAGGCCGGTCAGCGTCTGGTTGATGTGCCCGAGGTAGCTCTCGCCGTTGCTCTGGCAGCCGACGTGCACGACGCTGCCGAGCACGCCGTGGTAGGCATCCTCGACGCCCGACAGGCGCGCCTCGAGCATCCGATACGCGCAGTTGAAGAAGATCCCACCCTGCAGCGACCCACCGAGCTCGCTCGCCAGCGCCGCCAGCTTGGTGCGCGCATCCTCGACGATGTCGTTCGCACGCATGTAGTGCAGCACGGTGCCGGGCACGACCTCGCACGCAAAGAACAGCGCGTCGCCCTCGCGCCGCACCCCGCTGCGCAGCCACGCCTGGCCGTCGATCACGAGGCCGAGCGGGTTGGCCAAGAAGTGCGGGAAGTCGAGCGCCTCCGGCTCGACCCCGATCGCGCGCGCATAGGCAGCGGCCGCCGGCTCGCCGTCGAGCTCGAGGATGTGGCGGCCCTGGGTCGCCGTCACGAGCACGCGCCGCTCGGTCGGCACGAAGTGGCAGGTCTGGAAGGTCCGAAAGGGCACGAGCAGCTCGGCGACCAAGAGCGCCGTGCCCTCGCGGGCGAGCTGACCAGCCGCCCACGTCCAGGTGCCCGAGAAGGTGATGTCGTCGCCGGCCGAACCACCGACGAAGGGCAAGAAGGGCGCGACCTCGCCGAGCGCCGCGTTGATCTGCTCCTCGCGCCCGCGCGCGCCCTCGAGCAGCGCGAGGCCGGCAAAGCGACCGGCATCGAGCTCGGCGATCGAGGTGCCGAGCTGGGCCGAGAGCGAGCGCGCCGCGGCATGGATGCCGGCCCGCACGTCGCCGCTCGTGTCGGCCATGACGAGCGCCCGCGCGCCGACATGGGCGGCTCCGAGCGCCAGCGCGGCCGCACCGGCGCTGCCCCACGCGCGATCGGTGAACTCGCCGTTGGTCGAGCAGCCGAGCACGCACGCGCTCGGGAACGCCTGCTCGAGCGCACGCCCGAGCGTCGCGCCGTCGTGGTGGATGCCGGCGAAGAACACGATCACGCGCGGCTGCGTCCCCTCGCCGAGACCCTCGACGAGCGCCCGCGCGGCCGACTCGGAACTCGCAGCCGTGGTGTGGGCAGACCGAATCGATCCCTGCGTGCTCATGATGGCGAGTTCCCCACGTCGATGCCCATGCGCCCGAGCGCCGCGGCGACCCGCTCGAGCAGCGCGCGATCATGCAGCTGATCTTCGCGAATGCCGTCGAGATCGACCCCGGTCTGAATCATGATTCGCGCGGCGAGCACTCGAAACATCGTGCTCGACGGCACCTTGGCATGCACGAGTGCACCCAATGCCGCGAGATCGGCGACAGGATCGACATTCGGCATTCGACATGTGACGCTACACCTTGTCCACGTCAGTGTCCAGCTGATATATACGCGCAACGTGTCGACGAATTCGCCGGATGATGGCCAGGCCGAGCGCGAGCGACTCCTCCATCGCATCCATACGCTCGAAAGCGCCCTCGAATACGAGCGCGAGCGCTTCGACCTGTTTGCCGCGACACTACCCGGTATCTCATGGGAGGTGTGGGGATTCCCATTCACCGGATTGGTCAACTATGTGAGCGCTTCCGCGCTCGATATTTGTGGATACCCACCCGAGGACTGGCAGCGTCGGCCGGGCTTCTACCTCGAGTTGGTACACGCCGACGACCGCCATGATCTCGTCGCCCGCGTCGAGCGAGCCTTCGCGACGGACGAGCAGAGCGGCACCCTCGATCACCGGCTCGTGCACGCGACCGGCAAGGTCCTGCACGTGCAGGTCCGCTACCTGATCCTGCGCGGCGAGGACGGACGGCCCTTCGCCTGGCAGGCGTTCACGCTCGACGTCACGCCGCTGCGCGAGGCCGAGGCCGCGCGCGACGGTATGCAAGATGCGCTGATTCGCCAGCAGGCCGCGCTGCTCGATCAGCTCTCGACCCCGCTGCTGCCGATCCACGACCAGATCGTCGTGCTGCCGCTGATCGGTCGCGTCGACAAGTCGCGCGTCGAGCAGGCGACCGAGGTGCTGCTGCCGCGCCTCGTCGAGTCGCGCGCCCGCTTTGCGATCATCGACATCACCGGCGTCCCGAGCCTCGACGCCAGCGTGGCCGCGGCGCTGCTCTCGTGCGCCCGTGCGACCCGCATGCTCGGCGTCGAGCTGCTGATCACCGGCATCCGGCCCGCCGTCGCGCATGCCCTGCGCTCGCGCTAGTCGTTCTACGGCCTACTCGCGCTCGAGCGGGATGCTGCGATAGACCTCGGCCGCGCGGAAGGCCGCGAAGAGCTCGGCGTCGAGCTTGCCGGCCCGGACTTCGGCCTCCAGGATGCCGAGCGCGCGCTCGAGCGGCACGGCGGCCTTGTAGTGGCGCTTCGAGGTCAGCGCGTCGAAGATGTCGGCGATCGTCATCATGCGCGTCTGGATCGGGATGACGGGCGCCGGGTGGACGATCGCGGGGAAGTAGCCACTGCCGTCGAGATACTCGTGATGGCGGCCGGCGATCTGCGGCACGTTGGCGAGCTGCCGGCCCCACGGGATCTGCATGAGGAAGTCGTAGGTGTGCAGGACGTGGCTCTGGATCTCTTCGCGCTCGAGCGCGGTCAGGCTGCCGCGCTCGATCAGCAAGGCCTCGAACTCGTCGCCCTCGAGCAGCGAGACCGGGCGGCCGTGGCTGTCGTGGAAGTGCTCGTGCTGCAGCTCGCGGATGCGCGCCGAGGTGTCCTCGCGCAGCACGGTCGGCTCGTTGGCCGTGCAGATCAGCTGCCAGAGCTCGTCGACGCGGCGCAGGTCGGCGGCGAAGCGGGCCTCGATCTCGTCGTAGTCGCGGCGGCCCTGCTCGGCCAGCGCGAGCTTGGCCTCGAGCAGGCGCACGCGCTCGGCCGTACGCATGTGCTCGATGCGGGCCAAGATGCGCGCGAACTGGCCGGGGTGCAGCTTCTTGGCCTTGACGAGCACGTCCTCGCGCACGCCGACCTTGCCGAAGTCGTGGAGCAGCGCGGCGTACTCGATCTCGCGCAGGCCGAGCGTGTCGAAGCGAACGCTCGCGAGTGAGCCGGTCTCGCTGCGGTCGACGACCTTGGCGAGCTCGACGGTCAAGGTCGCGACGCGCTCGCTGTGGCCGCTCGTCTGCGGGTCGCGGGCCTCGATCGCCTTGACGCTCGCCTTCACGAAGCCGGCGAAGAGCTCCTCGATCTCGCCATAGAGGCGGGCGTTCTCGAGCGCGACGGCGCCCTGGGCCGCGAGCGCCCGGCCGATCTGCACGGCCGCGTCGTCGAAGGGGATCACGCGGTGCTCGAAGTCGGCCTCGCTGCGCAGCGGTCGATCGTCGCGCGGATCGGCGTGCGCGTTGATCAGCTGGATGACGCCGAGCACCTCGCCACCGGGCGGCTGCATCGCGATCGTCAGCATCGAGCGCGTCTGGTAGCCGAGGTGCTCGTCGAAGCTGCGATCGTGGTGGAACACGCGGCCGGCCGCGGTGCTCGACGCGTCGGCGTAGAGGTTGGCGATGTTGATGACCTCGCCCGTGACCGCGCACCAGCCGACGATCGAGTGCTCGTTGAGCGGCAGCGAGAAGGCCGAGAAATTGGCCTCGACCGACGCGTTGATGGCGTGGCGAAAATAGAGGCGTCGCTCGGCGATCGGCACGTCGAGCGGGCGCACCTCGTAGATCGATCCGGCGTCGGCACCGACCATCCGCCGCGCCTCGGCCAGGATCAGCGCGAGCAGCTTGTCGGGGTCGCGCTCGGCGACCAGCGCGACGCCGACCCCGAGCAAGCGGTCGACCATGTCCGCGCGGCTGCGCTGGACCGCGGCCTCGACCGCGGCGAGGATCGCTTGATCGGCGATGCGTGGGTCGACCGGCAGCGCGAGCAGCTGCACGCGCGAGGTGCCCATGCGACCGATCGCGACGCTCAGGCGATCGGCATCGCCGACGATCAACACGACATCGAAGTTGCGCGGCACCTCGGCGCCCGCCTCGACCAGCGCCAGCACGGCGCCGCGGTGCCGAATCCGGACGCTGCCGGGACCGACGCGATCGACCTTGGCAGGCTCGAACTCGAGGATGACCCGCTCGAGCAGGCCGCCAAAGTCGCGGATGAGCGACACCGCGCGCAGTATAAGCGGCCCGGACGGATCCCGCCTCTACCCCTGCGAATTCGTGTCCACGCTCGCGTGGCGCAAGGGCTGCGCTCTCACCCGCTCCGGGGCGGCCGTATCGTGCCGGCCAGGTGCCGGTCCTCCAGCAGCTCGCCCACCACACCCGCATCGTCGACATCGTCGGCGACCTGATCCGGGTGCGCGCTCCCGGCGTGGCCATGGGAGAGAGCGCGCTGATCGACAACGTCGATGGTGAGCGCTCGGTCGCGGTCGTCGTCGAGCTCGACGGCGAGCTCGCCAGCTTGCAGGTGTTCGGGGGCGGCATGGGCGTGTCCTCGGAGGCACGCGTGCGCTTCCTCGGCCACGCGCTGCGGGCAACCTGCTCGCGCAACGTGCTCGGCCGCATCTTTCGGGGCACGGGCGAGCCGATCGACGGTGGCCCCGATCTCTCGAGCGAGCCGCAGATCGAGATCGCCGGGCCGACGGTCAACCCGCTCGAGCGCTCGCTGCCGACCCGCATGATCGAGACCGAGGTCCCGATGATCGACCTCTTCAACTGCCTGGTCGAGAGCCAGAAGATCCCGATCTTCTCGACCGCCGGCGAGCCCTACAACGAGCTGCTCGCACGCATCGGCTTTCAAGCCGACGCCGACGTGGTCGTGTTCGGTGGCATGGGCCTGATCTTCGACGACCTGCACTTCTTCCGCACGGCGTTCGAATCGCGCGGCGTCTTTCACCGCACGGTCATGTTCGTCAACCAAGCGTCCGACCCGATCTCGGAGCGCATGCTGATCCCCGACATGGCGCTCGCGGTCGCCGAGACGTTCGCGGTCACCGAGCACAAGCGCGTGCTCGTGCTGCTGACCGACATGACCGCCTACGCCGACGCGCTCAAGGAGATCGGCATCGCACGCGAGCAGATCCCGGCCCTGCGCGGCTACATGGGCGACCTCTACACCCAGCTCGCGCGCCGCTACGAGAAGGCCTGCGACTTCAAGGGCGCCGGCTCGGTCACGATCCTGACGGTCACGACGATGCCGGGCGGCGACGTCACGCACCCGGTGCCCGACAACACCGGCTACATCACCGAAGGTCAGCTCTACCTGCACGATGGCCACATCGATCCCTTCGGCTCGCTCTCGCGGCTCAAGCAGCGCGTGATCGGCAAGGTCACGCGCGAGGATCACGGGCAGATCATGAACACGATGATCCGGCTCTACTCGGAGGCGCGCGAGGCCGAGAAGAAGCAGGCGATGGCGTTCGAGCTGTCGGCCTTCGATCAGCGACTCCTGCGCTTCGGCGAGCTGTTCCGCACCCGCTTCATGGACATCGACGTGGCCATGCCGCTGCGCGACGCGCTGGACCTGTGCTGGCGCACGCTGGCCGACTGTTTCGAGCCCGGCGAGCTGCTGATGAAGCAAAAGCTCGTCGACCAGTACTTCCCCAAGACCGATGCGCATCAAGCTCGACAAGGGTGAGCTCGCCCGCCAGCGCGAGCAGCTGCGTCTGCTCGAGCGCCTCCTGCCTTCGCTCGACTTGAAGCGGCGGCAGCTGACGGTCCAGCGCGAGCTCGAGCGCACGCGCCTCGCCGCGCTCGAGCGCGAGCGCGAGCAGCTGCGCGCCCGCGTGGCCGCCGAGCTGCCGATGCTCGCCGATGCTCGCATCGATCTCGCCGGGCTCGTGCGCGTCAGCGCGGTCGAGCTGCACGAGGAGAACGTCGCGGCGGTGCGGCTGCCCACGCTCGGCCCGCTGCACTTCGCGACCCACCCCTACACGCCGCTCGGGCGGCCCTTTTGGGTCGACGTCACGGTCGAGCGCCTGCGCGAGGCCTGCCGCGTCGAGCTCGAGCTCGACGTCGCGCGCGAGCGCATCCGCCGGGTCGAGCTCGCGATGCGACGCGTGACGCAGCGGGTCAACCTGTTCGAGCGCGTGATGATCCCGCGCACCAAGCAGAGCATCGCGCGGATCCGACTCCACCTCGGCGAGACCGAGCGCGCCGCGGTCGTGCGCGCCAAGCTGTCGAAGCAGCGCAGGGAGCTCGCGCCATGAGCCTCGTGCCGCTGCGCCACGTCACGCTGATCGGGCTGCTCGCCGACAAGCCGGCGATCCTCGGCATCCTGCAGACGCTCGGCTGCTGCGAGCTCGTGCCCGCCGACGCCGCGGACACACAGGCGCGCGCGAGCGAGCCGAGCCGCGGTGCGTCGCCCGAGGCTCGCCGCGCGCTCGCGTTCTTGCTCGACTCGCCGTGGCAGCGACGCCGTCGCAGCGCGAGCCGAGGCGGCTTCGATGCCGCCAAGGTGCAGGCGCGCGCGCTCGAGCTCGAGCAGCGCTTGCGCAGCCTGCGAGACGAGCGCGACCTCCTGAGCGTCAAGGTTCGCAACCTCGCCCCCTGGGGCAGCTTCGAGTTTCCGCCGCTCGAGCAGCTCGCCGGGCAGCGGCTGTGGTTCTACCAAGTCCCGCACTACAAGCGCCGCGCGATCCCGGCCGAGCTCGTGCACGAGCTCGTGCACGCCGACGATCGCTTCGCCTACGTCGTCGTGATCGCACCCGACGAGCCGAGCGGGATGCCGGTCCCGCGCACGCACACCGGCGCCGTCTCGCGCGCCACGCTGCTCGATCGCCTCGACGCGATCGAGGCCGAGATCGACGAGATCCAGGCCGAGCGAGCCGTGCTCACGCGCGACGCCGAGCTGCTGGCCGCCTCGCTCGCGAGCCTCGACGACGCGGCCGAGCGGCGGGCCGCCGAGCGCCTGACCCACGACGACGCGCCGCTCTTCGCCCTCGCGATGTGGGTGCCCGTCGATCGCGTCGACGAGCTGCGCGCGGGGCTGGCCGAGCTCGCGCCGGTCATGCGCGTGCGCGAGCCGGGTCCGACCGACAACCCGCCGACCTTGCTGCACGCGAGCGACACGCTCGCCGGTGCGCAGTCGCTCGTCACCTTCTATACGACGCCGGGCTACTTCACGTGGGATCCCTCGGTCGTGGTCCTGCTCGCGTTCGCGGCCATGTTCGCGATGATCGTCGCCGACGCCGGCTACGGCCTGCTCTTCGCGCTCGCCTGCGTGCCGGCGTGGCGCGGCCTGAGCAAGGGCGTGCGCGTGGTCGTCGGCAGCGTGATCGCAGCGACGATCGCGTATGGCGTGTTGGTCGGCTGCTACTTCGGCGTCGAGCCCGAGCCGACCACGCTGCTCGGCCGCCTGCGCGCGCTCGATGCGACCGAGCCGCGCTCGATGATGGCGATCTCGGTCGTGATCGGCGTCGTGCATCTCGTCGTCGCCAATGGGGCCAACGCGCTGCGCCTGCGCAGCAGCGCCTCGCTCGCGCCGATCGGCTGGATCCTCGTGCTGCTCGGTGGCCTGCTCGCGGGCGCGTCCGTGACCGGCTACCTGTCGGGCTTCACGACCATCGGCCTGTCCGGCGTCGCAACCGGCCTGGTCTTGGTCGCGGGCTTCAGCGCCACGCAGGTCGGCGTCGCCGCGCGCGTGCGGACCGGGCTGATGGCGCTGACCAAGCTGACCGCGGCGTTCGGCGACGTGCTCAGCTACCTGCGCCTCTTCGCGCTCGGGCTCGCCTCGGGCGCGCTCGCGGCCGCCTTCAACGACCTCGCCGCGCAGAGCCGCGACGCGCTCGGCGGGGTCGGCATCGCGGTCGCGGGCGTCGTGCTCTTGGTCGGTCACGGGCTCAACCTCGTGCTCGCGCTGATCAGCGGGGCCGTGCACGGCCTGCGCCTCAACTACATCGAGTTTTTCGGCTGGGGCCTGCCCGACGAGGGTCGGCCCTTTCGAGCGTTTCGTCGCAAGGAGATCGTGGGATGGAAGCCATCATCTTGACGCTGGGTTGGATCGGGCTGTTTGCCCCCGTCGCGCTCGGCGTGATCGGCAGCGTGGTCGGCTGCACGCGCGCGGGCCAAGCCGCGATCGGGGCCCTGCTCGACACCGAGCGCGGTCACGGCCGCTACATCGGCATCTCGGCGATGCCCTCGTCGCAGACGATCTTCGGGATCGTCGTGATGCTGACCCTCAACCGCCCGCTCACGATCGCCAACGCGCCGGGCATCTTCGCGATCGGCACGCTGGCCGGCGTGGCCCTGATGATCAGCGCGTTCGGGCAAGGCAGCGCGTGTGCATCGGCCATCCACGTGGCCAAGAACAAGCCCGAGGTGTTCGGCATCTCGCTCGCGCCGGCGGCCGTGATCGAGGGCTTCGCGGTGTTCTCGTTCGTGTTCGCGCTGGTGCTCGCCGGCTCGCTGCCGAGCACGGGAGGGTGAGCCATGACCAACGAGCCCGAGCAAGGAGACGCACGAGAGCACGACGGCGTGCAGCGGCTGATCGATCGCATCCGCAGCGAGGCGGTCGCGGCCGGCCGCAGCGAGGCCGCGGCGCTGGTCGAGCAGGCCAAGCGCGAGGCCGCGGCGATCCTCGCCGACGCGCAGCGCGAGCGCGAGGCGCTGCAGCGCAAGACCCGGGCCGAGCTCGAGGTCGAGAAGCAAGCCGCCCACGCGGCCGTGCACGCGGCCGGACGCGACGTGATGCTGAGCCTCAAGGCCTCGCTGGTCGCGGCCTTTCAGGCGCACGTCGGCCGCCTCGTGTCGGACTCGCTGCACGAGCCCGAGCTGGTCCGCCAGCTCGTGCTCGCGCTCGCCGGTCGCGTCGCCGACGAGGCGCTCGTCGGCCGCGAGATCGAGCTGCTCGTGGCGGCGCTGCTCTGCGAGCCGCGGCCCGACGCCCCGCTCGAGCCGCGCGTGCGCGACACGATCCTCGGCATCTCGCGCGAGATGCTGCGCGAGGGCGTGCACCTGCACGCCTCACCCAAGGTCGCGGCCGGGGCCACGGTCAAGCTGGTCGGCGAGTCGCTCGAGATCGATCTCGGCGACGCGGCCATCACCGCGATGCTCTGCGCCTACCTGACCCCGCGCTTTCGCTGGATCCTCGACGGCACGCAATAGGCCGCCCATGCCCGCGCCCTACTACACGCTGATCGCCTCGCTGCCGGCGCTCGAGTACTTCGAGCGGGCCACGCATGCGCCGATCAACCGCGTGCGACTCGAGCGGCGGCTCGCGTGGCTGAGCGACGCGGACATGCTCGACCTGCGCCGCTGCGAGACGCTGATCAGCTGGCACTCGCATGGGCTCGCCGCCAAGGCGCACGAGTTCGCCGATCTCTACGACGCGCTGCGCCGCACGACCCGCCACGCCGCGCTGGTCGCCTACGTCGATCATCGCCTCGAGATGCGCACGGTCATCTCGGCCCTGCGTGCGCGCCGGCTCGACACGCCGCTCGCCGCACTCGAGCGGCCCTGGGGGCTCGGGCCGCTCGTGCCCGACATCGAGCGCGGCTGGAGCCTGCCCGACTTCGGCCTCGCGCCGCGCCACCCTTGGATCACCCACCTGCGCGAGTGCATCGCTCGCCAAGATGCGCTCGAGCTCGGCCGCGCCGTGTTCGAACGCGAGTGGCGCTTCTTGACCGGCGTCGCCGAGCGGCACCCCTTCGAGTTTCCCGAGGTGCTCGCCTACGTGATGCGCCGCGACATCGTCGAGCGCTGGCTCGAGCAAGATGGCCCGGCCGCGCTGCAACGCTTCAACCGCCTGATCGACGAGGCCATCGATGCCCGAGTCCGCCCGCACTTCTGAGCCCGCGACCCCCACGATCCGAGCGGTCAAGGACAGCCTCGTGACGATCGCCCTGCACGGCGCGTCGGCGCGCCGCAACGAGGTCGCCTACGTGCAGGTCGGCGACGAGCGGCTGCGCGGCGAGATCCTGCGCATCCGTGGCGACCTCGCCGACATGCAGGTGTTCGAGGACACCCGCGGCGTGCGGGTCGGCGACGCCGTCGAGCTGTCGGGCGAGCTCTTGTCGATCACGCTCGGCCCCGGCCTGCTCGGTCGCGTGTTCGATGGTCTGCAGACGCCGCTCGCCGCGCTCGCGGCCAGCCACGGCATCTTCTTGCCGCGCGGCGTCGAGGTGCCCGCGCTCGATCTCGCGTCGCGCTGGCTGGTCGAGCCCTGCGTGGCGATCGGGGCCGAGGTCGTGGCCGGCCAGACGCTCGCGACCACGCGCGAGGGCCCGATCGTACATCGCCTGATGGTGCCCTTCGGCGAGGGCGATCCGCTGCGCGTCGAGTGGATGCGCGGCGGCCAGCTGCCGCTCGACCAGCCCTACGCGCGCCTGCGTCGGCGCGACGGCACGCTGCTCGAATGCTGCTTGCAGCAGCGCTGGCCGGTCCGCCGCCCGATCCCGCGCGCGATGCTGGCCAAGGGCCACGCCGAGCGCCTCTACCCGCACGCGCCGCTCGTGACGACGCAGCGCATCATCGACACCTTCTTCCCGATCGCGCGCGGCGGCACGGCCTGCATCCCCGGCCCCTTCGGCGCCGGCAAGACCGTGCTGCAGAGCCTGATCGCGCGCTGGTCGAGCGTCGACGTCGTGATCGTGATCGCGTGCGGCGAGCGAGCCGGCGAGGTCGTCGAGACGATCACCGAGTACCCGCAGACCAAAGATCCGCGCACGGGCGGCTCGCTGATGGATCGCACGATCATCGTGTGCAACACCTCGTCGATGCCGGTCGCGGCGCGCGAGGCCTCGATCTACGTCGGCGTCACGCTCGGCGAGTACTACCGCCAGATGGGTCTCGACGTGCTCTGCATCGCCGACTCGACCTCGCGCTGGGCCCAGGCGATGCGCGAGACCTCGGGCCGCATGGCCGAGATCCCCGGCGAGGAGGCGTTCCCCGCCTATCTCGACTCGACGATCAAGTCGGTCTACGAGCGCGCCGGGCTGCTGCGCGGGCCCGAGGGGCGGACCGGCAGCCTCACGATGATCGGCACCGTCTCGCCCGCCGGCGGCAATTTCGAAGAGCCCGTCACGCAGGCCACGCTCGCGACCGTCAAGTGCTTCTTGGGCCTGTCGGCCGAGCGCGCCTATCGACGCTTCTATCCGGCCATCGATCCGCTGCTGTCGTGGTCGCGCTACCGCGAGCAGCTGCGCGCGTGGTTCGACGAGCACGCCGGCAGCGGCTGGATGACCCGCGTCGAGCGGCTCGAGGCGCTGCTCGTGCGCGGCGAGGCGATCGACCAGATGATGCAGGTCGTCGGCGAAGAGGGCGTCACACTCGACGACTTCGTGACCCGCCAAAGGGCCCTGCTGATCGACATGGCCTATCTGCAGCAGGACGCGTTCGACGCCGTCGACGCCGCGATGCCGCTCGAGCGACAGCGGCGGATGTTCGAACTGCTCGAGCGCATCGTCGCCGCGCCGCTGCCCAAGGGCGACCGCGACGCGCTGCGCAAGCACTTCACGACGCTGACCGGGCGGATCAAGAACCTCCACTATGCCGTCGAGGGCTCGCCCGAGTATCTGCAGCACCTCGCCGCGATCGAAGCGATGCTGGGCTGAGGCTCAGCGCTTGCGACGGCCTCGCTCGCGCAGGTTGCCGACGCGCCCGCGCGAGCCGTCGTCGGCGAAGGGCGGCGGCAGCAGCGGCTCGTGGAAGCCGGTGCGGCTGGCCTGCTGCAGCTCGACCTCCGACAGCAAGATCGCCGGTGCGACGCCGCCGACCGGCACCGAGCCGCTCTCGGCATAGCAGTAGCCGTGATCGATGCCCGGCTCGCCGCCGAAGCCGACGATCTTTTGCAGGGCCGACAGCGGCGTGCCGATCAGCTCGAGGTCGCGGACGCGCCGACGGATGCCGGTCTCGACCTCGATCAGCTCGACGTGGGCGAGCTCGCCCTTGAACACCTGAAAGTCGTAGCTGCTCGTCGCCGTCTCGCCGGCCCGGATGCGCCGGATGACCGCGGCGTGGCGGCGCTGCTGGGCCTTGGCGAGCGCGACGAGCTCGGCCTCGAGCTGCTCGAAGGTCTTGCCGGCCGCTGGATCGCCCTCGACGATCAGGTTGCCCATGCGCGCCATCGTGCGCTCGATGCCGTCGTGGCGACCATGGCCGTTGGAGTGCTGCGCCTCGACCTGCCGGATGGTCTTGCCGCGCTGCTTGGCGACGGGTGGCTCGGGTTCCGGGCGCTGGTCGGGCAGCGGGGTGCGATTGCGCAGGAAGCCGACGAGCACGCCGTCGCGGATCAGCTCGGCGCGCTGCGCCGGCACGCCCTCGTCGTCGATGCGGTAGCTGCCCCACAGCGCGTGGCCGGCCAGCTCGGTCAGGCTCGGATCGTCGTAGACGTGCAGCCCGGCCGGCAGCACGCGCTCGCCGAGCTTGTGCGCGAAGGTCCGCGTCTCGCCGCGCGCGGCGAGGCGGTTGCCCTCGAGGCGATGCCCGAGCGCCTCGTGGAACATCGTGCTCGCGGCCTGGCCACACAGCAGCGCCGGGCCGACGAAGGCGCCGAGCGTGTCGGCCTCGCGCAGGCGCGCGAGCTCGTCGATGACCTCGTCGAGCAGCGCCCGCATGCCGGCCGCGTCGGGCATGTCGGCGATGCGCCGGCAGGGCCGCGAGCGGCTGCCCTCGACGTACACGCCGTCGTCGGTCAGCACCCAGCCGCGAACCTCGAACTCGAGCCAGAGATCCGAGGTGATGACCTTGGTGCCGGCGCCGTCGACCAGCCAGCGATGGATGCGATCGACGCGGATCGTCAGCTCGGGGTCGTGGACCTCGGGGTGCTCGAGCAGGATCTTCGACAGCTCGACCAAGGTCGCCGCCCACTCCGCCGTCGGCAGCGGCGCGTCGTCGAGCGGCTCGATGTGCACGACCGGCTGCTCGCGCGTGAAGCTCTCGACCTCGTCGCGCAGGTACTCGGACACGAGCGTCTTGCGGTGGTCGTAGTAGTCCTCGACGGCCTCGTCGAACTTGATCTGCGTCAGCTTCCACAGCGCGCAGCGCAGCTCGATCGGATCGAGGTCGTCGGGCGCCTGCAGCCACTCGGCGCTCTCGCGCTCGTTGGCGTCGCCGTCGAGCCCGCCGTCCATCACGTTGTCGAACTCGTGCGAGCCGACGCGCAGCTCGACGTGGAGGTCGTTGCGCACGCGCTCGCGCTCACGCGAGAGCGAGCCATGCGCGGCGCGCAGCAGCACCTCGTGATGGCGACGCAGGCCATACGCGAGGTAATAGGG
>WBZP01005277.1_pt1 | contig 13185 bp, 13 predicted proteins | sample 5204301 | NCBI WGS metagenome assembly WBZP01 (sample SAMN12412401, study PRJNA552823) | activated sludge metagenome | isolation source: activated sludge from nitrification reactor of wastewater treatment plant... | place: USA: Pennsylvania | collected 2017
CGGCAGTAAGCGCTGGGATGTTTGTCTTGAGTTGAAAGTGCAAAGGACTGAGGACTGAGTGGGCACGCCACGCTGCATCGAACCGCGACCCATCCTTGAACCGCGACCCATCGGGAGCGGATCGTGACCAGGCGACCCCGTCACACGGCAGCCCCCACCGCCGCCACCATCCGAACCGCGCACGGCAGTAAGCGGGTGGCCCGCACACCACCGACGCCACGCGCAGCCTTGGCGAATTTGAAAGTGCAAGCGACCGTGGACGGAGTGATTCGCGCCCGCCGCGACTCCGGCTTGTCTACAATCCGTCACTCAGACCTCAGACCTCAAACCTCTCAACTCAGGAGGCCAGCCATGGCCGATGTCAGGCACCACCAGGTCACCGCCAACGGGATCAATATGCACGTCGCAGAGGCGGGCGAGGGCTTCCCGGTCGTCTTCATCCACGGCTTCCCGGAGTTGTGGTACTCGTGGCGCCACCAGATCCAGGCGCTGAGTGAAGCTGGCTTCCGGGCCATCGCTCCAGACATGCGCGGCTACGGCGGTACCGACGCCCCGAAGGACCCGCACCAGTACACGATGAAGATCCTCACCGCCGACATGGCCGGGCTCCTTGATGCGCTCGGCATCGAGAAAGCTGTGTTCGTGGGTCACGATTGGGGCGGCGCTGTGCTCTGGCAGATGGGCCTGCGCTATCCCGAGCGGGTGGAACGGCTCGTTGGCCTGAACACGCCGTTTGGCGGCGCCGGCGGGGGACGCGTGACCGAGAACCTTCGCGACTTCCACGGGCTCACGGATGAGACGTTTTACATGCGCTACTTCCTGAAACCGGGGGTTGCCGAGGCCGAACTCGAAGCGGACGTGCGCACGACGTTCAAGAAGATCTTCCTGCCCTACACGCGCGCCGAGGACTTCACGACGTTCATGAAGGTCGGCGGCGACGGGAGCGGCGTGATCGCGAAGATCGAGCACACGGACACGTTCCTGACCGACGAGGAGCTTGACGTGTACACCTCAACCTTCGAGCGGACGGGCTTCACGGGCGGCCTGAATTGGTACCGCGGCGCCGATTTCAACGCCGATGAGGTGGGCGGACCGACGGCGAACACGCTCGCCATCACGTCGATGATGGTGACAGCGGGGAAGGACACCATCCTCAAGCCCGCGATGGCCGCGGCGATGCCGATGCTGATTCCCGGTGTCCGCATGGAGCACATCGAGGATTGTTCGCATTGGACGCAGCAGGAGCGTCCGGCGGAAGTGAACGCGCTGTTGCTGGACTTTCTGAAGGACCTGTCGCCGAAAGGTTGAGGGTTGGGCGGCTCTTTGGGTGTCGTGGTGAGATGGGCGTCCCAGCGCTTACTGCGTGCGCGCCTCGGATTTGTGCGGGTGTGGCCAGGGAGTGCGGCAGTTGGAGGCGGCTCTTTGGGTGTAGTGGTGAGACGGGCGTCCCAGCGCTTACTGCGTGCGCGCCTCGGATTTGTGTGGAGCGGGCCAGGGAGTGCGGCAGTTGGGGCGGCTCTTTGGGTGTAGTGGTGAGACAGACATCGCAGCGCTTACTGCGTGCGCGCCTCGGATTTGCGCCGTGCCAGTGAGGCGGCAGTTGGAGCCGGCTCTTAGGGTGTCGTGGTGAGACGGACATCCCAGCGCTTACTGCGTGCGCGCCTCGGATTTGCTTGGGTTTAGAGCGCGCGGCGGAAGAAGCGGCGCCGGCGGACGATGCGGCGGTTGCGGAACCGTGGGAATGGGAAGATGCGGAACATGGTGACCCTCGCGTGTGTGCTGCCCTCACTATGGCCTGAGGCGCCCGAAAAGTGACGACGGCGAGTTCCGGTACCGAATGCCGCCGATCAGGCGGGGAGTAATGCCCGCAGCCGTTCGTCCAGTTCCTTCAGCGGGCGGCCCTTGCCAAACCGCTCGAGCACGGACCGCCGCCCGGACTGGTTCACTTTCAACTCGCCGGCGCGGTGCTTCGCGATGAGGCTGGTCAGCGCGCCGGCTACGGCTGCGAACCCTTCGGCTTTGATGCAGCCCGGCATGGCGAACGTCCAGATGACGTAGCGCCCGCGCGAGAGGGCTTCGGCGGCGATGAACGACTGGCCGTCGTGGCTGGTGAGCCGCACGACTACCGTCGTCTCCCGGTAGAGCGCATCCATGTCGTCCACCCAGTCGCGGCAGGTCAGGTTCGAGGGCAACGGCTGCGGGAGCGTGTCGGCGGGCGACGGGATGAGCGTGAACGGCACGTCCGGAAACGCGGCCGGCAGCTGGAGTAGCGTGTCACCGTCGAAAACTTCGCGGTCGAACGGGTCAACCGGGTAGTAGAGCAACACCCGGAACTCCTCGGGCAACGGCGGAGCGGGTGGGACGTGGATGGGGATGGGCAACGAAACGTATTCGGAAATGACGCCAATGGTGCGCAGCTCTTCCACGAGCCAGGGCGCGTCACACCAGTGCACAGGCCGCTCCGCGACGCGCAGGGAGACGTTGTGCTTCCGGTGCTCGTCGACCGCGATCTGGACATCGGTGCCCACCCAGTGGATGACTGTCGTCTTTTTGCGCAGCCGGAGGAGGCGATCCTGCGGTGACTTGCGGTCGATCCGGCTACCGATCAGGTAGACGATGTCGGCTCGGGCGGCCGCGGCGGCTACTTTCGCCCAACCGGAGGCGCTCCGGCCGGGGTGCGGCAGGAATTCGGCCTGCCAGCCGAGCTCGCCGAGGTCTTTCGCGAGCAGCTTGCCGAAGTACGGCAGCCCCAGGATGAGGATGCGTCCCCGTCGCTCGCCGTCAGGCGAAGGGTTCACCTGGTGGCCGCCTCGCCGGCAATGCGCGCGCGCGGCGCCAGGAGGGTCGCGCCGGGCGCCACGTCGCGGTCGACCAGGGCATGCGCGCCGATGGTCGCCTGCGCACCGACGGTTACGCCGTGCAGGACGGTGGCGCCCAGCCCGAGGTACGCCCCCGCGCCGATGCGGACCGGCGCCTGCTGGCGCGGATGCCGCTCCTTGAGCGGCCCGGGACCGACATCGATGTGCGTGATCAGGCTGCAGCGCATCGAGAGGGTCGCTTCGGTTTCGATGGTGACGGAGTCTGCCAGGTCGATCAGCACGTCCGTCCCGAGGTGGGCGCGGTCGCCGATCGTGAGGTTCCGGAAGTCTCCGTCGGCGTTGACGATGTGGATGGGGCCGTGGATGGAAACGTCCTTGCCGACGTGCGCGCCAAACTCGCGGAGGATCTCCACGTGGGCGTTTGGGGTGCTGCGCAATTCCATGGCGATACCCTCGATCCCGTCGCGCAAATAGCGGGCGCGACGGCGCGAACGGCCGAACACGCCGAGGGATCGGCGCACCGGGCGCGCGGCCGGCGCGATGGCGCTTCGGAACCGGGATAATGCCGCCAGGTGGTCATCCTCCGTTGGCGTGGCTGTAAACTGTCAGTAAACAGTTGGAGAGGCCGCATGGCAACTCCCTGTCCGCGCCTTGCCTGCATAAGAAGGCACTCCTACGCTGCAATCAATTGGGGCAGCTTCGCCCCTTGAGTGAGGCACTATGAAGCGAGCGTTGCTCTTTGGGTTTGGCGCTGCCGCGCTGCTTTCGGCGGCTGCCCCCGCCCTTGTCTCCGCGCAGAACTTCCCCCCACCCCCGCCGACCACCTTCTACGGCAAGGTGCCCTCCGGCATCGGCCCCGGCGATACCGTCATCGCGATCGTGACTGACGGCACCGCCTCGCAGGTCTGTGGCGACGGCACCACCCAGAACGATGCAAGCGGTGTCGTCTACGTCGTGGACGTGGTGGCGAACGCCCAGATTGCGGGCTGCGGCCAGTCTGGCCGCAACGTGCAGTTCTACTTCGTTGGCGCGAAGCGCCTGGCCACGGACACGGCGTCGTGGAGCGGGCCCGGCCCGGCGAACAAGGACCTCACCGGCCTCGGCGCTCAACTGACGGCCAAGAACCGCACACCGCAGGTCGCTAAGGACGGCACGAACTAGGTTTCGACGCGTGAACGTCATTCGAAGCGAGCACAACTGGCCGCACCGAAGCCTTCCCTGGCTGATGGCGGCGGGAGTGCTCGCTTCGTTGTTCCTGGCGCTGACGGCGATCCGTGCCCGCGCCGCCGATCCACCCCAACCCGACTTCTTCTGGCCCTACGGCAAGGTGCAACTGGATGGAGCCAACATCTTCCCCACCAGCCAGCGCGTCATCGGGATCGTGAACGGGAAGTCCTGCGGCGATGCCTCGACGCTGGTTGCCCAGGCCGGCGCGGGCGTGCCCGCGGGGGACGTGGGCAAGACGGTCTACGTCGTGGATATCCTTGCCGGCGGGACGAATTCCGGGCAGCGGCCCGGCTGCGGCCACCCCGGCGACGTGGTTTCGCTGTACTTCCCGCAGATGCACCGGTTCGCACTGCAGGAAGCGGCATTTGCGCCGGGGAGCCTGCGGCTTGATGTCGACCTGGGCGGCGAACTCCCGTTCCGGTTGCAGGGGCCGATGCTGGCGAACGACGGGACGAACTAGCCAGCCCGGCCAATCACGAATTTACGGCCAGAGCAGGGCCACTAGCTTTTCCAGGGCCTCGCCGGCGCGTGGGCCGGGCGCTCGAAGAAAGAGCGTGGTGTCCAGGTCAACAACCCGGCCCTGCTTCACCGCCGGTACCTCCGCCCAGGCTTTGCTGGCCTTGATCTGTTCGGCGAGCCCACCCTGACCGGACGGCAGCAGCAGCACCGCGTCGGGATTGAGCGCCGCCGCGGCGTTTACATCGATCACGCCGAACCCGGGGATTGGCCCCCCATCGGCGACGCTACCGAGCACGTTCGTGGCGCCGAGCAGCAAGAGCAAGCTTCCGATGTAGGTGCCGGCGCCGCCCCCGAACACGTCGCGGCCACCGCCGGTGAGCACCAGCACCCTCGGCGAGCCGCCTTTCGAGCGCGCCCGGGAGACGGCTTCGCTGGCGCGCGCTTCCAGGCCGGTGCGGGCCGCGGTGGCCGCCTCTTGCTTGCCCGTCGCCTCACCGAGCGCCGTCAAGGTTGCGAGGACTTCGCTGTACGAGGCCGCTTTGAAGACATAAACAGGCTTGCTGAAACGGTCGAAGTCGTGCGTCCGGCCGGACTGGTAGGCGGCGTCCGCGAGGACCAGGTCCGGATCCGCCGCTGCCACCGCGTTGAAGTCGGGTGAAATCGCCGAACCGGCTGCGCGGGCGTCCGGATAGGCGTCAGCCGCGGTGTCCGTGGTCCGGGCCACCACGGCGAGGCCAAGGGCTGTGGCGAAGTCAGCCGCGGCCGGGCTCAGCGCGGCCACGGTCCTCACCTCCGTCGGCATGGCAACCGTCCGCCCCGCCTGGTCAGTGACCGTGCGCGAATCGCCAGTTTGGGTGGTAGTGACCGCCGTCGCTGTCGGAGATGGCCGTTCGGGGACTTTCTCCGGCTCCTTGCCACACGCGCCAAGCAACGACCCCGCGAGGAGAACCGCCGCGATCGCGGAACCGCGGGTCACGCCCGTGCCGCGAGGCGGGCTTCCACGCCGATTGACTGCAGGTACCGCCCGGCCGCGCCCTGGCGGCCTCGCGGCGCACGCAACAGCTCGGTGATGTCGCCCGGGGTGTCGAGGTCCAGGCGCAACTCGCGGTTGGGGTTCACGCTGACGTGCATCCCCGCCTGGCGAGCGGCCGCGGCATGCCTCGCGAACGAGGCGGGCCCATACGCGAGCGGGAACTTGCCCGGGGGTTGCAGCAACATCGCGTTCGTCCCGCCGTCCCGGCTCTCAACCGCGGTAATCGCGTTGGGCCGGCCCATCGCGAGAAGCGACTCGATCGCTTCGGTCGTGGCCAGCGGGAGGTCTGCATGGAGGATGAGCAGGCTTTCACGCGCGACGCCCTCCGCGAGGAGCGTGGCCATCGCGGCTTCGAGCTGGGGGTTCAGCCCGTCCAGGTCCGGAGACTCGACGAGTACGCGGCCCTTGCCCCGAACGGCCTCGGCCACCCTGCGGTCCGCAGTGAGGACGATGCTCCGCGGCCCGGCGGCGTGGAGGACGGTCTCCAACGTGATGAGCGAGAGGGTCGTCCGCTCGTCCGGCGAGAGGAGCCCGGCCAGCCGTCCCTTGGCCCGCTCCAGGCGGTTCACCGGGATGAGGACGGGCACGCTCACGAGCCTTCACCGAGGAACGCGAGAATGTCCCGCGCAACGTCCGCCTTCCGCTCCATGCTCGTCATCATCGTGTCGGTGACGAAGCAGCGCAGGCCCAGCCCCTCCACCTCCGGCTTCAGCGCTCGGTCCTGCTCGTCGATGACGAACACGTCGATGAGTCCGTCGTAGATCTTCGCGACGCCGAGCGCGGAGACTTCGTAGCCCATCGTCGTCATCATTTTCGCCGCCGGGCCTTTCACCACCTGCCCGGCGATGATGGGGCTGACCGCGACTCGGGTTGCATTCGTGGTTTGGAGGGCCTCGCGCACGCCGGCGACGGCGAGGATCGGCCCAACGCTGACAAACGGGTTGCTGGGCGCGAGGAAGACCACCCGGGCGTCCCGCAAGCTTTCGATCACGCCGGGCGCCGGGCGGGCGGCTTCGAGACCGTCGAAGCGGATCGACCTCACGTCGACCTCCGTGCGCAGCCGGACCATGTACTCCTGGAAAGCGAGCTCGCCCTCCGGCCCGGTGATCATCGTGCGGACCGGCTCATTCGACATCGGCAGGACGGCGCAGGTCAGGCCCCACGCCTTCGCCAACCCGGCCACGATGTCGTGCATCGAGGCGCCTTCGTGGATCAGCCGCGTCCGGTGAATCGCCATGGCAAGGTCTTTGTCGCCGAGGTTGAACCAGCGCTCGTAGCCGAACCGCTGGAGTTGATCGACCACCGCGAACGAATCGCCGGTGAGGCCCCATCCCGTCTCCGGGTTCACGGCGCCGGCGAGGGCGTAAAGGACGATGTCGGTGTCAGGAGAAACGTGCAGGCCGAACATCTCCACGTCGTCGCCCGTGTTCGAGATGACCGTCACCTCCGCGGCGTCGACCACCTGGCAGAGCCCCTGCAGGAACCGCGAAGCGCCGACACCGCCGGCGAGCACTGTGTACATGCGCGGGATCGTAACCGGTGAGAACGAAAGAGGTGAGACGTGAGAACGAAAGAGGTGAGAGGTGAGAACGAAAGAGAGCGTGGGAGCTACGGTGTTGCGGGGACAGGTGGTTCGGAGATCGCCGCGTGGGGCACGCCGAGGGTTTTCGGGACTGCCTCGGTGGCGCGTTCTTCGACTGGTTCGACCACGGGGTTCACGCCGCGCGTGCCCGCGCCCAACTCAACCGCCACCAGGATCGCGAAGATCAGGTAGAGGAACGGCTCTTCCAGCAGGCGTCCCTCGGACTGTGACTGGAACAGGATCTCGATGAGCGCGGCGGCGCACCAGCCCGCGAGCAGGCGGGAATAGCGGTCGTCGTAGAGCCGGTACGCGGTGCGGCAGGCGACGATGACGCGGATGGCAAAGAGCGTCAGCATCCCGACGCCGACGATGCCAAGCTCCGCCAGGATGCTGATGAACGAGGTGTGCGAGAGCGTGGTCTTCGCCCACCAGGGCAGCGTCCAGAGGTAACTGACGAGCAGGGTGTGCTGGTAATTGCCCGACCCGACGCCAACGAGCGGGTTGTCTTTCCACATCTCCCAGCCGCCCTTGATCAGGAACTCACGCTGGCCGATGAGCTGGATGCCGGAGGTGAGCGATTTCACGCGCTCGGCGTTGGCGCCGCCCTGCATGAACAGGAGCACGAGCAGGAACGCCAGGCTACCGAAGGCGATGGCCGTCAACCGGGCCTTGGTGTAGCGCCGGATGGGCGACATGAGCACCACGAGGAACGAGGCGAGCAGCATGCCCAGCCAGCCCGAGCGCGAAGCGGTGGTGACGATGCCGATGGCGCAGACCGCCATCATCGGGGCGGCGATGTACACGGTCAGTCGGCGCGGCCCGGTCACCATGATCAACCCGGCACTGAGTGCTATCGAAATCGCCAGGAACCGGGCGAGGTTGTTCGGGTCCGCGAAGAACGCGTTCGAACGGTAGCTGTAGTCGTCCGACTGGATGAGGATGGCGCGCCACTGGAACACGCCGAGCACGCGCTGGGCAATCGCCACAACCGAGAGCACCGAGGCGGCGATGAGGAAGGCCGCCACGATCCGCTCCAGGTCCTTGCGGTCTTCGATCAGCGATGGCGCGGCGAACACAAAAGCCACGTACATGGGCATGATCAGGACGCCGTTGCTCGGCCGCATCGTGTCGGACCAGGCCACACCGAGGAAGACCACCCCGGTCAGCACGACGAGCGGGAGCATGATTTCGGAGTCGGGGAACAGCTTGCGCGGGTTGTGGCGAGCGCGGATGAGCGCGACCACGATCGTCGCGAGCATAGCGGCCTTCCCGGGATTCAGGAGGGTCCGGATCATGCCGCCCGCACCGCCTTCGCCGAGCGTGCTCAGCATTTGCGTTGAGGCGTATTCGAACGGCAAACCGAGGACGACGCAGGGGATAAGGAGCTTGGGTTCGCGCAGGATAACCACGGCCGCGAGCAGGAGGATCTGGAGGAAGATGATGATTTCGTACTCAATCACGAGGCGGCCTCGTGACGGCTTTCACAATCATTGATCCACACTCGCCACGCCCATACCATACGGCCCGATGCCGCCCGGAACCAGTGGACTGGAACGCGATCTGAACCTGGTCCGGCGCCGGGCGTGGCTGTTTATCCCCTTCGCCATCCTCGGGATCCTGGCTGCCCTTTTTGTCGGCCGCGCCACGGGCGATTCCAACGCCGTTGCCAGCCTCACGCTCGATACCACGGTGCATGACCTCGTCATCGGCGGTGACCGCGGCCTGCGTATTTTCGAAGCCCAGCAGATGACCAACGACCCGCGCTTTCGCCAGAAGGTGAAGGACGCGATCGGCGACCCGAACTTCGATTTCGGCCGGTACGCCATCAGCCTGAGCCCCATCAGCGTGGCGGACGGCATCTCCCGCGGCATCCTGACCGTTTCCATCACTGACCCGGACAAGGTGAACGCGGAGAAGTACCGCCAGGCCTTCGTGGATGTCTTCTACTCGGAATACACCAGCCCCGAAGGCCTCTTCCGTCTCCGCTTCATCGAGAACAAGGAGAACGTGGCGGAACTCAACCAGGCGGCGTACCTGGCGGCCTACCAGAAGCTGAAGGCGGCGGCCCCGGCCAACGTCAACGTGGATGCGTTCATCGAGACGCGCGGCAACACGCCGCCATCCCAGGCAACACTCGAGGAGCAGGCCAAGCTCCAGCAGCAGATCGCCGAAATCGACGGCGCGCTCGTGGGCGCTGGTTCGGCGAGTCCCGCCGCGCTCGCCGCTGTCGCGTCCTCGATTCTCGGGCAGCCGGTGGCGGCGGCCGATGCCCAGGCGGCGCTCACGTTGAAGAAAGCGGCCCTCGTCGCGGCCCTCGCGTCATCCTCGAAGACCGGGCTCACCGTCGCCGAAGCTCAGCTCGACCCGGCGGTCCTGAGACTGCTCGACAACGCCCGCGGACTGCGCCAGGTCAAGGACGAATCGTACGTGCGCCTGGCGAACGCCCAGGTAGCCGTGAACAGCGCCCTGAGCTACATCGATACGTCCTACAGCTTCAGCGGCGGGCTCGCCGGCTCGCCCATCGGGCGGATCGCCGTGGGCCTCGTGGTCGCCATCGTGTTCGGCCTCATCGCCATTTACACTGTTGAGTGGCTGAGCCCGGTGCGTTCCTCGAACACCTCGGCCTGACGCCCACCACCATGCGCATCGCAGAGATCAACGACATCGCCTCCGTCGCCTCGGAAATCGGCGCGGGGCTGCGCGCGCGCGGGCACGAAGTCACGCTCTATCACCCTCGCCTGGTGGGCGCGAACCTGCACCCGCAGATCAAGCCGGTCACCGCTCCGATCCGCGCGCTCGATTGGCTGGACCTCATCCGGCGTATCCGCGCCGGTGACTATGACCTGGTCCACATCCACTACGCCTACCTCGGCAACGTCGGGGCACTCGGCGGCTTTCCATACATCCTCCACTGCCACGGGACGGACTTGCGCGGGGGCACCGCGGTGACCCGCCCGCTCATCCGCAATGCCCTTCGCGGAGCGCGACACGTGTTCTACTCGACGCCGGACCTGGAGCAGTACGTCTCCGATGTGCGGGACGACGGCGAGTTCCTGCCCAACCCCATCGACACCACGCAGTTCCGGCCCCTGACGGAGGCCAAAGACCGCCCCGGAGTCCTGATTTGCTGCGGCCTGACCGAAGTCAAAGGAGCCGGGCGGCTGCTCAAGGCCTGTCGGCAACTCGCCCAGGACAGGCCGGATATCCGCATCACGGCGATTGGCGGAGGGAGTTACACCGCCGACTTCCAGGCGCTGCCCAATGTCACGGTCGTCGCCCACCAGCCGCGCTGGAAGCTGCCCGGGCTGATCAACCAGCACGGCATCGTGCTGGGGCAGGTGCGTCTGGGCAGCGCGGGCATGGCCGAATTGGAAGCGATGGCCTGCGCCCGCCCGGTGGTCACCTGGTTCAATGAGCTCCATGCCTACGCCGAGCCGCCGCCGTACCTCACGGCCGTGGACAGCGTCGAGATTGCTGCTGCCGTCGCCGCGCTGCATGACGCGCCGGAAACGCGTGCCGCGCTCGGCGAGAAGGGTCGCGCATGGGTCGAACGGCACCACGGCCTTGAGCGCGTGGTCTGCCGGGTGGAGGAAGTTGCCACCGCCATCGTCGAAGGGTCGGCCATCCCCCAGGCGCCGGCGGCCTGATGCGTTTCGTCCAGGTCAACGACATCGCCTCTGTCGCGAGCGAGCTCGCCGTGGCCCTGCGCAAACGCGGCCATGAGGTAGACCTGCTGTATCCGCGGCTGTACGGCGCGGGGCTGCCCCCGGTCTGGAAGCTCGCCGTCATCCCCGCCCGCTTCGCCGATTGGATGCGGCTCGCCTGGCGCCTCCGCCGCGGAGAGTACGACGCGGTCCACATCCATTACGCCTACCTGGGCATCGTCGGCCTGTTGGCCCGAGTCCCCTACGTCCTCCACTGCCACGGCGACGACGTGCGGGATGTCTCGCGGCGCGTGTGGGCGCCCGTCATCCGGATCGCCATCAAGCGTGCCCGCCATGTCTATTACTCGACGCCGGACCTGAAGGGACCGCTGATGGCGATCCGCCCGGACGCCGAGTTCCTGCCGAACCCCATCGACGTCGAGCGGTTCCGCCCGCAACCGCTGCCGCCGGACGCTGACGATGTGCTCGTGGCCTGCGCGCTTGCCGAGAACAAGGGCGTCGAGAACATCCTCGAGGCCTGCCGCCAGCTCGAAATCGAACGCCCGGGCGCGCGCATCACCGCTGTGGCCGGAGGTTCGGGCACGGCGGCGGCCGACATGCTCCCGAACGTCCTCCTCTTGATGCACCAGCCGCGCGAGAAGCTGCCGCTGTTGATGGCCCGGCACCGCGTCATCGTCGGCCAGGTCTACCAGGGGGCGGTGGGAATGGTGGAGCTTGAAGCGATGGCCTGCGGCAGGCCCGTCGTCGCCTGCTTCACCTACAACGACGCCTACGCCGAGCCGCCGCCGTTCGTCGTCGCGCATACGGGCGTGGAGATCGCCGGGGCCATCACGCAGTTGCTGGACAACGCGGGAGAGCGCGAGCGGATTGGCGTGGATGGCCGCGCCTGGGTGGAACGGAACCACAACGCATCGCAAATGGCCGAGCGCATCGAGCGGCTCGCGCTGGATTCTTCGCGTTGACCGCACAGCCTTCACTGGTAGGGTGAACCGATGACCACGAACGCCGCGCCGGGCCGCCTCGGCGACACCTCGCTCGAACTGCCGGCTCGCCCGCTTGTCTCGATTGTCATCCCCTGCCTGAACGAAGAGAACTACATCGTCGCCCTGCTTGATTCGCTCGCCGCCCAGGATTACGGCGCCGATGGCATCGAGGTGATCGTTTCGGACGGCGGCAGCACGGACCAGACGCGGCAACTCGTGCGCGACTACCGCTCGCCCTTCGCCCGGCTCGAACTGGTGAACAATCCCCGGAAGATCACCGTCGCGGGCTTGAACGAAGGGATGGCCGCCTCTCGTGGCGACTGCTGGATCATCATCGGCGCGCACAGCAAGGTGCGCTCGGACTTCGTCCGCGAGTCGGTTTCGGCGCTGCAGCGCACCGGTGCGGCCTGCGTGGGCGGTCCAATCGAGACGATTGGCGAAGGGACCATGGGCCTCGCGATCGCGGCGGCGATGTCCTCGCCGTTTGGCGTGGGCAACGCGAAATTCCGCTACGCCGAGCAAGAGGGCGAGGTGGATACCGTCCCCTTCGGCTGCTACCACCGCAAGGTCTGGGAACTCGTCGGCCAGTTCGACGAAACGGTCGATGGCGCGGACGAGGACAGCTACAACCAGCGGCTCATCGATGCCGGCGGAAAGATCTGGCTTACGCCGGCCATCCGCAGCAGCTACTTCCCGCGCCGCACATTCAAGGCCCTGGCGAAACAGTACTGGGAGTACGGCGCGGCCAAGGGCACGCTCTTCCAGCGCGGCCGGCCGCTGCAGCCCCGCCACTTCGCGCCCACGGCGATGGTGTTCGGCGGCCCCAGCCTCTGGCTGCTGGGCCGGTTCTCGAAAAAAGCTCGGGTGCTCCTCAAGCTGCTCGCTGTCGCCTACGCCGGTGGGGGCATGGTCATGGCCAGCCGCGCGGCGGCGAAGAACGGCGCCAACCCACTGCTCACCTTCGCCGCGATGACCACCATGCACGCCGCCTACGGCGCGGGCTTCGCCGCCGGCTGGTGGCGAGAACGCCAAACCGCCACCGCCGGCTAACGGCGAACGGCCAACGGCCAACACCCCAAACCGCTGTGTAAGATTTCTCCGCCCGGCCTGTCTAACCGTCGAAGCCTGTGGCTCGACGGACTCGCAGGCCTGCTCGGGGTTTCCCGATTCGGTACCGCCACGGCGGTAGAGGGGTTGCATGGACCAGCTTCCAGATTCGAGGCTGATCGAGCTCGCACAGGGCGGGGATCAGCACGCCTTCGCCGAGCTGTACTCCCGCTACTTTGACCCGGTGTACGACTTTGTCGCGCGCATGACGCGCAACCGCGACGAAGCGGCTGACATCGCCCAGGACACGTTCCTCAAGGCGATGAACGCGCTGGGCGGGCTCCAGAAGGGCGCCAGCTTCAAGAGCTGG
>WBZP01005280.1_pt1 | contig 13183 bp, 13 predicted proteins | sample 5204301 | NCBI WGS metagenome assembly WBZP01 (sample SAMN12412401, study PRJNA552823) | activated sludge metagenome | isolation source: activated sludge from nitrification reactor of wastewater treatment plant... | place: USA: Pennsylvania | collected 2017
TGTCCAATTAGCCAGATCCCGTCGAGTTCCCGTTCATATCCAACCCATTAGTTCTCTCGACCGTCTGGTTCCCAATGGCAAGCACCAAGGTGTTGTTGCCTTTGCCGCGGCAAAAGCTTATCAGACTCAAGAGGAGATTCTGGATCGTGCGGCCCAACGACAGGAACCGCCGCTACTAGTGATCCTAGATGGAGTTGAAGACCCGCACAACCTCGGTGCCGTTCTTCGAACGGCAGAGGGGGCTGGCGTGCATGGTGTCTTTATCCCGGAACGAAGGGCTGTGGGGCTGACATCGGTGGTTGCCAAAGCCTCAGCCGGTGCGATTGACCACATGCCAGTGTCGCGTGTGACAAACCTGAGCAGGCTCCTCGACTCGCTCAAAGCCGCCGGAGTATGGATCTACGGTGTGACTCCGTCAGCCAAGAAAGTCTTTACAGATATTGACTATCGGGGACCAGTTGGATTTGTCCTGGGGGCTGAGGGGACTGGAATTCGATCAGGCGTGGTCCAGCACTGTGACGAGTGTGTGCGCATCCCGCTCCGTGGCAAAGTCCAATCCCTGAATGTGTCGGCTTCTGCGGCAATCGTCTTGTACGAGGTCGTTCGACAACGGGAGCAGGACAACTACGCGGCAGGTAGTTCAACGGACTCGGAGCGCACCCCCCTGGATAGCCGTCTTCAGTAGCTGAGCTGTATTCGACACGCGCAACTTCTTCATCATGTTCGCACGATGGGCTTCGACGGTCTTCACGCTGATCTTCAATCGCTGACCGATCTCTTTATTCTTAAAGCCAGCCCAAATCAACTCAAGAATTTCCTGCTCCCGCGAGGTCAGGGATTCTGGTCGGCGCGGACGTGGCGGAGGTTGAAGATCAGCAAGAGATTTCCGAGGGCGAGTCTTTGCACTTGTCTTAGCCATGATGTTGAGTTCTCCTTTGATCGTACGCAGTTTCAGGTATACTCGAAGTCAATCGTCTTGAGATGGCGGCAATTATGGGGCGTTGCCTGACAAAAGTAAATAACGGCAATTCGGCCCTAGTGGGGTTGCTAGGTAGGGAAAGAACTCTGAGCAATTATGCATGACAGCCATGACCTCTTCCTGCTGCTATTTGGTGGTTTCTTTGGGGCTGTGGTTGGAAGCTTTCTCAATGTCTGCATTTATCGATTGCCGAGGCACGAATCAGTAGCGTGGCCTGGGTCGCATTGTCCAACCTGTTCTCATGCGATTGCCTGGTACGACAATATCCCAATCCTGAGTTATGTGGCATTGGGCGGCCGGTGCCGACAGTGCGGGGTACGTATTCCGTTACAATACCCGACGGTGGAAATACTGAATGCTTTCGGGTATGTAAGTCTTCTAGGGTTTTTTGGATGTACCTGGAGCACCGCGGTCTACTTGGGGCTCTATTCCGCGCTCCTCGTGGTTGCGGGAACCGATCTCTCCCATAAAATCATCCCGAATGCGATTACATTCCCAGGCATTGTGCTTGGCTTGATCAGCGCCGGTACGATCCTGCCGCTTGGACTTATCAACGGAATCATCGGGTTGCTCGTCGGCGGGGGGATTCTCTGGCTGCTTGCTTGGGCCAGCCCATACCTCTTTGGTAAGGAGGGAATGGGTGGAGGAGACATCAAGCTGCTCGCTATGATCGGAGCATTTCTGGGGTGGAAACCGGCCGTCATGACCATAATGGTGGGGTCCTTTCTTGGATCGGTCGTCGGGGTGACCCTCATCGCGTCAAAGGTGATTAAGCGGGAAGACTATATCCCCTTTGGGCCGTTTCTCGTCTGTGGTGCACTGCTCTCCCTCTTCTTTGGGCAGTCACTCCTTGACTGGTACGAAAGCCTATTGAAGGGATAATGGCTCTGCTGGCTGATTCCCAGCGATTCAACTGTATCCTTTCTGTCGAGAACTGTATCTCTTCGGTTTGGTGGTTCGTATTCTCCCGATAATTCCCCCGCAGGTGTGCTTCTCTACGCTCTCATCCTTCCGAAGCGCAAGTTTCTCGCGTTGTTCCAGTAGCTTGCACTAGTCCAATTCATACTGCCCTAGTCAAGAACACTGCCCACATCGAGCCGATTTCAGAGCGGCACGAGTCTTGAGATACCGCTACGTCAGTCGATCGGACAGAGAACTGGAGAGAAAGACATGACGCAAGAGGGGAAGACGGTAACTGAACTCCTGGTCGTTATCGGTATCGTCGCTATGGTGGCGAGTATGGCGCTGCCCAACTTTATGAGTCTCAATTCCCGCACCCAGGTTCGCTGTGCTGCTGAAGAGATTGCTTCGGAACTCCGTCTTGCCAAGCGGCTAGCTCTTACTCACCACGATCGCGTGCGGGTTCTCATCGACCTGGACCAGCGCGAACTTGTCACCCAGTTTGTTCGGACTGGGCTCACGCATCACGTCTATCGTTATAGCGACAAGCAAGTTGTGATCGAAGAGCCGAGTGGGGGGGCGGAGATCCTTTTTCACCCAAGCGGACGGTCTGCCACGGCTACAACGATTTACCTCCATGGCCAAGCGGGTCCGAATCAGAAACTTACCGTGAGTATCACAGGTCGGGTTTCCATCCTATGAAACAGGCGTTGAACAGTCAGGGCATCAGCCTGGTCGAGGTTATGGTGGCGATGGTGATTTCTGGCATCGCCCTGATGGGGACGCTGGGTGCGGTGGAGATCTCTTCCAGATACGCTCAGCAGACGGTGATGAACAGTCAGGCGTTAGAGTTGGCGCAAGGGAGGCTGGAAGTGAAGCGTTCCATTCGATGGCAGTTGCTCCTGGAAGACGACCTTGATCGAGATGGCATTCCCGAGACCCCTATGACTGATGACGGCACAGGCTTCGACGTTGCACCGGGCGATGGCATTTATACCGCCATGTACGAGCGAGATGGGATAACCGTAGTCTGGACGATCGAGGCAGATCGCCCCGGACCCCTGAGTGCAACCGGTATGGTCAGGATTCACGCGGTGGCATCCTATCTGGGGCGGAACAAGGAGAAGCGAGAGATTCACATGGCGACGATGCGGGCGAATCCAAGTTATGTGGGGCAACGATGACTCTCATTAAGTCCATTTCCAACTCGACTCAGCGGCCCTCCATTTGCGAGCCGATATTCTGCCAGTCTGGGTTCACGTTGATCGATTTGATGCTCAGTCTGGGCATCGGCGTAGCAGTACTGGCCGCCGCTTTGGATATCTTCACTGTGGCTAAAACCCATGCGGACAAACAGTTTGCGGCAGTAAAGCAACAGCAAGATATGCGACTTGGCCTGGAAGTCTTCGAGCAGGAAGTTCGACTCGCCACTTCTGACTCGATCCAAACCGCGGATCCAGATCAGCTTCTCTTCCATGCGAATCTCGGGGCACTTCGGACCAATGCGACCGGCGCGCTTCTCCCTGGGCAGTCCGTCATTGCCGTGCAGGATGGCAGCGGATGGGGGACGGGGAAGACCATTATGATCTGCAGTTCTACGAACTGTGAGTCACATCGGCTCGCACGGGCAGGTCAACGAAATCAGCTGACATTGCTCGAGCCGATCGAGGCCACCTTTCCTGCGGGAACGGTGGTGGAAGTTCGCAATCGGGTTGTGTACTACGCAAAGCGCGACGAGAACGGAACCACGCAACTCATGCGCATGGTTGATGGAGGAGCGAGTGTGATGATCGGGCGTCTCCTAGATTTTCAGCTGTCGTATTGGGACGAGATGGGAAAAAGAACAAGCGCGATCCCCCACGTGAAGCGGGTCGTCATAGAAATTCATTCTGATCAACCCCGGGGCCGGATGCTGCGGGATGTCTCTATTCAATCATAAGCGAGGAAGAGCACTATGTCTCACCAAACTCTCACAGAAAGCCAACAAGGGATTGCGCTCCTCGGAGCGATGGTCATCGTTCTGCTGGTATCACTCTTAGCGTCAGCCCTCTTCAGTCTATCCGGGCAGGAGGTCGTCAGTGCTCGCGCGGGAAATCAGGGGGCCGTCACTCAGCAGCTTGCCGATGCGGCAGCCGAACTAATAGTGGCGTGGTTTCATGATCCACAGTCGACCGGCAGTCATCCGCGGCTCAGGATTTTCCGGGAGAAGCGACAGCGTGATGGAGAGGGACAGCCGTCTTTTATTGACCCCAATGGCCGTTCGCAGTTTACAGGGACAAGGGAACAGCCAGATGTCGCGCTCCTTGCGGAGAATCCTACGGACGAACGGGTCTTGAACGATCCGGAAGTCGGCGTCTTCCGCGCGATGCGCCATTTAGGGCATGTCGAAGAGGTCAAGGTCTATGCACCATCAAATCCTGGCCTGTTGTGCACTGTAGATGCCACGATTGCCACAGAGACAACCCCCTCGGTCAGGCACTCTGTCTTGCTACAGCTGGGCGCCTTGAATCTTCGCCCGTTGAAGGCTGCGGTGCAAGTGGCACGACATCTAGGAGAATTTCGGCAGGGCAATGAATCACCGGTCAGAGTTCATTGGGGTGACTTGCGAGTGGGGGAAACTCTCGTGGTCAGTCATGAGAACGATATTCCAACCAAAAGCGGGATGGCACCGGTAACGGGACAGAGCTATGACGAGACGGCGCAACGAGAAGATCGCTGGATGGAAGCGTGGGTTGGGGGACAGGTCCTGGTTACTCAACCGGATCCAGACCAGTCGCCGGGCTTGCCATCGAATATTCACGACGGACAATTGCCGATTCCTGGGCTACGGCTGGATCAATGGACCTACGAAGAGCTGAAGCAGATGGCTAAGCGCTACGGGCGCTACTTCGCAATTGACCGAGAAGGGCTGCTCTATCCTCAAGGTGTGGTAGAGCCGGGTCGAGGACGTTCGCCAGATGAGGTGTTGAAGTCTCAGGTGCCGGGTGACCAACAAGGGTTGGTCTTCATCGATACCCTGGACCAGCTGCCACCACGCCTGGACAATCTTGGAGTGCTCCGCTTGCAGGCCTCCTATCTTGAAACCACGATCGTGATGCAGGGGCATATCCACCTCAATCCCCAAGGACCCGGAGCTCTGATCAAGGCTCTCAGCCCGCCATGGGCCGATCTCAATGGGACCGTAACTCGGACGCCGGTTCAGCTCGCAGGGATTCAGTTCAACGGTGTGCTGTATGCGGCTGGCAATATCACGGTGACAGGAAAAGCAAAGGTACATGGCGCAGTGGTCAGTGGCGGAACGATTACCGGAACCGATTCACGAGGTAGTCTCGAAGTCTGGTACGACCATGATATCGGACAGGGGTGGTTTCGGGGCCTGCCGGTTGTCTATCGCGCTCCAGGGACATGGCTCGCCAAATATTGATTGGCGAATGTGTCCTCATTTTATAGACGAATCAAAAACGTATTCTAGTTGTCGCGACACAAGGAAGAGCTACAATGATTGCACAAGCAGCTGGAACACAGAACAAACGAGAAGTCCTTTCCGTCGCGACGCTGAAGAAACCTCCGATGAACAAGGCACCCCGAAAAAAGACCATGGAACGGAGTCTCCTGGATTGTATCGCGTACAGGGGCCTGATAAACCCGACTGAATTGGAAGCGGCAGTGGAAGAATCCCTCTCCCGAGAGATCGACCTAGAGACTGTCCTCATCGACAAATATCGTGTCCCTAAACCAGCACTCGGTTCAGCATTAAGTGAGTTTTATCAATGTCCCTATGTTCCGTACGACGAACGAACCATTATTGATCCGGAACTCTTAAAAAACCTCAGCTTCGATTACCTCAGAAGGAGTTCTTGGATTCCCATGAAGCGTCAGGGGACGGTGCTCGACGTCGTCACCAATGATCCTCATGATCTCGAAAAGGGCTTGGATATTCGCCGCGCGTTTCCAGGGACAACAATTCGATTTGCAGTGGGGCTTCGGCGGGATATCGAACAGTATCTGCTTGTTGCAACAGGCCAAGCAACTGGTGGCTCAATCACGGATATCCTTGGAGAACTAGTTGATGAGGCTGGGAGCGAACGGAACGCTGAAGCAGAGCGAAGGGAGATCGATGAAAATGACTCGGCCATCGTACGACTGGCAAACCAGGTTATTGCTGAAGCGTATCGGCTGGCGGCCTCGGACGTCCACATCGAGCCCTATTCGGACCGGAAAGAAACCGCGGTTCGATTCCGAGTCGATGGGACCTGCTTTACCTATATGAGGATTCCGGCTGCCTATCGGCGAGCCATCGTCTCACGGTTGAAGATTATGGCCAATTTGGACATTTCCGAGCGGAGGAAACCTCAAGATGGAAAGATCCGATACAAGTTAGCGAAGGACCGTGAAATTGAGTTGCGGGTGGCAACGCTGCCGACGGCAGGAAACAATGAAGATGTCGTGCTCCGTCTCTTGAGCGCCAAGGAAACCATGCCGTTAGAAGCGATGGATTTTCCTGCTGACGTGTTACAGACCGTGAAGGAGCTGTCTGAACATCCACATGGCATTTTTCTGTGTGTGGGGCCGACTGGATCAGGGAAGACGACGACGCTTCACGCGGTATTGAAACACATCAATACCGATGAACGGAAAATTTGGACGGCTGAAGATCCCATTGAAGTGACCCAGGAAGGGTTGCGACAAGTACAAGTGCATCCAAAGATCGGATTTACCTTTGCCTCGGCGATGCGTGCATTCCTTCGGGCTGATCCAGATGTCATCATGATCGGAGAGATGCGCGACAAGGAAACTGCGGACATTGCGATCGAAGCGTCACTCACTGGTCATCTCGTGATGAGCACGTTGCATACCAATAGTGCCGTAGAAACCGTGACACGATTGCTTGATATGGGGTGTGACTCGTTTAACTTTGCTGATGCGATGTTGGGCATTCTCGCCATGCGGCTCTGTAAACGTATCTGTTCTTACTGCAAAGAAGAGTACCATCCGACACAACAGGAATTTGACGAGCTTGTGCAGGGATATGGGGCGAGACAGTGGGAAAAGCTGGGGGTCACCTACACCGAGGATCTCAGGCTTTGTCGGGGGAAAGGGTGCGAAGTCTGTAATCAGACTGGATTTAAGGGCCGAGTGGCCTTGCACGAACTCCTGGTCGGCTCAGAAGAGATCAAGAATCTCATTCAAAGTCGGGCGCGCACAGCAGAAATTCTCAGTGTCGCCATACGGGATGGAATGGTCACCCTATTGCAAGATGGGATTCAGAAAGTACTCAAGGGACTGACGACGTACCGGCAAGTCCGGGCCGTGGCTGTGAAGTAGCTGAATGCGTTGATGCCTGGTCAGGCAGTGTGTTCGAGTACAGCGACAAACGAACCTAACCGGTTCGCCATTTCTGGTGAGATCCGGATAAACTCGAATCCGCATCGTTGCTCCGAAACCCACCGAACGCCAGCGAGTTCAATTTCGATAGGCGTAGTGTTGTCCGGTAAATCAATCTGCAGTGCAAGATAGGACAAGGCCGATGGTGGCTGTACCGTCATAACAGCACAGCCCTGCGTCGAGAGATTCAGGATCGTTCCTTCCGCTTTGTAGGTGTGATTCCAAAATGTACATGGAACTTGGATGGCAAACCGTCGAAGCTTTCGATGGTTTTTAGACATCATGGATCTTCCACTGTGTCTGATGATGGACGACCTGCTGTTGCAAGAGTGCTAGGCATTCCCTCACGAGCATAGCAGGTCCGATCGGCATCATCCTGACGCCACTCCCCAAACAGCTTCTAATCGGCAGGTACGAAACTGTACAACGCTTCAGCCGAAAATTGTTGCTCCAAAGCACGAAAAATGACCATGCCCGGGCGTACTTAATGGAAAGAGAATGCCATTAATTCCAGAGGTTAAGTATGGGAATAAGGCCATTTGGAACGGCATGCCCCTTGCTTTGTCCTCCAGCCTAACAGGGTGTCTCTTAAGGGGAATCCCATGATGACTGGTGGTCTGTTACGCGATGCCAAGGGGTTTACGCTGATAGAGATGGCAGTTGTCGGTGCCATCGTGGGCATCACCACCATGATCGCCGTTCCGTCCTTTACGCAGTGGAAGGCAAGGTATCAGATGAAACAAGCTGCAACGGAGCTGGCGGGTAATCTGAATCTGGCACGCGCGGCAGCGATGAGCCGAGGAACAGGCATCACCGTAACGACCGCTGTGACGGGCGGGAGGGCCACGGTGACGTTCGGTGGGGTATTTCCTTCGGTCACCCTCAACGAGGGAGTCGCAAATATTTCAGCGGCCAACTTTGGATTCAATATGTTCGGGTTACGGACTGGTGGTGGTTCAACCGACACACTGATTACCTTAACTCCCACACAAGGGACGGTGTATTCGGTTGCGGTGACTCCGTCAGGAAAAGTCGACTGGTGTGCAAAGGCCACCTGCCCGTAACGGGACAATTCGGGAAACTGATTGCATGAACCATCCGCAAACGATCAGAAATGACGGCGGCTTTACCCTGATCGAAGCGGTCATGGCCGGAGCGATTCTGGCCATCACTATGTTGGGGGTTGCCGGTTTTCAAGGATCATCGATGGCAAAGAACGCTCAGTCGAAAGACACCACGGTGATCACGAATTTCGGAGTGGAAATGTTGGAGCGCATACAGAGCAATCGTCAACGGGTATTGGACTACCATAACATTGATACAACTGCCACAACTCCCTGTCCACAAACCACGGCTGCTCAGCGACAGGCTCTTGCGGATTGTCAGCAGTGGCGAGCCGCTCTGACAGCATCCAATATAAGCGGTGTGCGAGGGACTGTATCGGCAATCCTCAGCGACCCTGCCCCGACTTTGGGTGGGCCGAGCCTGAATCGTACCAATGTTGTCGTCACAGTCACGTGGAACACGTCAGCCGCGAGCGGAACGTCCATGCAGTCCAAGACCATGACGTTTAGGACCGTGGTTGCTCCAGAATGACGGTGCGGGAGATTGGAATCGATGAAAACTGATCAGGCCACCAGATACCATCGCTGCCGTGAAGCCGGCATGACGCTGATCGAGTTGATGATCGCCACCGCCGTGGGGCTTGGCGTCATTGGTGCAGCGTTGTCTATGCTGATTATGAGCCAAAAAGCTACGACGGTCAACGAGCAGGTGGTCGAGACACAACAGAATGTCAGAATGGCGATGGAAATGCTGGCTCGTGATATGCGATTGGCCAGCTATAACTATGTGGGGAATGTGCCAGGCGCACCGACTGTCGGGACATGCAGCGTGACCAATGGGACCATTTCCCGTCCGGTCGGTTTTCGTCCCATAGATCAGAATCCTACTGGCGCTGATACTGGTCCAGATAGCATTTCGATGGTCGTGCCGCTCCTCACCGATGTCGTCACACCCTGGGTCCTCTCAGCCAACGTCGGAGGAACAGGAATTGATCCGGTCCCGTTCAACACCCTCCCTATTACTGCTGCGGCCATTACCGACATGATCAGTCAAGGGTTGGCCATCGGGTCTGTCGTCTCCATCGGTGGAGGCGTGGCGAAGGCGGTTGGCACAGTCGGCGCAACTTCCCTAACACTCTCCAGTAGTATCGACGGGAAATTTCCCGCCGGGACACCAGTCTATTTACTTCAATGCGTGACCTATGCAGTCGGAACCACGACGGCTGCATGCGGGACCGGGAGCACCGCATGCCTGACCAGAAATAATGTGCCCTTGGTCGATGGAATCGAGGACATGCAATTCTCCTACGGCTGCGATGGCTGCAGTACTGCGGCGCCAAACCCCTCGTCGCCGGATGGGGTAGTCGATGAAATTGATGGGGTTAATACGACGAGCCCGCCGTCGATCAGCGATTTTGTGACCAATAGTGCCTGGAATCTACCGCCGATGTCGCCTGAGGCGATCAAACAGGTCCAGATTAGTGTGGTCGGCAGGCAAATGACGCCGGACCAAGGATTTGGAGAACGCTATACGGCGGGACTCAATACGAGCGGACCGGTCATCATCAGTGATCACAACCCGTCAGCCGATGCTGGGTATGATGCGCCGACCTATTCGAAGCTGAGGCGTCGGGTCGTGACCCGAGTGATCCAGCCAAGGAATATGTGAGGGCCTGCACGATGGAGTGGAGAGAGGAAAGAGGAGTGCGACGAGTCAGTCAAGACAGGGAGGATGAGCGAGGGGTCGCGCTACTGACCGTCATGATCATTATGCTCCTGATGGTGGTCTTGGCGATTTCCGCGATTACCGTCACTGGGTTGGAGACTAGGATGTCCGGATTCGTCAGCACCAAGGAAGCGATGGCTGCAGCCGCGGAGGCTTGCGAAGGGACGGCAGTGAACATTATTCAACAAACATTGTATTACTCAGAAATAAAATCCGAGTTTCTTAGCACCGCGACTCCCGCGGGACCCATCCCGGCTGCCAACAGCGCCACCCTCTACAGTGAAATTTCTGGTCAACCACTCCCTCCTCCCGCAGCTGCGAACACGATTGGAGAAAACTACAATGACAACGCCGCCTCTGCGCCGAACCTCACCATCACAAGTATTCCGGGGCTGACAGTGAACGGAGATATTGATCGATTGTTCAAGCGCCGAAAAGAAGGTGCCGGGGAGCTCAAGGAAATTCTTTATCGCATTACCTGTATTGCTGCTCCCAGCGCAGCCGGGGCGACGACGAGCACGGTCACGTCCGTGTACAGCTGCACCGTCGGCGAAACCTGCATGAAACAAATTGGAGCGTCCTAGGAGGTGGGCTGATGAACAGGGCAAGACTGCTCAGAGGCTACGCGATCGCAGCGTTCATTCTGGGGATTTCTTCACCCCTCGTCACGCCGTCCGTGAGGGGCGAGATGTTACCCGCGATGAAGCTGGCAATCTACAAGCTGGGAACGGTCGACGCCGTGTATGCGTCATCGATCAGGATCAGTGGAACGGATTACCGAGTCCAGTCTGACGCGAAGATTATGGATCACAAGGAGAATGAGATCCCATTGGAGGAAGTATTCTTGCGGTCCGAGGCGAAGTTTCACCTCAATAAAATGGGCGAGATCGACATGATGGTGGTGATGAGACCTCAATAGGGGGAAGAAGCTCGATCTAAGTCGCGGAGAAGGTTCTCATCAATCTTGCGCCTGCAGAATGACGCAAGGCGAGTGGCCGAGCAGCAGGAGGACGACATGACGAAACGATGGACCATGAAGGCGATTACGACCATGACCTTCGTCGTAATCGGTGGCTGGTTACTGCCGAACGTTGTCCAGGCGGTCGTGCCAGTACGTGTCAATGCCGACTATACAGCCTCGCCACCGTTCGTCTCTAACATTGCCACACCAAACATCCTAGTCATCATGGACAATTCAGGAAGTATGACCAACCGGGCCTGCGAATCGGCAAGCTGCGGAACACTGTCGGACGGGACGACGTCGACCGTCACGACTTTCGTGGCCACCACTCGGTACAACGGCTACGCCGATCCCCTGCGCTGCTATGTCTGGGACGCTACCGACAACCGATTTGAGATCGGTGGTGGGAAAGCGGCCCTCAATACTGCCTGTGCCGGCACGGAATGGGACGGCAACTTCATCAATTGGGCCAGCTTTCGTCGGTTCGATGCCGTCAAGAAGGCCATGACGGGGGGCAATTGCTGGCACCCGAGCGCATCGCCGGTGCGCAATGCGGATGGGACCTGTAAACCGTCCGGCACCCCCTCATTGCCGACTGTCAAGGCGCAGAACCTTGGTACGGGTGACGAGACGACGCCAGCCATTCCCTATGCCAGTGGCACCGGCAATACGACCTATGTCGGCCGGATCCCAACTGCCGCGCATTCGGGGAATCCAGCGAATCTCTACGTGAAATTCGAGGCCGATGGCGACCTGTGTATCAATGACGATAGTAGCGGGAGCTGTCCGGATAGCGACGGTTTTGCTGAAATTGAGCTGAACGAAATAGCCTTCGCCATGTATAGCGAACCGACGGGGGTGATTCAGCAGATCGGAGACAAGGCTCGCTTCGGCCTTGCTGTCTTTAATGGTTCGAGTTCAGACAATGGGATCAAAGTCTTGACAGGTATCGGCTCACGGCAATCCATCGATTTCAGCGGATCCACGGTCGAAACGTTCAACACGAACACGGCGGCTATGGTCGACGCGGTCGATGAGGCATACCCGACGACCTGGACGCCCCTTGCGGAAAGTCTGTACGATGCGGTTCGATACGTGGCCCAGATCAACTCCGCCTATTATCCCACAGCGTATACGTTTCCCATTGCGTTTTCCGGAGGGAGTTCGAATGGCGTCGCATTTCAAGGGGCTGGCGCCGGCTCGGTCGGCAGCAGTGAAGTCTCAGCACTGATTTCCGGAGAGACCTGTCCCTCGGGCTACATTACCAGCGCCTGCGGACGTGATCCCTACTTCTTCGGGGCCAATCACACGCCGGCCTGGGCGAGCACCTCTCAAGTCGTCAATTGCTGTAAGACCTTCATTCTTATCTTCACGGACGGAGAGCCGACCGAGGATCAGACCATTCCGACGGGGTTGCGGGATAATGCCTACAACGGTGTCGATTGCACTAACAGTGATGGTGCTGCACCGCCCCGTCCGCTGGATGGGACGTGCAATACCCATCCATTGACGCCCTTCGCTGACTTGTTAGGAGAACATAAGACCGATTACGCCAGCAATGGTAGCGGGTATCTGGATTCGGTCGCCTTGTGGGCTCACACCAACGACATGCGTCCCTGCAGTGGAACCGGTGATGGGACGATTGCGATAATTGGCGTAACTGGTCATTGCTTGCCTGGTACGCAGAATGTCACGGTCTATACCTTCTTTGCATTCGGCAACATTAACGGGCGCGGTATTTTGGCGCAAACGGCTCGATTGGGAGCATTTGATGATGCGAACGCAAACGGAATTCCGGATGCTGGAGAATGGGATAAGGAAAACAACTACACTGGTGCGACTGGGGCAGATGGTATTCCCGATGCCTATTTCGAATCGTCCGACGTCGATGATATTCAGGATAAAATGCTGGCTACCCTTTCCAGTATTATCAGGAAGAGTTCGTCCGGCGCTGCAGTCTCCGTGTTGGCTACCTCCAGTACCGGAGAGGGGGCGCTCTACCAAGCCTATTTTTATCCAAGCACACTTGAGGTGGCGACGAACAAAGATGTGACATGGACCGGGTACACCCAGAGTCTCTGGGTCGATACGTTCGGAAACATGCGTGAGGATACGAATGGTGACGGGAAACAGGATTACAAGGTTGATCTCATTATAAAGACACGCCT
>WBZP01005281.1_pt1 | contig 13183 bp, 7 predicted proteins | sample 5204301 | NCBI WGS metagenome assembly WBZP01 (sample SAMN12412401, study PRJNA552823) | activated sludge metagenome | isolation source: activated sludge from nitrification reactor of wastewater treatment plant... | place: USA: Pennsylvania | collected 2017
CCGATGCGCTGGCCCGCCATGACCGAGCAACTCACCTGGCGGACGACGACGGTCGGCGGCGTCCCGTCGACCGCATCGGCCGGCGGCGGGTAGCCAAGGCAGGCGCCTTCCATGACCAGCATCGGGTTGGGAAGGCTGGCGGGTTCGGCAAACTCGAAGGTGAAATCGGCGTCCGTCAGCACGGGAGCAAGTCGCTCCATTCTCTCCAGCGCCTTGATCCGACTCTGCGCCTGTCTGGCTTTCGTCGCCTTTGCCTTGAAGCGGTTGATAAAACCTTGCAGGCGGATGATCTTGTCCCGCTGCTTGACATAGGCGTTCTGCTGCAGTTCGATCTGCTGCGCGCGCGTTTCCTCGAAAGCCGTGTAGTTTCCGGCGTAGCGCGTCAGCTTGCCGTTGTCGATGTGCAGCGTGACGGTCGTCACGGCGTCGAGGAACTCGCGGTCATGGCTGATCACCAACATCGTGCCCGGGTAGCGTTTGAGCCAGCTTTCCAGCCAAACCAGGGCGTCGAGGTCGAGGTGATTGGTTGGTTCGTCGAGCAACAGAAGGTCGGAGGGGCACATGAGCGCGCGTGCGAGTTGCAGGCGCATGCGCCAGCCGCCGGAGAAACTGTCGACCGGGTGGTGTAGTTGACTGGTCTGGAAACCGAGCCCAAGAATGAGCGCCTGCGCGCGTGCTTGCGCGTCGTGCGCGCCGGCGTCGTGCCAGGCCATGTAGGCGTGCGCCAGACGTTCTCCATCGCCCGTCGCTTCAGCGAGGCTCACTTCGCTGCGCGCGGCGATCAGCGCCGTATCGCCTTCGGTGACGAAGTCTGTCGCGCTCTGCCCGGTCGCCGGCATCTCTTGCGCGACCTGCGCCAGACGCCATTGGCTTGGTCGCGACACCTCGCCGCCGTCTTCGTGCAGGCTGCCGTCGAGCAGCGCAAACAGACTCGACTTGCCGGCCCCATTGCGGCCGACAAGACCGACGCGTTCGCCGGTGTTGACCGTCGCCGACGCACGGTCGAGCAGCACTTTCGTGCCGCGCCGCAGGCTAAGGTCAGACAGGGTGATCATACCTCATCGCCGTCAGGCAAGCCGCCCGCGCACAGCGGACGGCAGGTTTGCTGCTCGCAGGTACCAACAACCTTGGCCATGCTCAGCGAAAGACCACGGTCTTGTTGGCATGCACCAGCACACGATCTTCGAGGTGGTAGCGCAGACCGCGCGCCAGGACGGCTTTCTCGATATCCTTGCCGTAACGCATCATGTCGTCGATCGCGTCCGAATGGTCGATGCGAATCACGTCCTGCTCGATGATCGGACCCTGATCGAGCTCAGGCGTGACGTAATGGCAGGTGGCGCCGATCAGCTTTACCCCCCGCTCATAAGCCTGATGGTAAGGGCGCGCGCCGACAAAGCTCGGCAGAAACGAGTGGTGAATATTGATGATCTGTCCGGCATAGTGTTCGCACAGGTCGGCCGGCAGGATTTGCATGAAGCGCGCGAGGACCATGGTGTCGCCCCGTACTTCGTCGAAAATGCGCTGGACTTCGGCGTAGGCCGCAGTCTTGTTGTCCGCGCTGACCGGCACGTGGTGAAAGGCTATGCCGTGCCATTCGACGAATGCCCTGAAGGTCTCGTGGTTGGAAATCACGCACGGGATTTCGACATCGAGTTCCCGCGATTGCCAGCGCGAGAGGAGGTCATAGAGGCAATGCTCCTGCTTGCTGACGACAATGACCACCCGCCGCCTGACCGCAGAATCGGAGATTCTCCACGTCATCGACAAGCTTTCGGCGAGCGGGCTGAAACGCTCGCGCAACTCGACCAGATGGAAAGGAAGCGAATCGGCTTTCACCTCCATGCGCATGAAGTAACGGCCGGCCAGATCCCCGTTGCCGTTGTCGGCGTGAAAGCGCGACTCGAGAATCCACCCGCCATGCTGTGCAATGAAGCCGGCGACACGCGCGATGATCCCGGTCTGGTCCGGGCAGGACGCGCTAAGGGTGTAGCGTCGGGTACGCATGACCTGGCGAGCCTAGCGCGACCGGTAGGCGGCGAATGCCCTGTCGATCTCGTGGCGCAACTCGCCGTAGGACTGCGCCACCGGAAACTGGGGGAACTGAAGGGCAACGTTTTCTGGTGGATGATAGAGAATGCCGGCATGCGCTTCGCCGAGCATCGCCGTATCGTTATACGAATCGCCTGCTGCCACGACGGCAAAGCGAAGCTCCTTGAGACGTCGCACGGCCTCACGCTTCTGGTCGGGCATGCGCAGGTGGTAGCGCACGAGCATGCCGCGCGCATCGACTTCCAGGCTGTGGCAGAACAGCGTCGGCCAGCCGAGCTGACGCATCAGCGGCTGGGCAAACTCGTAAAAGGTATCGGAGAGAATGATCAGCTGGTAGTTCTCGCGCAGGCCATCGACGAACTCGCGGGCTCCCGGCAGCGGCCCCATCTCGGCGATGACCTTCTGCACGTCTGGCAGGCCCAGCCCGTTCTCGGCGAGTATGGTCAGTCGGTAGCGCATCAACTTGTCGTAGTCGGGTTCGTCGCGCGTTGTGCGGCGCAACTCGGGAATCCCGGTGCGCGCCGCGAATTCAATCCAGATTTCGGGGACCAGGACGCCTTCCAAGTCAAGGCAGACAATATGCACGGCAAGCTCCCGGAGAATAGGCTCGGCGAAAACCGTCCATTCTACCAAAGTCCGTGCGCTAGCTCAGCTTCTCCGGCCAGGGTTTTCTCTCCCTGCCGGCGGCAAGTGGCACGACTGCAGGAACGTTTCGTTGGGGCTTCGCCCCGACATCGGTATACTTGGCGGACACCACACACTGATGAGTATTGGGAGACAAGAGATGGCGGATGATCATTGCGGCCGCGCCCTCGCCTGTTGTTTGATCGGATCACTGCTGCTTTCGGCCGCTGTGCCGTGCGCTGCGCAGGAACTGGTGCCGTCGTCCACCGTCGGTATGGACGGCGCACTACCGGCAGCAGAACGCACTTTTCGCGGCGCCATGGAAACGGCAGCCCTCCTCGCCAGCGGGCTGAAGGTGCGGCTGAACAGGGTCTACCATCGGGCCGGGGAGCGGCTGGCGGTAAGCGTCGACATTCCGCACGAGGGTTATCTCAACGTGCTGAGCATCAGTGCCGACGACGTGCCGACGATTATCTTTCCCAATCAGCTGCACGCCGACAATCGTGTCGGGATTGGCGCGTTCGTGATTCCAACCGGGCAGATGAAGCGTGATCTGACGGCGACAGGACCCTATGGCCGGACCTTGGTTGCCGCGTTCCTGAGCAGGGAAGCGCTCGACCTTCAGCCAAGCGGGGTTGGCGAGCGCGCCGGGGAGGCCGCGCTGCTCGACCCGTTTGCTCGGCTGACCGAGAACGGCAAACGTCAGATCGAGGAGCTGGCTGCCCGGAGCTTTGCTCTGGCACCGCGCGCCGCGCCATTGCTCGCCGGCGTGGCCTATGGTGCGGTCTGTGCCGAGCGTGCTCCCTGCGACACGGCGAGTCTGGCGGCTGCCGAGGCTGCCCGGGAAAACACCGCTGAGCGACTGGCACCGGGCATATTGCTCGAGCCGGAGATCGAGCTGGGACTAGCCAAGGGCGCGCGTTTACGCCGCGTCTCCGACAAGGGCATCGCACTGAGCAAATTGTCGGAAGGTTTTGCGGCACGGTTGTACGACGCGGTCGGCGGTCATTGCAGCATAGCCTACGGCCATGTCGTCAAGAAAACGCCCTGCGACGGCAGCGAACCTGTCGCCTTGCAGCGCGGTGTCAGCGAGGAGCAAGGCGAGATGCTCCTGGTCGAGGACATGCGACGCGCACAGCGGGCGGTGATGAGTCTGGTGACGGCTGAACTCAACGATGCACAGTTCGCGGCACTCTGTGATTTCACGTACAACGTCGGCGTTGACAAGCTGCAGAGCTCGACACTGCTCAAGGCGATCAATGCCGGCGAGCTGCAGCGCGTGCCAGCGCAGTGGCGGCGCTGGACGCAGCTTGACGGCAAGGATCTGGGCCGCCTGAAAGTTCGTCGGGAGCGCGAGATCGCGCTCTATTTCGAGGGGACGAATGTGCCCGACACGCCACCCGCCGAGGAGGACATGACGCCCGTGGACATACGGCTGGGCGAAGCCGGCCTCGCTGTCAACAAGTAGGGCACCACCTGGCTGGCGCCGTCGCTCTCCGGCGGGCGGCCCCCGTCGCTCGACGGTGATGCAATTCTCGCCCAACACGGCAGGTTCGTCTGGCGGCCTGTGCCCGGCGGCGCGGCGCCGCGTTGCTCAAGAACGAGGCGGCAAGTCGCTCGTCCTGTCAGGCGCCAAACCGAGGCCGAAGGTATGTTCCGTCTGCGCGAGCAGGGCGGCAAACTCGTTCGCCGGCAGAGGGCGCGAGAAGAGGAATCCCTGCTGGATCGGGCAGCGGTGGCGGAGGAGAAAAGCTGCCTGTTCCCGCGTTTCGACGCCTTCGGCGACGACCCGCATGCCGAACTGGTTGCCGAGTTCAATGATTGACATGGCAATGGCTGCGTCCTTGCCGCCGTTGGTGACGTCAGTGACGAATGAGCGGTCGATCTTGAGTTCGTCGATGGGAAAGCGCTTGAGGTAGCCGAGTGACGAATAGCCCGTGCCGAAGTCGTCAAGCGACAGACCGAAGCCCTTGTCGCGCAGCGCGCAGAGCATGGCGATCGTCCGCTCGGCATTGGCCATCAGGAGCGATTCGGTCAGTTCGACGACGATTTGTGCCGGTCGTATGCGGACGCGTTCGACGATGGCATGCAGCTTTTCGGCAATATCATCTTGCTGAAAGCTCGGGCTGGCCAGGTTGATCGACAGGCGGACCGGTTCCAGCCCGGCGTCTGCCCATTCGCGCAACTGTTCGGCGGTCGCCTTGGCCACCCATTCGCCGAGGGCGACGATCAGTCCCGACTCCTCGGCCAGCGGGATGAACTGACCCGGCGCAAGGAGTCCGCGCTGCGGGTGCTGCCAGCGGACGAGTGCTTCGGCGCCGACCATGCGGCCGCTGCTGGTATCGATCTTGGGCTGAAAATGCAGGCGTAGCTCGCCGCCGGAAATGCCGCGCCTGAGTTCGCTCTCCAGTTGCAGTTTGGCGCTCGCTGCCGTGTTCATTTCCTCGTCGAAAAAGCGATAGGTCGAGGGACCGGCCGCCTTCGCCGCATACATGGCCTGCTCGGCATGGCGCCACAAAGCCTCGACCGTGTCACCGTCGCGCGGAAAGACCGAGATTCCAATGCTTGCCGTGAGGATGATTTCACGGCCGTTGAGGAGAAAGGGTTGGGCGACAGCCTGTAACAGACGATCGGCGACCATGGCGGCATGACTGGCCAGACGCACTTCGAGAACGAGCACGGTAAACGCGTCACCGTCAATACGGGCAACCATTTCGGCCGCGCGCATCGGCGGGCTGAGCGCCAGCAGATCGGCCGCTCGCACGGAGGCATGCAGGCGCTCGGCCAAGGCGCAGAGCAGGCGGTCGCCGGTTGCGTCGCCCAGTGCATCATTGACGCTCTTGAAGTGATCGATGTCGAGATGAAGAATGGCGCAGGTGCTCCTGATCCGTCGCGCGCGCTGCAACTCGACCGAAACCATTTCGGAAAAGAACTGCCGGTTGGCCAAGCCGGTGAGTCCATCGTGCAGGGCCAGGTGCTGAATGCGACGTTGCGCTTCGACGCGCTCTGTAATGTCCTGCGTAAAGCCTTCGATCTTGACGATCCGCCCGCCGGCGTCATGCACGGCAACCGCTTCCTCGAAGACCTCGATCAGCGTTCCGTCGTGGCGCTGCACGCCATAGGTGACCTGGTAGCTTGTTCCCTCGGCGACCAGTGCATGCCGGGCCGCTTCGACGTTGGCCTGGTCGCTCTGTCGCACGCGGCTCAGGAACGCGGCCGGAGTCCCGCAGTCGGCATGTTCGATGCCGCCGAACATGCGCCGCAGCTCTTCCGAACAGGCGAAGCGCGAATCCTTCAGCGACCACTCCCAGTTGCCGATTCTGGCCAGCCGTTGCGCTTGCGCCAGGCTGCGCTGGCTGCGCGTGACGCCTTCGACGGCGCGGCTTGAGCGCAGGCCGTAGCGCACGCGATGCGTCAACAGCAGCCAGTTGATCGGCTTGGTGACGAAATCGGTTGCCCCGGAAGCATAAGCACGCTCGATCGAGTCCGTATCATTGAGCCCGGTGAGCATCAGGATCGGCAACCAGCCACCCTTCGCGTGCTGGCGGATTTGCTCGCAGACCTGGTATCCATCGATACCCGGCATCATGACGTCGAGCAGCATGAGGTCGAAATCTTCTTCATTGAAGAGACGCAGCGCTTCCTCGCCGCAGTCGGCCTCGCGCACATCGAAACCGGCGTGTCGCAACGACTCGGCGGCGAGCATGCGAATCATCAGATCGTCGTCAACGAGGAGCAGGCGTCCGCCTTCGGGCTGGCTATTCACTGGCTTGTTCCTCTCCGCCCTGGCGCGGCCGCACGATGCCGCGCCAGGGCGGCAGCGAACTGTGCGTAGGTTTCGTGCAGGACGACTGGCCAGTCGCTGCTCGGCTGACTACCTGCGCGCAGCAGCGCTTCAAGCTGTTTGGCCTGTTCCGACAGGGCCAGCGCGCCGACGGTGGCGCTCGACGATTTGAGTGTGTGCGCTGAGCGTTGCAAGGTCGCATTATCCTTGTTGCTGCTCGCCCGTTCGATGTCGGCGAGCAGTTGACCGGCATTCTGCACGAAGAGGTCAAGGACGCGGTCGGCGAACTCGGGTTTGCTGCCGTCGGCAACCATTGGCAGCGATTGCACGATGCTCGGATCGAACACCATGGATGCTCGCCGCTCGCCGCGCGCCGCCGACGTTCCCGCCGGGTCAGTCGTTGTGCGGTTCCTTTCTTCGCCCGATGATTCGTTCGCTCGTTCCGCCAGATTTCGTTCGAGGGCGGCCGTGAGTTGGGCACGGTTGATCGGCTTGGCCAGGTAATCGGTCATCCCGGCGGCCAGGCACTGCTCACGGTCGCCGGCCAGCGCATTGGCGGTCAGGGCAATGATCGGCACGGCTGGGCGGCCAGCCTGTTTTTCTTCGCTGCGGATCTGGCGACTGGCTTCGAAGCCATCCATGATGGGCATCTGGCAATCCATCAGGATGACGTCGTAGGGTGTGCTGCGGGCAGCGACGACGGCCTGCGCACCGTCATGGGCGAAATCGACCTGGCAGCCCAGCGTTGCCAGGACGGCGCCGGCGATTTCCCGGTTCACCTCGTTGTCTTCGACGAGCAGGATCCGTCCGTCGATCCGTCGCCCGCTGAGCATCGTGCGGGCGCGTGCCGGCAAAGGCGCGGCATGCGGTTCGACGTGCTGGCGAAACCAGAACGTCGAACCTTTGCCTTCTTCGCTGTCGAAACCGACATCGCCGTTCATGCGGTGCGCCAGCTCACGGATGATCACCAGTCCGAGCCCGGTGCCGCCAAACTTGCGTGTCGTCGAGTTGTCTGCCTGCGTGAAGGGAGCAAACAGCCTTTCGCCAGCTTCCCGCGAGATGCCGACCCCGGTGTCGGCGACCGCGTAACACAACTGGCAGTCGCGAGCTCCGCTGCGAGCAGCGTCTCGCCTGGTGTTGTGAACGGGCTCGCAGGTGAGCGTCAGGGTAATCGAACCACGTTCGGTGAATTTCACCGCGTTGCTGAGCAGATTGCTGATGATCTGTTTTACCCGGAAGGGATCGCCGCGGACCGCTTCCGGAACGTCGGGTCCGACCCGGTGGCTGAGCAGTACGCCTTTGCTCGAGGCCATTTCGATGAATGGCTGGACGATCTCTTCGACGAGCTGCGTCGGGCTGAAAGGCACATGCTCGACGTCGAGCCGGCCGGACTCGATTTTCGACAGGTCGAGGACATTGTTCAGCAGGTGCAGCAGCGATTCGGCCGACACGCGCAGCGTGTCCGTATACCGTCTCTGCACCTCCGACAGCTCGGTGTCGAGCAGCAGATCAGCCATGCCGATCACGCCGTTCATCGGCGTCCGGATTTCGTGGCTCATGTTGGCCAGGAAGCGCGACTTGGCCACATTTGCGCTTTCTGCCTGCTCCTTTGCCTGGCGCAACTGCGCCGTACGTTGTTCGACCTGCTGTTCGAGTGTCGCCCGGTGCTCGCGCAGCTCGTCGTCGCGCACCTGCACCTCGTGCAGCATCGCGTTGAAGCCGTCGATCAGCTCGCCGACCTCATCACGCTGTTCGACCGGTACGCGACGCGAGTAGTCCCGGTCACCGGCGATCTGGCGCATGACGGTAGTGAGTGCGATGATCGGCGCCGAAACCGATTTCTGCAGGCGTGCCGCCAGCATGAGGGCAGCCCCGAAAGCGATCAACGCGCCGCAGAGAACGACCAGCATGCGGTGCACGATGTCGCTCCACATGGGCTGCAGATCCGATTCAATGCTCAGCGTGCCGATGACTTCTCTACCCTGGCGGATCGGGTACTCGACGTTCAGCAACTTGTCCCAGTAAGTGCCTTTGACCGACTGTGAAGCGGCGCCGGGATGGGCGGCGACGATCGGCGGCCTGTCCATCGGGTAGTGTGAAAACACGCTGCCGGTGGGCAGCGTAATTGACGCGGCGATGACCTCCGGGCGGACGCGCAGACCAGCCAGCGTTTCCCGCGCCGTCGCCGCGTCATCGAAGGCAATGGTGGAAGCGCTGCTCGCCGCCAGCAGCTCGGCCATGCCGCTGAGTTTTGCCAGTTCGGCTTCCCGATTGTCGTCGACCTCCGAGATGACCACGAGCAGCGTACTGATCAGCAGACCTGCCCCGACCGTCAGACCGATGATCAGCATCAGCTTGCCTTTCAGCGGCAGGTCGCGAAAGCGCATGGCTAGTTTCTCCCCTTGAAATCGGACAGATTGCGCGCCAGCTTGAGCAGGTTCGAGCTGGCCTTCAGCTGGGCGGAGTCGAGCACGTGACGATTGACCTCAAACTGCAGCCTCCCCTCGCCGTGAACGATGCCAATCGCCCCCCCGCTGTCGATAAAGCCGTCGGTATCGCCGACCGTCAGGACGGGGAAGCCGGTCAACGTACGCAGGATGTGCATCAGGCGTCTTTCTTCCGATTCGGCGAGGAATAGGAGATGGCAGCTGCGCGCTTCGTCGACACTGGCCAGACGGCGGACGGCGACGACGCGGTTCTGTACCTGCCTGCCCTCAAGCGCCACCAGTGCAGCGCCGACCGGATCGCGCCCAAGCAGGCAGATCGACAACGGCGCTTCACGGCTGCTGAATGCGCGCTCCGGCCAGTCGACATAGCGTGCGAAATTGAGGACGAAAGCCGCCTTGGCCTGCGACTCGGTAAGCGTCGGTTGCGCCAGCGCGGCGAGCAGAAAAAAGAATAATCCGGCGCCCAGCAGAAACGACGTCCGATGGCCGTGGCGGGTCACGTCATTTATTCCTCAGAACAGCCACTTGGCCTTCACATACAGAGCGCGCTCGATCTCGAGCGCTTGCGAAGGCAGAAGGTCGGGAATGAATTCCGGATGGCGGCGGTCGAGCAGGTTCTGCCCGACCAGCGCGAGTTCGAAGTCGCGTGTCGGCCGCCAGGCGTAGCGCAGGTCCAGGGTGCTGTAGGCGGGGACGATCTTGTCACCGAGTTTGCTCACGTGGCGCAGCCAGAGGTCGAAGGTCTGTCGGTCGGACAACGACATCGACGAGCGCAGCGACAACTGGTGCTGCGGGTCGCTCTCGTTGATCCGCCGGGCGGCACCGACTGACGGCGAGTCGCCGGTCCTCGACGACGCGCGTACCGACAGATAACTGTAGCTCGGCTGAATTCGCCACCAGGGAAGCGGGTACCAGTCGAACGCCAGTTCGATGCCGGTTGTGCGCGCCTTGACGCTGTTATCCGGGAAGATGTCTTGCACGATGTAAGGTGGCCGCCCGAGGACCAGCGCCTGCCCGCCCAAGCTTGTTGCGCGCAGGTCGTTGTATTGGTTGTAAAAAGCGGCGATGTCGGCAGATAGCGTTGGGCCAAACTGTTGCCGGTAGCCGACTTCGTAGGCCGTCACACGTTCGACTTTCAGCTTGTGGTCGTCCGGGAAATTGCGTGTCAGTATCGGCAGGGGCGCCGGATTTCCGGGCGCACCGACCGGTAGAACGCTCAGGTCGACCTGCGCGTCGAGTTCGGCGCGCGAGGGCGTGCGCACGGCGCGTGAGACCGCAGCCCAGAGCGACTGGCTGTCGCTCGGTGTCCACATCAGGCGGGCATTGGGCATGGGCTCAAAGCCGGTGAAGCTGCTGTCTTCCAGACGGATGCCGAGCATCAGGCGCAGGGTGTCCGGAATCAGCGTCACGTCGTCGTGCACAAAGGCGCTGGCCAGAGCAAGGCTGCGCTGGTCCGGCTGCACCACGATGAGCGTACCGGAGTCGATGCGGTCGCGCGAATAGCGATACCCCAGACCCCAGATCACATCGTGCTTTGCGGCGAGCAGCAGGCGGTGCTGGAAGTCAACATCGACAGTTGTCCTGTGCTCCCTGAAGGCGCCCTCCAGTTCGATGTCGCTGTGGTCGACATAGGCCTGCAGCGTCATTTCAGACCCACCCGCCAGCGTCCATTCGTTACGCCCGAGCAGGTGAGCCCCTTTGCCTGTTTGTCTAATATCGGTGAGCGTGATGCCGGACGGCGAGCTCACGTCAGGGGCTTGCCAGCGATCGCCGGTGGGGCCGGAATACGCTTGCCCGCTGACCATCAGGCGATGGCCGGCAGCCAGCGACCAGTCGCCGCGAAAGCCGACCCGGCCGGCGTGCCAGTAGTCGTTGCCGGAACGACCGCCGGCAGTCACGGCTTGGTCACGCCTGAAGGCTTTTCCCCAGACCCGATAGTGACCGTCGTCGGTCGCACCACCGTGGCGAAAGGCGGCGAACGCCCGGTCCTCCGTTCCGGCGCCGGCTACCAGCAGGTTGCCCTGCGTGTCGCGCGCGCGGCGGGTGATGATGTTGATCACTCCGTTGACGGCGTTGGCTCCCCACATCGCTGCGCCGGGTCCGCGGATCACCTCTATACGGTCAATGTCTTCCAACAGCGTATCTTCGTTTTCCCACAAGACGCCCGAGAAGATTGGCGAGTAGATGCTACGCCCGTCCATCAGGACGAGCAACTTGTTGGCGAAGCGATTGTTGAAACCGCGTACGCTGACTGCCCAGCGGTTATTGGCCAGGCGCGCCACCTCGACGCCGGGAACCATACGCAGGACTTCCGGAATGCTCGTCGCGCCTGACCGGTCGATATCCTCGCGACTGACGACAAACACCGCCGCCGCAACGTCGTTCAGGCGCTGCGCCTTGCGTGAGGCGCTCGTCACCTCGACCTTCAGCAGGTCTTCAAGGCTGATATCGGTGGCCTCCGGCAGCTCGGCCGCCATTGGTCCAGGGCCGGCCAGCGCCACCGCGAGCGTGAGCGAGCCAATTAGAAAAGAAGGGTGTGGATGCATCTGGTGTGCGCTCTCCAAGGCTGCAGGCCAAGGCCGGAGTTGCCGACCGAACAGTAGATGGACCATCGACCGCCGAGGCGTATAGCCCACTTGCTGAAACAGTGGGGACGCTCGAACAAGCTCGCCGATGATGGATCATCGGAACAAATTCGTCGAACTTTAGCTTTGTCTGCGGCAGAGCAGGCACCCTGGTCCGGCGCGGCAGTCGGCGGATCGCCATGCCTCGGGGTGACACTCGGCTTGCCTGAGGGCTCGTGAGCAAACCGTCTGGCGGTCATCGGCGCAAGAAAACAGCCTGCCGCCGGGGGAGACGACAGGCTGTTCAGGCCGTGGTGAGCGCTGCCGAGCGCGCTGCCGCGGTCGGCAGGCGCAGGGCTCAGGCCTTGCCGCCGGCGAGGGCGCGCTGCAGTTGCTCGAGCGCTTTGGGATCTTCGATCGTCGTCAGATCGCCCGGATCGCGACCTTCGGCCAGAGCCTGGATCGAGCGGCGCAGAAGTTTGCCGGAGCGGGTCTTCGGCAGCACCGTCAGGAAGTGCACGCGGCTCGGCCGGGCGATTGCGCCGAGCGTGTCATCCACCTGCTTCATGACGGCCTTTTCGAGCGCGGCTGCGAGTTCCGGCGTGGCGATGCTGTCAGGATTCTTGACCACCGCGAAGGCCATCGGCATCTGACCCTTGAGCTGGTCGGCGACGCCGACGACGGCGACTTCGGCGATCGCGGCATGGCCTTGGATCGCTTCCTCGATTTCCCGTGTGCCCAGACGGTGGCCGGCGACATTGATCACGTCGTCGGTTCGTCCGAGAATGTAGTGATAGCCGTCCTTGTCCTTGATCCCCCAGTCGAACGACGAATAGACCTGGGGTTCGCGGAAGAGCGAGAAGTAAGTCGATACGAAACGCGCATCGTCACCCCAGACGGTCGACAGACAGCCTGGCGGCAGCGGCGGCAGAATGCCGACAATGCCCTTCTCGTCCGGTTCGCAGACTGTTCCGTCCTCACGGAAGATCTTGAGGTTGTAGCCGTACACCGGGAAGCTCGGGGTGCCGAAGCGGATTTCTGTTTTTTCGACCCCGGGCATCGCGGACAGTATCGGCCAACCGGTCTCGGTTTGCCAGTAGTTGTCGATTACCGGCAGGCGAAGCTCGCCCATGATCCACTCGTGCGTCGGCTGGTCAAGCGGTTCACCGGCGAGGAAGAGGTGCTTCAGGCTGGACAGGTCATACTTGTGCATGTACGCCGGGTCGGACTTCTTGAGCACGCGGGCTGCGGTCGGTGCCGAGAACATGACGTTCACCTTGTACTTTTCGACGATGTGCCACCAGATTCCGGGATCAGGACGCAGTGGTGTGCCTTCGTACATGATGGTGCACATGCCGGCGATCAACGGCCCGTATACGATGTACGAGTGGCCGACGACCCAGCCGATGTCGGACGTGGCGAAATAGGTCTCGCCCTCTTCGCCGCAGTAAATGTGCTTGATCGACGAAGCGAGTGCCACGGCGTAACCACCCGTATCGCGCTGCACACCCTTCGGTTTGCCGGTCGTTCCCGACGTGTAGAGGATGTACGAGGGTTCGGACGACTCGAGCCAGGTGACCGGAACATCGGCGTCCATGAACTGGGCGCGCAGTGCAGCGTAGTCGACGTCGCGGCCCTCGACCTTGTTGAAGCCTTTGTCGAGCCCGCGATCGACCATCAGCACCTTGCCCGGTTTGTGTACGGCAAGCGAG
>WBZP01005282.1_pt1 | contig 13180 bp, 10 predicted proteins | sample 5204301 | NCBI WGS metagenome assembly WBZP01 (sample SAMN12412401, study PRJNA552823) | activated sludge metagenome | isolation source: activated sludge from nitrification reactor of wastewater treatment plant... | place: USA: Pennsylvania | collected 2017
GATGCCCAGGATCTGGTAGGGCGGGCACCAGCCGATGGCGGCCGTGCCGAGCAGCACGACGCCGATCCAGCCCCAGACACCGATGGTGCCCATCACCGTGAGGGCGATGAGCAAGGCACCGAGCACTGCACGGATGATGCGGTCGAGGCCGCCGACGTTGGTCTTCATGAGGATCTCCTGGAGTTGGGCCACGGCAACATCACCGTCGCAGGACAGTGTGACGGCTCGCCATGCGCTCTTCAGTGACCGTGGTCACACGCGGTCAGACGCGGGATCACCCGCCGGCAGCTGCACCCAGGCGGACGGGGCCGGGTCACGCCGCGGGCTGGCCGGCGGCCACGGCGCGCAGTGCTGCGGCGTCGGCGATCTCGATGCGCTCGCGCCCTAGGCCCACCCACCCGGCGCGCTCGAAGCGCCTGAGCAGCCGGGTCACGATCTCGCGCACGGTGCCGATTTCGTCGGCCAGCGCCTGGTGCGTGACGGCAACGACGGCGCCGCGGCCGAGCAATGCCTGCGCAAGGCGCTGGTCGAGCCGCTGGAACGCGACCGCCTCTGCAAGCGCCATCAGGTCGGCGAGCCGATCGGCGAAGATACCGAAGACGAAGCGGCGGAACGCCTCGTCGCGCACCAGCCGGTCGAAGCCCGCAGGCGTGAGCAGCACCAGTTCGGTGGGCTCGACCGCCTGGCCATGGGCCTGCAGCGGAACCTGGCCGAACAGGCAGGAAGTCGACACCACGCACAGCTCGCCCGGCGTCACGCGGTACAGCTCGAGCAATCGCCCGTCCGGCGAGCCGCGCGCCACCCGCACCGCGCCTTGCAGCACCATCGGGAATCCTGTGCAGGGCGCGCCTTCCTCGAAGAGCGTTGTGCCCGCGGCAACAGCCACATGGCGCAGCTCGGTGGCGCGCACCCGCGCCAGCTCGGCCGGATCGAGCTGCTCCAGCACCGGGTAGTGCATGGCAAGCCGCGGCAGCAGGTCGTCGGCCATCGCGGTCACGGCGCCGTCGCGCGCTCGAGCCGGCTCAACCAGGTGAGCGCATGCTCCCTGGACGGGCCGCACATCTCCGCGGAGGGCGCAAGCCGAGTGCAGACCTGGGGGCGCTCCGGGCGGCCGAACAGGCGGCAGCGGAGTGCGCCATCGAGCTGCGCGCAGGGCGCGCCTGCGGGCTTGCCAACGCGCAGGCCGGGGATCGGCGAGCTGATCGACGGCGCGATGCAGCAGGCGGCACAACCAGGTCGGCAGTCCATCGCCCGGATGCTATCGCGGGCTTGGGCCGAGCCCCTCCCGTCGAGCCGGAAGGGGCCGCCTCGTAGAATCGCTGCCCCCATGCAGCACCCCCAGACCTTCGACGTCATCGTGGTCGGTGGCGGCCATGCCGGCACCGAGGCCGCGCTGGCGGCGTCGCGCATGGGCTGCGCGACGCTGCTGCTCACGCACAACATCGAGACGCTTGGGCAGATGAGCTGCAACCCGAGCATCGGCGGCATCGGCAAGGGCCACCTGGTCAAGGAGGTCGACGCGCTCGGCGGCGCGATGGCCGAGGCCACCGACGAGGCGGGGATCCAGTTCCGCATCCTCAACGGCAGCAAGGGCCCGGCGGTACGCGCGACGCGCGCGCAGGCAGACCGGATGCTCTACAAGGCGGCGATCCGCAGGCGCCTCGAGAACCAGCCGAACCTGTGGCTGTTCCAGCAGGCGGTCGACGACCTGATCATCGAGTCCGACGGCCAGGGCGGCCGCGTCGTCGGCGCGGTCACGCAGATCGGTCTGCGCTTGCGCGCGCCCGCCGTCGTGTTGACGGTGGGCACCTTCCTCGACGGCCGCATCCATGTCGGCCTGCAGAGCTTCAGCGCCGGCCGCGCCGGAGACCCGCCGGCGGCAAGCCTGTCGGCACGCCTGAAGGAGCTGAACCTGCCGCAGGGCCGGCTGAAGACTGGCACGCCACCGCGCCTCGACGGCCGGACCATCGACTTCGCGCGCCTGCAGGAGCAGCCGGGCGATGGCATGCCGGCGGCCGATGGCCGGCCCGCGACCCTGCCGGTGCCGGTGTTCGGCTTTCTCGGCACGCCCGGGATGCACCCGCGCCAGCTGCCTTGCTGGATCACCCACACGAACGAGCTGACGCACGAGATCATCCGCAGCGGCCTCGACCGCAGCCCGATGTTCACCGGCGTCATCGAGGGCGTCGGGCCACGCTACTGCCCGAGCATCGAGGACAAGGTCCACCGCTTCGCCGACAAGACGAGCCACCAGATATTCCTCGAGCCCGAAGGCCTGACTACGCACGAGTTCTATCCGAACGGCATCTCGACCTCGTTGCCATTCGATGTCCAGATCGCGGCCGTGCACTCGATGCCGGGTCTGGAGAACGCGCACATCCTGCGGCCGGGCTACGCGATCGAGTACGACTACTTCGACCCGCGCGAGCTGAAGGCCACGTTCGAGACGAAGGCGATCGGGGGTTTGTACTTCGCCGGCCAGATCAACGGCACGACGGGCTACGAGGAAGCGGCGGCGCAGGGCCTGTTCGCCGGCGTCAACGCGGCGCGGCACGTGCAGGAACGAGAACCCTGGGTGCTGCGGCGTGACCAGGCCTACCTCGGCGTGCTGGTCGACGACCTCGTCACCAAGGGCGTGACCGAGCCGTACCGGATGTTCACCAGCCGCGCCGAGTACCGACTGCAGCTGCGCGAGGACAACGCCGACCTGCGGCTGACGCCGATCGGCCGCGAGCTCGGCCTCGTCGACGACCGCCGCTGGGCCGCCTTCGAGACCAAGCGCGAGCGCATCGAGCGCGAACTCCAGCGGCTGCGCGCCACCTGGGTGCGGCCGGCGACGCTGCCCGCCGCCGACGCCGAACGGCTGCTGGGCAAGGCGCTCGAGCATGAGCACAGCCTGGCCGACCTGCTACGCCGGCCCGGCGTCGGCTACGACGAGGTGGCGCAGGCCGAGGCCATCGCGGAAGGGTTGCAGGGGTTGGCGGAATCACCGGGACCGGCAGGATCGGCCAAGTTGGCGGGCACGGCCGGTGCGGCCGGTGCAGCCGCGCAACCGGTTTCACGTGAAACAAGGCGCGCCGAGTGGGGGCCCAGGCAGGCCGACGCCGTGATCGAGCAGTGCGAGATCGCGCTCAAGTACGCCGGCTACATCGACAAGCAGCAGGACGAGGTGCAGCGTGCCGCCGCGTTCGAGCACCTGAAGCTGCCCGACGATCTTGACTACGGCCAGGTGCGGGCGCTCTCGTTCGAGGTGCGGCAGAAGCTGGCGCGCCACCGTCCTCAGACCCTCGGCCAGGCAGCGCGCATCTCCGGGGTAACGCCGGCGGCCGTCTCGCTGCTGCTCGTGCACCTCAAGAAGCGGCGCTTCACTGGGTTCGGCGGGTCGGCCGGCGGCGACGGGGGCGCACCCGAAGCGGACGCCGATCCGACGGCGGGCGAATCCGCCTCAAGGCCGCACCCGCTGCCGTCCACGCGCGACGAGGCCGCTTGACCCGCCACGGCGGCCCGTCGCGGCCGGGTCCATCATCGGAGGGCCACGCCGACGCCCCGGATATGCCCTCCGCCAGCCGGCTGCCGTCGGATCGGGTGGCCGAACGCCGGGAGATCGCCGCGATCGCCGCCAGCGTCGGTGCGAAGCTGAACGACGACCAGGCTGCGTCGATGCAGGCCTACCTCGACCTGCTCGAACGCTGGAACGCGACCTACAACCTCACCGCGGTCCGGGACCGCCGCGCCATGCTCGTCCAGCATCTGGCCGACTGCCTGTCAGGACTCGCCCCGCTGGCACGCCAGGCCGCGGGGAGGTCGGGCGTGCGCATTCTCGACGTCGGCAGCGGCGGAGGCCTGCCGGGGGTGGTGATCGCGATCGCACGGCCCGAGTGGGAGGTGTGCTGCGTCGACGCCGTCGGCAAGAAGGCGGCCTTCATCCGCCAGGTGGCGGGCCAACTGCAGATGCCAAGGCTGCGCGCCGAGCACGCGCGGATCGAGGCTCTGCGGGGCCCGCGTTTCGACGTCGTCACCGCGCGCGCCTTCGCGCCGCTCGGCGAGCTGGTGCGGCTGACGAAGCATCTGCTCGCGCCGGACGGGCTCTGGATGGCGATGAAAGGGCAGGTGCCTGACGACGAGCTGCGGGCCTTGCCCGCCGACGTGGAGGTGTTTCACGTGGAACCGTTGGCCGTGCCCGGGCTCGAGGCTCGGCGCTGCCTCGTCTGGATTCGCCACAGCGTGCCGCCCATGGCCGCTGATGCCGGCACCGCATCGGCAATCCACCCCGCGTAAACCCCTTGACGCTTGCGCGCCAGCCGGCGGACGGGCAGGCACGCCTGCCGGCGAACTTGCGCTACGCTCCGGCCTCGCCAGGCTCGGCGGCGACACCACCGCGGGCTGGCGCGTCAGCGGCGGCGAGGCACGTTCCGATCCAGCGCCCCCGCCCGCTCTCTCTTGCCGAAACCCCCACGACACTCGAGCGCCCACGACATGCGCATCTTCTGCATCGCCAACCAGAAGGGCGGGGTGGGCAAGACCACCACGGCCGTCAACCTCGCTGCCGGGCTGGCGCGGATCGGGCGCCGCGTCCTGGTGGTCGATCTCGACCCCCAGGGCAACGCGACGATGGGCTCGGGTATCGACAAACGCCGCCTCGAATCGACCGTGTACGACATCCTGCTCGAGAGCACCGGCATCGCCGAGGTGCGCCGGCGCAGCGAGAGTGGAAGCTACGACGTCGTCGGTGCGAACCGCGAGCTGGCGGGCGCCGAGGTCGAGTTGGTCGAGCTCGAGCGACGCGAGCGCCGGCTGCGCCAGGCACTCGACGCCGTGCGCGACAGCTACGACTTCGCGCTGATCGACTGCCCGCCCTCGCTCAGCCTGCTCACACTCAACGGGCTGGTCGCCGCGCACGGCGTGATCGTGCCGATGCAGTGCGAGTACTTCGCGCTCGAGGGACTGTCGGATTTGGTGAACACCATCAAGCAGGTGCACGCGAACCTGAACCCGGCGCTCGAGATCATCGCGCTGCTGCGCGTGATGTTCGATCCGCGCATCACGCTGCAGCAGCAGGTCAGCGAGCAGTTGAAGGCGCACTTCGGCGACAAGGTCTTCGACACCGTCATCCCGCGCAACGTGCGCCTCGCCGAGGCGCCGAGCTACGGCCAGCCCGGGGTCGTGTTCGACCCGTCGTCCAAGGGCGCGCAGGCCTTCCTGGCTTTCGCCCAGGAGATGGACCGCCGCCTGGGCCTGAGAGACTGAGAGTCTTTCGCCCATGCCCGATCTAGTGCAGCTCTCGCGCATCGAGGACGCCTCGCTCAACGCAAGCGCGCCGCCCCAGCAGCGCTGGATCGATGGCTGGCTGGTGCGCTTCTCGCCCGGCAAGGCACGGCGCGCGCGCTGCGTGAACGCGGTCGCGTACGGGCGGCTGCCGTTGGACGAGAAGCTCCGCCTCGCCTCCGAGGTCTATGCCGAGGCCGGCCTGCCGATGCACCTGCGCATCACGCCGTTCTCGCAGCCGCCGTCGCTCGATGCGGACCTCGCTGCACTCGGCTGGCGCCGGATCGAGGACACGCTCGTACTAGTGCGGCCGTCGCTCGACGGGCTTGTCGAGCGGCCGCTGCCCGCCGGGCTGCGCTGGGCCGAACTCGACGCTGCCACCTTTGCCGAGGTGGTCGGCGTGATGCGCGGCTCGTCGCCGGTCGAAAGGCAGGCCCACGCCGAACGGCTGCGCCTGCTTCCGGTGCCTTGCCGCGGTTTCTCGTTGATCGAAACGGCCAGCGCCTCCCCGCTCGCCTGCGGGCAGGTTGCGCGCGAGGGCGGGCTGGCAGGGGTGTACGATGTCTTTACCGCGCACGAGCACCGCGGACGGGGCCGGGCATCTTACCTGTGTGAGCGCATGCTTTCGAGATCGGCAAGCGAAGGCGCCTCACTCGGCTACCTGCAGGTGGGTGCCGACAACCATGTCGCGCAGCACCTGTACCGCCGGCTCGGTTTCGCCGACGGCTACGGCTACCACTACCGGGTGCCGCTGGAGGCCTGAACGTACCGACGGCGCTAGAGCCCCAGCCCCTCGTCGACGCCGAGGTGCACGTTCATCGCCTGCACGGCCGCGCCGCTCGCGCCCTTGCCGAGGTTGTCGAGCCGGGCAGCGACGATCGCCTGCGTGTCGCTCGCGAAGACGAAGATGTCCACGCGGTTCGTGTCGTTGCATGCCTGCACGTCGAGGAAGCCGCCTTCCAGCGTGGCGGGGTCGCGCAGCGGCATCACGCGCACGAAGCGCTCGCCGGCGTACTGCGTTTCGTAAGCGCGCTGCAGCGCCTCGGCGGTGATGCCGAGCACGCCCAGGTGCAGCGGCACCGACACCGCGAGCCCCTTGAAGAAGCTGCCGACGATCGGCATCAGGATCGGCCGCGCTGTGAGGCCGGTGTGCGCCATCATCTCCGGCACATGCTTGTGCGCCAGGGTCAGCGCATAGGGCCGCGGCGATGTCAGCTCCGCCGGCAGCGGCTGCTGCCGGTACTGCTCGATCATCCTCTTGCCGCCGCCCGAGTAGCCGGTGATCGACGTGGCGGCGAGCGCGTACTCAGCCGGCACGAGCCCGGCGTCGACCAGCGGGCGCAGCAGCAGCACGAAGCTGGTGGCGTGGCAGCCCGGGTTGGCGATGCGCTTGCTTGCGCGGATCGCTTCCCGCTGGCCCGGCGCGAGTTCGGGCAGGCCGTAGACCCAGCCCGGCTGCGTGCGGTGCGCGGTGCTGGCGTCGATCACGCAGGTGCGCGGGTTGTTCACCAGCGCCACCGCCTCACGCGCGGCCGCGTCGGGCAGGCATAGGAAGGCAACGTCGGCCGCGTTCAGCAGCCGCGTGCGCTCGGCCGGATCCTTGCGGCGCTCGGGGTCGATGCGCAGCACCTCGACGTCACGCCGGCCAGCAAGGTACTCGTGGATACGCAGGCCGGTGGTGCCTTCCTGCCCGTCGACGAAGACGCTGAATGCCATGGCTCCCCCGCACATCCGCTGGCTGCGATGTGGCAAGAATAAGGCCAACGCGGTGTGTGCGCCGTGACGCCGCGCCGACCGATGCGCTGACCCACAATCACCCCATGGTCACGAAGAAACCCAAGGGCCTGGGGCTCGGTCTCGAGGCGCTGCTCGGCCCGACGGTAAGCGAGGCGCCCGCGCCGGGCGCTCCGACCGAACTGCCGCTCGCGCGCCTGCGGCCCGGCAAGTACCAGCCGCGCACGCGCATGGACGAAGGCTCGCTCTATGAACTCGCCGAGAGCATCAAGAGCCAGGGCGTGATGCAGCCCGTGCTCGTGCGGCCGCTCGCCGAGGCCGGCGCCGACGAGATCATCGCCGGCGAGCGCCGCGTGCGCGCCGCCGCGCTGGCCGGGCTCGACGCCGTGCCCGTTCTCGTGAAGGCCGTTCCCGACGAGGCGGCCGCGGTGATGGCGCTGATCGAGAACATGCAGCGCGAGGACCTCAACCCGCTGGAAGAGGCCCAGGGGCTGCAACGCCTGATCGGCGAGTTCGGCCTCACGCACGAGCAGGCGGCGCAGGCCGTGGGGCGTTCGCGCAGCGCAGCGAGCAACCTGCTGCGGCTGCTCCAGCTCGCCGAGCCGGTGCGCCAGATGCTGATGGCGGGCGACGTCGACATGGGGCACGCGCGTGCGCTGCTCGCGCTGCCGGCGGCGCAGCAGGTGCTGGCGGCACAGCAGGTCGCGGCGCGTCAGCTCAGCGTGCGCCAGGCCGAGGCGCTCGTCACGCGTCGCCTGCGCGAGGCCGACGGGTCACCCATCCCGAAGGCGCGCCCGCGCGCGGGCGACCTGACGCGGCTTGAGGAACGCCTTGCCGACCGGCTGGCCGCCGCGGTCGAGATCCGCGTCAAGCGCCGTACGGCGCGCGGCGAGGCGGGCGAGATCGCGATCCGCTTCGACACGCTCGACGAGCTGAACGGCCTGCTCGACCGCCTCGGAGCTGGCGAGGGCTGACGGCGGTGACGGGTCCGCAGGCTCGAGGTGCAGGCCCGCCTGCGGCCGGCCCCAGGCAGGTGTGCGTCACCCGGCGGCCGGTGGCCGGGTGGCGCGCCTTTCGGTCCGCACCAGCCAGACCAGCGCCAGCGCGACGAGGCCGATCGGCAGCAGCGAGCCGAGGTTGATCCAGGTCGTGACGAGTGCCCCGGAGGCGAAGGAGGTCAGCGCCATCGTCGCGAACACGCAGGTGTCCATCGCGCCCTGGGCCTTGTTCTTCTCCTCCGGCCGGTAGGTCGTGGTCAGCAGCGTGCTCCCGCCGGTGTAGAGGAAGTTCCAGCCCACGCCCAGCGCGAACAGCGCGACTAGGAACTGCATCAGGTCGACCCCTGACAGCGCGACGGCCACGCAGACGACGTTGAGCAGCACACCGACCGCCATCACCGGTAGCGGATCGAAGCGCCGGATCAGGTGCCCGGTGAAGAAGCTCGGCACGAACATGCCGAGCACATGCCACTCGAGCACCAGCGCCGCGCTCTCGAACGGGTGCCTGCACTGCTGCATCGCGATCGGGGTGGCGGCCATCAGCAGGTTCATCACGCCGTAGCCGAGTGCCGCCGAGGCCACCGCGACGATGAAGGCCGGCTGGCGTGCGATCTGCCGCAGCGGCCGCCCGCTGGCCACGCCGTGCGGCAGCGCGGTGTGCCGCGGGAAGCGGATGAACGACAGGGCGACGAACGACAGCGCCGCGGCGGCGATCAGCGCCAGATAGCTGCCGACGAAGGCCACCGGCAGCAGCGTACGCGTCGCGCTCGCCAGATTGGGGCCGACGAAGGCGCCGACAATGCCCCCGGCGAGCACGAGCGAGATCGCCTTCTCCCGGAACGAGGGTTCGACGAGCTCCGGGCCGGCAAATCGATACAGCGACGCGTTGGCGCTGTAGAAGCCCGCGACCACGGTCGAGGCGACGAGGCCCCAGAACCAGCCGTGATGCACCGAAATGGCGCACGCGGCAGCCGCCAGCGCAGCGACGACCAGCCCGAGCTGGAACGACGCCCTGCGGCCATGCCGCGCCTGCAGGCGTGCCACGAGCGGGGCGCTCAGCGCTCCGCCGACGACATAGCCCGTCACGGGCAGCGTGGCCATCCATCCGACCGGCGCGAGCGCGAGCCCGACGAGGCCGTTGATGGCGATGAAGGTCACGTTGTTCGTGAGGAACAAGCCCTGGCAGAGGGCCAGCAGCAACAGGTGGCGGTTCATCGCCTGCATGGTCTCACGCCATCCGCGCGCGGGCTACCGCGCGGGCGACAGGGGTAACCGACCCTGTCGGCGGCCCCGGGGGCTGGCGCGTTAGCGTAGACACGGACGGCGGCACGCTCCTTGCTGCAAGAAGTCGGCAGCGTCTTCCCGCGGATCGCGAAATGGGGGGCCTTGGTGGTTGTTCTCGGGGAACGCCTTCGCACAGAATCGATCAACCTGTCCGTCCGATGCGCCCTGCCCGTCACGGTGGCAGGGCCGACCGGAAAGCTCTGATGGAGCCTGGGTCCGTACAGCCGGGACTTCATCAGAACTTTCCAGGAGCATGCCGGGGCCGGGCTGTCCGCCCCGCAGGCTGCTGGCCGCCGGAGGCCGCATGGACGTCATCAGCCACTTTGCCGCGCGCTACGAGCGCACCCGCGAGGAGGAGCTCTCGCTCGAGGAGTACCTCGCCGAGTGCAAGCGCAACCCGCTCGCCTACGCCACCGCCGCCGAGCGCATGCTCAGGGCGATCGGCGAGCCGACCTCGATCGACACCCGCAACGATCCGCGGATGTCGCGCCTCTTCGCCAACAAGGTCATCAAGGTCTACCCGGCCTTCGCCGAGTTCTACGGCATGGAGGACGCGATCGAGCAGGTCGTGTCCTACTTCCGGCACGCGGCGCAGGGGCTCGAGGAGAAGAAGCAGATCCTCTACCTGCTCGGCCCGGTGGGCGGCGGCAAGAGCTCGATTGCCGAGCGGTTGAAGCAGCTGATGGAGCAGGTGCCGTTCTACGCGATCAAGGGCTCGCCGGTGAACGAGAGCCCGCTCGGCCTGTTCGACCCGGTCGAGGACGGCCCGATCCTCGAGAGCCAGTACGGCATCCCGAACCGCTATCTCAACCGCATCATGAGCCCCTGGGCCGTCAAGCGGCTGGAAGAGTTCGGCGGCGACATCCGCAAGTTCAAGGTCGTCAAGCGCCATCCGTCGATCCTCAAGCAGGTCGCGATCAGCAAGACCGAGCCGGGCGACGAGAACAACCAGGACATCAGCGCGCTCACCGGCAAGGTCGACATCCGCAAGCTCGAGACCTACGCCCAGGACGACCCCGACGCCTACAGCTACTCGGGCGGCCTGTGCCTGGCCAACCAGGGCCTGCTCGAGTTCGTCGAGATGTTCAAGGCGCCGATCAAGGTGCTGCACCCGTTGCTCACCGCCACCCAGGAAGGCAACTTCAAAGGCACCGAGGGCTTCGGCGCGATCCCCTACGACGGCGTGATCCTCGCCCACAGCAACGAGAGCGAGTGGAAGGCGTTCCGCAACAACAAGAACAACGAGGCCTTCCTCGACCGCATCTACATCGTCAAGGTGCCGTACTGCCTGCGCGTGAGCGAAGAGGTCAAGATCTACGAGAAGCTGCTGCGCGGCAGTTCGCTCGCCAAGGCCACCTGCGCCCCGGGCACGCTGAAGATGATGAGCCAGTTCGCGATCCTGACCCGACTCAAGGAGCCGGAGAACAGCTCGCTCTACAGCAAGATGCTGGTCTACGACGGCGAGAACCTGAAGGACACCGACCCGCGCGCCAAGAGCTACCAGGAGTACCGCGACTACGCCGGCGTCGACGAGGGCATGAGTGGCATCAGCACGCGTTTCGCGTACAAGATCCTCTCCAAGGTGTTCAACTTCGACAGCGCCGAGGTCGCGGCCAACCCGGTGCACCTGATGTACGTGCTCGAGCAGCAGATCGAGCGCGAGCAGTTCGCCAAGGAGGTCGAGCAGAAGTACATCGGCTTCGTCAAGGAGCTGCTGGCGCCACGCTACGCCGAGTTCATCGGCAAGGAGATCCAGACCGCCTACCTCGAGAGCTACAGCGAGTACGGCCAGAACATCTTCGACCGCTACGTCACCTACGCCGACTACTGGATCCAGGACCACGAGTACCGCGACACCGACACCGGCGAGGTGTTCGACCGCGCCAGCCTGAACGCGGAGCTCGAGAAGATCGAGAAGCCCGCCGGCATCGCCAACCCGAAGGACTTCCGCAACGAGATCGTCAACTTCGTGCTGCGCGCACGCGCCAACCACCAGGGCAACAACCCGGTGTGGACGAGCTACGAGAAGCTGCGCACGGTGATCGAGAAGAAGATGTTCTCCAACACCGAGGAGCTGCTTCCGGTGATCAGCTTCAACGCCAAGGCGAGCGCAGACGAGGCGAAGAAGCACGAGGACTTCGTGACGCGCATGGTGGCCAAGGGCTACACGCCAAAACAGGTGCGGCTGCTGTGCGAGTGGTACCTGCGCGTGCGCAAGAGCAGCTGATGCCGTTGCAATCGATCATCGACCGCCGGCTTGCGGGCAAGAACAAGTCCATCGGCAACCGCGAGCGCTTCCTGCGCCGCTACAAGGAGCAGGTGCGGGACGCGGTCAAGCGCGCGATCGACGGCCGCGGGATCCGCGACATGCAGCGCGGGGAGGACATCCACATCCCCAGGCGCGACCTCTCCGAGCCGGTGTTCGGCCACGGCCAGGGCGGGGCGCGCGAGATCGTGCACCCAGGCAACAAGGACTACGTGCGGGGCGACCGCATCGAGCGGCCGAAGGGCGGCGCGGGCGGCCAGGGCGGCGGCAGCGGCCAGGCGAGCGACTCCGGCGAGGGCGAGGACGACTTCGTCTTCCACCTCAGCAAGGAGGAGTTCATGCAGGTCTTCTTCGAGGATCTGGCGCTGCCGCACCTCGTGCGCACCCAGCTCGCCGAGGTGCCCGAGTGGAAGACGCATCGCGCCGGCTTCTCGAGCGACGGCACGCCGAACAACCTGCATGTGGTGCGCAGCATGCGCGGCGCGATCGGGCGCCGCATCGCGATCGGGGCCGCCGCGCGACGCGAGCTGCGCGCTCTCGAGCGCGAGCTGGCAGCGCTGCGCGCCACGCCGCGTCCGGACGACGAGGTGGCCGCGCGTGCGCGGCAGGCGGCGATCGACGCGCTCGCCGAACGGGTGCTCGCGCTGCGCCTGCGGCTCGAACGCATCCCCTACCTCGACCCGATCGACCTGCGCTACCGCAACCGCGTGCGCGTGCCGGTGCCCACCAGCAAGGCGGTGATGTTCTGCCTGATGGACGTCTCGGGGTCGATGGACGAGCATCGCAAGGAGCTGTCCAAGCGCTTCTTCATCCTGCTCTACCTGTTCCTCACCCGGCACTACGAGAAGATCGACCTCGTCTTCATCCGCCACCACACGCAGGCGGCCGAGGTCGACGAGCACAGCTTCTTCCACGCCCGCGAGACCGGTGGCACGGTGGTCTCGAGCGCGCTCGTGCTGATGGAGGAGATCATCCGCGCGCGCTACAACCCGAGCCAGTGGAACATCTACGGCGCGCAGGCCAGCGACGGCGACAACTGGCACCACGACAGCGGCCGCTGCCGCGAGATGCTGGCCGAGAAGCTGCTGCCGCTGTGCCGCTACTACGCCTACGTGCAGGTGGCCGAGGAGGAGCAGAACCTGTGGGAGGAGTACACGCAGCTGCTCGGCGTCTACCCCCAGTTCGCGATGCGCAAGGCGACCGATCCTTCGCAGATCTACCCGGTGTTCCGCGACCTCTTCCGCAAGGAAGGCGCCGAGGCCGCCGCCTGAGAGGCCGAGAGGCCGAGAGGCCCAGCAAACCCCGTCCGCCATGAAACGCCTCGTCGACGAACCCCTGCCCGCACCCGAGCGGCCGAGCACGCCGCTGCCGGGCCCGAGCGACTGGAGCTTCGAGCTGATCGAGGACTACCACCGCGTGATCCGCATCACCGCGGAGCGCTTCCGTCTCGACACCTATCCGAACCAGCTCGAGATCATCACCGCCGAGCAGATGATGGACGCGTACGCGAGCGTGGGCATGCCGGTGAACTACCGCCACTGGAGCTACGGCAAGGAGTTCATCGCCACCGAGAAGAACTACAAGCGCGGCCACATGGGGCTGGCGTACGAGATCGTCATCAACAGCAACCCCT
>WBZP01005285.1_pt1 | contig 13176 bp, 11 predicted proteins | sample 5204301 | NCBI WGS metagenome assembly WBZP01 (sample SAMN12412401, study PRJNA552823) | activated sludge metagenome | isolation source: activated sludge from nitrification reactor of wastewater treatment plant... | place: USA: Pennsylvania | collected 2017
CGACGAAGCCGATGATCGTGATGAACAGGCCGATGCCGACGCTGATCGCCGTCTTGAGCTGCACCGGGACGGCGTGGAAGACCGCCGTCCGGAAGCCGGTGAGCACCAGAACCAGGATGATCACGCCCTCGATCACCACCAGGCCCATGGCATCGGCCCAGGTCATGCCGGGCAACTTGGCGATCCCGAAGGTCACGAAGGCGTTCAGGCCGAGCCCGGTGGCCAGAGCCAACGGGTAGTTGGCGACCACGCCCATCAGGATGGTGATCATGTCGGTCTGCCGGCCCGACACGATGGCGCCCAGGTTGTTCCCGGTGGTGACGGCGCCGAGCGTGGTCAACGTGGTGTTGTCGAACGCGTACGACCAGCCCAGCGGGCTGGGCCGCTGCACGAGCGCCGCGCCGGCGCCGGTGGGCAGCGGAACGCCGCCGATCGGGATGTCGCGGCCGGCCTGCAGCAGGTCGCGCACCATGAGGTTCACGCCCGACCGCATGTTCTGGCCGGCGTCGGTGAGCTTCAGGGTGGCGTCGTTGATCTTGAGGGCGTCGTCGAAGGTCTTGATCGCGATGCCGATCACGGCCAGCGTGATCACCGAGGCGACCAGGAACTCCGAGAGCGCGAAACCGCGGGACGAGCGAAGCGACGTCATGATGCCGTCCTCAGGCGTACTGCGAGATGAGAGCCGTGACGGCGTAGGTCTTCGTCTGGCCGTTGGCGGGATAGGTGATGGTGACGGTGATCTGCCGCAGGAAGCCCGACAGCTCGACGATCTCGATCTTCCGCGTGAAGCCATCGAGCGTGAGCACCTTGTCGTCGCCGGTGCCGACGTAGCCGTCGGGCCCCGGGAAGGTGAACGACTCGACCGCGCCGTCGTCCGACGTGTTGAGGATGCCGTCGGTGCCGGCCGTCTTCATGGCCGTCGCCGTGTTGAGGAAGACGCCCCCGTCGGCGGCGTTCTTCATCTCCGCCCACGAGATGGTGTGCGAGTCGCGCGCCGCGAACACGCTTTCCACCGCTTCGGCGGCCTTCTGCGTCGCCAGCACTTCGTAGGGAGCACTGATCGACTTCTGCACGCCGCTCACGAACGCCTGCGACAGCCCCAGCACGCCCACCGTGAGCACCAGCATCGAGACAAGCGTCTCGACGAGCGAAAAACCCGATTCCGATCGCACGTCAGTCCGCATGACTACACCCGCCCCCACGTGGTGTTGAGCCGCCGGAACCCGCGCACGCGGCCGGTGGACCCGAGGATGGTGACCGCGCGTGTCGCATACTGATCGTTCGGCGCGGCCAGGAAGATGGTGCCGTTGATTGAGGTGCCCGTGCTGTCGATGAGCATCCCCTCGCTGTTGAAGATGACGGTGCCGTTGCCGTCGAAGTCGAGGGCGCTGCCGGCGCCGAAGGCGTCCTGCGTGTCGGGAGTGCCCGACGGCAGCGCGAAGCGGAGGTTGCCCTCCATGATGGTGCGGTGCACGAGCGTCGTGCCGGTGGGGATCTCGAGACGCGTGAGGCGCATCTCGTTCTGGCCGACGAAGGTGACCTGGATGTTGCGGCGCTGCTGGATGGCCATGTCGCGGCCGCGGGCCAGCTCGTTCATCACGAGCCGCATGGCGTTGTCGGCGACCATCGTGGCGCGGGCTGTACGAATCTGCACGACCGTCATGCCCATCAGCACCATGGCCAGGGCGGCGACGACCAGCGTCTCGATCAGCGAGAAGCCGCGTTCGGACTGGTGAAGGTGACGCATGCCCCCCGTAGAGCAAGGGCCGAGCCAGCGCCGCCGGGCCGGCGATAAGTGGCCGATCGGCGTGAGATTGCGGCGATCGCGCCCGGTCGGAGGCCCGAAGTCGTGCCTAATTTCGGCACACGGGGATTACGAATCTTGTCAGCGGGTGGCGAATCGGGGCCTGAGCCGCCCGGCCGGGGCGGCGCGGGGTCAGGCCGGTGACGCGGTGGCTGGCTCCGGCGTCAACGAGGCGTCGGGCAGCCGCAGGGCGAATTCACGGCGAAGCAGCCACAGGCTCAGCCCGGTCTGCAGCAGCACCGACACGACCGTGAGGTACCACACCCATGTGAGCCGGAAGCCCGGCACCTGCGACAGCAGCACCGCGGGAATGGCCACGACCACCAGCCGCACGGCCGACGTGACGAGCGACGGCCGCGTGTTCCCCATGGCCTGGAACATGCTCGACATGACGAAGACCGGACCCGCCGCCAGGTAGTTCCACGACACGATGCGCAGATATTCCTCGCCCACGGCAATCACGGCGGGATCCGACGAAAACACCCGGATCAGCGTCGCAGGAAACAGCTGGCAGATGGCGACCAGCACTGCCATGCCCGCCAGCGCCAGCCGCGACGCCGTGCGGAAGGTGGCGCGCACGCGGTCGCCGCGACGAGCCCCGAAGTTCTGGCCGGCCACCGGTGCCACCGCGAAGCCCAGGGCCACGACCGGCATGAACCCGGCCTGGCCGACACGCTGGCCGATGCCGAACCCCGCCTGCGCCGCCGCGCCGAAGGGCTGGCTCACCACGTAGACGACGCCCATGTAGACGGCGATGAGGCCGAACTCGACCCCGGCCGGCAACCCGATGCCGAGCAGACGGCGCCACACCGCCATATCGGGTCGCATCTCGTGGATCCGCGGCGTCAGCGGCGACCCGGCCCGGCCGGCGTAGTAGAACAGCCACGCCACGCCGACGGCGACCGCGACCAGGGAGGCCACCGCGGCGCCGGCCACGCCCATCGGCCGGCCGGTGCCCCACCCGAAGATGAGCACCGGCGCCAGCGCCATGTTGAGCGCCACCGTGGAGCTGCCGACGATCATGCCCGGCTTGAAGTCGCCCAGGCCGCGCAGCGCCGACGACACGGCGACCAGCGCGAACTGCAGGGCCATGGCCGGCACGAACCACCAGAGGAACTGGCGGACGAGCGCCGCCGTCGTCGCATCGGCCGAGAAGGCGGCGGCGTAGGCCGGCGTGAGGGCCAGGCCCACCACGAGGAACGCGGCGCCGGCGACCAGCGACAACGCCTGCGCCTGGTTGAACACCTGGCGCGCGCCATCGCGATCCTTGCGGCCGGCGGCGTGCGAGACGAGCGTGGTGGTGCCCACGCCGAGCATCTGCGTGAGCGCGAGCACGACGAACGTGAGGTTGCCGGCCACACCGACGGCGGCCACCGCTTCCTTCCCGAGACGGCCCATCCAGTACAGGTCGGCCAGGAAGTACAGCGTCTGGAACATCATCGTGAAGAGCATGAACCCGGCGGTGTTGAAGAGGTGCCGGGTGAGCGAGCCGGTGGTCAGGTCCTGCATGACGGGCCGGCCGGTCTACGGTCGGGGGCCGCGATCGAAGTCGAGGTTCGCTTCGGAACTGAAGTTCACGCGCCGCTCGCGGCCGCCGCTGCGCCGCATGTAGAACCGCCCGCGGGTTCGGGCGTCGACGCGGTCGCGTTCCATGATCGAGCGCACCGCGCCGGGCACACGCAGGTAGTTCAGGTCGAAGCGTGACGACATGCGGGCCTCGCCGAACGGCTCCACGTCGACGCGCTGGGTGATGAACCCGTCGCCCACGCGCACGCCATTCAGGAACAGGTCGTAGCGAACGCGGTCGATCGTGACCGGGTAGTCGTTCGGGTTGCGCACGTTGAACGTGACCTCGAGGGTCGCGCCGGTCAGGCCCATCTGCGGCCGGCCGAGCCGCTGCACCTGGATGCGCGGCGGCTCCATGGTGGCGCACGCGGCGGAGACGGCCAGAACGAGGACGAGCACGGCCAGTCGAAGGCGGATCATGGTGGCACTCCACTGGACGGCGGCACGACGGCGCCGCATCGAGGGGGAGACGGGCATTCTGCCATGGCGGCGCAGCCAGCCCAAGGGCACGGGCTACTCCCCGCCCGACGGCTCGCGCTCGAGGCGCACGGTGAGGAACGCCGCGCCCAGGAAGGCCATGAACATCATGGCCGTCCAGTGCGGCTTGTTGATGCACTGGAACCGCACGTGCTCGCCCGGCTTGACGTCGAACTCCACCGACTTCTTCACCAGCGTGTTGTTCGCCTTCAGCACGTGCCGCCCGGGGGCGATCTCGCGGGTGACTTCCTTGCCGAACATCAGCGTGGCCCAGTCTTCGCCGTCGACGTAGAGATAGACCTGCCGGTCCTGCACGTCGTCCCTCGACGTGCGGCGCACGGTGAGCATGGCCGGCCCCTGGGGATGCACCAGATCGATCACGGCGACGCCGCTGTCTTCCCCGAGCTCACCGGGATTCGGACGGCTGCGCTGCAGCGGACGCAGCGAGGGCGCGAGACTGGCCACGGACACGATGGTCCAATTGTAACGGGGTCTGTCACGGTCACGGGGCGTCCCCGGGGTCGGTCACGGTCACCGCACGCCGGTATACTCGCCAGCGTCATGCACCGATGCCGCCTGCTCGTCCCCGCCGCCGCAGTCACTGCCGTCCTCTGCGCCGCGCTCGTCGCACGCCCGGCCGCGCAGCCGGCCGCATTCGACGTGCTGGTGCGCGGCGGCACGGTCGTCGACGGCACCGGCGGGCCGCGGCAGCGGGCCGACGTGGGCATCCGCGGCGGACGCATCGCGGCGGTCGGACAGCTCGCCGGCGCCACCGCCACGACGGTGCTCGACGCCACCGGCCGCATCGTGGCGCCCGGCTTCATCGACGTGCACACCCACGCGGACGAGCTGGCGGACCATCCCGCCGCCGAGCACTTCGCACGCATGGGCGTCACCACCGTGATCGCCGGCAACTGCGGCAGCTCGCCCACCGACGTCGCTGGCGCCTTCACGAAGATCCGCACCACCGGCGCGGCCATCAACTTCGCCACCTTCGTCGGCCACAACTCGGTGCGCGAAGCGGTGATGGGCACGGCCCGCCGCGCGCCCACGGCCGACGAACTCGCGAAAATGGAAGGGCTCGTGGCGAAGGCGATGGCCGACGGCGCCGTGGGCTTCTCGACGGGCCTGCAGTACGTGCCCGGCACCTACGCCGACACCGACGAGATCGTGGCGCTGGCGAAGGTGGCGGCGAAACGCGGCGGCGTCTACGCGTCGCACATGCGCAACGAGGGCACCGAGCTCGAAGCGGCGGTGGCCGAAACGCTGCTGATCGGCGAGAAGGCCGGCATGGCGGTGCAGGTGTCGCACCTGAAGGTCGACGCGCCGAGCCGCTGGGGCGCCAGCGCCAAGGCCCTGGCGATGATCGACGCGGCGCGCGCGAAGGGCATGCGCGTGATGGCCGACCAGTACCTCTACGACGCCGCCAGCTCGAACCTCGGCATCCGCTTCCCGTCGTGGGTGCTCGAGGGCGGCCAGCCCGACATCAACAGACGGCTCGACGACCAGAAGACGTGGCTGCGCATCAAGGAAGAGATGCGGAAGCTGATCCGCGAGCGCGGGCTGGAGAACTACTCGTTCGCGCGCATCGCCAACTACCCCGCCGACACGACGATGAACGGGCTGACGATTCCCGAGGTGGCGCAGAAGCTGAAGGGCTCGAAGGATCTCGACGCCCAGTTCGAGACGATGCGGGCGATGCTGCGCGCCGGCGGCGCCTCGATGGTCTACGCGTTCATGGGCGACGACGACATCACGCGCATCCTGAAGCACCCGATGGTGTCGATCGCGAGCGACAGCGGCCTGAACACGCTGGGCCAGGGCGTGCCCCATCCGCGCGGCTACGGCAACGCGGTGCGCGCGTTGGGCCTCTACGTGCGCGAGAAGCACGTGATCTCGCTGGAGGAGGCGGTACGCAAGATGACGTCGTTGCCGGCGTCGCAGTTCGGCTTCACGACGCGCGGGAAGGTGGCCGAGGGCTTCGTGGCGGACCTGGTGGTGTTCGACGAAGCGACGGTGACCGACCGCGCCACCTACGACAAGCCGCACCAGTATCCCGACGGGCTCGGCGACGTGCTGGTGAGCGGCGTGCCCGTGGTGATGCGCGGCGCGCAGACCGCGGCGCGGCCGGGACAGATCGTCACGTCGACGCGCTAGCGACTCGCAGGGGAGCCGCGGCATCGCGGAGGCGCTTCACCCGATCGCGGCGCCCTCGACGTGGCATCTCTCTCGGCTCCACCCTCGCACGGCGCGGATGCTCGCGCATCTTGTGGCTCACGCGCCGTTGCTCGGAGTTCCGCCTCGAGAGACACCACGCCGAGGACACCGCTCGCCATCGTGTCGTCTTCGCGCGAGGCTGCCGCACCTCACGCCTTGAAGAAACTCACGACGCCCGCATGCGCGGTGTCGCGCGGACTCGCGGTCAGTCCCGCGAGGTGTGCGGCATGACCGATGACCCGCTCAGCCGTCCAGCCGGCGGCGCGCAGGTCGCGGACGCCGGTGTCGCCGTCGGACTTGCTGAGTTTCTGCGTCGGTGACTTCATCACCAGCGCGTGATGCAGGAACACCGGCGGCACGCGGCGCCCGAGGAGGCGCGCGAGCTGGATCTGGCGGCCGGTCGAGGCGAAGAGGTCGTCGCCACGCACGACGAGATCGATGCCGTGGCGCAGATCGTCGACGGTGACGGCGAACTGATAGGTCCAGTTGCCGAGGCGGTCGCGCAGCAAGAGATCGCCGCACTGGTCGGCCGGCGTCTGCGTGGTGAGGCCGTGGCGCGCGTCGTTGAAGGTCACCGGCTCGTCGGGCAGGCGCACGCGCCAGCCGTGGGCGTCGTCGAGCGGCAGGCCGCGATCGCGGCAGGTGCCGGGATAACGGAGTTCGTCGCCCGACGCCTCGCCGCCGGCCGCTTCGATCTCGCGACGCGTGCACGCGCAGGCGTAGACGAGGCCCTGCGCGCGCAACTGGTCCACCGCGCGTCGGTAATGCCCGTCGCGATCCGATTGGCGCCCGTCACACGCGCCCGCGCGGAACGCGTTTGTCGGATACACGTCCGGCACGAAGCCGAGCCAGTCGAGGTCGTCCAGCAGCGCCGCCTCGTATTCGGGCCGGCACCGCTGGCGGTCGTGATCCTCCACGCGGAGCAGCACACGTCCGCCAAGCGCACCGGCGAGGCCCCAGACGTGGATGGCGTTCACGACGTGTCCCAGGTGCAGATGGCCCGTGGGCGCGGGCGCGAAGCGCGTGAGCGGCGACGCGGGCAGGCGGCGGCGAAGCTGCACGAGAAGGTCTGACGACAGCACTGGGCTGATTGTGGATCGACCTGGGTCGCGCTATCGTCGTCGCCGGAGGTCACGGAGATGCGCGTGCGCCGGTCGCACACCCTGGTACTGGCCGTGCTGCTCGGCGCGGCCGTCGTCGCCCCGACGCCCGCGACGGCGCAACGCGTCGCGGCGGCCCTGCTGACGGCTCCCAGCACCTGGAACACGCTCGTCCACGACCTGAGCAGCGGTCGCACGGTGTGGTCGGCTCCGGGTGCCATGGTGCGCGGCGTCCTCACCGCCGACGGCCGCTACCTGCTCTACTGGCGCGCCATCCAGGCGCCGTCCGGTGGCGTGGATCTGGTGCTCGCTGATACGGTCGGCGGCAGTAGTGAGCTCCTGTCGTTCGATTTCGAGCCATGGCTCGCACACCCACGCGACCTCGCGGTGTATGGGCTCACGCGCAAGCGGACGACCGGCTTCGGGACCAGCGTGGGCGTGCTGGCGCGTCTCGACGGCTCGGGCCTGCACGAACTCGGTGGCTGCCCCGCGGATTCCACGGCGTCGTTCGCGATCAGCGTCGATGGCGGCACGATTGGCGCCGTGTGCGAATCGGGCGATGTGGCGGTTGTGGACGCCACCACCGGTAACGCGCGCCGCACCATCCCCGCCGGCGCACGTCCCTACGGCGGCGTAGCCGTCACGTCGGGCAACACCGTCGTCGTCGCGCGGGTCGGCAGTGGCACGTCCGACAGTGCCGCCAGGTTCGACGCCGGCACGGGCGCGCTCCTGTCCGCCGTCGGCTTCCCTCCAGGGGGTCTAATCGGCTCCACTGCCTGCACTGGACGCATCGCCGTCTCCGCGGCAGACGGACGCCTCGTCATGACGTGCAGCGTCGTGGTGCCGTCGGTGCCGAGCCCGCGCACGTTGTCGGCCACCCGAGTGCTCGATCCTTCGCTGGGGAGTTGGGGCGAGCCGATCGGGGACTTCGGCAGTCCCTACTACGGGTCGGTTGACCCCGAGGGCAACGTGCTCACGGCCACGTGGGCGAACGAGTTCGGATCCGAGTTCGTCCAGATGGAACTCGAAACCGGCACGCCACGCCGTACCTACGGCGGCGTGCTCGCCCTGGCGACCGCATACGCGCCGCTGCCGCCGACCCTGGCCGTCGCGATCTCGGGGTCTCGCGTCGATCTCTCGTGGACGCTGCCCGTCCACTCGCCCCCGGCCACGCGCTACGTGCTCGACGTCGGCTCGGCCTCCGGCCTGTCGAATCTCGGCACCATCGAGGCCGGGTCTGGATCGACGTTCGGCGCGACCGGTGTGCCCGCAGGCACGTACTTCGTGCGGCTTCGCGCCGTGAACTACGGCGGCACGAGCGCGGCGTCGAACGAGCTGCGCATCGACGTGCCGTAGGCGCCCGCCGGCGCGGGTTCGCGCGCGTGGAGCGGCGGGGGTGTCAGGGCAGCGGCCACACCTCCGCCGTTCCAACCGGTCGGCCTGGCCGGTCACACCAGCCCCGCGGCCGCCCGTCACGCAGTCCACGCCGCTCGAGCGGACCCGGCGACCAACGACCGCGCCGGCGACGTATCCTCAAGCGACCGCATGGCCACCGCCATCGACATCGCCTTCCTGCTCGTCTACACGCTCGGCGCCTTCGCCTACGGGTCGGCGCTGACGCTGTCGATGCGGCAGGCTCAGCCGATCTGGACCAACCGGCTGCGCCGGCCCGGCGATTCCGGCCAGCTCGACTCGGCCAGCGTGACCCTGTTCGCGTGGTCGGCCACGTGGTTCGTGGTGCTCGGCCTCGACCAGTTCTTCGACGTCGTCACCAATGCCTCGAGCCGCGGCTGGCTCGACCTGGCGCAGCTCGTGCTGGTGTTCGGCTTCCCGCCGCTCATCATGCACACGATGTATCAGGAGGCCCACTGCGAGGTGTGGCCCGACGGCCCCGCCAAGCGGTGGGCGGGGCGCGTGCTCGCCGGCGGGTATGCCGTGGCCGTCGCCTGCGTGGTGGCCACGCTCGGCATCGTCCTGCGGCTGTGGCGCGTGCCCAGCGCCGACCTGGCGATCGGCGTCTCCATCGCCGCCACGTTCACGATGTCGGGAACCTACTCGTCGGTCGTGATGTCGCGCAAACCGCGTCGCTCGACTACGCCGGAAGGGCACCAGCTGCGGCGGGTGCTGAACGGACTCTTCATCACGCTGGCGCTGATGAACTTCGTGCCGGCGTTCCTGTCGACCGGCAGCGTCTCGTTCAGCGCCTTCGGCAAGCTGATGAGCGTGACGCCGCTGCTGTTCCTGTCGGCCACGACCTACTACGAAAACCGCTTCGAGTTCTACGACCTGCTCGTGAAACGCGGCGCCATGCTGCTGGCGACGCTGGCGGCGCTGGGCGTCTACTACATGCTGGCGCTGCCGATCCTCGACGGCCTGCCGCCCGACGGCGCCCGGCCGTGGCTGTTCGCGCTGGCCGCGGTGCCGCTGATGATGGCCGCGCCGCGCCTCTCGCGCGCCCTCAGCCAGCGGCTGGATCGCGCCTGGTTCGGCCGTCACTACACCCCGGTCACGGCCGTGACCACGGTGCTGGCGTCGCTGCAGACCGCCACCGACGAGCCGGCCCTCATCGCCGCCGCGGAACACAGCCTGAAAGAAGTCCTCGGCGTCACCGTGCGGCTCTCGGCCGACGACGCCCCGCCCGACGACGTGCGCACGGCCTTCCGCATCGACGGCAGCATCGCCGACCCGAGCCTGTGGGTGATCGTGCCGAACGTGCACGGCGAACGCGTCCTGCTGAGCGAAGACCTCACGCTGCTGCGATCGCTCGGCACCGTCGTCACCTACCTCGTCGAGAACGTCCGGCTGCAGCAACGTCGCCAGGAACAGGACCTGCTGGCGCAGGAACTGCGCGTGCAGTCGAGCCAGTCGGAGCTGAAGGCGCTGCGCGCGCAGATCAACCCGCACTTCCTGTTCAACGCCCTGAACACGGTGGCCTCGCTCATCCACAGCAATCCTGCCCGCGCCGACCGTGCCGTCGAGCAGCTCTCGGAGGTGTTCCGGCACACGCTGCGCCGGTCCGACAGCGAATGGGCGCCGCTCGATCAGGAACTGGCGTTCGCCACCGCCTATCTCGACGTGGAAGAAGCCCGCTTCGGCGATCGCCTGCGCTACACGGTCGACGCCGATGCCGAGGCGCGCCGGGCGCTGGTGCCGGCGATGATCGTGCACACGCTGGTCGAAAACGCGGTGAAACACGGCGTCGCCCAGCGGCGCGGCGTGGGCACGCTCGACATCCGCGCCGCGGTCGACGGCAGCCGGCTCACGATCGACGTCGTCGACAACGGCCCCGGGCCCGAGGATTCCCCCGATGCCTTCGCCCGGACACGCCGCGAGGGCGAGCAGTTCGGCCTGCGGAACGTGCGCGACCGCCTGCGGGGCCATTTCGGCGACGCCGCCGCCTTCAGCCTGACCCGCGACGACACCCGGGGCATCACCGTCGCGCGCGTGGTGCTGCCGGTGGTGACACCGGAGCCGCGCCCCGGCGCGGTGGAGGCCGTGCGCGCATGATGCGGGTGGTGCTGGTCGACGACGAGGCGCCGGCCCGGGCCCGGCTGCGGGCGCTGCTCACCGAGATCGGCGGCGTGACGGTCGTGGCCGAGGCCGACGACGCCGATTCGGCGCGCGCCGCGGTGGCCACGCATACGCCCGACGTGTTGTTCCTCGACATCGAGATGCCGGTGGAACGGGGCACCGACCTGGCCGCGTCGCTGCCCTCGCCGCGACCGTTCCTGGTGTTCGCGACCGCCTACGAACGCTTCGCCGTCGACGCGTTCCAGTACGACGCCGCCGACTACCTGCTGAAACCGGTGACGCGCGAGCGGCTGCGCGCCACGCTCGATCGCCTGCGCGGGAAGCTGGCCGTGCAGCGCGACACCGCGCGCGAGTGGCACGACGCCTCGCGGGCACAGGCGCACCTGCTGCCCCGCGAACTGCCGGCCGTGCCCGGCTATGCCCTCGGCGCCGGCACGCTGCCGGCCAGAGCCGTCGGCGGTGACTTCTACGACGTGCGCATGGTGCCGGCGGGCCTCGCGTTCGTGCTCGGGGACGTCGCCGGCAAGGGCATGGCCGCGGGTCTCATCGCGTCGAGCGTGCAGGCCCGGTGGGATGCCGCGCTGCGGCGCGCCGACCTCGAGGCCGACACGCTCGTCGCCTCGCTCAACCGCGACGTGCTCGCCTCCACCGAGGGCTCCCGCTACGCCACGCTGTTCCATGCCGTGCTCGATCCGGCCAGCGGTCGGCTCGACTACGTGAACGCCGGACATCCGGCAGCGCTCGTCGTCGCCGACGATGGCCGCGAGGCGGCGCGGCTCGACGCCACGGCGCCGGCCGTGGGACTGATGGACGTCGGCCACTTCCCGGCGCGGAGCCGCACACTGGCACCGGGCGACACGCTGGTCGTCACGAGCGACGGCGTGACCGACGCCCGCGACGCTGCCGGCGCCGAGTGGGACATATCGGCGGTGCCCGCTCTCGTGGCACGATATCGCCACGACGCGCCCGGGCTGGCCGCCGCGATCATCGACGCGGTGCGAGCGCATCGGGGCGCCGACCAGGCCCAGGACGACGTGACCGTGTTCATCCTCCGGAGAGACTCGTGAGCCTGCGCGTGCTGCTCGTGGACGACGAGGCGCCGGCGCGCGCCCGCCTGCGCCAGATGCTGGCCGAGCGCGGCGACACGGTCGTGGTCGGCGAGGCCGAGGACGGCGTGCAGGCCCTGGAGCGCGTGCAGGACCTGGCGCCGGATGTCGTGTTCCTCGACATCCAGATGCCAGGATGCACCGGCCTCGAGGTGGCGGCGTCGCTCACGCCCGGCCGGCCGTGCGTGATCTTCTGCACCGCCTTCGACCAGCACGCCGTCGATGCCTTCGAGCTGAAGGCCACCGACTATCTGTTGAAGCCCGTCACCCGCGCGCGGCTCGACGCCGCCCTGTCGCGGGTGACCGCGGCACCCGCACCGGCCAGCAGTGCCTCGGCGGCGGGTGACGACGCCGACGAGCCGTCGCAGCCGTCGGACCTGCCGGCCGGTCCGCCGGTACGGTTCCTGGCCCGCCGCGGCGCGCGTTACCTCGTGGTGCCGGCGGCCGACGTGCTCGCCTTCAGCTTCGAGGACGGCCAGACCCGGCTGCACACCGCCACCGAGCACCTGCTGATGCAGCCGACGCTGGCGCAGCTCGTGCGCCGTCTCGACCCGGCGAGGTTCTTTCAGGTGTCGCGCACCGTGGTCGTGCACCTCGACGCCATCCGCGAGGCGCGGCCGCACACCGACGGCACCGGCGTGGTGCTGCTCTCGAACGGCCTCGCGCTCGACGTGTCGCGCCGCCGCTGGCGGCCGCTGCTCGACGAACTCGCCGGCTGATCGCCGGCCGTTGCGCCGGTGTCACCAACGCCCGGGATCGCGCGTGCTAGCATCGCCGCATGCACGCCTCCCGGCTCGTCGTTCCTGCGCTCGTGCTCACGCTGTTCGCCACCGCACCAGCCGCCGCCGACACGCGGATCCGCATCATGCCGCCCGCCGGCGCCACCTTCGCGGTGGGCCAGCGTTTCGACCTGCGGGTCGAGGCCACCGGCGACACCACGGCGCCGCGCGGCCTCACCGTGCTGCTCGACGGCCGCGACATCACGACGCGGAACAGCCTGGCGCCCGGATCGAATGGCGAACTCGGCTTCGGTGGCACCGGCACGGCCATCGACGCCAGTGCGGCGCCGGCGGCGCCGGCCCCGGCCACGTCGAGCAACCTGCTGGTGCGCGCGCTGAGCTTCGCGACGCCGGGCCGCCACGAGGTGACGGCCCGCACGGCCGACGGCGCCACGCTCACCGCGACCTATGACGTGGGCGCGTGGCAGGCGCCGCGAGCCGGCCAGCGGCCGGCCCGCAACGTGATCGTGCTGCTCGGCGACGGCATGGGCATCGCCGCCCGCACCGCCGCGCGCATCGTCTCGAAGGGCCAGACGCTCGGCAAGACCAACGCGCCGCTGGCGATGGACACGCTGCCGGTGACCGGCCTGGTCATG
>WBZP01000077.1_pt2 | contig 13175 bp, 6 predicted proteins | sample 5204301 | NCBI WGS metagenome assembly WBZP01 (sample SAMN12412401, study PRJNA552823) | activated sludge metagenome | isolation source: activated sludge from nitrification reactor of wastewater treatment plant... | place: USA: Pennsylvania | collected 2017
CCCTTACGGTATCCGATGCCAACGGGTGTTCGCTGGTAAGTTCTCCGGTATTCGTTACCGTTAGTCCATTGCTTTCGTACAATATATCAGGGAACCTCGAATTTTGTGAAGGCGGCTCAACTACATTAACCGTGGGTCCGCTTTCTGCACGATATGCAAACAGTGTGATTGCATTTAGTTCAGAATATAGTCCTAGTCCCGGTGGCTGGTCTGCTGCAGCAGCATTAGGAATTCAGGATGTTTATCCAGCCTACGGAGATATATCTAACAGTTGGGCAAGTGCCGATGCGGATAACCAGCGCGAATACCTTGTATTGGGATTTGCAGATGCGGCCCCAGTCAATTTCATTGACATCTATGAAACGTATAAGCCGGGGTCTGTGGATACTGTTTATGTGAAGAATCCTATTACAGGTCTGTTTGAAATAGTGTATACGACAACTGCATCCATACAACCGGATGTGGCCAGGAAACTTCATATCACATTCCCGTTAACTGCATTCCCTGTAAGTGAGATCAGGATTGCCATGAATTCGCCGGCGGTTCCGGATTGGAATGAGATTGATGCGGTAGCAATTGGCAACAGGTCAATACTTTGGTCAACCGGGGAAACAACGGAAAGTATTGTAGTTACCGCATCCGGGAATTATTCTGTGACAGTTTCCAACGGTTGTACAGCAAGTGCTTCCGTGTCAGTAGTTGAAACCAGCCTCGATTTTGTGAACCTGCAATGGCCACCCATTGCTTCTGTATGCCAGGGTGCAGACTTCACTGCTTATGGCCTGGTGGGAGAAGCCGGAGTTACCGGTACATACGGGGTGCCCGGCCCCGGGATAACCGCAGAGTTCGGATACAGTACATCCAACACGGATCCTTCCACCTGGACAAACTGGGTGCCGGCAACCTTTAATGCACTGGCAACCTGGCAACCTGCTGACGAATATTTTGCAAACTTTGGCAGTACACTTGCCCCAGGTATATATTATTATACTTTTCGCTATACATTAAACGGATGTGGTTACCAATATGGTGGATACAGCGTTGGCGGCGGCGGAACCTGGGATGGTATCAATTACCTGAATGGTACGCTTACCGTGAATGTATGTTCGCCTAATACCACATTAAACTTAACCGCTTTCCTGGAAGGTTTTTACAGTGATATCAATACCATGCGGGCAAATATTTACGACCTGGGAATCAGTACAAATCCAACTGAAACAGATACTGTAACGGTTAACCTGTGGAGTACTGCCAGCCTGTCTAACCCTGAACCGGATCATAGCATACAGGCAGTGATCCATACCGATGGAACTGCCAGCATGCAGTTCCCGGCCGGTGTTGCCGGCAATGAATACTATATTGCCGTTAAACACCGCAATCACCTTGAAACATGGAGCAAACTACCGGTAATGTTTACCAGCACAACTGCATATGATTTCAGTAGTGCAATGGCACAGGCTTATGACGATGGCGTTAATCCGCCGATGGCATCGGTTGCAGGCGGTAAGTTTGCATTTTATGGCGGTGACGTGAACCAGGATGGCGGCATAGATGCATCCGACCAGGGTGATGTGGATAATGACGTGTCACTGTTCGCATTCGGTTATAATACAACAGATGCAACGGGAGACGGATCTACGGATGCTTCGGATATGCAGGTGGTTGATAATAACCTGCCGTTGTTTTTGTTTTATGCGAGGCCGTATTAGATTGATGTAAGATGCATTAGATGTAAGATTTATGATTTATGATGTATGATGTAAGATTGAGGAGTTAAAGGATATTATTAATAGTAAACCCTGGTTAATAGCTGGGGTTTATTGTATAATTCATGTCTTCTGAAAACCTTGTATTATATGGGGGTTAATCGGTGGAAATCCCTAACAAAACTTATACTTTTTTATCCTGCTTGTTTTTTACATTTACACTATGATCAGTGTAAGTATTGTAGAAGACCTGCCGGAAATAAGAAACGGGCTGGAAAGGCTTGTAAAGGAGCAGCAGGATATGTTATTGTATTCAGTTTCTTCAAATGCAGAAGAAGCCATGCCGGAACTGATAAGAACGCAGCCTTCCATAGTAATTATGGATATAAATATGCCAGGGTTGAACGGTATTGATTGTATCCGGCAGGTTAAAGACCATTGCCCGGACACTCAATTCATGATTTTTACCATTTATGAAAATGATGAAAAGATTTTTGATGCTTTGGCAGCCGGTGCCAGCGGGTATATATTAAAAAAGACATCTGCTGAAAAAATTATTGAAGCGATAAAAGAATTGTACAATGGAGGTAGCCCCATGAGCACTCCGATAGCGAGAAAAGTGATCAATCATTTTAAAGAATCAAAAAATCCCGGTCATGAAGGACTAACCAAAAAGGAAAATGAGATTCTGAATCTCTTGTCAAAGGGTTTTTTATATAAAGAAATCGCAGTAAAACTTTCTGTTTCTGTAGGTACCGTTACGCAGCATATTCATAATATCTATGAGAAGCTTCATGTAACCAATAAAACAGAAGCTATCAATAAACTGCAGCGACGTTAAAATGTAAAACCTGAAATGACCAGCAAATCATTCATTCATTTTTTTCTTGTCGTATCGGCCATATTTTCTTCATTACTTCTACCTGCGCAGTCGGTTAATAAACCTTATTTCCATTTTAAAACGTTCAATATTAATGATGGAATTATCAGTAACAACGGAACCCATGTATTCAAAGATTCAAGGGGTTTTTTGTGGATAGGAACTGACAGGGGGCTGCAACGGTTTAATGGATCTACTTTCCTTAGCTTTCGTCACCTGAACAGTGATACGAACAGTATCATAAATGAAAACATAACTTCTATTACAGAAGACAGTAAACACAATATATGGATCGCTACAATAGGAGGTGTTGCAAAATTCAATTATCAAAACGGAAAATTTACCAACTATAGTTATGTAATAAAGGAGGGAAGAAAAGAGCAAACCGGAGACGTATTCTTTGTTTTTGAAGACAGCCGGGGCCGACTGTGGGCGGGAGCAAGGCCGGGATTATATCTACTGGATACTATAAAAAATCAGTTTGTAAATATACAAGGCAAAGATGCAAATTCTTTTGTAAGAGTAAGTTCCATGGTAGAAACAGCTGCACAGGAAATTATTTTTACTGTTGTTGATGGTTTTGTTATTTTAAGTAAGGATGGCAGACAACAATACCATCATATGCCGGAACCAACGATCAGGCCCATCAATCATATTCCAGCCAACCTTGTAATGGTTTTAAAAGATTATCCTGATGAAATTTGGGTTACAGCAAACCTGAATGGTTTGTTTAAGTATGAAAGAAGTAAAAATAAATGGACAAACTACCGTTCGGGCGGGTTGTTAATTGCTGACCTGATCAGAAAGGCCTGTATTGAATGGAATAAAGATGAATGGTTATTGGGTAGCGACAATCTTTGTTTTTTTAATCATCGTACCGGTGTGTTTAAGAAGGCTTTTGAAGACAAAAAAATTAATTCCATCTCGAGTATTTACCGTGAAAGCAATGGCAACCTTTGGCTTACTTCCAATGCCGAAGGCTTAATCTTACTTGATCTTAATGCTCAGTTATTCTCATCTGTACAATATATTCCGGGAGCAGGAGCAGACAAGTTGCTGTATTACAATAAATCCATAAATGCTCTTTACGGTATGAATATTTATTTTGCGACTGGTATAGTGAAACTTGATCTTTCAAATAATAAAGTTACATATGATAGCATTCGTGGATTCACTCCTTTTGTGACAGTGATGAATAATTTTATTGCAGACAATGATACACTTTACCTTGCCATGGAAAAGGGATTTTGGCAATACGATTTAAAAAATCATAAACTTGATTCAATTCCATTTAAAGAAGGCAATTCCAGTTCGCAGCAGTCATTCTTTTTTAATCTTTGTAAATCTGGCAGTAAAATATATTTTACCGGAAAATTTGGGAATGGCGGCCCATTTGTATATGATAAGGTTACAAAATCCGTTAAAAACCTGGACCTGGTATTTAAGAATCCCGGTCACCCCAATAATTCAGGTTATTATCCCAGCAATGTAAATTCTACTGTTGCACACGGACAGGTAAATACAAAGGATCTTCCGCTTTTATATAAAAAGAACAATGATCCGTCAGTTTATGGTTTTTGTCTTGCACTTAACCGTGGTATTTTATATACCGGTATGAATTTTTCCGACAGCGTTTATACATACAATGAAATTACAGGAGTTAAAAAAAATATTGCTATTCCCCAGGATTATTCAAATGGGAAACCCTGTAATATATTAAGTATGTGTATTGATAACAGGCAAAATTTATGGTGCGGTACAGCTGGTAATGGGATAATGGTTTTTAATATTCCTGCTCAAAAATGGGTACGAAATATTAGTCAGCGCGACGGATATTTTCCGGTACTCACCAAGGGAATTGTTGCTGATGAAGATGGTGTGGTATGGTGTGGCACTTCAGAAGGCCTGTTTTCGTTTAATCCCGATAATTTTCGTTTCAAAAATTATACCCTGAATGAAGGCTTGCATTCAGAGAATGATGGCGGTAATCTTTTAGTATTACCAGGTAACCGGTTACTGAGTAATAACATAAACTATCCTTTTTATGAATACACATTCGCAGTCATACATACAAAACCTGCCGATACCACTGTTCAAAAGATTGATATAAGCATTACAAACTTTAAACTGGTTGGAGAAAACTATCTTACCGATACCTTGCTGGATAATATGCAGGAAATAATTTTGCCACCTGAAAAAAATGCTTTTTCCCTCAATTATGCAGGAATAAGCCTAACTAATGGTAACAAACTCTTGTATTCATATATCCTGGAAGGAGCTGAAAAAAAATGGCATGAAGCAGGGAAAGAGCAAAGCCTTTCATATATTAATCTTACACCCGGAAAATATATACTGCGTATTAAATGCAAGAGCCTTGATGAAACCATTGCAGGCAAAGAAAGGATTTTATACGTCCAGGTTTTACCCGCCTGGTACCAAACAATGTGGTTTAAGATTGCAATGATACTTTTAATTGCTTTATTGGCTTATGCCGCTATCCGTTATTACCTCCGTCAGCAATTAAAAAAGCAACAGGCGATTATTGAAAAAGAACGCACCCTCAGGGATGAAAGAAGCCGCATAGCAGCCGATATGCATGACGATGTGGGTGCCGGACTTAGCCGTATCCGTTATATAACGGCTTCTTTAAAAGAAGGAAAGGAGCTAAGTACTGAGGATATGGATAAAATCCTTTCACTTAGTGATGATTCAGTAGAAAAGATGAACGAAATAATCTGGAGCCTCAACCAGGGTAATCAGCAACTGGATGATCTGATTTATCATATACGCAGCCAATGTGCAGAAATGGTGAGTAATGCCGGATTGGCTTTTATTTTTGAATTACCTGAGAATATACCTCAGCAAACAATGGACTGGAAAGAGAGCCGGAATATTTACCTGCTGGTAAAAGAAGCAGTAAATAATGCTGTTAAACATGCAGCTGCAGAAAAAATTACAATAGAATGCATCATTAACGGCCAGCTGGTATTCTCCATTGCTGATGATGGAATTGGCTTTGATGCTGCATTGGCAGGTAAAAACGGCAATGGCCTGATGAACTATAAAAAGCGGATTGGAAAACTGAGTGGCACTTATCAGCTCATTACAGCACCGGGAAAAGGAACTAAAATTATTTTCTCTATTCCACTGGTACCTCTTTCGTAAGAGGTTCTGGCATTTAAACTTTAATATTAGTGTATGGAAAGATTTGTTTACCTGTTTTACTTTTTTTTCCAGGGAATCCTTTTTTTTCAGGTATTATTCCTGCTGGTATTTTATGCCAATACTAAAACAAAGGAAAGTTTATACTTTGGACTTTTTCTCCTTTTTACAGGGATTAATTTTTTCATATCCACACCGGAAATGTTTTATAATTCAACAGGAGCAATCGTATTCAATTCATGGTGGTTTAAACTGTTTAACATCCCGCTTGTAACAATTGGCAATATCTTTTTTACTTTATTCCTGCGTGATTTTTTTGGAACACTGATTAAAAATAAAACCCTTACTCTTATTATACAAACAGCCTTAACCATACAGTATTTTCTTTTTATTCCATTTGTGATCTTATACCTGCTGGGTAGGCCAACAGAGATCATTTTTAACATTGTTAATTTTGTTGGCCTTGCTTCCTGTTTGTGGATGACCATTATAATCATCAGGAAGAAAATGAAATATGCAAACCTGGTTGCCATTGGGTTTGTTTGCTATATCATAGGAAGTTTCCTTACTTCCTACATGCTTATTCAGATGATGAACGGGGTTCATCATTTTTTTGTAGACCAGTATCCGCTGTTTTTTGTAAAAGTTGGCATCCTGGCGGTGATGATCTGTTACCTCATAGCCATTATTAAAAAGTGGTATTTCCAGGAAAAAGAAATCGCTGTGCATAAACTGGAGTCAGCCCTGTTGGTTGAGAAAATGCAAAACCAGATATATAGTGAACGCAGCCGCATTGCTGCAGATATGCATGATGATATGGGCGCCGGACTCAGCCGCATGCGGTACCTGAGTGCAGCTATTCAGCAGAAGATTCAGGATGAAACCATACAAGCGGAGTTAGATAAACTAATCAGTAACAGTGACGAACTGGTAGATAAGATGAATGAGATCATCTGGATGCTGAACAGTACTGACGGAAGCCTTGAAGAAACATTGTATTATATACGGAGCCAGTGCAGTGAAATGCTCGATCATGCAAATATCAATGTTGAATATGACCTCCCTCAGCGTATTCCTTACAAGATCATTGGCAGTGATGATAAGCGGAATTTGTACCTGTTAGTTAAGGAATCCGTTCACAATGCCATCAAGCATTCAGGTGCAGATTTGGTATGTATAAAATGCACTATTGCAGATACAATTGAATTTACTGTTACCGATAACGGACATGGCTTTGATACAGATTTTATTACTAAAACCGGCAATGGTCTGTTGAATTATAAAAAGCGGATTGAAAAACTGAACGGCACGTATCAGCTCATCACGGCACCGGAAAAAGGAACAAAAACCATTTTTACAATACCCTTCAGGAGTATCTCATAACTTTCACAGCTTATTTAGTGCACCATAAACCCTAAGAAATGTTAGGGAGCATTCAATGGATAAATTATATATCTTTAAATTACTATATACAAGCCCATGTAACTTGTTGAACCTTTCCTCTGTAAAGCGCTGCTAATAACATTCAGGTAAATAGAAATTAACTTTTTATGAAAATTATTTGTACCCTGGTCTGCAGTTTCCTGTTTTGTATCACTTCAATATTTGCACAGGCACCCATTAACGATGATTGTATCAATGCCATAGACCTTATTTTGGGTATCAATGCTTGTAGTAACCCGGTAAATGGTACAACAGAAAATGCAACACAAAGTATGCAGGCTGCGCCTTCATGCGATTATCTCGCTGGAGGATACGATGATGATGTATGGTACAAATTTACAGCCGCCCAATCGGGACTTGCAAAATTTGAGTTTACCAATATGACAGGAGGTACAAACGCTATTTTAAGTGTTGCTGCATATTCCGGTTCTGATTGCAATAACCTCACAGAAATAAACTGCACCCAGTATGCGGGATACTTTAATATTTTACATGTTACACAAGGAACTACCTACTACCTTAGGTTATATTCTTCTTTAAATGACCCATTGGAGTATAAGTCATTTACATTATGCGCCTACATGATAAATAATGATGAATGTACTACTGCCCAACAATTGTTGCCAGGAAATATTACCACAATCGGCTATAATTCAGTACAGGGCACTACATACGGGGCTACGGAAAGCATAACCACCCCGCTGCCAACCTGCCCGGGAAACAACGATGATGTGTGGTATAAAATTACAGCAGCAGCAACAGGCAATATGCATGTGAGGCTTTACAGCGGGGCCAATCTTTCATACCAGGTATACTCAGGTGATTGTAATGGATTAACTGCATTGGATTGTATCCAGGCGACAGCATTCCAATACAGCTATTATAATGTCAGTGCCGTATCCGGAAACGATTACTATATCAGGATTTTTACAACAGACCCCTCGCCAACATTTTTTGCAGATTTTTCAATTGAAGCATACTCACTAACTCCAGGGCCGGTTAATGATGAATGCAGCAATGCAACAGATTTGATATTAGGCACCAACGTATGCGACAATCAAACCAATGGCTATACCATTGGAGCAACAGAAAGTAATAATGTGCCTGCTCCTTCATGTGATGCAACCGGAACAGATGATGATGTCTGGTATAAATTTACATCGTCTGTTTCAGGTTTAGTGCGTGTAGAACTTAAAAATTACTATTACACTTTAAATAACAATACCGGTATTACAGTACAGGTTTATGAAGGTTCCTGTAACGGGATGGTTGCAGTTAATTGCCACTCATTTTCCGGTTATACGTATTCTTATGCCGAAAGTTTTGGATTGGAAATAAATGCAATTGCATCCACTGAATATTACCTGAGGGTTTTTACTCCCGGAAATTCACCTGTTCAGTTCTGCAATTTTTCTATCTGTGCTTTTACCCTACCTCCACCTCCTTCAAATGATGAATGTACCGGTGCAATACCTTTGCAAGTTGCATCATCAACCCAATGCCAGAACCCGGTTGCCGGAACAACAGTTAGTTCTGCCGGGTCATCAATTGCCGGCTGTTATGGAGTGAATGTGGATGATGATGTTTGGTACAGTTTTGTTGCATCAAGTACGCAACATAGGGTAACAGTTACGCCTGCTGCAACAAATGGCATCCAAGATTATATTGCTTTACAGGTTTTTTCAGGTACTTGCAGCTCCCTTACAGAAATGTATTGTGCCACCAGCACTGGGGCACCAGCTCCGGCACAACAGTTGATGGCTGGCCTTACCATTGGTGAAACTTATTTCATACGGGTTTATAGTCTGTATGATAATTATACTTCACGAGGCGATTTTGAAATTTGTATTACAACTCCCAATGATGAATGTGAAACTGCAGCACTGCTTACAGTAAACCAGGGAAAAGATTGCACAGCTTTTTCTACAGGATCTACACTTGATGCTACACTGTCTTCCCCTAATGCTAATGGTTGTGGGGCAAACTTTGATGATGATGTATGGTATAAATTTGTTGCCACATCTGTTTCTCACTTGTTAACCGTTACACCTGCAACTATTGGTGGTATTGATAATACTGTATTGCAGGTTTTCGGTGGCGATTGCCAGAACCTTAATTCAATGTTGTGTATTGATAACAGCAGCGGATCTTCAACAGAATCAGCTACTGTGGGTAACCTGTTACCAGGAGAAACTTATTATTTAAGGGTTTATAGCTATGATTATTATGCCGGGAGAGGAGATTTTACTATCTGCGTTTCTACATTAAACGATGAATGTGAAACTGCCGAATCACTTGTTGTAAATCCTGGAAAAGTTTGTACGGATGTTACAAACGGATCAACCACCGGGGCATCACAATCTTCCATGTGGTCTTATTGTTCAGGTTCTTATGATGATGACGTTTGGTATAAATTTATAGCAACAGCATCAACCCATAAAATTACAGTAACTCCTGCATCTGCAAATGGAATTACTGATGTTGAGTTTGAAACATTTACCGGGGATTGTAATGCGCTTAGTCCTTTCACATGCACAAATAACACTACAGGTTCAGACGCAGAGGAAGGATTTTTAACCGGGCTAGCCGTTGGCAATATGTATTATATTAGGGTATTTAGCCATGATTATAATTCCGGTAATGGCGATTTTTCTATTTGTGTTATGTCTTATTTGAATGCAGCTTGTACAACTCCTGAAACATTAGTTGTAAACCCTGATGCAAATTGTACCATAACATCACCTGGTAGTTCAGTAGTTACAGGTGGTTATTCTACTCCTGGTTGTATTGGTAATCCAGATGATAATGTATGGTATGCATTCTACGCACCAAACAGCAATTATAAAATAACAGTAACCCCCGCCATGGTTAATGGTATTGATAATGCCGTTATCGAGCTTTTTGATGGTTATTGCGGCTATGGCTCACTGTTTTGTGCTGATGTTACTACTGGTTCAAGTCCGGAAGAATTGATCGCTACAGGGCTAACACCCAACCGATGGTATGTCCTGAGGGTATATAGCTACGAGAGCAATACAGGTGCCGGTGATTTCGATATATGTATTTCTACTATTACCACAGCCCCTGTTAATGATGAATGTATAGCAGCCGTTACCTTGCCGGTAAGTCCATCTGTTTTCTGTGTAAATCCTGTTCAGGGAACAACTGTATTTGCTACACAATCTATCCCCGGAGACGGTTGTTATCCGGGTTCATCTCCTGATGATGATGTATGGTATTCTTTTGTTGCACTCGGCACTTCTCACCGGATAACTGTTGAACCGCTTAATTTTACAACCGGTATTACCAATCCTGTTTTTCAGCTTTATACCGGTGATTGTAATAACCTTATGAGTGTAGATTGTAGCAATACACCCCAGGCATATAGCCCGGTAATTAAAACTGTTAACACAATACCGGGTGCCATTTATTACTTGCGTGTTTTCAGTTTAAATGGTGGTACAGGTCAAGGCGATTTTAACATATGTGTCACATCACCTTCACCCCTCAACGATGATTGCTTAGGGGCTATCAATGTTCCTGTAAACAACGACAATAATTGTACATACACAACTACAGGAAATTCAACTGGAGCATCATCTTCAGGCATATACGGGAGTTGTGTTTATGGCCTTGCGGATGACGATGTATGGTTTAAGTTTACAGCTACTGCCCCGGCACATGTAATAGTAGTTACCCCTTCTGCCAGTGGAGGCATAAAAGATGTGGTGATGGAATTATATAATGGGACCTGTGCCGGTTATATGTCGAGCTATAATTGCGCCAACGCTACATCCGGAAACGGAGTAGAAATGCTTGTAGCAGAAGGATTAACAGCAGGGGTGGTTTATTATTTGAGGATATATAGCGCTACTAATTATGCGGGTGACAATGGAGAATTTAGTATCTGTATTAAAAATACACTCCCGAATGATGATTGTAACGAAGCTATTTCAATTCCGGTAAATGATGATGCAACCTGTACAAATGTGTATCATGGTACAAGTGTTGGCGCTTCTCAATCTTCATTAGGTACCTGTTTTGGTGCTAGTGTCCAGGATGCGTGGTATTCTTTTGAGGCATCTTCAACAGCCTACAGTATTTCAGTAACAGCAGAACTAGCGGGAGGTATCGTGTATCCCGGCTGGCAATTATTTTCAGGTGATTGTAATAACCTAGTTTCATTAGGATGCGCAAATGAGGTAACCACTTTTGAAAACCTCTTGATCGGTAATACTTACTACTTACAAATCTACCCTCAGCCAACCAATGGGTCGCAACACGGAGCATTTATAATTTGCGTACAATCAATTAACCCGGCTTTTTCAAATGATGTATGTACCGGGGCAATAAATTTACCTGTTAACAATGATGTGAGTTGTTCTTCTGCAGTAACAGGTACAACAACAGGGGCTGGAATTTCGGCTACCACAGGTTTTAGGGATGTATGGTATTCATTCATAGCAACCGAAACGGCTCATAAAATAAAAGTATCGCCGGTGGCCGATAGTCTCAAAAGTATAGCATTCCAGGTGTATTCCGGAAATTGTAATTCGTTAACAAGTATTGCAAATGTTGATAATTTTAATGATATAGGTTTTTATAGCGCTGATTCCGCAAAAGCAGAAATGCAGTCGCTGGAAAATTTAGTCGTAGGAAATACTTATTATGTGCGGGTGTACAGTACGGGTGTGCTGAGAAACTACCTCTTGGCAAATCCTACCGGAAGTTTCAATATATGTGTATCATTATCTGCCAATGATGTTTGCAGTTTTGCCAGGGAGATACCGGTAAACGCAGATGTTAATTGTATATTTACGACTATCGATTCCACTAATCATTCTACATTTAGTTACGGATCTCAATACTGTAATGCCATAAGTAACCTGGCTAAAGATTCCTGGTTCAAATTCATTGCCCTGGATACATCAGAGATTGTACTTGTAAGCCGCATCTCCGGATTTGCTCCTGTTTACTGGGAGATGTTTTCCGGGTCATGTGAGAACCTCACTTCTATACGTTGCACCGGAGACCGGCAGGTTATGGGTGGGCTTACCATTGGTGAAACTTATTACCTTCGGGTATTTACCCAGTCATCCAATGGCGAAGCGGCCAAATTTTCAATATGTATTTCCGAAACAGCAGTTAACAATGAGTGCTGGGCTGCTATTAATGTTCCGGTGAATGCCAACACAGGCTGCAGCTTGTCTGTTATGGGTAGTACCATAGGCTCTACAGTTAGCCCGCAGTATAGTTGCGGTAATTTTTACACGGTTTATATTGGACCTTTTGCTACTACAATTACTCCTAATTTTACCAACGATGTATGGTATAAGTTTACTGCAACATCTGTTCAGCATCGGGTAACCGTAACAGGTATAACAACAGGGTTAGATATCCTTTTTTCAGTTTACAGCGGTACAGACTGTAGTGCTTTATCTCCCATTGTTTGTGTAGATGATTACAGGTACAATAATACTTCTACCGATGAAGAAGCAGTAGCATTGGATGACTTAATAATTGGGAATACTTATTATATAAGGGTATATCGTTCTTATAACGGAATGGAAGGTGAGTTTAATATCTGTATTGGTAATGTAGATCCGCTAAATGACCTGTGCAGCAATGCCATTTTGGTTCCTGTAAACAATGGTTCAGCCTGTACTATTTCTTCAACAGGCAATAACCAGAATGCTACCAGGTCTTATACAACCGGTGGTTTTCCGGGGTATTATTATTGCGTGGCGAATGGTAATGCAGATATGTGGTATAAGTTTGTAGCCAGCTCAGCCAACCACCTGGTTTCGATAGCGCCTGCAACACTTAATGGTATTGATGATGTTATGTTTATGGTTTATGAAGGAAGCTGTGGGGCGTTAACTTATATGAGTTATGTTGACCAGACTTCCGGTAACAAGTCAGAAGTTACTTTACTCAATAACCTGGTGCCAGGAAATACTTATTATTTGAGGATCGCCAATGGT
>WBZP01005286.1_pt1 | contig 13175 bp, 13 predicted proteins | sample 5204301 | NCBI WGS metagenome assembly WBZP01 (sample SAMN12412401, study PRJNA552823) | activated sludge metagenome | isolation source: activated sludge from nitrification reactor of wastewater treatment plant... | place: USA: Pennsylvania | collected 2017
GCAGGACTTCCTCGTCTACGTCAACGCGGCCCGTGCCCTGCTCGACGGCACGTCGCTCTATCAGGAGCGGGCGGCACTGCCCTATACCTACCCACCGTTCGCGGCGATCCTCTTCGTGCCCTTCGCCCCGTTGCCGGATCTGCTCGCCGAGCTGCTGTGGTTCTCGGGGAATGTCACCTTGGCGATCTGGATCACCCGGCGACTGTTCCCAGCAGTGCCGTGGTGGTTCACGGCCCTCGTCCTGCTCGGTGCTCCCTTGGCGCGCTCGATCTACCTCGGCCAGATCAACCTCGTACTGTTCGCCGCGCTCCTACACGACGTGGTCTGGCGCCGCTGGCGCGGCACCGGAGTGCTGCTGGGGGCCGCGGCCGCGATCAAGGTGACACCGGCCTGGACAGCCCTGATCCTGCTCGTGCGCCGCGACTGGGGCGGCGCAGCCCGAGCGGTGGCGACCGCCCTCGCGTTGACCTGTGCCGCGGCGGTGCTCCTGCCCACGGACTCACGCGCCTACTGGACCAGCTACCTCTGGGACCCGACCCGGGTCGGCGGACTGGACTACCCCGACAACCAGAGCGTCACCGGGCTGCTGGCCCGACTGGACGAGCACGGCGTGCCTGCGCAGCCGCTGCGCCTCGTGGCGATCGGCGTCGTCCTGGCACTCACCGCCGTCACGCTGTGGCACTGGCGCGCGGAACCGCTCTCGGTCGAGGCTGTGACGGCGGTCGGGCTGGCCGGCCTGCTCATCGCTCCGGTGTCGTGGACGCATCACTGGCTGTGGCTCGTCGTCTTCGTCGCGATCCTGGTGCAGCACGGGAGCTTCGCTGCGGCAACGATCTTGGCAGTCGTCTTGGCCGTCGAGCCGTTGCTTCTCGAGGGCGCGATGCACACCCTGCCGAGGTGGTCGGCCGCCCTGGCGTTGTCCACGTTCACCGTAGCCGGGGTGATCGCACTGGTCTACCTGGGCCGGGTGCCACGGGAGCCGACGGTACGCGAAGATGGGGCATGAGCATCCAGGACGCCGCCGGCCCACAGGACACGGTAGGGCCGCACGCCACCGGGGCGCCGCCCCAGCACAACCCACAGGGGCCCCAGCCCAGCGCGCCGGGCCCGATCTGGCTGGTGATCGAGCAGAACGTGGGCAGCAGCGGGGACATGAGATGGGGCGTCGACGGCCCCCAGGAGCTACCTCTGGGCACCACCTGGGCCCAGGCTCGCGCGCACGCCGAGCAGGTGGCACGCACCTTCGGCCCGCGACACCCCCTCATGGAGAACGGCCGCACGGTGATGCGGGTGGACGAGAACAGCTTCCTCACCATCGTGCGCGGTGCGACGTCGTCGTTCCATTTCCGGGTCACCCTGGGTGAGCCGATCTGACCCTCAGCCGAGCGCTTCGTGCGCACCGCCGTCCGGGCGCTGCTGCTCGGGGAGTTGGCCGAGGCCCATCAACGCGACCCCGATGGCAAGTGCGCCGATCACCGGCAGCGGTCCGAACCCTTCGGTCACCATCGGAGTGACCAAGGCCGCGAGCGCGGCGGCGGCGACCATGACGGAGTCGCCGAGGCCCAGCACGGTGGCGCGCAGGGAGTCAGGGACCGCCTGCTGCAGCACACCCGTGGCCACACCTTCGCAGCACACCGAGATCGCGCCCACGAGAGTGAGGGCGGCATACGCGAGCAGGCCCGGTGGGGCCCAGCCGAAACCGGCGACCGAACCGCTCAGCACGAGCAGACTGCCCCGCGCGGTCCGCAACGGGCGAAGTGCGATCAGCAACGGGGCGCCGAGCGCGCCGAATCCCAGCGCCGCGGTCGCGATCCCGAAGCCGGCGGGCCCGGTCCGCCAGACCACATCGGCCAACTCCAACACGGCCAGGCCGAGGGCGGCGACAACGGCGTTGGCGCCGGCGACGACAACAAGGGCATGCCGCGCCGAGCGGTTGTGCTGCAGCAGCTGCCAGACGCCGCCGCCCGACGCGGTGACGCCAGCCGGCTCGGGGGCTGGAAGCCCAGTGCCCCGGAAACAGGCCCAGCCCAGACCGACCAGGAGCGCGGCCGCGGCGGCGACAGCCGGCAGCGGGATCCGAGTGAGGCACAGACCCCCGAGCGCCGGGCCGACGACGAAGGCCGCGACCTCGACGGTGACCAGCACGCTCGTAGCCCGCCGGGTCGCACCCTCGGCCGAGGCCTCCGCCAGGCCCGGCAGCCCCGCCGCGAGGGCGGGGTAGGCCGGGGTGCCGGCCACGACGACACCCGTGCACAACCACACCGCCAACACCCAATGGTCCAGGGCCAGGGCGGCCGTGGCAGCGACCAGCAGCGCGGTCCGGGCCAGCAGCGACAGTCGCACGATCCGGGCCCGCTCCCTCCGGTCGGCCAGCCGTCCCGACCACCAGGACAGCACCACGTATGGCGCCATCCGCAGCGCGGCGACGGCCCCGACCACGAAGGCTCCCTGGGGGCTCGTGCGGGTGTGTTCCTCGGCAGCGAACACGAGCGCGGGCCACGGCAGGCCCATGCCCACAGCAGCGAGCGCGTGGCTGAGGATGACGCGACTGACCCGTGACGACACAGGTCAGCTCGCCACTCTGGTGCGGATTTCACAGACGCCGGACGCCGGGCGGACGCCGCAGACCAGACGGGTGGGCAGACGGGTGGGCAGACGGGTGGGCAGACGGGTGGGCAACGACTCGAGACAGGGCGTGCTGCGCACGTGGTCGGACACGGGTCGGCTCCTCAGGGAGAACGGGAGCGGGCTGGAAGGACAAGAGGGGCGAGGAAGGAGCACTGATACACGTCGGGCCGGCAGGCCGGGTGAGTGCTCCACCCCGTCGGGAGGGGGCGTCGGCGGTTGCCATCCCACTGGTCACTGCCGTACCCTTACAAATCAATGACAAGTCTTCGGTTCGCCACGGTGGCCCAGGAGTTGCGTGAGCGCATCGCCCTCGGGGACTACGGCGCGTCAGGTTCGGTGGAGTCCGAGGCGCAGCTGTGCCGCCGGTATGCCGTGTCCCGCCCGACCGTGCGCCGGGCCCTGGAGCAACTGCGTGACGAGGGCCTCGTCGAAGCTCGGCATGGCGCTGGGTGGTTCGTCGTCGGCTCCGCCTTCCACCAGCGGTTGGCCCTGGGCACCTTCCGGCACGCGGACTCCGCGGTGGCCGCGTCCGGCAAGCTGCTGCGGCGCGACGTCGTGGACTTCGGCTTCCGCCCGGCACCGGCCGAGGTCGCGGCCGCACTGGCGGTGGCCGAGGGCGGGAGCGTGCTGCACGCCCGTTCGGTGCGCACCGTGGCCGGCGACGGCCTCGACGTGGCCCGCGAATGGGTACCGGGTGCCCTCGCGGGCCGGCTGAGCCGGGACGGCGCTGCCAGCCCGGGCATCTGGGAGTCGCTGGCTCGCGATGGTCACCGGATCGCCTCGGTACGTCAGACGATCACCGCGGGCCTGGCCTCGGCGGCCGACGCGAAACTGCTACTCACCCATGCCGGAGCGCCGCTGCTGCTGGTGCGCCGACTGGCCGTGGATGCCCGCGGCATACCCCTGGCCTTGTCCGACCATCGCTACGCCGCACACCGTTTCGCCCTGGAGGTCGAGTTCAACTCCGGACCCGCCACGGCCTCCCCCGAACCCCCCGGCCTACGCGCCGTGGACGCCCCACCGAAGGAGAAGACACCATGAAGGTCCTCGTCACCGGCGGCGCCGGTTTCATCGGCTCCAATTTCGTTCTCCGAGTAAGCCAGACGCGGCCCGACTGGCGGGTCACCGTCATCGATGCCCTGACCTACGCCGGTAACCGGGCCTCGCTCGCCCCGGTCGAGGACCGGATCGAGTTCGTCGAGGGCTCGATCGCCGACCCCGAGCTCGTGGAGCGCCTCGTGGCCGATACGGACCTGGTCGTGCACTTCGCCGCCGAGTCGCACAACGACAACTCGTTGGACAACCCGTGGCCGTTCATGGAATCGAACATCATCGGCACATATCGGCTGCTCGAGGCGGTGCGCAAGCACGAGAAGCGGATCCACCACATCTCCACCGACGAGGTCTACGGCGACCTCGAGCTCGACGACCCGGAGCGCTTCCGGGAGACCACTGCGGTGAACCCCTCATCGCCGTATTCGGCGAGCAAGGCCAGCGCGGATCTGTTGGTGCGGGCCTGGATCCGGTCCTTCGGGCTGCAGGCCACCCTGTCGAACTGCTCGAACAACTACGGCCCGCGCCAGCATGTGGAGAAGTTCATCCCCCGCCAGATCACCGGCATCCTCGACGGCATCAAACCGAAGCTCTACGGCGCGGGCGCCAACGTGCGCGACTGGATCCATGTCGACGACCACAACGACGCCGTCGTGGCGATCATCGAGCAGGGCTGCCTCGGCGAGACCTACCTCATCGGCGCCGACGGCGAGCGCAACAACCGGGAGATCATCGGGCTCATCCTCGAACTGATGAACAAGCCGGCCGACTGGTTCGAGCATGTCAACGACCGCCCGGGCCACGACCTGCGGTATGCCATCGACTCGACCAAGCTACGCGCGCAAACCGATTGGCGCCCGCAGTACCAGGACATCCGGACCGGCCTGACCCAGACCATCCAGTGGTATGCCGCGAACCGCCCCTGGTGGGAGGCCAGCAAGGCCAGCACCGAGCAGGTCTACGCGCGCCTGGGCAGGTGACCGGCTAGCCCTCGGACAGGACAGTGAGGGCGTGGGAGTACTTGCGCCGCAAGCGTTCTCGGGTGGGCACGTCGATCGTGGCCAACCGCGCTGGGTCGCTGTTGTCGGCAATGTCGGCGAGCTTGACCCGCAGCGCGATCGGGTTGGCCCGGATGGCCCGGTAGTAATCATCCGCGGGCACTGCGTCGTCGCGGGTCAGCAGCAGCACCGCGTCGAGCACCGCGTCCGGGAAACCATCCTGCCGCAACTGCGCGATATCGACACCGGTGTCCTCGACGACATCGTGCAGCCAGGCCACCGCGGCAGCCACCGGGTCGTCGGCGACCCGAGCGGCGACCCGGGCGGGGTGCGCGGCATACGGGGCGCCTGACTTGTCGACCTGGCCCGCGTGCGCGGCGCGCGAGAGAGCCTCCGCGGCGGCTACCAGCTGCGGCCCGATCGGCAGGGGCAGGGGCGTGGTCACGGGTGCCTTTCGACGGCTGGGCGATGGTTGTCGGCCGCAGCGGTGGTCGGCGGTCAGGATAGACCCATGGATGCCTCGATCTTCCGGGAGCCACGCGTCGAAGCCCTCATCGCCAGGGGCCTGGCCCGCAGTCGCCTGTCGCTGACGACCCGCGCCGAGCGACTCGGCGACAAGTCGTGGCACGTCGTGCAGTGCTCCTTCGCGGCCGGTCTGGCCTGGACAATCGCCTCTGGGGTGCTGCGGCATGACGCGCCGATGTTCGCCCCCATCGTCGCCATCGTCTGTCTGGGAATGACCTACGGACAGCGGCTGCGCCGCGTCGCGGAGGTCACCGTCGGCGTGGCGTTGGGCGTGGCCCTGGCGGAGCTCTTCGTGACAGTGGCCGGTTCGGGCGCCTGGCAGATCAGCCTCGTCGTGCTCGTGGCGATGGGCGTCGCCCTGCTCTTGGACGCCGGCCAGCTGCTCGTCATGCAGTCGGCGGTGCAGTCCATTGCGGTCACGGCCCTCGCGCAGCCCAGTGGTGGTTTCAACCGGTGGGTCGATGCGGTGGTCGGCGGGGCGGTGGCATTGGTCGCCGCGACCGTCGTGCCGCGGGCCCCGCTACGCGAGCCACGGCGGGTGGCCGCGCGGGTGGCCAGCCGCATCGCCGACCTGTTGCGCGACGCCGCAACGAGCGCCGACACCGGCGACGTCGAGCACGCCGCCGAGGTGTTGGCCGAGGCGCGACGCACCGACGAGCTGATCAGGGAACTGCAGGCCGCCGCCGACGAGGGCATGGCGGTGATCGCCTCGGTCCCGTGGCGACGCAGCGACGGGGCGAGTGTGCGCCGCGTAGCGCAGATCGTCGAACCGTTGGACCGGGCGCTGCGCAGCACCCGAGTGCTCGTGCGCCGGGTGAGTATCGCGACCCACCACGGGGCGCAGATCCCGGCCGAGTATGCCGCGACGCTGCGTGAACTCGCCGAGGCGACCGACATCATCAGCCGGCTCTGGGCCGAGAACCGGATGGCCGAGCGCGCGCGGCCGGCGCTCGTCGCGGTGGCCGAGGGCACGGCGAGACTGGACCCGGGTGAATACCTCACGACGGTCCTGCTCGGGCAGCTGCGCTCGCTTGTCGTCGACCTGCTGGAGTTGACCGGGCTCGACCACGAGGATGCGGTCGCCTCGGTGCCGCCGGTCACCAGCTGACGCCGGCTCGACGCACGATCAGGGCTCGGCGATCAGAGCTCGGGGAACCAGATCGCCATCTCGCGGGCCGCCGACTCCGGCGAGTCGGAGCCGTGCACGACGTTCTCCGTCGAGCCCTGGCCCCAGTCGCGCCCCAGGTCTCCGCGGATGGTGCCCGGCAGCGCCTTCGTCGGGTCGGTGGCCCCGGCGAGGGAGCGGAAGCCCGCGATGCACTGCTGGCCCTCGATGACGATTGCGGTCACCGGACCGGAGGACATGAAGTCGACGAGCTCGCCGAAGAAAGGCTTGGCGGCATGCTCGGCGTAGTGCTCGGCGAGCATGTCACGGGTGGGGGTGAGGATGCGCAGGGCGACAAGCTGATAGCCCTTCGCCTCGATGCGGCGCAACACCTCGCCGGTGAGACCGCGCTTGAAGCCGTCCGGCTTGACCAAGACCAGGGAGCGTTCCATGGGCGGCAGCCTACTGTGGCGTCGCCGCGTCGATCCGCCCGCCCTGCACGAGACTGCCGACCCAGAGCGCCGTGAAGATGAGCCCGACGAGGGCCATCATCGGCACCACCACGGCCGCCGCGAAACAGCTCAGCTGGATGAGCCAGCCGAGCGTGACGCCGGCCGGTGACCGCATCAGACCCGCGGCCACCAGGCACAGCAGCGCGACGGCCGACCCGACGATCAGGTATGCCGCGGCCGGCCCACTCGCGTCGGCCGCGGCGACCGCCCGCGCCACGAGCGCACCGAAAAAGACGAGGACCGACTGCGCCGCTAGCACAAGCGCACACATCCGCCAGGTGAACTTGCCCAAGCGCCCGTAGACCACCAGCGGCCCGATCGACAGTCCGGAGGGGCTCATTCAGCCGCCACCCCGAGCAGGGCTCGCACATCGGCAGCGGTGACGACCGAACCGGTGGCGATTACTCCCCCACCGAGGCCGTCGCGCTCGGCGACCGTGACGGCCTCCTCGAGCGCGTCCGGCAGCGCCGGGACGACGGACACCCGCTCGGCACCGAACACCTCGGCGGCCAGCTCGCCCAGCTCCAGGGGGCTCATGCTGCGTGGTGAGGTGTTACGGGTGACGACGACGTGGTCGACCACAGACTCGAGGGCCTCGAGCATAGCCAGGGCGTCCTTGTCGGCGAAGACGGCGACGACCGCGACGAGCCGGGTGAAGGCGAAGCCGTCGGCGAGCGCCTCGGCCAGCGCGCGCATGCCGTGCGGGTTGTGGGCGGCGTCGACGAGGATCGTCGGCGAGCGGCGGACGACCTCCAGGCGCCCCGGTGAGGTGACCTTCGCGAGACCGGCCCGCAGCACGTCGACGTCGAGCGCTCGTTCCCCACCGCCGAGGAAGGCCTCCACCGCCGCCACGGCCAGAGCGCAGTTGTCGGCCTGGTGGGCGCCGTGCAACGGCAGGAAGAGGTCCGGGTAGTCGCCCGCGAGCCCCCGCAGGGACAGCACCTGACCGCCGAGGGCCACCTCGCGGGCGGTGACCCCGAAGTCGGTGTCCGCGGCATACCGGCGGGCGCCGACCTGCTCGGCGCGACGGGCCAGGATGTCGGCCACCTCGTCGTCCTGCACGCCGACGACGAGGATCGATCCGGGCTTGACGATGCCGGCTTTCTCCTGGGCGATCTGGCCGGGGGTCGCACCGAGGAAGCGGGTGTGGTCGACGTCGACCGGGGTGAGGACGGAGACGGTGCCGTCGGCGACGTTCGTGGCATCCCAGGTGCCGCCCATGCCGACCTCGACCACGGCGACGTCGACCGGTGCGTCGGCGAACACGGCATACCCGAGAATCGCGAGCACCTCGAAGAAGGTGAGCCGCGGGCCGCCCTCATCGAGGGAGCGCTGGTCGACCAGCTCGACCAGCGGCTCGATCTCCGCCCAGGCCTCGACGAGCGCCGCCGGGTCGATCGGCGCACCATCGAGGGCGATCCGCTCCCGCATCGAGTGCAGGTGCGGCGAGGTGAAGCGACCGGTGCGCAGGCCGTGCTCACGGCAGAGTGCCTCGATGATCCGGGTCGTCGAGGTCTTGCCGTTCGTGCCGGTGACATGAATGACCCCGAAGGTGCGCTGCGGGTCGCCGAGCAGGTCCATCACGGCGGCCACCCGATCGAGGGTGGGCACGATGTCGTGCTCGGGAGCCCGGCCCAGGATCTGCGCCTCGATCTCGGCCAGCCGAGCCGACCCCACGGGCTCGGGTCGCGATGGCCCGCTCACGGACACTCCTGCCAAACGTCACGCACCAGCCAGACCGACGCGGGAACCCCGTCGCCGGCCTTGTCGCGGTGGGTCTCATGGAAGCCGCACGCATGGTAGAACGCCCCGGCGTGCTCGACCCCGTCGAAATAGGAGGCGCGCACGATCTGGTGCCCGCCGTCGCGGGCGTCGGCGAGCACCCGCTCCAGTAGCACGCGGCCGGCCCCGGAGCGCTGGTGCTCCGGCAGCACGTAGAGCTTGAAGAGCACGAGATCGCCGTTGAGGTGCCCGGCCGAGGCCACCCCGACGACGACATCGTCCTGCACCGCCACGAGCATCCGGCCGCCACCGACCTCCCAGCCGATCGCGTCGCGGGTCCACCATCGCGCCAAGGAGGCGTCGATATAGTCCTGGCTCAGATTCGGGACACAGGTCTCCCGCCAGGACCGATGGCCCACCCCGATGATCGCTGGGACGTCGTCGTGGGTCGCGAGCCGCACCGTGGCGGTCACAGCCGGGAAACCTTGAGGCGCACCGGGAGATTGTCGCCCACCGTCACTGTGACGCCACCATCGGTCTCGGCGAGATCGTCGAGGTGGTAGGCGACGGACAGGTGCTCGGCGAGGGTCTCGGACATGAGCGACTCCCGATGCTCGGTGGCGGCACGTTGCATGAGCTCGGCGCCGGCGACGGTGAGGGAGATCCGGTCGGAGATGTGCAGGCCGGCGTCCCGGCGGGCCTGCTGCACGGCGCGGATCAGGTCGTTGGCGACACCTTCGATGGCCAGTTCCTGCGTCACAGCGGTGTCGAGCACGACGAAACCACCGCCGGGCAGCATGGCCACCGCCCTCGCCCCGGGCGCCGCGGCCGCGCCGTCGATCGCCCCGCCGGCTGGGGCGGCCTCGGCGACGACCGTCTCGAGCGTGTATTCGCCCTCGTGCAGCTCGACGCCGCCACAGGCCACAGAGCCGTCCGGACGCACCTGCCAGTCACCGGACTTGCTGGCCTTGATGACCGTCTGCACGGCCCTGCCCAGCCGGGGACCGGCCGCCCGCGCGTTGACCGTCAGGCGTTGCTGCACGCCGAAGTCGGACTGGTGCGCGGTGGCCAGGTCGAGCAGTTCGACGGTCTTGACGTTGACTTCGTCGGAGACGATCTCGACGAAGGGCGCCAGGGCGTGCGGGTCGGCGGTCACGACGGTGAGTCCACCCAAGGGCAGCCGAGCCCGCAGGCCGGCGCCCTTGCGCAGCGACGAGGCCACCGAGCAGATCTCCCGGGCCCGGTCCATGCCGGCGACCAGGGTGGGATCGGCCGGAAGGGCCTGTGGGTCGGGCCAGTCGCTCAGGTGTACCGAGCGCTCGCCGGTCAGGCCGCGCCAGATCTCCTCGGTGATGAGCGGCAGCAACGGGGCCACGGTGCGGGTGACCACCTCGAGCGCGGTCCAGAGCGTGTCGAACGCCGCCCGGGTGGACGGTGAGAGGGCGTCGCCGGAATCCCAGAACCGGTCGCGGGAGCGGCGAATGTACCAGTTGGTGAGCACGTCGAGGAAACCGCGCATCGAGTCGCAGGCGGCGGCGATCTCGTAGTCGTCGAGCTGGGTTGTCATCGTCTCGACGAATTCGCGCACCTTGGCCAGGAGGTAGCGATCCAGGACATGGTCGGCCCCGGTCGTGGCGTCGGTCGGGCCGGCGTCGGTCGGGCCGGCAGCGACAGGGGGGCGGGCGGCATACCCCTTGCCGCCGGAGGCGGCGTTGGCGTAGAGCGCGAAGAAGTACCACGCATTCCAGAGCGGGATGATCACCTGGCGCACGCCGTCGCGGATGCCCTGCTCGGTGACCACGAGGTTGCCGCCGCGCAGGATCGGGCTGCTCATCAGGAACCAGCGCATCGCGTCGGCGCCGTCTCGATCGAAGACCTCACGAACGTCGGGGTAGTTGCGCAGGCTCTTGCTCATCTTCAGCCCGTCGCTGCCCAGCACGATGCCGTGGCTCAAGCAGGTCGAGAAGGCCGGCCGGTCGAAGAGCGCGGTGGCCAGGATGTGCATCGTGTAGAACCAGCCGCGCGTCTGCCCGATGTATTCGACGATGAAGTCGCCCGGGAAGTGGTGCTCGAACCAGTCGGCGTGCTCGAACGGGTAGTGCACCTGCGCGAAGCTCATCGACCCCGACTCGAACCAGCAGTCGAAGACGTCGGTGACCCGGCGCATCGTCGAGCGCTCCCCTTCGGGCCGGGGGTCGTCGGGGTTGGGCCGGGTCAGCTCGTCGACGAAGGGCCGGTGCAGGTCGGTGACCGGCACAGCGAAGTCCCGCTCCAGGTCGGCGAGCGACCCATAGACGTCGATCCGCGGGTATGCCGGGTCGTCGGACTTCCACACCGGGATCGGGCTGCCCCAGAACCGGTTGCGTGAGATCGACCAGTCCCGGGTGTTCTCCAGCCATTTGCCGAACTGGCCGTCCTTGATGTGCCCCGGCACCCAGGTGATCTCCTGGTTGAGCTGCAACATCCGGTCGCGGATCGTCGTCGTCGACACGAACCACGAACCGACCGCCATGTAGATCAGCGGCTGCCGGCAGCGCCAGCAGTGCGGGTAGGAGTGCTCGTAGGTCTCCCGGCGCAGCAGGACGGTGCCCTCGGTGGTGGCACCGGGGTCCAGCGCCCGGGCGGCGTCGTAGTCGGGGTGCGCCATCGTCGTGCGGGCCTTGAGGTGCTCGATGATGAATGGGTTGGCATCGAGCACGAGCATTCCGCGGTACTGCTCGACGGGGGCGGTGAAGGTGCCGTCGATGGCGACCGGCACGACGACCTCGATGCCTTCGCGGTCGGTGATCGCCTTGTCCTCCTCACCGAAGGCACCCGCGGTGTGCACCAGGCCGGTGCCCTCGGCGGTGGTCACCAGATCGGCGGTGACGAGCCGGAAGGCGTTGGGGTGACCGAGGTAGTAGGTCATCGGCGGGGTGTACGTCAGCCCGACGAGATCGGCGCCGGTGCACCGGCGCACGACGAGCGCCTCGACGTCGCCCTTGGCGTCGCCGGTGAATTCCCGCGCGTATGCCGCGGCCCGGTCCGCCGCGATGAGGTAGCGCTCCGGTCGGCCGGTCGGGCCGGCGGACTCGATGACGACGTAGTCGATCTCGGCGCCCACCATGATCGCGACGTTCGCGGTGAGCGTCCACGGCGTGGTCGTCCAGATCACCGCATGGACGCCCTCGAACTCACCGGGGGTGGTGATCGGCATCCCGACCGTGACGGCCGGGTCCTGCCGGTTCTGGTAGACGTCCTCGTCCATCCGCAGCTCGTGGTTGGACAGCGGCGTCTGGTCGTTCCAGCAATAGGGCAGCACCCGGAAGCCCTCGTAAGCCAGGCCCTTGTCGTAGAGCTCCTTGAAGGCCCAGATGACACTCTCCATGAAGGTGAGGTCGAGGGTCTTGTAATCGTTGTCGAAGTCGACCCAGCGGGCCTGGCGAGTGACGTAGTCGCGCCACTCCCCGGTGTACTCGAAGACCGACTCGCGGCACTTGTCGTTGAACGCCGCGATGCCGAGCTCGCGAATCTCGTCGGTCGTCTTGATGCCCAGCTGGCTCATCGCCTCGAGCTCGGCGGGCAACCCATGGGTGTCCCAGCCGAACCGTCGCTCGACCCGGCGCCCCCGCATCGTCTGATAGCGCGGGACGATGTCCTTGACGTAGCCGGTGAGCAGGTGGCCGTAGTGCGGCAACCCGTTGGCGAACGGCGGCCCGTCGTAGAAGACGAACTCGTTCGCCCCATCGACGCCGGCCTCCCGCTGCGCCACCGATGCCTGGAAGGTGTCGTCGGCCGCCCAGTAGGCGAGCACGGCCTCTTCGATCTGCGGGAAACGGGGGGTCGGCGGCACACCCGCCGGCGTGCGGTCACTACTGCTGGCGCTGGCCTGGGGGTAGACCACGAGGTGTCTCCTGGCGTCGGGGTGCGGTCCTGGCGTCCTGTCACTGCGGCTGTGCCGCGAGGACGACGCTGCTGCGCCGCGGTACCACCCCGCTTGCCGGTCTGCCGCCCACCCGGGCGCACGGCATACCGACCGCTCTTGCCGAAGGCTGTCACGGGCCCACCCGTCCGGTTCTACTGAGGCATCGCGTACCGCGGGGCCGGTTCTTCCGGAGGCTCGCCGCTGATGACGGCTCAGACGCCTGTCGGGTCAGTCTACGGGAGCCGGCCGATCCAGGGTGACGACGCGCACGTCGACCTCAGCCCCCTCGACCAGGCCTTCGGCCACTCGGACTGCGCGCTTGACCGGCAACACATAACCACCGTGCTGCGTCGAGGGGAACAGCGACGTCTGCCAGGTCGTCGCACCGACGCACACCTCGACCCGCACGCTGCCCCAGCCGCCCTGGCGGCCCTGGGTGGCCTCGTCGATCTCGTCCGACACCGCTGGGGGCACCGTGAGGAAGTACCACGGGGCCGGCCCCTGGTGAGCCCAGAGCGGGGCTCGGAAGCGGTATGACGACGGTGGTTTGCTCATCCTCGCGCTCCTTGGCGGGGCCACAGGAAGGCCAGCAGGCCGAGGGCGGCCGTGCCGAGCCCACCCCACAGGAGCCAGGCGTCGATCGGCCCGGGAGCGGCCCGGTTGCCCCACACGACCCACAGCGGCGCCAGCCCCATCCCGGTGACATAACCCCAGGCGGTACGGCCCGG
>WBZP01005289.1_pt1 | contig 13171 bp, 13 predicted proteins | sample 5204301 | NCBI WGS metagenome assembly WBZP01 (sample SAMN12412401, study PRJNA552823) | activated sludge metagenome | isolation source: activated sludge from nitrification reactor of wastewater treatment plant... | place: USA: Pennsylvania | collected 2017
CGACCAACGACGAATCACCCGGCGCGCTGGCGTTGGGGTGCAGCGCCTGCAGCGGATTGACGAGCACGCAGGCGATGTCGCGCCGGCCGCGCAGCACCGCGAGCGAGCGCTCGTCCATGTCGCGCAGCGTGTAGGTCTCGCGCGGGGGCAGCGGGTTGCCGGGGCCGGGCTGCACGTCCTCCCACCAGCCGTGGTAGGCGCCGCAGAAGCGCACCAGGTACCGGCGCCGCGTGTGGTAGCGCGCCAGCCGCACGGCCTGCATCACGGCCTCGGTGCCGGACATGTGGAACGAGACCTCGTCGAGCCCCGAGATCGCCTTCAGCCGCTCGGCGTTGGCGAGCACGCAGGGGTGGTACGAGCCGAGCACGGGGCCGAGGCGGCGCGTGCGCTCGATGCCCTCGTCGACGCATTCGTTGTAGAAGTCGGTGCCCAGCAGGTTGACGCCGTACGACCCGGTGAGGTCGAAGAAGTGGTTGCCGTCCAGGTCTTCGAGCATCGCCCCGTCGGCGCCGGCAAGGAAGCTGCCCAGCGGCAGCCGCTGCTTGACGCGCGGCGCGAACTGGAACGGCACGCGGTAGCTGCCGGTGAATTGCAGGTCGGAGATCGACTCGCGCGCGCGCTCGGTGAGCGCCGCGCTCTTCGGCCAGAGCCTGGTGAATTCGTCACTGAGACGCCCGAAGGCGGCGCGCCTGCGCGCCACGACCTCGGCCGGTGCCGCGTCGACGGCGAAGAAGCGCGCCTCGTCGTAGGCATAGCCCGGGATCAGCGCAGCGATGCGCTTGGCCATGCGCGCATGGCCACCGAGCGAGCGGTGCTTGGCGCGCGAGAGCACGAGGCGCTGGTGCGCAGCGGGCAGCAGCGCGAGCGCACCGAGCGCCATGGCCGACCAGGTCAGGGAAAGTTCCATGAGGATAGGATCGAGGATGAGACAGCAGGGTGTACCGCAGCGCGTTGACAGTTACGTGAAAGGCGCCGGCCGCGCGCAGGGCCGGCCCGGCGCGATCGCGCGCTTCTTCCAGCAGGAGGACCTGAACTTCCTGCTCACCAACCGCGTGCCGCGAATCGCGCTCACGCGACTCATGGGGCGCGTGAGCCGGATCCGCAGCCGGGCCTTCGCGCGGCTCGCGATCGCGGTGTGGCGCCAGTTCACGGCGCTCGACCTGTCGGATGCGCGGCGCGCGACCTTCGACTCGCTGCACGAGTGCTTCACGCGCGAGTTGCAGCCGGGCGCGCGCCTCTTCGACGCGAGGCCGGAGGTGCTCGCAAGCCCCTGCGATGCGATCGTCGGCGCCTGCGGCACGGTCGACGGCACGCGCGTGTTCCAGGCCAAGGGGTTCCCGTACGAGCTCGACGAGCTGTTCGGCCCGAGCCAGGACAGCTCGGTGTTCCACGACGGCGTCTACGCGACGCTGCGCCTGACCTCGGCGATGTACCACCGCTTCCACGCCCCGCACGACGCCACGGTCGAGCATGTGACCTACCTGAGCGGCGACACCTGGAACGTGAACCCGATCGCGCTCGCGCGCGTCGAGCGGCTGTTCTGCCGCAACGAGCGCGCAGTGCTGCGCATGCGGCTCGCGCAAGGCGCGCACCCGATCGCGCTCGTGCCGGTGGCGGCGATCCTGGTCGCGAGCCTGCGGCTGCACTGCGTCGACGTGCGGCTGCACCTGCGCTGGCGCGGGCCGAACGAGATGCCCTGCCGCGTGCCCGTGCACAAGGGCGACGAGATGGGCTGGTTCGAGCATGGCTCGACGATCATCGTCTTCGCACCGCGCGGCTTCGGGCTCGCCGACGGGATCGCGCCGGGCATGCGGCTGCGGGCCGGGCAGGCGCTGATGGTGCTGCCCTGAGAGTATGAGATCGGGCGGGGCGGCGCCGGCTGTCACCGCGCTGCCACAGGGCGCTCACGGACCTGTCACCGCAGGCTCCGAGCATCGGCCCGATGAAGACGATCGACCTCGTGTACCTGAACGCCGGTGGCGGCCACCGAGCGACCGCGCTCGCGTTGCAGGCCGTGATGCAGCAGCAAGGCCGCCCCTGGCGGGTGCGGCTGGTGGATCTGGCGCAGGCGATCGACCCCGGGGGCGGGTTGCGACGCCGGATGGGCTTCGACCCGGAAGCGTTCTACAACCACCGGCTGCGCCGGGGCTGGACGCTCGGGTTGGCCCAGGAGCTGAAGATCCTGCAGGGTCTGATCCGGGTCGCGCACCCGGCGCTGCTGAAGGCGCTGCATCAGCACTGGGCGCGCACGGAGCCCGACCTCGTGGTCTCGCTGGTGCCCAACTTCAATCGCGTGCTGTGGCAGTCGGTGGCGGGCGCCGTGCCGGGTGTGCCGTTCGTGACCGTGCTCACCGACATGGCGGACCTGCCGCCGCACTTCTGGATCGAGCCGGACCAGGCGCAGACGATCGTCTGCGGCACCGAACGTGCCCTCGCGCAGGGCCGTGCCGCCGGCTACGGCGCGCGCGAGCTGGTGGCGACCTCGGGCATGGTGATCCGGCCGTCGTTCTACGACATGGAGGAGACGCCCGCCGAAACCGCGGCACGCCGCCGCGCGGCCGGGCTCGATCCGGACCGGCCGACCGGCGTCGTCATGTTCGGTGGCCAGGGCTCGCGGCAGATGATCGACATCGCGCGTGCGCTCGACGACACCCCGCTCGTGTTCCTGTGCGGCCGCAACGACGAGCTGATGCGTCGCCTAGCCGCGCTACGCCGGAGCGCCCCGCACCTCGCGCTGGGCTTCACCGAAGACGTGGCTGCGGCCATGCGGCTCGGCGACTTCCTCGTCGGCAAGCCGGGCCCCGGCTGCCTGAGCGAGGCGCTGCAGGTCGGCCTGCCAGTCATCACCTTCCGCAACGCCTGGACGATGCCGCAGGAGCGCTACAACACCGACTGGGTGCAGGAGCGCGGCGTGGGCCTCGCGATCCCGTCGTTGCGCCGGCTACCCGAGGCGACCACGGCACTCGTGCGACGGCTGCCGGAACTGCGCGCCGCGGCGACCGGCCTCGACAACCGCGCGGTGTTCGAAGTGCCGCAGGTCTTCGCGCGCCTGCTCGATCAGGACGCGAGTGGCTGCGAGGGCTCGACGAGCGCCGTCAGGCTATCGACCGAGGCGCCGTCGTTGCCTTAGAGCAGGCCCTCGATCTCGCACATCGCGGCGTGGTGGATGTGGCCGCACACCACGCCATGCGTGCCGCGCCGGCGCTCCTCGCGCTCTCTTGACCGCAACGTGGGTACCCGCGAAGCACAGCGCGCCACTCATCGCCAGCACCGTGTCCTTCACCGCGACGGGGTCGGCGGCCGGCCCTATGCGGAGGTGGCTTGTCCCTGCGGGCGGCGTACCATTCGGCGAGCTGAAGGGCCTGCCGCATGAACACCAGCCTGATCTATGCCCCGCTGATGCCGGCCGAACTCACGCTGCGTTGGCGCGAGCTGCTCGACCAGCCTGGTCTGCCGGAGCGCTACGAGATCGACCAATTCGGGGAGCCCGTCGAGACGAACCCGCCGACCACCTCGCACCAGCGCATCGTGCGCGCCATCGCGCATCGGATCGGGGCGCAGCTCGGCGGCGAAGCGCTGTCCGGCGTCGGCGTGCTCACCGCCATCGGCATCCGCATCCCCAACGTGGTCTGGCAGCCAGCGTGGACAGACGCCGACCCGGCGAGCCCCGCGCCGCAGGTTTGCGTGGAAGTGCTGTCGCCCGACAACCGGCCCGCGAGATCGAAGCCAAGACGCGCGGCTGGCTCGAGGCAGGCGCGCAGGAAGTGATCGTGGTGGAGACGAGCGGGCGCATCCGCTTCGTGGGGCTGGGTGGCGAGCGCGCCGAAAGCGGCTTCGGTTTTGGGCTCGCGTTGCCCAAGGGCACCTACCCGCTCTGAGAGCCTGTGAGCAATCCCGGCTCGGCTGCCGAGGCGCCGACGGACCGTGCGCAGGCATCCAATCTGTCGGCGCGACGCGCCTGCCCGCCCGCCGCGCTAAGGCAGCCGTTTCGAGCAGCTCGGTCATCAGGACGCCAGCGGCTGCGTGCGCTCGACGAGTGCCGGCTCCGCGGCCGGCGCCGGGTCGGTGGACGGCCTGGGCAGGTCGGCGGGCCTCGCCGCGGCGCGGTAGCCGGTGCGGAACGGGGCAGCCGCCTCGGCGCCGCGGTCGATGATCTCGAGGCGGCCGTCGTGGTGCTCGACGAGCGCCGTGAGGCTCTCGACCCAGTCGCCGTCGTTGCAGTAGAGCACGCCGTCGATCTCGCGTATCTCGGCGTGGTGGATGTGGCCGCATACGACGCCGTGCGCGCCGCGCCGGCGCGCCTCGCGCGCGACCGCGACCTCGAAGTCGTTGACGTAGCTCACGGCGCGCTTGACCTTGTGCTTGAGGTAGCGTGAGAGGCTCCAGTACGGCAGGCCGAGCCGTGCGCGCGCGTGGTTGAACCAGCGGTTGACCCGAAGCGTGAACTCGTAGGCCGCGTCACCGACGTAGGCCAGCCAGCGCGCGCACTGAACGACGCCGTCGAAGAGGTCGCCATGGGTGATCCACAGCCGCCGACCGTCGGCGGTCTCGTGCATGCAGTCCTCGACGACGTCGACGCCGCCGAAGTTGTGCGTGATGTAGCGGCGTGCGAACTCGTCGTGGTTGCCGGGCACGAAGACGACGCGCGTGCCCTTGCGCGCCTTGCGCAGGATCTTCTGCACGACGTCGTTGTGCGTCTGCGGCCAGTACCAGGCGCGGCGCAGCTGCCAGCCGTCGATGACGTCGCCGACGAGGTAGAGCGTCTCGCACTCGGTGCTGCGCAGGAACTCGATCAGCGCCGCCGCCTGGCAGCCGGGGGTGCCGAGGTGCAGGTCGGAGATCCACACCGTGCGCACCGACAGCAGCGGACGCCCCTCGGCCGTGTCGCTGTCGTCCGACGCCCCTGGCCGCGTTGCGGACGTGGGCGACCCGAACATCAGCTGACCCGGCCCGTCCGCGTCCGACGACCGGCGCGACGCGCTGCGCATGCGTGCCGTGATCCGCTCTGCGATTGCCCTCATGGCCGGGCATCGTCACGCCTGCGCGTGACGTGCCCGTGAACGGATTCGGTCAGCGTCGTGACGGGACCCGCGCCGGTACCCGGTCAGATCCTGCGCCGGAAGCGAAGGTGGTCGATCAGCATCTCGCAGCCGACGAGGCTCGCATGTTCGCTGACGATGTCGACCTCGCCGCGCTCGGCCAGGGCCTTGAGTTCGCGCGCGGAAGCGTCGTAGACGTAGGGGTTCTCCAGGGCGCAACCGGTGCGCGGCAGCTCGCACTCCACGCCGAATCCGGACTCGATGAACACCGCTTCTGCCAAGGTTGCCATGCGTGATCTCCGCTTCGTATGCCCGTCACTCTACGCCGCCGCCGGCCGGCCTTCCACCGTGGCGGAAGTGCCGACAGGCCTGCGTGGCCAGTGCCGGGGTGCCGGCGTACCGGACCCGGCTCGACCCCGGCCGCCCGGACGTCGCCGCGTTGCGGGCCATTCGCCGTGTGCAAACGCTCGCTTACGTAAGCACCCTGCGGCGCCGCGTTCACCGCGCCGGGGCGATGTGGGGCGGCCGCGGGTGTCTTGATATCCACCAGGCGCACTCGGCTGTCACCAGTTCGTCATCGATCCCGGCGACGCTCGCGGCCTTCACCGGCTTGCGGCACCGACCTCGGTGACGCATCGTTCGGTGGTGCCGACCGTCCGGCGCAGCGCGCGGCGGCAACGACTGCCCGAGGAGTCAATGCGTGGAGATGGAGATCGGCGAAGTCGGCGATATCGGCGGTTCGGTGATCTGCGTGCAGCCCTGCCGCGGGATGTGCACCTGAGCCACCGGGCGGCTGGCCGGTCCCCACCCCGGATGCGTGTGCACGCAGGCCTGTCGCGCGAGGATCTCGAGGCGATCCTTGCAGTGACGCGCGCGCTCGCGCTGCCGTTCGATCTGCGCGAGATGCTCGGTGCCGTGACCGACGCCGCGTGTCGGGTCCTGCACGCCGAGCGTGCCTCGGTGTGGCTGCACGACGGGGCCACCGACGAGCTGGTGCTCTCGGTCTCGCGTGATCTCGGCGAGGTGCGGGTGCCGCTCGGCGCCGGTCTGGTTGGCGCCTGCGCGCGAAGCCGACAGCCGATCGTGGTGCCGGATTGCTATGCCGACCCGCGCTTCGACTCAGCGATCGACCGGCGCTCCGGCTTCCGCACCCGCTCCGCGCTCACCCTGCCGCTCGTCGACCACATTGGCGCCCTGGTCGGCACGATGCAGGTGCTGAACCGCGTCGATGGTCCGTTCGAGCCCGAGGACCTGCCGCTCGGCGAGGCCCTGGCCGCGCAGTGCGCCCTCGCGCTGTCGCGTGCGCGCATGACGGCGGCGGCGATCGAGGGCGAACGGCTGCGGCGCGAGCTGGAGCTGGCCCGCACGGTGCAGCTGGCCAGCCTGCCGGCGGCGATGCCGGAGTTGCCGGGCTACGACCTGCACGCGTTCTTCCGGCCCGCTGACGTGGCCGGTGGCGACACCTACGACCTTGTACCGGCAGAGGGCGGGATGGTGCTCGTCATCGGCGACGCGGCCGGGCATGGCCTCGCCCCGGCGCTGATGGTGACGCAGATGCAGGCGATGCTGCGCATGGCACTGCGCCTGGGCGCCGGCCTCGAGGCCGCGTTCCGCCAGGTCAACGACCAACTGGCGGCCACCTACACCGACGGCCGCTTCGTGACCGCGTTCGTCGGCCTGCTCGACCCGCGGGCGCATGTCGTGCACTACCTGAGCGGCGGGCAGGCGCCGATCCTGCAGGTGGAGGCAGCCGCGGGCCGCTGCCGCCGGCATGGCGCGACGAGCTTTCCGCTGGGCGCGATGCCTCTGTCGACGCTGCGTCCGGCGCGCACGATCGCGCTTGCCCGGGGCGACGCGCTCGTGCTGGTGACCGACGGCGTGTTCGAGGCGACCGACTCCGCCGGCCGGGCCTACGGGGTGGAGCGGGTCGAGTCGGTGCTGTGCGCGCACGCCGGCGGTCCGGCGGCGGCCATGGGCCGCGCGCTGCTCGACGACCTCGACCGACACCTGGAGGGGCGGCCCGCGGAAGACGACGTCACCGTGGTCATCGTCCGGCGCTGCTTCGAAAGCCGCGCGCCGGAGGGCCTGGCGGCGGGCCGCTCGGCAGCTTGACAGCATCATCGATGCCCGGGGCTCCGGGCTGAACCCTGGAAGGACGACCGTGATGGAAATCGAAGTCAGCGAGATCGGCGGCAATCGCACGCGCGTGCGGCTCGTGGGCCGCCTCGACGCACCGGGAGCCGAACGCATCGGCGTGCGGTTCACCGCGGCGGTCGCGGCGGCAGGGCGCGACGCGCTCGTCGATCTGTCGGAGGTCAGCTTCATCGCGTCGATGGGGCTGCGGCTGCTGATCGGCACAGCTCGTGCGCTCAACGGCAAGGGTGCGAAGATGGTGCTGTTCGGCGCGCAGGATCTGGTGGGCGAGATGCTCGACCAGGCCGGGATCGACCAGATCATCCCGGTCGTGGAGACCGAGCGGCTGGCCCTCGAGCGGCTCTGACCATGGCCCGGGTCCGATCGTCGGCAACCGACACCGCGCCCTCCGAGCGGCCCGCCGGCGGAGGCGGCACTCTCGAGGTGCGGCTTGCCGCCCGGGTCGCGGCGCTGGAGCGGGTGGGGCCGCGCATCGCCGCGTTCCTCGACGGCATCGGCGCGTCGGCCCGCGAGCGCTACGCCGTCGATCTGGTGCTCGAGGAGGCGTTCATGAACATCGTGCGCCACGCCTTCGCCGACGATGCCGAGCACCTCGTCGACCTGAGCCTGCGGAGCGAACCCGGCCAGCTGCTGCTCGAGCTCGCCGACGATGGCGTGCCCTTCGATCCGGTCGCGCATCCCGCCCCAGCGCGCGCGACCTCGATCGAAGCCGCGCGCCCCGGGGGGCTCGGGCTTCAGCTGATGTGGCGCTACGTCGACTCGCTGCAGTACCGCCGCGAGGGGGGGCGCAACCGGCTGACGCTCGCGATCGCCCGACGACAGGCGCCGCCCTGACCCGCAGTCGAGCGCGCGACGGCCAGCCGCGAACGCCGAGCACCCCGTCTGTAGAATGAGTCGGAGGCGAGCGAAAGGAGGCCGACATGTCGACGCAAGAGCTGCGAAGCATTCTCCTGGTGCCCGGCGTCCGCACCACGATCGCGTTCGGCGGCGCCTCCTACGAGGTCACCACCGCACCGCAGAGCGTGATCATCCGCGCCGACGCGGGCCACGCGGTGACGATCTCACCCAAGAGCCAGCGCACGAGCCTGGAAGCCAGCATCTCGGGTGGCCTGGTGCTCGTCGAAGCGCACACCGGCCAAGTGAACTACAAGGGTGACTTCCTTCTTTCGTGGGACGACGAGGACGCGCTGCCCGAGTTGCGCTTCCAGCGCCAGCCGACCGAGATCGTCCGCTACTACGCCCGGGGCCAGTCGATCGAGCTCGGGCTGGAGGAGGTCGCGAGCTACCGGGTCCGCTACGGAGACGGCGTCGAGGCGCTGTTCGAACGCACCGCGCCCGAGGGGTTCAAGTTCTCTTTCAGCACCGGGTTCTACGGTTCCTTCTGGAAGGACCCGGACGGCTCCTACACGCTCAAGTTCAAGGGCGATCAGCTCGCGCCGGACGAGGACGCGGAGCGCTCGCAGTCGAAGTTCATCGTCTCGCGTTCGAAGTACTCCGGCAATCTGCTCCTCATCCTCCAGGAAGACGCATCCGTCGTCGTCGGCTGACGATGCCCGGTGTGCGGTAGCGTGCCAGCGGTGTCGTCGCGGCAGCGGTGGGGCATGGCCTGGATCGCGCGCCTGCAGGCACTGTCCTCACCAGGATTTGAGCGCGCGCATCATCGGCCGCTTCTTGGTCTGGTGAGTCTGCATGCGGCGCACGATGTCGTCGAGCGCGCGGATCGCGTCCTCGATGTACGGGCCCTTGTTGAGCATCACGCACTCGGCGCGCTCGCTCATCGCGGCGTCGGTGATCTCGGCGCGCGACGGCCGGCCGGTCTTGGCCAGCGTCTCGAGAACCTGCGTGGCCCAGACCACGGGCACATGCGCCGCTTCGCAGGCCCACAGGATCTCCTCCTGCACCTCGGCCAAGCGCTCCCAGCCGCACTCGACCGCGAGGTCGCCGCGGGCGATCATCACGCCGGCCGCAGGGGCCTCGAGCGCCGCGAACAGCAGCGCCGGAAGGTTCTCGAAGCCGCGCCGCGTCTCGATCTTCAGCACGATGCCCATCGCACCGGCACCCAGCGCCGTGAGCCTGGTGCGCAGCAGGCGCACGTCCTGCGGCGACTGCACGAACGACAGGCTCACGAGGTCGGCGATCTGCACCACCGTCTCGAGGTCGGCGTGGTCCTTCTCCGAGAGCGCCGGCAGGTCGAGCGCCGTCTCGGGCAGGTTGATCCCCTTGTCGCCCGCGAGCCACTCGCCGCCCGTTCGAGCCGCGACGACCCGCAGCTCGACCACGTGGCCACGCCGCCCGGTGACCACCGCGCCGATGCGGCCGTCGTCGAACCACACCGACTGCCCCTTGTGCATCGCGCGCAGCGCCTCGGGCAGCGTGATCGGCACTTCGGCGGGGCGCGTGGCGCCCGACGACGCGCGGCCGATGCCGGCATCGGTGAGGCGCAGTCGATCACCGCGCTGCAGCCGGATGCGCGCCGGTGGCTCGGGCAGGCCGTCGATCCCGGTGGCGGCGCCGTCGCGCGAGCGCTCGCGGCGCTGCAGCGTCGTCGCAGTGCCCAGGTAGACCGTCTTGCGGCAGTCGAGCCATGCGCAGCCTTCGGCAAGCGCCCGCACCGTGAAGCTCCGTTGCGCGCCGCGCATGTCGACGCAGTCGATCCGGTCGCCCTCGGCCAGCGTGGCGAGCCAGTCGCCGTCGACCGTGATCACCGCGTCGGTGTCGGCCACCGCCCCCGGCACGCCCCGCGGCCGCAGGCCCAGGCGGGCCGGCTCGACGACCACGCCGCAGCGGTCACGCCGCGGCGCAAGCTTGAGGATCGCCGGTCCGGGTTCGATCGCGCCGGTGCGCAGCTTCGGGCCGCCGAGGTCCATCAGCACGCGCACCGGGCGACCTGCCGCGATGGCAGCGGCGCGCACATGCGCCGCCATCGCCCGCCAGGCGGGGGCGTCGTCGTGGGCGCAGTTGATGCGCGCGACGTCCATGCCGGCGGCGACGAGCGATGCGACGAGGGCCGGGTCACCGGCGGCCTCGGAGGGCAGCGTGACCATGATGCGCACGCGCCGCCCCTCGGGCGCGGGCCCGAACAGCGCCTTCGCGTTGCGCTCCAGTAGCGCCGGCCCGCGGCGCGCGCCCACCGGCTCGTCGTCGTGCAGGGCGCGCCAGGGCAGCCCGGCGATCGCGTGCAGCAGGCCGAGCACCTTGTCGACGCTGGCCAGCACATGCGGCTCCGAGCGACCGAGCGACGACAGGCCCAGCATCGTCAGCCGGCGCTGCAGCGTTCGGATGTCGACGCGCCGCAGGGCGAGGTAGTGCATGAGGTTGAGCGCACTCGCGGCATGGCCCGGATCGGCCGCCGCGAGCCGCTCGGGGTGGCGGCTCGCGAGCCCGAGCATCGTGGCGCGCAGCGTGCGCAACTCGCCGATCAGCGCGCGGCACTCTTCGAGGCTCCAGGGGGGCGATGTGGCCATGCAGGGTCTTCGTCAAGTTGCCGGCCCTCCGGCGCGGCGGGGTGTGCAGCCGAGCGGCGCAAACACTCCAGCTTGACCGCAAGCCTTTACGGTTTTGTGACAACGTTCGAGCCAAGCGGCTGGCCGTGGTCGGACGGCTTGGCCGCGCGGCGCTGAATGGACTACGAGCGCCGCGCGGCCACGACGGCCTGCCGCGAACAGTCCGCGCTTGTAGAGGGGCGCTTCGTGCCCATCAAGTCCACGACCCAGAAGGGCCTGATGGCGCTGCACTGCAGCCGCGAAGGCTTCAAGGAAGAGCGTACCGCCTTGACCAACCGCATCCGCAGCATCCTGGCCGAGTTCGGGCTGATCTTCGGCAAGAGTCCCGAGGTGCTGCGCGCTGCGCTGCCCGACGTGCTGGAAGATGCCACCAACGATCTCGGCGGCGACGCACGCCAGGTGCTGCAGCAGGCCTTGGAGCACTGGCGCAGTCTGGAGGAGCGCATGCAGGAGTGCGACCGCCAGGTCAGCCAGCACGTCCGAGGCTGCGAGGAGGCCCGCCGCGCCTCGCGCGTGATTGGCATCGGCTAGCTCGGCGCCTCCGAGTTCACGGCTTCTGTCGCCGGCTTCAGCCAGTTCCTGTGCGCTCGGCAGTTCGCCGCATGGCTGGGCCTGGTGCCGCGGCAGAACTCCTCCGGCGGCAAAGCCAGCCTGGGGCGGATCACAAAGCGGGGCGATGACAACCTGCGCACGCCGCTGATCCAGGGCGCCAAGTCCGTCGTCAACAGCGTGGACAAGCGACACGATCCCACCAGCCGCTGGCTCGAGGATTTTATCGAGCGCGTCGCCTGGCAGAAGGCGTGCGTGGCCATGGTCAACATGAACACGCGCGGATCCTGTGGGCGGAGATGACGCGCGAGAACGGCTTCGATGCGCAGCACGTGAGCCCCGCCCGCCGCAAAGCAATAGCCCGTGGCCGCGCCACAGACCGCCCTGGCCCCGGCCTGAGACATCAGCCCGCCGCAGCAGCCGTGCTCGCGTTCCGCGCGAAGCGCGGCTCGTCAAACTGACTATGCTCAGTTCCATACTCGAACCTGAGCCCTCATTCTTCTCTTCCGGGACGCGGCGGTTCACCTTCCGAGTCGCTGCACCCGGTCCGGGTAGCTGACCGGGCGCTCCGCGCCCGCGCCGCGATTTGCGCGGCAACGGCGGAACCTGTCCGGTGCGACGGAAGCTTGGAACGGCGGACGCGAACGACATGCGCATTGAACACTGCCAAAGGTGACGCGCACCGGGTGGGTGTGCGGCCTAACGTCCGAGCTAACCGGCCCGCGGAGGCAGGGCGCCTTGGCCCGGTTGGCGAAAATGTACCCGTACCGCCAACCGGGCCAAGGTGCCCTGCCGTAGCGGGTCCGGTTGAGCGAGGGGTTAGGCGTCAATACCGTTAACTTAAGGTACCAGGTGTTTGATCTTGCGGGCGTTATTTGGCCGCATCGCCTGGGAAAGCGCAGCGCCCCTGGACTTCGGGCTGACCCGCAATCACGCGTTAAGTGAACGGTATCGGGTTAGGCGTCGGTGTTCCAGGCAGTAGTAGCGAGCCCCAGCCCTTGCTGGTGGAAACTACTGACGCATGCCGATGAGCCATGGCCGAACCTCCGCGATGAGGACCCCGCTCTGCACCGCTGGATCTTCGGCAGCGTACTTGGTGATCTCTTCTTCACCCACGCCGGCAGTTGGGATCATCATTCCTCCAGCCTTTCCGTCCAGATGCGGACCTCCAAGCGCGAGCTTTCCAGCCCCAAGAAACTTGCGATAGTGTTCAACGTGGTCCAGTACCCCGGGTTGTTCGAAGAGTGTCTTGCCTGGGAGCCACTTCGGGCCGGGAGAGTGGAACACTACGAAGCGTATGTCCTTCACTGGACTTGTCACCTTCTCGTTGAGGTTTGAACTACTGGTCTGTCCGAATGCAGCGCTGACAAATGCCAGGACGAAGCTCGCAGCGAGTATGCGGCGATTTGTATTTGAGATCATGATGCGCTTCAGTGGCCGTATTCCGACGCCTAACGTTGGAGGTGAGGCGCCCGCAGCGGCATGGGCCGCGGAAGCGACGATAGACCACTGGCGCTGGAGCGGCCCATGCCGTTGCGGGTCGCCTCGACCGACGGGTTAGGCGCCATTTCCTGACCCTCAGTACGGGGTCCCGTCCCGGTGCGCCATCGTGCGCTTGCCGGCGATCTCTACGAACTGTAGATCATCGTCGGGCCATACGGCGGAGTCGCCCGGCGTCCGGTCTCCGATCTCGATGTAGACAACCTCTTGGGCGGTCTCGTTCACAAGGTGATGGGCATTGCCCGTAGCGGCACGGAACCCCGCACACATGCCAGGACCGAGCCTCGTTCTGCCCTCGTCCGTGTAGAGCGTCGGGGTCCCCACGAGGATGTATACGAACTCGTACTGCTTCGAGTGAGCGTGTCGCAGAGCCGACATGGATCCAGGGGCGAGCGTCGTGAGGTTCACGCCGAAGTTCCTGAGGCC
>WBZP01005290.1_pt1 | contig 13170 bp, 9 predicted proteins | sample 5204301 | NCBI WGS metagenome assembly WBZP01 (sample SAMN12412401, study PRJNA552823) | activated sludge metagenome | isolation source: activated sludge from nitrification reactor of wastewater treatment plant... | place: USA: Pennsylvania | collected 2017
GACCTCGCCGGGGCGGGTGGGCATGTCGGCATCGTGGGTGGGCCGCGCTCGGGGCGCTCCACCCTCGCCAAGACGCTGGTGTGCTCGCTCGCCCTGACGGCCACGCCCCGCGAGGTGCAGGTGTACCTCCTCGACTTCGGCGGCGGCTCGTTCGGGGACCTCGCCGACCTGCCGCACGTCAGCGGGGTGGCCACGCGCGGCCAGGGTGACGTCGTTGCCCGGGTGGTCGCCGAGGTCGTCGGCATCCTGCGGTCCCGGGAGGAGCACTTCCGCGCGCACGGGATCGCCGATATCGACAGCTACCGGCTGCGCCACGCCGCAGGCGACCCCGGCGACGGCTATGGCGACGTCGTCCTCGTCGTCGACGGGTGGGGCACGGTCCGCAGCGACTTCGAGGCGCTCGAGCCGGTCCTGCAGGATCTTGCCGGCCGCGGGCTCACCTATGGGGTCCACCTCGTCGCGACGGCGGCGCGCTGGCTCGACTTCCGCACCCAGCTCAAGGACCTCCTCGGCACCCGGGTCGAGCTGCGCCTCGGTGACCCCAGCGAGTCCGAGATCGACCGGCGCCTCGCCACCTCGGTCCCGTCGGGGCGGCCCGGCCGCGGGCTGGCAACCACCCGGCACCACCTGCTCGGTGCGCTGCCCCGGATCGACGGCGGCACCGACCCGGCGACGACCGCCGACGGCGTCGCCGACCTCGTCGCCCGGGTCCGGGCCGGCTGGGGTGCCGCGCCGGCCCCTCGGCTGCGGCTGCTGCCCGAGCTGGTGACGGTGGACGAGCTCGGCGCCCAGGTGCCCGGCGACCCCCGGGTCCTCCTCGGTCTGGACGAGACCCGGCTCGGTCCGGTCGGCCCGGACCTGCGCACCGAGCCGCACCTCTACCTCTTCGGCGAGTCCGGGTCGGGCAAGACGACAGTGCTCCGCACATATGCCGCCCAGGTCCTGCGCCGGAAGGCGCCCGAGCAGGCCCAGCTGGTCCTCATCGACCCGCGGCGGGCCCTGCTCGGGGAGGTCCCGGCCGAGTACCTCACGGGGTACTGGACGACCGGCGCCCAGATCGCCGACGAGGTCAGCGCCTTGGCGGCATACCTCCAGACCCGCCTGCCCGGCCCGGACGTCACGCCGGAGCAGCTGCGGGCCCGGTCCTGGTGGCGCGGACCCGACGTCTTTGTCCTCGTCGACGACTACGACCTCGTGACCGGCGGGTCCGGCACCCCGCTGGCACCCCTCGTGCCGCTGCTCGGGCAGGCCGGCGATGTCGGGCTGCACCTGGTCCTCGCCCGGCGCAGCGGCGGGGCGGCCCGGGCGCTCTACGACCCGGTCATCCAGACCTTGAGGGACTGCGCCGCACCTGGACTGGTCCTGTCCGGCAGCCCGGACGAGGGGGCATTGGTCGGGTCGGTGCGCCCCCAGCAGCGGGTTCCCGGCCGCGGCACCCTGGTCGCGCGCAGCGTAGGGACGCAGGTGGTCCAGATCGCTGTCGCGAGCATCGAGCGTCCCGCGGCGGGATAGCGCTGGGCCGTCCCGGGGTACCCTGGCGCGGTCATGAGCGCTCACCGTGTCCCCGCCGGCCCGCCCCCGGAGCCGGTCGTCCAGAAGCTGCGGCTGCGCTACGCCAAGCGCGGCCGCATGCGGTTCACCTCGGTGCGGGACTTCCAGCGGGCGCTCGAGCGGGCGGTGCGCAAGGCCGAGCTGCCGATCGGGTTCAGCGCCGGTTTCCACCCGCACCCCAAGATCTCCTACGCCAACGCCGCACCCTCGGGTGCGGCCAGCGAGGCGGAGTATGCCGAGATCGGGCTCACGGCGCGCTGCGATCCCGAGGACGTCCGCACCCGCCTCGACGCGGCCCTGCCGGCCGGGCTCGACATCGTCGAGGTGGTCGAAGCGGCCCCGGGCGCGCTCGCCGACCGGCTCGACACCAGCGTCTGGCGGATCACCGTCGCGGGGGTTCCCGCAGCTGAGGTCACCGCCGCCGTCGCTGCCCTTCTGGCCGCCGAGACCGTCCCGACCGTGCGCCTCATGAAGACCGGTCCGCGCACCCTCGACGTCCGCGATGCGGTCCTCCGGGCGAGCCATGACGGGCCTGACCAGGACGGGTGTGAGATACTGACTGTGGTCGTAAGGCACACCACACCTGCCGTACGCCCCGACGACGTTCTGAACGCACTGCGCACCGTGGCTGGACTCGAGCCGCCGACGCCGCCCCAGGCGACACGGCTCGCCCAAGGGCTGTGGGATGGCGCAGGCACAGTGGCCAACCCGTTGGCCTCGCCGTAGATCGTCGCTGGCGCCCGAAACGGTGCCGCGCACCCAGCGCGAGCCGCCTCGGACGTAACCTGACGACTTCCGTCGGTCCCTCCCGGGACGCGACGATTCCGACCGCCACGCGGCCGTGGCCCTGACAGGCTCGGTGTGGGCGTTCCGCTGTGGCTGGACGAGAGGGCGCCTCATGGCCTCCACCGACGACCACACCACGACCACCGAGCTCACCCCGCCTCCCGAGACCACCGTCGCGGGGACGTCTGCGCCGGAGGGCACCGCCGAGGGCGCGACCTCCGCCAAGGCTCCGGCCCGCCGCTCGCGGCGCCGCACCGCCGCCCCGGCTGTCCAGGCCCAGGACGAGGGCACGCAGACCCAGGACGGCATACCGGCGCAGTCGCTCGCCACCAGCGGTGAGCCGGCCACCGAGCCGGCCACCGAGCCGGCCACCAGCGGTGCGCCGGCCGACGACCCTGCACCGACCACCACACCGGCCCGGCGCAGCCGCGCAGCCGGCACCACCACCCGCCGCCGGGCCGCCAAGACCGCCGCCCCCGAGCAGGCCGTCGCCGACCTCGATGCCCTGCTCGCCGAACCGACCCCGAGGGTCGAGGAGGCCGAAGCGACCGAAGAGGTCGAGGAGACCGCCGCCGCCGAGGCAGTGGTCCCCAGCTTTGGCCTGGTCTTCCAGCCTCCGGTCCCGACCTTCGTCGCCCCCCGCCCGGCCCGCGAGCCCGCCGCCCCCGCGGCCCCTGAACACGCCGACGCATCGACCGAGCCGGGCGACGAGCCCGACGTCGAGGACTCCGACGAGGGTGAGGACGGCGAGCCGCGCCGCACCAGCCGTCGGCGCCGCGGCGGCCGGGGCCGGCGCACCCGCACCGGCGAGACCCCGCAGGGCCAGTCCGAGTCCGGCGACGAGGACGAGCCCAGTGGCGCCCCCGACTCGGCGGCTCCGGCCGAGGACGACTCCGACGAGTCGTCGGCCTCCTCGCGCCGCCGTCGTCGCCGCCGCCGCGGGTCCTCCGCTGGGGAGTCCGAGGACGCGCCCGGCGTGGTCACCCGGGTCCGGGAGAGCCGGCCCGAGCGCTCCGAGGTTGTCGGCGTCCGCGGCTCCACGCGCCTGGAAGCCAAGAAACAGCGCCGCCGCGAGGGCCGCGAGGCCGGCCGGCGCCGCACCGTCATCACCGAGGCCGAGTTCCTCGCCCGCCGCGAGAGCGTCGACCGGATCATGCTCGTGCGTCAGATCGCCGACCGGACCCAGATCGCGGTCCTCGAGGACGGCGTGCTCGTCGAGCACTACGTCTCCCGGGACTCCACCGTCTCGATGGCCGGCAATATCTACCTCGGCCGGGTCCAGAACGTCCTGCCCTCGATGGAGGCCGCCTTCGTCGACATCGGCAAGGGCCGCAACGCCGTCCTGTATGCGGGTGAGGTCAACTGGGATGCCGCCGGCATGGAGGCCAACCAGCCGAAGCGGATCGAGAACGCCCTCGCCTCCGGTGAGAACGTCCTCGTCCAGGTGACCAAGGACCCGATCGGGCACAAGGGCGCCCGGCTGACCTCGCAGATCTCGCTGCCCGGCCGGTACCTCGTCTACGTCCCGGACAGCTCGATGACCGGCATCTCCCGCAAGCTGCCCGACACCGAGCGGGCCCGGCTCAAGCGGATCCTCAAGGAGGTCCTTCCGGGCAGCGCGGGCGTCATCGTCCGGACCGCCGCCGAAGGCGCCAGCGAGGAGGAGCTGCGCGGCGACGTCGAGCGGCTCACCGCCACATGGGAGTCGATCAAGGCCAAGGCCCAGACCAAGGCCGGCAAGGGCCGCTCCGGTGCCTCGCCGCTGCTGCTCCATGGCGAGCCCGACCTCACCGTGCGGGTCATCCGGGACATCTTCAACGAGGACTTCGCCTCGCTGGTCGTCTCCGGCGACTCCGCGTATGGCGAGGTGCGCGAGTATGTCGGCTCGGTCGCCCCGGACCTGGCCGACCGGATCCAGCACTGGACCTCGGAGCAGGACATCTTCTCGCAGTACCGGGTCCACGAGCAGATCGCCAAGGCGATGGACCGCAAGGTGTGGCTGCCCTCGGGCGGCTCCCTCGTCATCGACCGCACCGAGGCGATGACGGTCATCGACGTCAACACCGGCAAGTTCGTCGGCTCCGGGGGCAACCTCGAGGAGACCGTGACGAAGAACAACCTCGAGGCCGCCGAGGAGATCGTCCGGCAGCTGCGGCTGCGCGATGTCGGCGGGATCATCGTCATCGACTTCATCGACATGGTCCTGGAGTCCAACCGTGACCTCGTCGTCCGTCGGTTGCTCGAGTGCCTCGGCCGGGACCGCACCAAGCACCAGGTCGCCGAGGTCACCTCGCTCGGCCTGGTCCAGATGACCCGCAAGCGGGTGGGGTCGGGCCTGATCGAGGTCTTCTCCGAGCCGTGCGAGCACTGCCGTGGGCGCGGCCTGACCATCCACGGCGAGCCGGTCGACAAGGCCCCCGCCCAGGAGGAGCCGGAGCGCCCGAGCGGCCAGCAGCAGCCCCGCACCAGGGGTCGGCGCGGCCGGGCCGGCGCCGAACCGGTCGCCGTGGTCGCCCCGCCGGTCAACCCGGGGGGCCCGACGCCCGCTCAGATCGCCGCCGCAGCACACGCGGCGGCGGTCAAGTCGTCGGGTCCGACCGGGGACGAGGCGGGCGGGAACGGCGCGGCGCAGGGTGTCGAAGCCTCGGACGTGGCCGAGGTGCTCGAAGCCTCGGACGTGCACGAGGTGCTCGAAGCCTCGGACGTGCACGAGGTGCTCGAAGCCTCGGACGTGGCCGAGGTGCTCGAGGCTTCGGACGTCGCCGAACGCACCGAGGTCGTCCAGAGCCCCGACGTTGCCGAGACCGCCGAGGTCGAGACGGCGCCAGTGACTGACGAGGAGCCGGCCCCCGTGGACCCCACCCCCGAGGTGTCGACGCAGGCAGCATCCCGGGGCCGTGGCCGCCGGCGGCGGGGGCGCGTCGTCGCCCCGGCCGGACCCCCGCGGCCGGTCGGAGAGCCCGCCGTCATCGTCATCGGCTCGGCCGACGGGGCCGGCGGTTCAGGCGGAGACGCCTGAGTTTGGACCTCCCGCGCGCCACGCGGTACCCTGGTGAGTCGGTGCGCCCACCGCGAACCGGGTTCCCCAGTGCTTCCGCGCCAGCTGCGCGAGGGTGGGCCGTCATACCACTGAACGACTGAAGGAAAGTGAGCTCGACGTGTACGCGATCGTCCGCGCCGGCGGCCGCCAGGAGAAGGTCTCCGTTGGCGACGTCCTCATCATCGACAAGGTCGCGGGCGAGGCCGGCACCAGCGTGGACCTCACGCCGCTGCTTCTCGTCGACGGGACGACCGTGACTAGCGACGCTGCGGCTTTGGCCAAGGCCAGCGTGACCGCCGAGGTCGTCAAGCCCGCGAAGGGCCCGAAGATCGTCATCTTGAAGATGAAGAACAAGACCGGCTACCGCAAGCGCCAGGGTCACCGCCAGCACCTGACCCAGGTGAAGATCACGGGCATCTCAGCCTGACCGCCCTACCCCAGACGCGACATACGACGAGGCAAGGAACGAGCAGATGGCACACAAGAAGGGTGCGTCCTCGACGCGCAACGGGCGCGACTCCAACGCGCAGCGGCTCGGGGTCAAGCGGTTCGGCGGCGAGCAGGTCAACGCCGGCGAGATCATCGTGCGTCAGCACGGCACGCACTTCCACCCCGGTGACGGCGTGGGCCGCGGCAGCGACGACACCTTGTTCGCGCTGATCGCCGGTGCCGTGAAGTTCGGCGCCAAGCGAGGCCGCAGGACCGTCAGCATCGAGCAGGGCTGACGAGCTAGCTTTCGCGCGGGGCGGGTCACCAGCGGTGGCCCGCCCCGCGCGCGTTGTCGGAAGAGAAGGAGGGCGGTATGTCGACCACATTCGTCGACCGGGTGACCGTCCATGTCACGGCCGGTTCCGGTGGCCACGGGGTCGCCTCGATCCGGCGGGAGAAGTTCAAGCCGCTCGGCGGCCCCGACGGCGGTGACGGCGGCCACGGCGGCAGCGTCATCGTCCGGGTCGACCCGCAGGTGACCACCCTCCTGGACTACCACCGTCATCCGCACCGCACCGCCTCCAGTGGCAAGCCGGGGGCTGGCGACGAGCGCGACGGCGCCGACGGGGGCGACCTCGTCCTGCCGGTGCCGGACGGAACCGTCGTCACCGACGGGGCCGGGGGAGTGCTCGCCGACCTTGTCGGCGACGGAGCAGAGTATGTCGTCGCGCGCGGCGGGCGGGGTGGGCTGGGCAACAAGGCGCTGGCCTCGCCGCGCCGCAAGGCACCCGGGTTCGCCCTGCTCGGTGAGCCGGGCGAGAGCCGTGACGTGGTCCTCGAGCTGAAGACCCTCGCGGACGTCGCCCTGATCGGCTTCCCCTCGGCGGGCAAGTCTTCCCTCGTCGCGGCAATGTCGGCCGCGCGGCCGAAGATCGCCGACTACCCGTTCACCACGTTGGTCCCAAACCTCGGGGTCGTCACCGCGGGGGACCACCGGTTCACCATGGCCGATGTCCCTGGTCTGATCCCGGACGCCCACCTCGGTAAAGGGCTCGGCCTGGAGTTCCTCCGGCATGTCGAGCGCTGCTCGGTCCTCGTTCACGTCGTCGACTGCGCCACCCTCGAGCCTGGGCGCGACCCGCTGACCGACCTCGACGTCATCGAGCACGAGCTGGCTCAGTATGTCCCGGAGAGTGGCCTGGGGGGTCGGCCGCTGTCCGAGCGCACCCGGGTGGTCGTCCTCAACAAGGCCGACGTCCCCGAGGCGCTCGAGCTCGCCGAGCTGGTCCGGCCCGAGCTGACCGACAAAGGACTCGAGGTCCACATCGTCTCTGCCGTCTCCCGCCTGGGGCTGCGTGAGCTCGGCTTCGCTCTGGCCCGGCATGTCGCTGCGGCCCGGGAGGCTCGCGTCGAGACCTCGCCACGTCGGGTGGTGCTCCGCCCGAAGGCGGTCGACGACTCGGGCTTCACCGTCACCCGCGAGGAGAGTGCCGACGGTGCGCTCTTCCGGGTCGTCGGCGAGCGGCCGACCCGGTGGATCCGGCAGACCGACTTCAGCAACGACGAGGCGGTCGGCTATCTCGCCGACCGGTTGACCCGCCTCGGGGTCGAGGAGGCGCTGGTCAAGGCCGGTGCGCTGCCCGGTGACCCGGTCGCCATCGGAGTGGGGGACGATGCGGTCGTCTTCGACTGGGAGCCCACGCTCAGTCCGGGGGCCGAGCTGCTCGGGGGCCCCCGCGGGACCGACCTGCGCCTCGACACCTCCGCCCGCCCGACCCGCGGCCAGAAGCGGGACCGGATGCGCGAACGCTATGCCGCCCGGGCCGCCACCCAGGCCGAGCTCGAGGCCGAGCGCAAGGCCGGTCACTGGGCCACGGCCCGCGACACCGACGAGCCCTGAGCTCATGCAGCCCGCTCCCCGACGGGTTTGACGGGCCCAGCCAGCACCCAGACGAAGCCGGCCATGGCCGCGGAGTCGACGCCACTAGGATGAGCGCGTGCCTCACCGGTCGACCGTCGCGAACGCCATGCGACTGGTCGTCAAGGTCGGCTCGAGCTCGCTGACGACCGGTGGGCGACTCGATGTGGCCCGACTCCAGGCGCTCGTGGACGTCCTTGCCGCCCGACGCCACGCCGGGACCTCGGTCGTCCTGGTCTCCTCGGGGGCCATCGCGGCCGGCATCACCCCGCTTCACCTGACGAAGCGCCCGCGCGACCTCCCGACCCAGCAGGCCGCGGCCAGCGTGGGGCAGGGGGCGCTCATCGCGGCATACCAGCGGGCCTTTGCCCGGCACGGGCTGACCGTGGGACAGGTCCTGCTCACCGTCGAGGATGTGACCCGGCGGGCCCACTATGGCAACGCGCGGCGCACGCTGGACCGGCTGCTGGACTTCGGGGTCGTCCCGGTGGTCAACGAGAACGACACCGTGGCGACCAGCGAGATCCGGTTCGGCGACAACGACCGGCTCGCTGCCCTGGTTGCCCACCTGGTGTCCGCGGACGCCCTCGTTCTGCTCTCCGATGTCGACGGCCTGTATGACGGTTCGCCAACCCGACCCGGGGCGACCCGCCTCGACGTCGTCCACAGCGCTGACGACCTCGCGGGAGTCGACGTCGGCGGGATCGGGTCCTCGGTCGGGACCGGCGGGATGGCCACGAAGGTCGAGGCGGCGGCCATCGCCACGGCCGCGGGGATCCCGACGCTGCTCACCTCGGCCGCGCTGGCCGACGTTGCGCTGAGCGACGACCCCGCGGTGGGGACCATCTTCGTGGCGACTGGTCGGCGCAAGCCGTCGCGGCTGCTCTGGCTGGCGCACGCATCCAAGACCCATGGCCGGCTCCTGCTCGACGACGGTGCCGTTCGCGCGGTGGTCGAGCGGTCCAAGTCCTTGTTGCCTGCGGGAATCACCTCGGTCGAGGGCGAATTCGGGGCGGGGGAGCCGGTCGACCTCTGCCGCCTCGACGGCGGCGTTGTCGCCCGCGGGTTGGTCAACTACTCCTCCGATGAGCTTCCCGCGCTGCTCGGGCGCAGCACCCGCGAGCTGGCCCGTGAGCTCGGGCCCGAGTACGAGCGTGAGGTCGTCCACCGCGACGACCTGGTGGTCCTGGTCTGACGTCCGTGGGGTGACGGGGCGGTCCGGCGCCCGCCTCCTGCACTCCCCGCGAGCATTCGGCGGATCCCTTGTGGCGCCCTATGCCGTGCTTCACCCCTTGACGCAGTGAGCCATTGCTCCGCATCCCGACGCAGGGCTCGTCGGCGGAGCTGTCGTGTCGCCTTATGCCGTGCTTCACCCCTTGACGCAGTGAGCCATTGCTCCGCATCCCGACGCAGGGCTGGTCGGCGGATCCCCTTGTGGCGCCCTATGCCGTGGTTCACCCCTTGACGCAACACCCTTCTGCGTCGTGCCATGACGCAGGAGGGTGTTGCTTCGTGCCTTGGCGCAGGAGGGTGTTGCTTCGTGCCATGGCGCAGGAGGGTGTTGCTTCATGCCTTGACGCAGGGGGTTGCTGCTCCGCGTCGTGAAGCAGTGGGCTGTTGCTTCGGAGAGTGGCGCAGCACTTGCTTTGCTCCGAGGGGTGAAGCACGGCATAGGAGCGGGAAGGGCATCCTCGAGATCGGCTTGGCCGTTGCGGGGTGGGCCACGTCACGGGATCCGGACAGACCAGCGGCGTTCGGCTGGCTAGGTGGGTTGTCGGGTGGATGGCCCGGGGAGGGCGCTGACCGGGTGGGTTGTCGGGTGGATGGCCCGGGGAGGGCGTTGACCGGGTGGGTTGTCGGGTGGATGGCCCGGGGAGGGCGTTGACCGGGTGGGTTGTCGGGTGGATGGCCCGGGGAGGGCGCTGACCGGGTGGGTTGTCGGGTGGATGGCCCGGGGAGGGCGTTGACCGGGTGGGGTGTCGGGTGGATGGTCCGGGGAGGGCGGTGACCGGGCGGGTTGCCAGGCGGGTCGCCCCAGGCCACGACGTTCCCCCGGCTCGACGTCCGCACTGCCGCCGGGAGCCACGGGGGCGTGGACGCACGATGGGCTCATCGCGGATGGCGACATACCCTTGGGCGCATGTCGACCATCGACCCGACCGTCGTCGCGGAGGTCGCCGAGGTGGCCCGCGCCGCACGCGTGGCGTCCCGGCGCCTGGCCAGGATGACCCGCGCGCAGAAGGACGCGGCCCTGCGCCTACTCGCAGACGCGCTCGACGCGGCCACGCCGCAGATCCTCTCCGCGAACGCCGCGGACCTCGCCCGAGGCAAAGACCGCGGTATGCCGGCCGGCCTCCAGGACCGCCTCCTTCTTGACGAGCGCCGCGTCGCGGCCGTGGCCGACGCGCTCAGGGACGTCGCGGCCCTCCCGGACCCCGTCGGGGAGGTCGTCCGAGGCTCGACCCTGGCCAACGGGCTCCAGCTGCGCCAGGTCCGCGTGCCGATGGGCGTGGTGGGCATGATCTACGAGGCCCGCCCGAATGTCACTGTCGACGCCGCTGGCCTTGGTCTGAAGAGCGGCAATGCGGTCATCCTCCGCGGCGGCTCAGCGGCCGCTGACACCAACCGGGCGCTCGTCCACGCCATCAGGACCTCGCTCGCGGCGCAGGCTCTGCCACAGGATTCGGTCTGCCTGCTCGACCAGGACGGCCACGACGCCGCCCGGGCCCTGATGACCGCCCGCGGTCTGGTCGACCTCGTCATCCCGCGCGGCGGCGCGGACCTCATCCGGACCGTCGTCATGGAGTCGACCGTCCCGGTCATCGAGACCGGCGTCGGCATCTGTCACGTCTACGTCGATGCCGCCGCCGATCTCGACATGGCCGCTCGGATCGTCCTCAACTCCAAGACCCAGCGCCCCTCGGTGTGCAACGCCGCGGAGTCGCTGCTGGTCCACCGGGAGGTCGCCGACGCCTTCCTCCCCAAGGCACTGACCGACCTGTCCGGGGCCGGCGTGCGCCTCCACCTCGCCGCCGATGTCGCGCCGTATGCCGACCAGGCCGGAGCGGCATATGCGCTGGCCAGCGAGGCCGACTTCGGCACGGAGTGGCACTCGCTCGAGATGAGCGTGGCCATCGTCGACGATGTCGACGCCGCGATCGAGCACATCCGGACCTTTGGCAGTGGGCACACCGAGGCCATCGTCACCGGGGACCGGGCCGCCGCGCGGACCTTCACCCAGGAGGTCGACGCCGCCGTCGTCATGGTCAACGCCTCGACCCGCTTCACCGACGGCGGCGAGTTCGGGTTCGGCGCCGAGATCGGGATCTCGACCCAGAAGCTGCACGCCCGAGGGCCCATGGCCCTCGCCGAGCTGACGACGACCAAATGGGTCGTCGAGGGCGACGGCCAGATCCGCGGCTGACCTCCGCCGAGAGCGTCCGACGGGGCCGCTACCGACGCGCATACCAGCGATTCGGGCGCGACCTGGCAGGATGGCGCCTCGTGGAAGCAGCTGAGGTTCGCAAGCTCGCGGCGGTCGAGGACCGGCACTGGTGGTATGCCGAACGCCGCCACCTGCTACGGCGCGCCCTGCGGGGCCTGACGCCCGGGCGGGCGCTGGACATCGGGGCCGCCGGAGGCGGGAACACCCGGGTGCTGCGCGAAGGCGGCTGGCGGCCGGTGGCGCTGGAGTACACCGCGGAGGGTTCTCAGGTCGCCCAGGAGCGCGGCCTGGCTGTCATCCGCGGGGATGCGACGAAGCTGCCCCTGGACACCGACTCGATGGACCTCATCGTCGCCTTCGACGTCCTCGAACACATCGAGGACGACCTCGGCGCGGTCGAGGAGGTGCGGCGCGTCCTCAAGGCGAGCGGGACCTTCCTCATCGCCGTCCCGGCCGACCCGGCCTTGTGGTCCGCGCACGACACCGCCGTCGGCCACGTCCGCCGCTACACCCGCTCCGGGCTCGTGGACGTCCTGACCCGCGGAGGCTTCGAGGTCGAGGACATCACCTCGTGGATGGTGCTGCTGCGCCCCGCGGTCCTACTACGCCGGCGCGGGTCCACCGGGAGCGATCTCGACGACCCCCATCCCGTCGTCAACACCGTGCTGCGCTCGGTCGTCGTGGCCGAGCGTTTCCTCCCGACCGGTCGGCTCCCCGGGGTGAGCCTGCTGGTCCGGGCGCGGCCGCGCTGAGTCGTACGCCACGTAGTACGTCGGGCGCCCCTGCATGTGCCGGTACATCCGGCCGACATACTCGCCGAGCAGGCCGAGGCAGATGAGCTGGAAGGCCCCGAAGGCCGAGACGATGAGCACCGTCGACGTCCAGCCGGGGACCGCACTGCCGCGCCACGCCGTGACCAGGGCGAAGATCCCGAGCAGGGCGGCCGCCGCGCCACCACCCAGGCCGAGGAAGGTGGCCAGGCGCAGCGGCGCGAGCGAGAACCCGGTGACCGAGTCCATCGACAGCTTGAGCATCTTGACGAATGGGTACTTGGTCGAGCCCGCCGCTCGTTCCTCGCGGCGGTACTCCACGCTCGCCGACGGGAAGCCCAACGCCGGGACGATGAAACGGAGCACCCGGTTGTCGTCGGGTAGGGCGTTGACGGCGTCGACCGTCGCGCGGGACATCAGCCGGTAGTCCCCGGCGTCACTCTGGGCGGCGGTCCCTGAGAGAGCTCGGATCATCGCGTAGAACACCCGCGCCGTGACCCGCTTGAAGGTCGTGTCGGTCGACCGGTCGCTGCGGACGCCGTAGACGACGTCGACGCCCTCACCGTGGGCGACCGAGAGCATGTCCGCGATCACCTCGGGCGGGTCCTGGAGGTCGGCGTCGAGGGTGACGACATAGGCGCCCGTCGCGCAGGCCAGCCCCGCCGAGATGGCGTTCTGGTGCCCCGCGTTGGCCCGGAGCCGGACGATCCGCAGGTCGGGCCACTCTCGGTGGACCCGGTGCAGCAGTGCGGGGGTGAGATCGGCGCTGCCGTCATCGACCGCGACCACCTCGTACGGGACCCCGAGACCGTCGAGCACCGGACGCAGCCGTGCGACGAGCAACGGGAGGACGGCCTCCTCGTTGTACATCGGGATCACGACCGACAGCTCCGGGTGCATGCCTCCAAGGGTACCCGCGCGCCTGGGCGCGCCCTGTGGATGCGCTTCCCAGCCGCTGTGTGCGCGCCGTCAGGGCCGATGTGCGGCATACCTCGTCGTTGTGTGCTCTTGGTGTACCGCCATGGGCGGGACTGCACGCTACGCTGTCGCCATGTCTGCAACCGTGATGCCTGCGCTGCTCACCGGTCTGGTCGCCGAGGGCGAGGCGGCGCGCTCCCTGCCCATGCCTGACGTCCTGTATGGCGTCCTCGCGTTCGCCGTCTTCCTGCTCCTGCTCGGCATTACGTGGATGTTCCGCAACACCGCCTCCCGGGCCCCGCGCAAGCGGGCC
>WBZP01005291.1_pt1 | contig 13170 bp, 16 predicted proteins | sample 5204301 | NCBI WGS metagenome assembly WBZP01 (sample SAMN12412401, study PRJNA552823) | activated sludge metagenome | isolation source: activated sludge from nitrification reactor of wastewater treatment plant... | place: USA: Pennsylvania | collected 2017
TGCATTACCCGGCCATCGGGATATGTGATGATGATGATGCCCGATACCAGCGAAGTAAGAGCAACAAAGCAGGTTAATATGAACAGGATCGTCCGCATGAATTCTTTTTATTTCGTCGTTATGGCCCTTCTCCCGGCTCGGGTACTTCATAAGGCGGGGTCTCAAACGGGTCTTCATCCGGGATAACATCCGGGTCCTCATCAGGCAGCAGCGGAATATCCGGAACAGCATCCGGGTGTATCTCCGGGTCTTTTACCGGTGGTATTTCAGGTTCCTTTTTTTTAGGATCGTGGTTCATGGAGTGATTGATTGTTGTACAAGGTATGGCGAACAGCCATTTTATTTCAATGAGCATCGTTACCGGAAAAAGTGATGGTTATCATTGTACCCGGCCCTGCTGTATGATAGATTTGCCCCAATAAGACACAACATGCTGGGCGAATTGAATGAAATGGAAATCAAAAATGTATTGTCGAGCCAGGTGCTTGGAAGACTGGCCTGTACAGACGGAAAGCAGCCTTATATCATACCGCTCACCTTCACCTATGACGGGAATTGCATTTATGGACAAACCAACGAAGGCATGAAGATGGAAATGCTGCGCAAAAATCCCAACGTATGTTTTGAGGTAGACATGATGACTGATATGCGGAACTGGAAATCGGTACTGGTGTTCGGCTAGTTCCAGGAACTGAAGAACCGGAGTGCGGAAAAAGCCAGGGACATTCTTTTCAACCGGGTTTTTTCTTTAATGACCAGCAGTACCGTTCATGCACATGAACATGGTGAAAAAGGAAAGATAGACGACAGCAACCGGGTTAAGCTGGTGATGTACTGCATCCGTATTAAAAAACTCACCGGTCGGTTCGAAAAAACGTAGGGGTTGTGTTCAGGCCTTACTGAAAATGCACACACGAAGCATGATCTCAAACAGCCGGGCAGCCCTATGGCTGCCCGGGCTGGTATTGCTTATTTCTTTATTGCTTTGCCAGCACATTTTTCTTTACCATATTTTCCACAATCAGTTTCCCGTATTCATGGCCAAGGCTTTCGGATGAGTTTGGATCAAAGGATTCTGTCTGCACAGAATATACCAGGTCCCTCGTATTCATATCGTACAAATTACTTTCCCAGAAATACCTGGTATTTTCCTGGTAATACCCGGGTGAATAAATACGCTCATAAATGGTTGTATAATATCCCCAGAAATTTCGTTGGTAAATGCTGTAGGGAGAATAATAAACTTTCCCCGGCACATAATACCGTTCACGGTCCTTATCGAGCAATACAATGGTAACAACGGCATCAATACCCAGGCCTGAAAGCTTATCAAGCACTTCAGTTTCTTTCATATTCTCAAAGTTCTTCGGTCCGTATTCCTTGATGGCAGACACGGCGCTATACCCTTTATCAGCCAGGTCGCCCACGAGGTGCATTTCCATTTTCTCCCTTAGTGCCCAATCGCTTCCGGCTATAATGCCTACGACCATTATTTTGCTGAATTTTTTTTCGGGGATTTTTTCAGATTTCCATGAATTGGTTATCTGGGAACTGGAGCAGCTTATCATAAATGCTATCATGATAAAACTGATAATATAATTTGTTTTCATAACCGGCTATTTTATAACAGCAAGTTATTTTTAATTTGAAAAGAAGGTCATGATGATTGTCAGATGCAGGTAAAACATATGTCATAAACACATGTAATATAAAACTGCATAAGAGGCATTAATAGTATGGAAATTTCAGAACTCCGTTATAAGAACAACATAAAGGAAATAGTACATATAGCCTATTTCATTTCATCCACTGTTTCAGCTTTTGCTCAAACCTGCCTGCCAGCTTATCAAGGTATGTCTCTGTTATTTCCGATATTTTATCCTGAAGCAAAGATGATGAATGTTCAGATTCATTTTTATGTTCTTTCCCTGAAAATAATCCTGCAACCAAATTGAATGGATTCAGGCTTTCCTTCACATCACGCCAGTCGTACCTGATGGCCTTTTCCAATTCCAGCTTCCGCTGAGCGAGCCTCTTTTGCTCTTCTTTTAGCTGCTGTATGTTCTTAAATCTTTTCATGTGTTTCGTCTTCCTTAAACAGTTGGTTCAGTATGGCATTCATGATAGGCAACCTGATCAGTTTTTCTTTTGTTTTCCATGTTAGCCACGCAATTAGCAGGAACAAGGCCGAAACAATGGCAAATCCCCAATAATACTCGCCTGTTAGCTTAGAGAGAAAATATGCCAGGGCAATACCTGCGAATATGATGAAGATGATAAAAACGATAAATACAATTGAGAATGCAATCACCTGGGCCAGCAGTTTTGAACTTTTCTCTGCCGCACTAAGCTTAACAGCATCTAACCGGTTGTTCATATATTCCTTAACGTGGCCTGCCAGTTCTTCAACCTTAGAAAATGTCTCTTTCATAACCAGTCATATTAAATATAATAAACCAATAACCCAATTTCCTGTCTTTTTCACTATGGAAAGTTATTGAATATATTATATATGCTGAATGACTTCTGGCAATATATGCTATGACGCTTGTCACGATGGCTGTTTACTCACAAACTTATATCATTCAATTGTTTAAGAAGATTAATCCGCTGCATTTCACTTTCATGGATACAATGTTGACGGAAATTTTCTACCTTATCAAAATCGGCATAAGCATTTTGACTGAACCTGAAGCTGCTTAAAAAATTAATCAGCATACAGGTGTCATTGAAATGGCCGAGTAGAACAGCGAGGTTTTCAGTATTTTTTAAACCATGGTATGGGGCAAAATGCGCCTGGCTGGCTGTACCGGCGTATTCCGTTTCCAGGCCTCTTATAACATGCATATCTTTAATATGCTTGCGCATTATATGAAACATATGCCCGGTAATTTCCTTCTCAGCAAATAAGCGTTGGAGCATCTGCTTTTTTTCATCATAAAAAAAAGAGGCAGCCAATGGTTCAGCATTCTCCGGCAGCTTTCTTATCAAGGCTTTTTCTGAATCCCTGCATGGGTTCTTGTGCAGGTGGGTATATAATTTTTTCTCACAAAGGGAAGTTTCCGCTTCCAGTCCTTTTAAAAAAAATACCGGCTTTTCATTTCCTGTAAAAAAGGATAAGGCCTTTTTTTCAAACAGGCGCATATCACGCAGGTTTCCGGCTTTCCGGAATAATTGCCTGATGTTTCCGGGTATACGTAACCTTCTCCTGCAAGTACTGTCCAGTGAAACCATCCCCAGGAATGCACGCAGTTTTTTAACACTCAGCCTGAAATCATGTATATCATCATCATCAAAATGCTTTCGCATTTGCTTCACCGATTTCTTCATATCCCTGCACAAGCCGTGAATGATATTTTCGTAAATATGTTTCATCATTGGCTGATTATCTTACCATCTTCCATTACGATGCTCCGGTCGGCCACACTGGTTAGTTCGTCATCATGGGTAACAATCAAGAGTGTCTGATGATATTTGCCTGAAAGTTGTTTGAAGATATCGAATACGATCTCCCTGTTCTTTTTATCCAGGTTGCCGGTGGGTTCATCGCCCATGATAATATCAGGATCATTGATTAATGCCCTGGCTATTGCTACCCGTTGTTTTTCACCGCCGGAAAGCTTATTTGCATTTTTGGTTGCCAGGTGAGCAATATCAAGCATCTTCAGTTTTTCCATCGCCCGGTGTTCAATTTCCTTTTCAGGGTATTCGCCCAATTTCAGCCCGGGAAGCATCACGTTCCTAAGTACGCTGAATTCATTGAGCAGGTAATGGAACTGGAATATGAAACCGATTTTTTTATTCCTTATACGGGCAAGTTCATTTTCTTTTTTCCCTTTCAGGCTGATGCCGTCAATCAGCAGGGTTCCTTCATAATCCGTATCCATCGTTGAAAGTATATATAGCAGGGTAGATTTTCCGCAACCTGATTTTCCCATTACAGAAACAAATTCCTTCCTGTTAATGGAAAAACTGATATCATCCAGCACTTTCACAGTTACCGGATCGTGAAAATATTTAACGATATGTTGGGCTTCTAGTATTTTTTGATTCATATGTAACTTGCTTCGAACATCTTAATTTCTAATTAAGCAGTTTGCTTCCTCGAATAATCGGGACAAGTCGTTCCCCGCAATGACGAAAAAAGAATATTTTGTCTTTCATATTATTTACCTCTTATGATTATGACCGGGTCAATCCTGCTGGCTTTTCTTGCAGGAAATAATCCGGCGAGATAAGTTGTAACAATTGAAAACAGCATACCGATGATATAAAATTTAATATTATAGTAAACAGGATAAGTAGTAATGGTTGGTAAAGCGGCTGTTTTAAATGGCACCTGGTCAATGAATGAAGAAAGCGCAAATCCAAACAGGAGCCCGAACAAACCACCGGCTATGCCGATGCTCAATGCGATTACCAGGAAAACTGATTTCACATCCTTACCTGCAAATCCCGTTGCTTTCAATATGGCGATCGTATCCATCTTCTCATAGATCATCATGTTTAGGATATTGTAAATTCCGAAGCCGGCAACAATCAGAAGTGTGATGCCCACCGCATAGGATATGACCGTTCGCACAAAACTGCCAGTCTCAAACTGAGAATTAGCCGTTTGAATATCCTCTGCCTCCGTTTTAAAACGGGCGGCATAAGAACGGGCCAGTTCAGGCGCTTTATTAATATCATGCAATTTCACCTGTATGTCAGTAATATAATTATTCTCCTTTCCCAGTATCTTCTGGGTGGTTTTGATATTGGCAAAACCAAGTGTCTTGTCAATATCCCTAAGCCCAGACTCATATATGCCAACCAATTTCAACGGGAACCTGTCTCCCCTGATAGTTACAACCTGTATGATATCGCCGATAGATGCATGTAGTTTTTCTGCAAGCGGTTTTCCGAGAATGACACTGTTTGCCAGGTTATTGATATCTAGTGGCTTTCCGCTGGTTACATATTCACTGAAATGAAACATCTTTATTTCTTCTTTTGCATCTATGCCATAAAGCACACCCGTTATATCTACCACGCCGTCGTTGTAAAAAACCTGGGCGTTAATCTTTGGAGCAAGGCCAAGCACACGAGGGTCTTCCTGTAAGGCTTTCATGATGGCTGCGCTATTATAAATCTCCTGCCTGCTGCTTTCTGATTTAACAGAACGAACAATATTATAATTCCCTTTGTACTCCGGCGATAAGTTGACAGGTTGCCATTCGCTTGGTTTTATTTCATTGAAAATACGGATGTGCGGTGTGCGGTTAACGACCAATCCATCCAGCATTTTATTTAATCCACCCATGAAACTTAACAGGGTTATGAACATGGTTATGCTGAATGTTACACCAATAGCGGCCACCATGGTCTGCCGCCAACGTGCTATCAAAAGTGATTTTGCGATGCTAATGATAAGCCGGCTATTCATTTTTTATAAGCTGGTTTTCTGTTGTAAGGCCCTTAACTATTTCCACTTTACGATAATCTCTTAATCCTGTTTCCACTTTTCTTTTCTCACCTGATGCCAGCATCACCAGCGAATCATTTATCAGGTATTCGGCGGGAATTGTAATTGCATCTGTTTTTGTCCGGATGATTATATTTGCTTCCATCGTCATGTTCGGATATAAAACAGGCGGTTTGCCTATAAAAGAAGCTTCCACAGTAAAGGCACGGGTGCGTTCATTCATGAATGGAATGATTCTGGTTATGGCTGCTTTAAAAACCTGGCCCTTATATCCATCCATTCTAATCAGCACTTCCATGCCAGGCACCACGCTGCTGATATCATATTCATCAACCTGCAATTCAATAACAAATTCCTCCGCACCGCCTATGACGGCAACCGGTGACTGTGTAGTAACCATCTCTCCTTCTTTTTTGAATATATCATACACTCTCCCGTGCATCTTACTTGTAATGGTATAATCCCCTGCTATAGATTTACTTAGTTGCAGGTTATTTTTTGATTGTGCTGCAGAGAAATCAAGTTGCCGCTGAAGGTCGTTATACCTGTACATGGCCGCATTGTAAGCAGCCTGGCTGTTCTTAAAAGCCAGTTCACGCTGATCCAGTTCATTCCTGGTGCCAATTTCCTGCTGCCAAAGATTACGTTGCCTTTCCAGCAGCAGTGAATCGTTTTTCAATTTTGTCCTGAGAAAACTGATATTAGCCATTGCTTCACTCAGTTTATCAGCATTAGAACGTACAGCGTTATGTTCAGAAGCCAGTTGTGCATTCTCGGTATTCAACCTGGCTGCCTCGCTTCTGATCCTTATAATTTCTTCATTTACATGAACCGTATCTCCTTCCTTTACCAGTATATGCTGTATTAAACCGTTTACCGGAGCATATACCTGGTATTGGTTGATGCTTTTTACAACACCGGATGCATAAACTGACTCTGTTATTGATTCTTTTACCGGGTTAATTTTTTCTTTACCGGAAGTGCATGATTGTATTGATAGAATGCAAATCAATACAGTAACATAATTTCTCATGAATATTCTCTTTTTTATCGTCAGGAAGCTGGTTTTGCAGTAACCTGTATTAGCGGAAAAAGCCTTTCTACATCTTCCAGCCTGCATAATTCCGTTCCCGGATTTATGGTTGCTGCGGTTCCGCATGCCACCCCATACCTGGCGGCATCTGCCATGCTCATATTTTTCATCATTCCCGTAACTATACCTGCCACCATGCTGTCACCAGCTCCTACAGTACTTATTCGTTTAACTACCGGTGCAGTAAAATGGCTTACCATTTCTTTTGTAACCAGCATGGCACCTGCTGCTCCCATGGAAACCACAACCACTTCGCATTTACCGCCTGCAACAAGTTTACCTGCTACCGTATCAACCATGCCAATCTCAATATCCTCAGCTCCAACCAGAGAAGCCAGTTCACCCAGGTTTGGTTTCAGCAAATACACAGATTCTGCTGCGGCCAACTGTAACGCTTCCCCTGAAGTATCTACAATACATCTTATCTTTTTCTTTTTAGCAATAAATGCAATCCGGGCGAATATGTCTGCCGGCACCCCGGCAGGGACACTGCCGCTGGCTACCAGGTAACTGATATCATTCATTTGCTCCAGGATGCTGAGCAATTTCTTCCATTCCTTTTCCTCTATTACGGGACCGGGCATACCAAAACGATACTGCAGGTTTGAAGCACTATCCAGCACTATCAGGTTTTCCCGGGTATGATTCGCAATCTCTATTACCACTGTATCTATATGTTCCTTTTCAAGCAATTGGGAGAAAAACTTTCCTGTATAGCCACCTGCCAGGTATAAGGCAGTTGCCTTACCGCCAAGCTTTTTGATAGCACGGGCCACATTTATACCCCCGCCACCTGGTTCAAAGACCGGTTGCGTACATTTCAATTTTTTTTCGGGAGCAAGCACCGGTACGGCTGTACTTTTATCAATAGCAGGATTTAATGTAACTGTTATGACCTTTGACATAAAATGAATATGGTTTAATTACCCATATGCCGTGTAGCAGGCTTAACTGATGCCTGCCGTATATCGCATGCAAAAATAAAGGTAAACATATTGTGCTATACATTCAGGAATCAGTTGCTTCAATGAATTACGAATCGGCATTGAGGCGACAGAGATTATACCAATGACAATAAAATCTATGTCTGTTAATGATTACTGCCCTTCAAAACGGCCCGTTATTTCCTGCAAAGAAATACGGTAGATAACTGGCCTGAAATGCCCCAGTTCATACAACCGGTCGGGATGCAGCGTATCATTGGGGAAAGCAGCCGTTTCACTGATCTTAAGATGTATATCATTTTCATTGAATGCTTTCATGGCATGATATCGTTCCCTTTCATCATCCAGTTCTTCGTAATCGCCCAGTATCATTACACTTTTCCAATTATCCGGCTTATCTATTTCATCAACCAGAAAGCATACACGCTTATTATTGCGCATGGCATTTATCTTGGCGCCGGTAAAGGAATGGCACAGGATATATTTACCGTCGTATACATAATTTGTTGGGAAGATATATGTATTGAACCCATCGTTACAACCGATTCGCCCGAAATTGTTGTTACCCAATAACGCTTCAGCTTGTTCTTTTGACAAGTATCCAATCATTGTGTTGCATTTTAAAAATGAATGGCAATCAACCTTAAAACCAACCTGCAGCACTACAATAATAAATCTTTCACCCGCAGCATTCCTTTACCCTTTCCTTTAATTATTTTAAACCCTTCCTGCTCCAGGTAAGCAGCCTGGCGTTCAATTCCGCCGGGAAATTTCGGATTCAGGCTTCCGTCATTTTTTACTACCCGCCAATACGGACTGATAACTTTCTTTCCAGCCAGCTTGTCCTCTTCAGCCGTATGGGCTGCAATTACAAGAAAAATACCGGTGGTTAGCGGGCAGGTAAGGTCTGCATGAAATTCATCGGCCAGCTTTTCACGGATATCATTTACCGTTAGTATCTTTCCCTTCCTGATACTCCGGATTGCCTTATCTACAAGCAATGCTGTTGGTACAAGCATTTTTCCATGGCCGATACGCCTGGCCCATGATTCAGGCACTTCTACTATTTTAGGTTCCGCAAGCTTTTCCAGTTTCTCACGCCAGCTTTTGAAGTTTTTACCGGGTTTCATCTTTCTGTATTATTAAAAATACTCTTGCGCACAGTGTTACCGCATTTGCCCTGTAAATGTTACACAATAAAATAAATAAAGAAATGATACCGGTCAAAGCAGGTTCTGATATCAGTCAGGGGAATTTTACTGATTGCCGGCCTGTTGTTTTTTTTCTTTCCTTTCCTGCTTCCTGAAATAGCCCCGCAGCAGTATGTTATGCTTCAATGCTTCCATGCTTTGGTTAAAGCCTTCTGTTCCCTGCTGTATATTGTTAAGGCTCCTGTTGAGTTTGTTTACCATACCGCTGTCTTTCAGCAATGCGTTTACCGTACCCTTTCCTGTTTCAATATCGTTTTTCAAACCGGAAACTACCGCACTTATCTGTTGAGCCAGGGAATCCGCTTCACTGCCAACAGCTTTTATCTTTAAGATGGCCGCATTAAGGTTAACGGCAAATGACGTATCAGCGAGCAATGAACCAACTGAACCTTTACCGTTTTTTACATCTTCAACAATGTTGCCAAGCGCAGTCATCATCTCGTTGGCCTGCTGGGTTGCCATCCTGATATTATTGCCAGACTGGTGCAGGTTAGCCGGCAGTGTTTTATCATTCAGCAAGTTCCATAAGGCGCTGCTGCTATTGATATGCTCAGTGGTTGTTTTCAGGTTGGCTGCAATAAGCGCAACCTCGTTATTCGTTTTATAAAGGGTACGAAGCATTTCATCTGTATCTACCTGTTTCTTTGAAGGCAGTATATCTCCATCTTCAACAAGCAGGGCAGGTTCTTTTGATGCCGTGATATTTACCACTTTATTACCTACCAGCCCGTCTGTACCGATGGACACCATAGCGTTTTTATGTATGACAGATTTCATGTCTTCGTTCACAATCATCTGCACTTCCATCATCGTATCATTGATGATGATTACTTTTTTCACAGTGCCTACCTCAATACCGCCAAACCTTACATTATTACCGGGTTTCAGGCCCTGTACATTTTCAAACCTGGCTTTTAACCTGAAATTGGAACCGAACATATTCCTGTTCTTCCCTATCATATACAGCAGTATGATAAGGAAAAGCAGTCCGAACAATACAAACAGGCCCAGTTTAGTATTATTAATCGATTTAGATACCATGTATCCTTATTTGAGCGTTATTCAAAAAATTGTTTCACCCTTGAATCTTCAAGCTGTTTTAGCTTTTCATAGGTACCTGTTGCATAACAAATACCGTCAACCAGTACTGCAATCCGGTCACCAGCCATCCTTACACAATTCATATCATGCGAAATAATGAGTGAGGATGTATTGTATTTTCTTTTCAGATCCACCATTAAAGATATGATTTCCTTGCCGGTGATGGGGTCCAACCCCGTAGTTGGTTCATCGTAGAGTATGATTTCCGGTTTTAATATTAAAGTCCTGGCAAGCGCAATCCGTTTGCGCATGCCACCTGAAAGTTCAACAGGCATCATATCTACCGTATGCTCCAGCCCAACATCTGATAATGCGTTCATAACCATATCATCCACTTCGCCCTGTGTAAGTTTTATCCAGTGCCTTCTTAAAGGGAATTCAAGGTTATCCCTAACCGTCATGGAATCGTACAGGGCATTGCTCTGAAAAAGGAAACCCACTTTAACCCTGATCTCATCCAGTTCCATAGCACCCAGGTCGGGAATATTCTTGCCAAACATCTCTATGGTTCCCCTGTCAGGTTTCATCAAGCCAATGATACATTTTATCAGCACCGATTTGCCGGATCCTGATTTACCAAGAACAACCAGGTTTTCTCCTTTAAGCAGGCTGATGCTGAAACCCGCTAAAACCCGGTTACTGCCAAATGACTTATGCAAATCGCTGATTACAATAACCGGTTGGGAAGTTCCGGATTCCGAATCTGGTATGTTTTTATTTATATCCACTATGCTTTACTGTTATTATAACATTCTCACTTCAACAGCAATTTCTGTGCTACCCATCAGTTAAAACCAAGCAGGTCTGTTACCTGTACAGCCAGTAAGTCAATTACAAATATCATGATAGATGACATCACAACGGCTGAGTTGGCGCTCCTTCCCACTCCTTCCGTTCCTTTACTGCTGTTAAACCCTTTGTAACAACCGATGATGCCAACTGCAAAACCAAAGAAGAAAGTTTTGGTGAATGCAGGCAGTACATCATTAAAAGACAGGTTATCAAAAACCTGTGTCCAGAACAGGCTGAAACTGGTAACTCCTTTTACATTAACACCCAGGTATGAACCATACAGTGAAATGGCGTCGCTAAGCATAATGAGAACAGGAAGCATGAAAGTGCATGCAAGTACCCTTGTAACAACCAGGTACTTGAAAGGGTTGGTGCCACTCACTTCCATGGCATCTATCTGCTCTGTTACTTTCATTGAACCCAGTTCTGCGCCAATACTCGACCCAATTTTACCCGCAAATATCAACGCCGTTATCACCGGCCCAATCTCCCTGATGATGGCAATGCCAACAATTACAGGTATCTGTGATTCCACGCCATAATCAACCATGGAAGGACGTAATTGTAAAGTAAGTACGAGCCCCATGATAAAACCGGTTAGCGCAACCAATGGCAAAGATTTATACCCGATGATAAAACATTGCCTGAAAAATTCGGCTAACTCATAGCGTGGACGAAAACACTGTGTAAAAAACCTGCCTGTAAAGAGTGATAAAGCGCCCAGTTCATTGAAAAAAGACTTTACCGTTTCTGTGTTTACCAGGTACATCAGGTTTCGTTTTGTTACTGTATGTTTATTATTTCTGACTGCTCATTCTAAGCCCTTCCTTTGATACTACAAATTTAACCTATATATGTAAGCGCTTCATGACAGCTATCAGCCATATTTTTGACTGGTATCATACATAAACGGATTGTACCTGGATAAGTTTGTGATGGTATTTATTACATTTAGGATATCATTTCCCGGTAAGGTAAACTTTGATTGCAATACGGGAGGTATAATAAAGCCTTTTTTCAAATTTAACAAATATGGATTCACTTACCCATATCGCACTTGGAGCCTGCATAGGGGAAGCATTTTTTGAAAAAGGATTTGGCAAAAAAGCCATGATATGGGGAGCGCTTGCACAAAGTATCCCTGATATAGATTTCCTGGCTTCCTTATGGTCAACAACAACCGAAAACCTCTTGGCACACCGGGGTTTTACGCATTCCATCCTTTTTGCCGTACTAATTGTTCCGGTATTTGCCATGGCAGCCGACCGTATACACCGGCCGCATAATATCGCATTCAAAACCTGGCTGTTGTTTTTTGCAACGGAAGTATTTTTGCATTTGTTCATTGACGGTTTCAATAATTATGGTGTTGGCTGGCTGGAACCGTTCAGTCATACACGCTTTTCATTTAATGCCATTTATGTGGCAGACATATTCTTTTCCATCTGGGCGGGGATCGCTTTGCTCATGCTCATAATATTGAACCCATACAGCCCCAGGCGTACATTCTGGTGGAAGTTTGGGGTATTTATCCCATTCATTTACCTGTCGTATTGCAGCATCAACAAGATTAAGATAAACAGTGATGTAAAAGAGATATTTGCCAAACAGCATATACCACATACAAGGTATTTCACTACGCCTGCTCCGTTACAAAACTGGCTATGGTTTGTGGTATCTGGCAATGACAGTGGCTATTATGTTGGTTTCCGTTCCTTATTTGACAGGAATCAAAAAATGGATTTCCATTATTTTCCCCGGAACGACAGTTTGCTTAAATCCGTTTCCGGGAATGAAGACCTGCAAAAACTGATACGGTTTTCTCAACAATTCTATACTGTTGAGAAATGGAATGATAAGCTGGTATTCAACGACCTGCGTTTCGGGCAGATCATCGGCTGGAAAGAGCCCAGGGAGAAGTTTGTTTTCCATTATTATCTGCAACAGCCGGAAGGCAATAAACTCGTGGTTCAGCGGGGGCGTTTTGCCAAATGGGATATGGATGCCGCGATGGCGCTGCTGATGCGGATCCGCGGAAATTAAACATGCTTTTTGTAATAAAATGTGAACAGGTAAAAAACCATCCTGATAAACTGGTATGACAACCACCGCACAAACTGTTTCAACAGGTTTTTTGTTTTCATATGATGCTCCTGTGTTATCCTTATGCAGTCTTCCCTTATGATCGTATCCAGCAATTCCCGTACTTCAGCCGTAAACAATGAATCACGTACATCCAGGTTCAATTCTATGCTTGCATAAGCGCTGATGTTATTGATATTGTATGAACCAACGGTCATCCATTTATCATCGCAGGTGGCGATTTTCCCATGAAGTATGTTTTTCTGGTATTCATACAATTCAATGCCGTTCCTAAGCAGCCAGTCGTACAACCAACGCTCGGCATATTTAGATGTTTGGATATCAGACGATCCGGCTGCAATCACCCTGATCTTAACGCCCCGGTTTTTGGCATGTACAATCAACCTCCTGATTACTTTACCCGGCAGGAAATAACTGCACAGGATGGTAACTTCCGATTTTGCAGTAAGAAGCATTTCAATA
>WBZP01005292.1_pt1 | contig 13169 bp, 11 predicted proteins | sample 5204301 | NCBI WGS metagenome assembly WBZP01 (sample SAMN12412401, study PRJNA552823) | activated sludge metagenome | isolation source: activated sludge from nitrification reactor of wastewater treatment plant... | place: USA: Pennsylvania | collected 2017
AGCGGCCATGCTCGTGATGGCCTCTCTGAGTGTCGGAATGGCGGGGCTGTTTCGGTGGGACTTCGGCATCTACGGTTTATCGGCGCTCGGACTTTCTCTGCTGGGACACTTACTGCAAGCTGGGTATGAAGCGCATGGTAGCAAGGATAAGCCGAGGATCTTGATTGCGGCATTCGCTCCGGCGTTGGCGATCTTGGCCTTGGTTTATGCTCCTCTATTGGTCATTTATTCCAGCTTTTCTCTCTGGTATCACGAGGTACCCTATTACCTTTTCAATGAATTCGCCAAATGGCGGAATCTGGAATTCATCCGTCCGGCCATCATGGAGTTGGCGGGGAGCGATAATGTCATTGCCTTGAGCAAATCAATCCTGAAGTTGGCGTATCTCGGCCTTCCCATAACCATAGCCCTTCTCAGTCTAAGCACCATAGCTTATATGGCTTTCCGTGGCCGCTGGCGCTCCGGCGACAATCAACAATTTACGTCAATCATCTATCTTGCCTGCCTTTGTATTTTTTTTCTCAACCAGATGCGTGTCAGAACCCATCTCTGGCAGGGTTTCCCAGCAATGATCAGCTCTCTGCCTTTGATCGTTTTTCTTCTGCGTCATTATAAAATGCAAATCCAGAACAGCATCGTCTTCAGCACCGCGCTCCCTGCAATAGGTTTTTTGTTGGGGACCATGTTGACCAATGTGGCAGTGCAAAGCCTGCTTGACACAAGCGACAAGCAACTCATCCCATTCGATACGCCACGCTCTTCCACCATCCATGTACAGCGATATATGCAGCCCTATATCGAGCTGGTGAATTACATCCGCACCAACACCCTCCTCCATGAGGCCATTTATTCCGGCGTCAATGATCACTCGCGGCTGTTCGTGAACGATGTCATGTTATATTTTCTCACCGATCGGACGCCTGCCGACCGATTTCTCGAACTTGAACCCGGTATGTCCAATAGCACTGATGGGCAGAAGCGGATGATAGATGTCCTGCAGCAAAGCCAAGTGCGGCTCATTGACTTCTCAATCGAATGGCGTTACCAGCCTCGATGAATTTATCCGCAAGCAGTATACCCCCAAGGCAAGTTATCTGAATTATACCGTCTATATCAAAGGTCCTCCCCGACCGGCGCCTCCGGCCGATCTGCAGCTTTTCCAACAAGCCTTGGCGCTGCAACTGAAGGGGGAAAAGGCGCAATCCATCCCAGTCTACCGACAATATCTGATACAGGAACCGGACTACTACCAGGCCCATTTCAACCTGGCCTGCGCCCTTAAAGATACCGGCCAATGTGCCGCGGCGATTCCGGAATTCGAGCGCACCCTTGCGCTCTGGCCAGGTTATAAGGAAGCTCATCTACATTTGGCTGCTTGTTATGGCGAGCTTGGTCGTCATGATATTGAGCAATATCATACCAGTGAATACAAGAAATAAAGCAACATTAAACAATACCTGATGCCTCAGTTCTCGCCACCTACCGTCTCCGTATGCATCCCAACCTATAAGGGCGCCAAGTATCTTGGTTGGACAATCAAGTCTGTTTTGAACCAGGGCTTCAGCGATTTTGAACTCCTGATCGTTGATGATAACTCACCGGATGAAACGACAGCGCTTGTGGCTCAATTTCAAGATGCCAGGATACGTTTTTTGCAAAACCCAGAAAATCTTGGGGCGGAAGGGAATTGGAATCGTTGTCTAGCGGAGGCCAAGGGCAGATATTTCAAACTTCTGCCCCAGGACGATCTATTGGCACCGGATTGTCTGCAACAACAGGTCGCCGTATTGGATCAGGATGAGGAGCAGCGCATCGCCTTGGTATGTTGCGCCCGTTCTATCATAGACCCCCAGGGCCGCATCATTATGAGACGAGGCTACCCCGGAGGTCGCCAAGGTCTGATCGATGGAACAACCCTCCGGCGTCATTGCTTGCGTTATGCTGCCAACCTCATCGGCGAACCCGGGAGTGTGCTATTCCGACAAGACTTGGCCCGGGAGACCGGTCTTTTCAACGGCAGCTTGCCTTATGTCATCGATCTCGATTACTGGTTCCGCCTGTTACTTCGGGGAGATGCCTATTATCTCCCCCAAACGCTGGCTTCATTTCGGGTATCCCTGGGTTCCTGGAGCGTGGCGATAGGCACCCGACAGAACCTGGAGTTCCGCCGCTTTATCGCCAAGATCGCCCAGGATCCCGCCTTCCATACTACCTGGTTCGATGTCCTGATCGGGAACACCTCGGCGCGGCTCAACAGCCGTCTCCGTACTCTACTCTATCGCCTCATATTGCAAAGAAAAGGCTATCGATGAGCTACCATTCCGAGTTTGGTAGCGATTATGCGCAGGAACAACTCCGTCGCAGCCGTCATCCCTTGCGACGTATCATCAAGCATTTCTATATAAACAATATTCTGCAGGATGTTGAAGGCCATAGCATCGATTTCGGCTGTGGCGCCGGACAGTTGCTTGCCAGGCTACCAGCAGGTTCTCTAGGTCTTGAGGTCAATTCTTTTGTGGTTGAAGCGCTTCGTCAACAAGGCTTGAACCTTCAACAATATAATCCGGATCAAGATCGCTTCCTGAATCTGGCCGCTGTCGAAAACCATTTCACCTTCCATGAACTCAAGGTCGTGTATGAATCAGCCTGATAAGACCAAATATGGAGTATCAACCTATGTCGATCTGTTCTGGCGACAGAGATGGTTCCGTTTTTTATTTATCGGCGGCATGAATACATTGCTTACCTACGGTTTCTATGCCTTTTTTCTCTTTCTCGGACTCAACTATGCCCTGGCCAATCTAGCATCGCTCATCATAGGTATATTGATTGGCTTCAAAACCCAGGGCACCTTCGTTTTCAATAATTCCAATAACAGTCTATTCTGGAGATATGTCCTGTTCTGGGTGGTACTCTATGTTATTAACATTGCCCTTATCGCCGGCCTCATGTCCCTTGGTCTGGATGCCTATCTATCCGGCGCCTTGGCTATTCCACCCATCACCTTGCTATCCTACCTGGCGCAGAAATATCTGGTCTTTCGCCACCCCATTACCCCCTGAACCTGTTCATAGACCCATTTCAGCCTGGAAGCACGCCCAGATGAGAAAGATCAGCCTCTCCACCGTGACCCCGGTCTATGCCGGCCGGGAATATTTACCGCAACTGGTGAGCGAGTTGGCCGAGCTGCGCGCCAGGTGGGAGCATGAGGAGGCCCCGCTGCAACTGATCGAAGCCATCTTCGTCGACGATGCCGCCATCGATGACTCGGCCCAGGTCCTGGAGGAATTGGCCAAGGCCCATCCCTGGATCCGGGTCCTCACCCTGTCCAAGAACTTCGGTCAGCATCCAGCAACGGTCGCCGGCATCCTCTATTCCTCCGGGGATTGGGTGGCGACCCTGGACGAGGACCTGCAACATCGACCGCAGCATATCCTGGCCATGTTCGAGGCGGTCGCCGCCAAGTCGGTGGATATCCTCTATGCCCAGCCGCGGGAAGGCGTGCATCGAAAGAGTTATCGGGACTTCGCCTCGCGCTCGATCAAACAACTGCTGGCCAGGATGACGGGGATACCCATGGTCAGGCACTTCAACAGCTTTCGTTTGCTACGAGGCGCCATCGCCCGGGCGGCGGCGAGCGTCTGCGGCCATGAAACCTATTTCGATATCGCCCTGTCCTGGTTCGCCAGCCGGTTCGCGACGGTTCCCCTCCCCCTGGAAGACAGCCGTTTCATCCGCACCGGACGCTCCGGCTATAACCTGCGCAAACTCATCAGCCATGCCCGCCGCCTGGTCCTTTCCTCCCATCCCAAGATCCTGCGGCTGGGCGCCCTTTTGGGATTCGTGGCCATGATCATCGCCGCCTGGTTCACCGGCCGGGCCTTCCTGAGCGCCTGGATCGATCCCCACAGTCTCGAAGTGCGCGGCTGGACCTCCCTGTTCGTCAGTATCTTGTTCTTCGGCGGCGTTTCCGCCCTGCTGTTGGGGGTGGTACTGGAATATCTCACCAACGTCGTGCTCCACTCCCAAGGCAAGCCGGTGTTTTTCCAAGTCGACCGGAGTTCGGACGCCCTGTTGCGGACCTACTTTCTCCCTCCTGACTGAAGATGCGTCTGCTGTGCCTGTCACCGCCCCGGTCTCGGGTGGCCCACCCCAGGGTCATCGCCCTCTGGGGGCTGGGTCTGATCGGCCGGGCCATCCATGAACAACTCCGTTCCCTCGGACCCAGCCTGGATCAAGAACTAGCCTTTCCCTGGCAAGGGGAAAAGGCGCAAATCGAGGCGGCGGAGATCATCTTGCCAAGCCTCCTGCAACAGGTAGCCGCAAGCCGCCAATGGGGGATACCAAGTGTCGCCTTGATCTGGAGCGCCGGAAAAATCGGCTTTGCCGCGAGCGAAACAGAAACCTCCCAGGAAATGTTGTCCTTCAAGGTCGTCCTGCATCTGGCCCAGGCGTTGCGGGATCGACTGCCCGATACCCGGGTGGAATTTCATCTCATGAGTTCCGCCGGCGGACTCTGCGAAGCCAGCCGCTATGTGGAACCAGGGACTTCGCTTTCCCCTTGCCGTCCTTACGGCAACTACAAACTCGACCAGGAGCGGGCGCTGCTGGACGCGGACGGGCTGCTCCCCTGCATCTACCGGCCCAGTTCCGTCTATGGTCCCATCCAGGGCGAGGCCAGACGGGGTCTGATCCCCATCCTGATACGCCAGGGCCTGTTGCGGCAGGTGGTCCAGGTCTTCGGTACCCTGACCACATTGCGCGACTATGTCTATGTGGGCGATGTGGCCGGATACGTGGCCGAAAAAGTGGCTGATGCCGGACAGGGCGAAACGACAGGGGGAGTCACCTGGTTGGTGGCGGGGAGACCCTTCTCCATCCTCGAGGTAAAACACCTGGTGGAACGGGTGTTGCGACACCCTCTCTATCTGGCTCTGCACTACGACCCGGTGAATAGTCGTGATATCACCTTTTCTCCCCGCCTGCGTCCAGCGACCTTCCAGCCGACGGCGCTCGATATAGGTATCGCCCGGGTCTATCACCGTTGGTTGAGTCACAAAGGCTAGCCCGGTGACCCAGGTCGTTTTTCGTACCACCCGGTTTTTCCGCTGGTGGATCTTTGGCGCCACGATCCTCTTTGCCGCCGGCTGGTTGCATTTCTGGCGCAGCCAAGGGATGGTGCCCTGGACCTGGTGTTTCACCCTCTTGGCGCTGCTCGCTCTCCTGGGCCTGATCGACAGCCTGCGGCGGCGGATCGCCCTGATGCCGGACGGAATCGAGATCCGTTCCGGCTTCCGGCGACGTTTCCTGCCCCGGGTTGAGATCCTGGCTGTGACCTGGGAAGGCGGCAGCGGGGTAGCCCTGAAGCTGGTGGATGGCCGTTGCTCAAGCTCCCGGAAACCGGTCACAACAGCCAGGCCCTTAGCAACCGCCTCCGTGCCTGGCTCCAGGTCAGAGAAACACACCCTCTGGGCTCGCCCGCCCTTGGCGAACAAGGTGATGCGGGGAGATGAAGATCAACAGCTCTTACGAGTCGGCGCTCCCGGGCCTGGGCGCTTTTACCTCATTTTCTGTTCTGTTTTTGAGAACGATACCGCCTATAACTGACATATTGTTCTCCAAAAAAGAACGATAATTGGCCATTTTCAGCCCAGGCCCGCAACCACCGAGCGTGTCCACCAATCCCTGTTGGGTCTTTTTTTCATCGGCGAAATTCGAGGCCGGCGTCCGCCCCTATCTCGCACGGGTAGGATCACCGCGGCCAATCGCCTAAGATGAGCCACCCTCATACAACAACCTTTGCTCGACCCTTATGGAAATCACCAGCGCAGAACAGGTTCTCGCCCTGGCCCCCGACGAGGCTTCGGCCAAGGCGGCGCGGGGCTTGCTGGGACCGGGCAAGTGGCCGACCCTGGGACAGGCACCGGGAGTCTTGTGGGGCGAATGTCAGGGGAGTGGCTCCAAACCCTATCAGGTGCAGGTGGATACCAGCGGCCCGGCCTTTCGTTGCACCTGTCCGAGCCGCAAGTTTCCCTGCAAACACGGTCTGGCACTGATGCTCCAATGGGTACAAAGGCGCGAGGGTTTTGCCCCGACCCTGCCGCCCGCCTGGGTCAGCGACTGGCTGGAGGGCCGCAAGGCCAGGGCGGAAAAGCAGGAACAAAAGCGCAACGAGGCCGAGACCGCCCCCAAGGCCGTCAATGAACAGGCGGCCAATCGCCGCGCCGAGCAGCGTTGGGAGCAGGTGACCGCTGGCGCCGCCGATTTGCAGCTTTGGCTCCGCGACCGCATACATCAGGGACTGGCGGAGCTGACCAATGGCACCGACCATCCCTGGCGGGCCCTGGCCGGACGCATGGTGGATGCCAAGGCACCGGGGTTGGCGGCGCGGGTGCGTCAGCTCGAAAGCCTGGTCGGGGTGGGCCAGGATTGGCCCCAGCGGCTGCTGGCCGCCATGGGACGATTGCAGTTGCTGCTCAGCGCCCTGGAACACCTCGACGACTTGGCTCCCCCGGAGCAGGCGGATGTGCGCGCCGCCCTGGGCTTGGCCCCCGACAAGGAAGAGGTCGCCGCGGAAGGGGAACGAGTGACCGATCTCTGGCGGGTGCTGGGGCTGGGTCTGAGTGAAAACGACCGCCTCTGGGAACGTCGCGCCTGGCTGTTGGGACTGGGGACCGGGCGTCGCGCCCTGCTGCTGGATTATGCCTATGGTAGCCGCAACTTCAGCCCGCCCCTCTTGGCCGGTGGCGTGCTGCCCGCCACCCTCGCCTTCTATCCGAGTAACTTCCCGTTGCGCGCCCTGATCCTGGAGGGAGAACCCGAAGCGACCACCCCGCCCCCCTGGCCACCCATGGAACTCGCCCGGGAACTCGACTGGCAGGCCGACGCCCTGGCCGCCAACCCTTGGCAGACCCTACTGCCCCTGATCCTGGAGCCGTCCGCCCTGGCCGGTAGCGAGGCAGGTTGGTGGGCGGTGACGCCGGAGTATCAATTTCCCCTGGTGTTGGACAGCCAACCGGCCTGGTTGTGGTTGGCCATCAGCGGCGGTCAGCGAGGTCGCCTGTTTGGTGAATGGGACGGCGAGCGGCTGCGACCCCTCGGCTTTTGGAGCGACGCGGCGATCTGGAGGGCCGAACCATGACCCCCTTGGAACCCCTGGCCCGCACCGCCCTCATGGGCACCAACCGGCAACCCCTGCCAGCGCCGACCACCGACGACGATCCGGGCCGACTCCTGGCCGCCATCGCCGCGGCTCGGGCGACGGCCAACCCCGAACTGGCCTTGCTCCAAAGCGCCGGGGTGATCGCCCTCTGCGGCCAGGCGGGGATGCGTCCGCTCCCGGTGGCCCTGGAGCCCTTCCCCCGCTCGCCGCCGGAGTCTCAGACGCTGGTGGAACATGAGGGTTTCAAGGAGTTCCTGGCGCATCTGATCGAACATCCCAAGCCACGCCTCTTGATCGAGGCGCTACGGGAACTGGCGGCCCGCCGCCTGATCGTCCCCTTCTCCTTCCTGCCCAGGTTATTGGAAAGCGGGCGCCATCGGCCGGAATTACGGCCCTTCCTCCTCCCGGTGCTGGGCGAGCGGGGCACCTGGCTGGCGCGCCTGAATCCTCAGTTCGGCTGGGCACTGGGCACCGAGGCCGCGACTCAGGCCGATTTCGATTGGGAGACCGCCACCCACCCCGCGCGTCGGGCCCATCTGGCCCATCTGCGCCGCAGGGCACCGGAGCAGGCACGCGCCCGGTTGGCAAGCGATTTCGCCAAGATCCCCGCCAAGGAACGGGCCGAACTCCTGGCGGAGTGGCGCGAAGGGCTCTCCATGGAGGACGAGCCCTTCCTGGAAAACTCCCTGGGCGATCGCAGCCGCGAGGTGCGGGTCCAGGCGGCCAGGCTGCTGTCCCTGTTGCCGGAAAGCCGTCTGGTGTCGCGCATGGGGGAGCGACTCGCGAGCTGTCTGAGTCGCAACCAGAGGGGGACCTGGGTCATGACTCCGCCCCAGTCCTTCGATCCGCTCTGGGCGCGGGATGGGATACTGGAACAATTCGATAGCGGCCAGGGCCCGCGCGCCGGCTGGCTGCAACAAATCGCCACTTTCCTGCCGTTGGCCTGGTGGGAACAACAGTTGGAGCTGACGCCGGAAGAAATCTGCCCATGGGTGGTCAAGAGCGACTGGGCCAAGGCCCTCGGCCGGGCCATGGGCGAACGCCTGACCCAGGAAGTGGCCCCGAGCTGGGTCAGGGTGGTGTTGGATCAGCCCAAGGCGGTCTTCGGTCTGGAGGCCTTCCAACTGGTGCCGCGCCTGCCGGAGGAAGAGCAGCAAGACTATTGGCTGGCGCGACTCCATGATCCTCCCGGCGATGGACGGATGTTAGTCACAGAGCTGGTGCAATGGGCGCATCAGTCCGGTCGCGATCTCCAGATAGCCACCGCTCTGGCCGCCCTCAACCTGGCCGCGCGCCTGATGGCCAGCTCCCCCTCGCGTTTCCGCTGGTTATACGAGGACCTGCTGCTGGTGATCCCAGCCTCCCTGGTCACCAGCTGGCTGGCTGAACTCCAGCTCGAGACCCCCACCTCAGAGGCCGAGACCGCCGACCTCGCCCCTTACATCGGGTTGCTCAGCCTCAGGCAGCAACTCCACCACCTTCTCGATCAACTTGGCCCCGGGAATTGACCCATGAGCAATCTGTTACGCGACCACGCCGAACATCTCTACGCCCAGGAACTGGAGGAGCTGCGCCGGGCCGACGACCGGCAACGACCGCCCCAGTGGCACCTCTCCCCCTGGGCGGTAGCCACCTATCTCATGGGCGGCACCCTGCCCAATGGCTTCGTGATCAGCCCCAAATACATCGGCAGCCGGCGCTTGATGGAGATCGCCATCGCCACCCTGGCCACCGACCGGGCGCTACTCCTTTTCGGCGTGCCCGGCACCGCCAAATCCTGGGTCTCCGAACACTTGGCCGCCGCCGTGAGCGGGAACTCCACCCTCTTGATCCAGGGCACCGCCGGCACCGCCGAGGAGCAGTTGCGCTATGGCTGGAACTACGCCCAACTCCTGGCCAATGGCCCGTCCCGGGCGGCCCTGGTGGAGAGTCCCATGATGCGGGCCATGGAGACGGGGCGCATCGCCCGGGTGGAAGAGTTGACCCGCATCCCCGCCGATGTGCAGGACAGCCTCATCACCATCCTCTCGGAAAAGAGCCTGCCCATCCCCGAGCTGGGGGAGGAGGTGCAGGCGGTGCGGGGTTTCAATGTCATCGCCACCGCCAACAACCGGGACAAGGGGGTGAACGAACTCTCCAGCGCCCTCAAGCGCCGCTTCAATACGGTTATCCTGCCGCTGCCCGCCACGCCCGAGGAGGAGGTGGCCATCGTCGAGAAGCGGGTGGCGGAGATGGGCCGCGCCCTGGAACTCCCCGCCGAACCCCCGGCCCTCAAGGAGGTGCGGCGGGTGGTGCAGATCTTCCGCGAGCTGCGCTCCGGCCAGACCGAGGACGGCCGCACCAAACTCAAGAGCCCCTCCGCCACCCTCTCCACCGCCGAGGCCATCTCGGTCATCAACAACGGCATGGCCCTGGCGGCCCATTTTGGCGATGGCGCCCTGAGCGCCGCCGATGTGGCCTCCGGGCTGGTGGGAGCCATCATCAAGGACCCGGTGCAGGACGCCCTGGTGTGGAAGGAATACCTGGAGGCGGTGGTGAAGGAGCGGGACGACTGGAAGGATCTCTATCGCGCCTGCCGGGAGGTGGAGGCGTAGCCTCCCCGCGCCTCCAAGCACCAGCGCCATGACCACCGCCTCGCCCGTCCACCTCTTCGGCATCCGTCACCACGGCCCGGGCTGCGCCCGCAGTCTGCTCCAGGCGCTGACCCGATTGCAGCCCGACTGCCTGCTGGTGGAGGGACCGCCGGAAGGGGAGTCAGTGCTGGCCTTGATGTTGGAAGCGGACATGGAGCCACCGGTGGCGCTGCTGATCTATGCGCCGGAGGAACCGGCCAAGGCCGCCTTCTATCCCTTCGCCGAGTTCTCTCCCGAGTGGCAGGCGCTGAGGTTCGGCCTCGCCCAGGGGCTCCCCATCCGTTTCATCGACCTGCCCCAGGGGATACAACTGGCATTGCCGGAAGAGGCCACCGCCGATCCGCCGGACGGGGAAACCGCCATGGCGGAACAGGCAGCCGGGCCGCCCCAGGCCCTCCCCTGGGACCCCATCGACTGGCTCGGCGAGGCCGCCGGCTACGGTGACGGCGAGAGCTGGTGGAACCATCAGGTGGAAGAGCGGGGCGACGGCGCCGATCTCTTCGCCGCCATCGCCGAGGCCATGACCGCCCTACGCCAGGAGTTGCCGCCGCGGCCCTTGCCTCCCTGGATGGCCAGGCGCGAACTGCTGCGCGAGGCCCAGATGCGGCAGGGAATCCGCGCCGCCCTCAAGGAGGGCTTCGAGCGCATCGCCGTAGTCTGCGGCGCCTGGCATGTCCCGGCCCTGGCCGAACTCCCCCCGGCCAGGGAGGATCTGACCCTGCTCAAGGGATTGCCCAAGCTCAAGGTCACCGCCACCTGGGCGCCCTGGAGCAACGCCAATCTGGCCAGCGCCAGCGGCTACGGGGCAGGCGTGACCGCCCCGGGTTGGTACGAACATCTCTGGCGCCACCCGGAGCCGCGCCGGCGGCTGGTGGGCTGGTTGGCCAGGGCGGCGGCGCTGTTCCGGGAGGAAGATCTCGACTGTTCCTCCGCTCACCTCATCGAGGCGGTGCGGTTGGCCGAAGGACTGGCCGCCATGCGGGAGCGGCCGGCGCCCGGCCTGCCGGAGTTGCAGGAGGCCATGCAAACCGTAGTCTGTCTGGGCGACGTCGCTCCCCTCAAGCTCATCGCCCAGCGCCTGCTGGTGGGGGATCGACTCGGTCGCGTACCGCCCGAGACCCCCACCCTGCCCCTGCAACGGGACCTGGAACAGCAACAGCGCCGTCTCCGTTTCAAACCCGAGGCGCTGCGCAAGACGCTGGATCTGGATCTGCGCCAAGCCAATGATCTGGCCCGCAGCCATCTGCTGCATCGTTTGCGATTGTTGGATATCCCCTGGGGCGAACCCACCGCCGTGGGCCGCGGCGTCAAGGGCAGCTTTCATGAGCTGTGGCAACTGCAATGGCAGCCGGAGTTCGCCCTCGCCCTGGTGACCGCCAACCGTTGGGGCAACCGGGTGGAAACGGCGGCCACGGCCCGGGCGGTGGCGCTGGCCCGGGAGGCGGAGCTGGCCAGCCTCGCCCGCCTCATGGATCGGGTCCTGCTCGCCGATCTGGCCGAGGCGGTGGTGCCAGTGGCCACCGCCCTGGAGTCCCGCGCCGCCCTGACCGGCGATGTGCCCCAACTCCTCGCCGCCCTGCCGCCGCTGGCCGACATCCAGCGCTATGGCAATGTGCGCCGCACCGATACCGCCCTGGTCGCCCACCTGCTCGCCACCCTCATCGAGCGCGCCGCCAGCGGTTTGCCCGCCGCCTGTTCCGCCCTCGACGAGGCCGCCGCCATCGAGCTGCGCCCTAGCCTCCTGGCGGCCCATCAGGCGATCCGGCTGATCGCCATGGAGGAGCCCTTGAACCAATGGCGCCAGGCGTTGCGGCGCCTGACCCGGGCCGGCGCCAGCCATGGTCTCATCCTGGGGCTGGCGACGCGGCTGCTGTTCGACGATCGGCAGTTGGACGCGGAACAGATCTCGATAGCCATGGCCGCCGCCCTCTCCATCGGCAGCGATCCCGCCCAGGCGTCCGGCTGGCTGGAGGGTTTTCTGCATCAGGGCGGCCTGGTGCTGCTGCACGACGACGGCCTCTGGCGGCTGGTGGACCAGTGGTTGCTGGACCTGACCGGTGAAGACTTCCTCCGCACCCTGCCCCTGATCCGCCGCGCCTTCGCCGGCTTCGGTCCCAACGAGCGCCACCAGCTCGGCCAACGCGCCCGGCAGGCGGGAGCCGTCCAGGTCACCCCCACTGGGACGCCGATCGACTCGCCCTGGGACCCGGAACGGGCGCGACGACCCCTGGCCCTATTGGCTCGGGTGGTGGGAATCAGATGAATCTGTCGAGGTAGAGCCCATGAACCCTTCCCAGGAACGCGCCCGCCGTTGGCGCTTGGTATTGGGCGAGGCCGGCCAGTCATCCTGCGGCATCGACCTGGGTGGCGAGGATCTGGCCATGGATCGGGCCCTGGCCGCGCTCTATGAACCGGATGGTCCCGATGGGCTGAACCGGCGCGGTGGCAACGCTGGTTCCTCGCCTCGGGTCGCCCGCTGGCTGGGGGACATACGGAAATATTTCCCCAGCCCGGTGGTGCGAGTGATGCAGCGGGACGCCCTGGAGCGGCTCAATCTGCGCGACATGCTGGTACAACCCGAGTTGCTCAATGCGGTGCAGCCCGATGTCCATCTGGTGGCCACCCTGATGTCCCTCAACGGCGTGTTGCCGAAGAAGAGTCAGGAGACCGCCCGCCTGGTGGTGCGTAAAGTGGTGGATGAGCTGCTGCGCCGTCTCGACGAACCCCTGCGCAGCGCTGTGACTGGTGCCCTCGACCGCGCCCGCCGCAACCGACGTCCGCGCCACGCGGAGATCGACTGGCCGCGCACCATCCGCGCCAACCTGCGCCACTGGCAACCGAGCCATCGCACCATCATCCCGGAGACCCTGGTGGGATTCGGTCGCAAGTCGCGCCGCCCCCAGCGGGAGGTGATCCTCTGCATCGACCAGAGCGGCTCCATGGCCAACTCGGTGGTCTATTCCAGCATCTTCGGCGCGGTCATGGCCTCGCTGCCCGCGGTCGCCACCCGGCTGGTGGTTTTTGACACCTCGGTGGTAGACATGACCGAGGAACTGAACGACCCGGTCGAACTGCTCTTCGGCGTACAACTGGGCGGCGGCACCGACATCAATCAGGCAATCGGCTACTGCCAGTCCCTCATCCGCGAACCCCACCAGACGATACTGGTGCTCATCTCCGACCTCTACGAAGGGGGCGTCGAGCAGGGGTTGCTTCAGCGCGCCGCCGAGCTGGTGGAATCCGGGGTCCAGTTCATCGCGCTGCTGGCCCTCAGCGACGAAGGGCGACCCGCCTACGACCAGCGCCTGGCCGCCAAACTCGCCGCCCTCGGCGTGCCCTCTTTCGCCTGCACCCCGGACCAGTTCCCCGGCCTC
>WBZP01005293.1_pt1 | contig 13168 bp, 8 predicted proteins | sample 5204301 | NCBI WGS metagenome assembly WBZP01 (sample SAMN12412401, study PRJNA552823) | activated sludge metagenome | isolation source: activated sludge from nitrification reactor of wastewater treatment plant... | place: USA: Pennsylvania | collected 2017
CGCGAACGGCCATGCCATTCGTTGAGGGACACACATCGGCGCTGGCCGGTTCGGAGCTCACGAGCGCATGCGTACTCGAATCCCGGTCCCCCGCAGGGACGCCCCAGTACAGGCGAACCTGCCGACGCGGCTGGTTGAATGGCGCGTGTGGACCCGACATCCGAAATCGCGCGGTGAATCAGGTGTCGAGACAACCCCACCCACAGTCCCGGCAGGACGAGGGGTCCGGGGGGATGCGTAAGGGCCGCGTCGCCGCCTTCGTCGCACTGGGCGTGCTTCTGGTCATCGCCTACATCGCATCGGTATTGGCCTACCGACAGTCGATCGACAAGACCTTCGTGCCTCCGAAGCCGGTTGCCGATGGCGTGGCTGTGGTTCTCGTCCCGACCGCCGTGTCCGGCGAGGAGCAGTTGATCTCGGCGAAGATCCTGATCTTCCCGGGGTCTTCGTTGCTACAGGGTGACGCGCTGACCAAGGATGTCCAGGTGACGATCTCGCCCACCATCGAGGGCGGCAGCGTGGTGTTCCCGGCCGAAAGTGTCCCCACTCCTCAGTCGATCGAACTGCCCACCCCCGGAGTCATCGAGAAGTACCCCTTCGATACCTACCAAGTGAGATCGAGGGTCAAGGTCGCGGTCGGAGACGCCTCGACGGACAATCCGTCCCTCTCACTCGTTCCCGCGCAGTACTCCACGTTCTTCAATGCGCCCGGTTGGGACTACGAGCCGATGGCCGAGGACTCCGGCGATGAACTCCAAGACCGCGGTGTCGGCACCATCTCGCGGGCTGCGCCCACAATCATCATCGCCATGATCTTCATCTTGCTGATCCTCGCCTTCGGCCTGATGGCCGCATCCATCGAGGTCTCGGTGCTGCGCGGTAGGTACCGGCCCGAGATGTCCACGGCGAGTTGGCTGACTGCCGCCCTGTTCGCCCTGATCAGCCTGCGCAACGGCCTTCCGGGAAGCCCGCCATTGGGATCGTGGATGGACATACTGGTGTACTTCTGGGTCATCGCCGTGGTCATGATCATCACTGTTGCGACGATCGGGATCATCCTGTCCCGATCCGCTGCGAAGATCCGCGAGGAGTCGCAGGAACCCAAGGATCCGCTGACACCAGCTGATCCACCGCCCAACTCCTCAACGTGAGGCTGTTCGGCCTATTCACCACTGACCAACGGGACGAATCGAACCCGATCCAACACCTGCTGCCGCCAATCAGATTGAGTCCGTTCCATCAGTACCAGTCGTTGCCCGGAAGCACCCAGGCTGTCGATCGGAATCACCAGGCGACCGCCGCGTCGGCCGTGTTCCGGCTGTCGCAGTTGAGCCAGCAATGCGGCGGGGACCTCGGCTGCTGAAGCCGCGACCACAACCCCGTCGTAGGGAGCATCATCAGGACGCCCCAGGTATCCGTCTCCGGTGGCAACGTCCACGGAGTAGCCCAGACGAGCAAGAGTGGCCCGCGCACGGGCGGCAAGCTCAGGCACCAACTCCACACCGAACACCTCACAACCGAGTTGCGCCAGCACCGCCGCTTGATAGCCGCAGCCGGTGCCGACATCCAGAACACGATCCCCGGGTCGTAAGTCGAGCAACTCAGTCATGTAGGCCACGATGAACGGTTGGGAGATCGTCTGGCCATGGCCGATCGGCAAGGGATGGTTCTCCCACGCCGCCGACCGTTGGTCCGGCGCGACGAACTCGTGGCGGGGTACTGCGGAGATCGCGCTCAGAACTCTGTCGTCAGTGATCCCCTCGTACCTCAGAGTGGCCACCAACTGGGTCCTGTCCATAACTCGATCATGCGCCAGGCCGACCCAGGAGTCACGCGCCTGCCGGCGAACGTTGCAGGCCCTGTGCGATGCCCACCACCAGGAGTCACCGGGCGTTGGCCGCAGCGCCGCCGATCTGGGTCCTGGGTGCGCGCCACCCCCACGAAGAGACACCGGCTCGTACCCGGCCGTTCGTCAGTCAAAACCCTATGTCGCTCCCGATCATGAACGACCGGTCATCGGCACGTGCACAAGATCATTTACTCTCATGATCGGGAGCGGTGGGGGGCGTCAGCAGGAGTCGTACAGGTACCCGGGTGCGCCGGCGGGAACCAGATTGCGGTCCCGGTAGACGATCGACACCGACGCGCCGCGAGCCAAGCAGGCCTTGGCGAAGTTGGCCAGGCCGCCGCCGTCGTCATACTCGATCTCGATCATGGCGTCACCGTAGGCACGATGGAACCGTCCGCACTCCTGGTACACCTGGCACTCCTCGACCACTGCGAAATCCCAACCGATCGACGACACGGCCGGCAGCAGTTCAGCGGTGTTCTTCTGCGCGACTGCGAGGCCTCGGTCATGAGCCAGGCCCACCAGGAGCCTGGAGTACGCAGCGGCATCACCCTTGTCCAGGCGGTGCCTGCTGCGGGTCCAAGAATCCAGATTGTCCGGCTCGACGGCATCGAAGCCCCTGTCCGCGCAGGCACTGAACCACCCTCCAACGACGTCGGCGAGCGCGCGCCGCTTTCGGGCGGAACTGGTGTCCAACAGGAACTCCCCGTGCCAGTTGCGGTCTTGGACCAGTTGGCCCTTCTTGCGCAGCAGCAGGTCCGGGTACCGGGTGAACCACCACCGCCGCTGCTCCGGCTGGGTCTGGAAGGCGTTGACGTAACAGATCGCGTACTCACCTGCCGGGGACTCCCGCCAGTCGCGAGCCACCACGGAAACGCCAGTTGCGGGTGGGTACGGCCCCCCGAGTTGGTAGTCGGCCATGCCGTTCGGCGGCAAAGGCCGGATCGGCTTGGCGCCGGCCTCGTGAACACGACCGCTCATCGGTTCGATCACCGCGGTGGCCTGCCCACCTGCCATCGGGGCGGAACCGGCCCACGAGCTGATGAATAGCGCGACAACCGCGGTGGCCACCAGCGCACCCGCACCGACCCACGCTGCGCATCTGCTCACGCTTCCCGCCACGCGTCCTCCACTCGACACCACCGACGGCCAACAGCCTGGCCGCACACTGGAGTCAAGCACCCATCCCCAGCGTGAGTGAATACGCATCTCACTGACAGCCCATCGGGGACCTTGACCGTAATCAGACATTTATTCGTCCTGCTGCGCGACTTTTCGAATCGGCGACATAGGCTGACTGCACCATGAACGCGCACCTGGGCCGGCGGCGATGACCGACGCCAAGCCGCAGCCACCGGCCGGTGATCCGCTGACTCGTGATCACCCGGATGTCCTGGCAGTCTGCCGCTGGTTGCCGCAGCCATATCCCTGGGGTGCCTTCACCGGTCGCCACGACTACGTCCACGTGGGCGCCCGACAAGGCAGGGCCAACCTGTGGTGGGCGGACCTATGTGTTCACCGAGGCGACTACGTCGGACCTCCGCGTGGCGGCCTGGTCCCTGACCACTACCCCGACTACGACGTGGCGATGCCGTCGGGAGGCTTTCTCCAGGTCCGCTCCGGCGTCTTGGCCGACTGGAGCAGCCGTAGCTCCGCCGCCTGCGTCCTGCGCGCGGACGGGGAGGCCTTCGCCTCGCAGGAGTACGGACCTGGGAACCCCTACTGGCTGGCGGATTACCAGGCCATGGGCGCCGACGACCAGCGCAACGCACTCGCGGGTATCCGGCACCGGCGCGCAACAGGCTCCGCCGACGAATCTGTCGACGATGACGGTCTACTGGACGCGATCACGGCCAGAGTGCGGACTGCGACCATGCCGCAGTCGTGTTCGTGCGCCGGACCCGGCGTTGGACCCGCACGAGGGATGGACGTTCCGGGCGCGGTGCTGCGGCACGCAGGCGCCGTCGCGACGCTGACGGGTACGGGCGACGCAGCCACGGCTCGCGATGTGGTCTGGGGCCTCACGCGAGAGTTGGCCGATCCCGATCGAGCCGGCTTGGTGCGGGCCGCCGAAGCTGCGGCCAGGCGCTCGGCCGACACCCTGGCTGGCTGGCCGGACGGCCCTCTGACCGAAGAAGCCGTTGCTCTGGTTGCGGCTCAAGCGCTGCGGTGGCACGGCACCCGGATCGTGGGCGACTTGCCGTTCTGGGTCTTGGGCTGGATCTTCATCGCCAAGCCGGTATTCGAGACCCTGCTGCCCAACCTGTCCCAGGCAGATCGCGCCCGCCTGAAACGCGAAATCCTGCGGCATGCCGACAGCGTTCGGGTCGACCGGGTCGCCCGCACCTGGGCAGCGGCGCATCGCGCCGACCAACTGCTTCAGGCAGTGTCGCAGCTCGCTGACAGCGCGGCCACGGTCACCGCGGCACATGCCGTGATCGACCTTCGGGACTCCGACTCGCAGCCCGCACCCGAGCCGATCGTTCCTGAGCCCCGTGACTCCCCCCCGGCGTACCAGCGAACGATCGCTTCGGTGGTCGCCGAGTTGGCCGCCCCCTGAGGCACAGCCACACCGATACCCGACACCCACAGGGGCGCGAATGTGGACCCTTGGCTTGGTGTGTCCACGCCCCCCGTCCGCAGTCCCTCCGCTCCGTAGGAGCAGGCCCGCAGCCGATCCGTCACGCGGCGAACGGAGGACGGTGATCAGCACGCAACGAGGCGGAGCCGACGCCGCGCCACAAGCGTGCAACGGTGTCGGTGTCCTCGGGCGTGACCAGGTTGCCCATGACCCGCAAGGCGACAGTCATCAGACCCCGTGACCGCATCCCGACGGGGCCCGCCCGCCTCAGCAGCTCCGGAGCAGTCAGAAGGCCGGCCAGCCGGCGGGCCCCCGAGAACGCCGGCCCATATCGGGTGGTCAGGATGTGGACCCATGGCAACGAGACGTCATCCATCAGACCGGACCCACCGGCGAACAACTCAGCAGCCAGGCGCCCGGTCTCGAGTCCGTAGTCGATTCCCTCGCCGTTCAGCGGGTTGACGCACCCCGCGGCATCGCCTGCCAGCACCCAGTTGCGACCCGCGACCCCGGATACTGCCCCACCCATGGGCAACAGCGCCGACTTGATGTCCTGCGGCGGCGTGGTCAGTTGCCAGTCGTCCGTCTGACTGTGGTGGTACTGATGAATGAGTCGACGCAGGTTGACATCGGCCGGCCGGCGGTCGGTGGCCAGGGTGCCCACGCCCAAGTTCACCCGGCCATCGCCCAGCGGGAAGATCCAGCCGTAGCCACTGAGGAGTTCGCCCTCGGTGCCGCGTAGTTCCAAGTGCGACGAGATCCAGGGGTCGTCGGCCCGGCCGCTACCTACGTAGGCGCGCGCAGCCACGCCGTACACGGTGTCCTTGTGCCACTCACGCTTGAGCATCCGCCCCACGGGCGAGCGCGCCCCGTCCGCCACCACAACCCGTCGACACCTGATCACAGTGCCGTCTGCAGCAACGACCTGGCGGACGCGCCCCGATGAATCGGGTTGGATCTGAGCCACTTTGAGTCCGCCAACAAAACGTGCCCCGCTGGCTTTCGCGACATCCAACACCGCATTGTCGAGTTCGGCTCTCGGAGCCGCGCTGCCGCGTTGGGGCATCGACCCCCCGGGCCAGGGCAGGTGCCAGGTCTGGCCGAAACCCGCGGCACGAAGACCCCAGTTACTGGGACGGTGGCGCAGCCACCCGGCCATCCCCAAGCGGGTCATCTCGGCGATCGCGCGCGGGGTGAGGCCGTCGCCGCAAGCCTTGTCCCGTGGGAAGTCCTGAGAATCCACCACGAGCACGTCAAGGCCCGCGCGCGCACACCACGCGGCCGCCGAGGCTCCCGTGGGTCCGCCGCCGATCACAAGTACGTCGGTGTCCAGTGGTGTCATGACCCCCCATTGTCAGGGGAACCGGCCTCGGGGGGCCAATCGACCACCCGACCCACTCCATCGCCCGCAATAGGGCACATCACACGGGAACCGGAGTCCAGAAGTCGCCGAGCTCGGTGGGCCACCGTCTTGCGGCACGGGAGACAACCGTGTCACCCGATCAGCAGATTGCTGTCCCCTCTTCCTACGGTTTGTCCTTCCGGGAGCCGATGAACCGGGGAACGGGAAAAACGAGCAGCGGACCAACGTCGCCGGAAGAGGAGTGACTGAACATGGTCGGCACCAACATGCGCGGTCGGGCGTTCCTCCTGGGCGCGGACGCAAGGGCGGTGGACGTCGAGGTCGCCGAGATGGACGCTCGTACCTGGCGGCTCAGTGTGATCGCCGAGGATCTCAGCCCTGTCGTCAGTTACCTGCTGGGCGGCGACAAGGGCGCGCTGCTGATCGACCCCGGATCCAGCGTCACCTGGCCGGGAATGCTCGGCGCGCTGAAGACGGTGCGCGAGAGCCTTGACATCCGCTGGGTGTTCGGCCACTGCGCTGACCCCAGTGCCGTCGGCGCTCTGCCCCTGATCGAGTCCACGCTGGGCTCGCAGGTGATGCTGGTGACCGCACCGGAGTTGCTGCCCGCCATTTCGCACTACGGCACCCGACTGCCGATTCAGACACTGTCGCCCGGATCGATCCTGGACATCGGTCGGCGCCGCCTGGTGGCGGAGTACCGCACCGGCGACAACCCCCTGTGCCTGCTGCGTGACACCCACTCGGGAGCTGTGTACGGTGCAGGCGCCCGCAGTGGAGACGGCTACCACCTACCGGGGCGTCTGGAGTCGGTGCGAGCGGATCTGGAGCACGTACTTCTGACGACCCTGGCCCCGATCGCGTTGGAGGGGCGGGCGCTGGCGGCGCTGGCGCCGGTGGGGCGGGTCACTGCCCTGCGAAGCTACATGCAGGAGGACGGCACCTGGTTCGAGCTGGGCGGACGAGCCGGCATCAGGGGCCGGGCCTTGACACTGCTGCCCGCACCTGCCGAACTGACGGTGCGTGTGGAGTTGACGGACCCGACGCCGGTCGTGCTCGACCTTCGGTTCTCACCCGAATCGGCCCAGGCCGTGACCGACCCGGACATCCAACGGATGTTCGACTCGCTGCGTCGGCCGTTGGCGACCGCAATGCGGCGCATCCTCTCCATGCGCGAATCGATCATGACCACGTCGCAGTTGCGAGCCGACATCCGCCGGGACCCTCTGACGGGGGTCGGCAACCGGCGTGCGATGGACACGTGGTCGTCCCGCGACCAGTTCGCCGCCCTGATGATCGACCTGGATCACTTCAAGCTCATCAACGACAATGTGGGACACCACTCCGGCGACTCGGTGCTGAGGTTGGTGGCCGAGGTGATCGGCTCGCAGATCCGCGCCCAGGACCTACTGGTCCGCTACGGCGGTGACGAGTTCCTGTTGCTTCTCGACGGCTCCGACGACGCAGTTGCCGAGATGGTCGCCCGACGTATCCGAGCCTCTGTTGCGGCTCTGGATGGCGCCGGGCTGTCTCCAACAGGCAGCATCACCGTCAGTATCGGCGTCGCCGCCGGCCAAGGAGCCATCGCCGACGTGATCGCCAAGGCCGACATCGCGCTGTATGAGGCGAAGTCCGGGGGACGCGACAGGGTGTGCGTGGCGCAGCGGGAGCCGGGCGAGGAACCCCACGACAAAGAAGGTGCGGACCCGCCCCCGCAAGCGGTGGACCCGCCACGTGTGACCGGAGACAGGGGGCCTCCCCAGACCTCCACCGACGGGGGTTTAGCGACTCCGGAATCTGTCACCCGATCGGAGCATCCATAACCAGGGTCATCTGACCGATGCAGTAAACGGAAGTCTGCGGACCCAGGAGGAGTCATGGGAAGCGGCGAGATGGAAAGGTCACCGATCAGCCGTCGTGCGCTGGCCGGGTTGGCCTCCATCGCTCTGGCCGCACCACTGCTTTCGGGGACGTTCGTTTCCGGCGCCCCGCAGAGCCGCTTCCTCCTGTCCGTTGCAGGGAATGACCTGTCCGCCGTATCCGCCGATGTCACCCACTCCGGCGGGCAGGTCATGCAAGCGTTCCCGGTCGCCGACGCGATGCTCGTGTCGCTCCCCGAGGGCGTCCAGCCACCACCCGGGACAATCGTCGTACCGGATCGTCCGATGTCGTTCAATGGCACCACCACTGAGGTCTCCTCCCCTCCGGTGAACGCCTATCGCGACTCGATCCGAACCCCTGACACCGTGACCGGCGCGGGTGTCACGGTCGCGCTGGTCGACACAGGTGTGGCGGACACCGGCGAGGTCGATGTCCAGCATCTGAACGTGTCCGGCGGACCGGCCGGCGACGGTTTGGGCCACGGAACGTTCCTGTCGGGTCTGATCGCCGGCGACGGCGCAGCTTCCGACGGCGCCTACCGCGGCGTCGCCCCCGACGCGACAGTTCTGGACGTCCAGGTCGCCACGGCCGACGGGAGCACGTCGTTATCGCAGGTGCTTGCGGGGTTGCAGGCGGTATCCGACAGGGCCGCCACGGACCCGAGCCTCAAGGTCGTGTCGCTGGCACTGTCGACCGGTTCTCCCCTGCCCCCGTACCTGGATCCGCTGACGCGCGGCCTGCGCGCACTGTGGGCCGACGGGATGACGGTCGTCGTGGCATCGGGTAACGAGGGCGTCAACGCGGTGAGTTCGCCGGCTGCCGACCCCGCCCTTCTGGCAGTAGGCGCCACTGACGATCTGCGCACAGCCGACCGCAGCGACGACACTGTCGCCCCCTTCTCGGCGTACTCCCGCAGTTTCGGGATCCAGCGGCCTGACGTGGTTGCCCCAGGAACCTCTCTGGTATCGCTGAAGTCCCCCGGATCGCTCGCTGACGTGGAGAACCCGAACGCCGCGGTGGGCGACAAGTACTTCACAGGCACCGGAACCTCGATGTCGTCCGCCGTCACCGCGGGAGCAGTTGCCGCTCTGGTCAGTGAACGTCGGAACCTGGCTCCCGATGACGTCAAGCGTCTGTTGATGGGTACGGCGTTCGCCTCTGACGTCCTGTCGACCAAGACCGGCGCCGGAATGGGTCAGCTCGACCTGGCTCAGGCCCTCGCGGCGGATGTCGATGCCACACCGAAACTCCGGTACCACTGGGACAGCACGCAGTACGGCCCCGCTGAAGGCGACGCGGACCTGTGGGCAGCGTTCGGCGCGGCCTGGGAGGCCGGCGACCTGAGGGCAGCCGTTGAGGCCTGGGTCTCGATGTCCGCGCAGACACGTCGCTGGGCGGCCACCGCTTGGTCGCTGGCTGTCATGACCAACGGGCTCGCGGCGCGGGAGGCTGACTTCGTCGGTCGCCGCTGGGCAGGGCGCCGCTGGGCCACGGAAGACTGGAACGGCCGGCGCTGGGCCGACGACGAGTGGGTCGGACGTCGCTGGGCGACCATCGACTGGACCGGGCGCCGCTGGGCCACCGACACCTGGTTGACCGCCGACTGGGAAGGGCGCCGCTGGGCTGCAACAGACTGGCTGGCTTTCGCCTGGACGGTGCGGGTGGCCGGTGACGAGATTTCCGACCTGTGGTCAGAGGACTGGCAGGGTCGGCGCTGGGCCGGCGCGGACTGGGCCGGGCGCCGCTGGGCAGGACGTCGCTGGGCTGTCTCTGACTGGGCAGGGCGCCGCTGGGCTTCCGACGCGTGGGCAGGGCGCCGCTGGGCCGACTTCTCCTGGGACGGCCGCCGTTGGGCCGACGGGGAGTGGACCGGTCGCCGTTGGGCGGAAATGTCCTGGGACGGCCGCCGATGGGCGACCGAAACCTGGGCGGGACGTCGTTGGGCCGTGACAGGCTGGGGTCGATAGGTCCCAGCCCGGAGGTCGCATGACGCAGACTCCCCAGGTGGGTCTGCCGGGCGTGGCGCCGGAAGACCCTCCCCAGACCAAGGGCATGACCGTGAACACGGTCGTGCTGCTGGTCGCTGCCGGAGGTGTGCTGTCTGTCCTGGCGGCGTGGTTGTGGTTCGACTCCCATCCTGCACCTGCGAATCTGTACGGCCCAGGTCAGCCGCTCCTGGTCATCGCACTGATGGTGGTCGCGGTCTTGTCGGAGTTGCTGTTCTTCCCGGTTCGTCACGGGGACGGCTTCGAGGAACTGACCTACTTCGAGTTCGTCATGTTGGGTGCTCTGCTGTTGTTCGCTCCCATCAGCGCGCTCCCCGCGCTCCTGGCGGGCACGGGGCTCGCTGAGTTGATCCTGCGCCGACCCGCCAACAAACGCCTGTTCAACATCGCCGCCTACGCGGTGGCGACGAGCGCCCTGTTCATCACCTACTGGGCTCTGGCGGATCACGACAACAGGTTCAGTCTCCGCTCTGTTGTTGCCTTGTTCATCGCGGCCATGGTCTGGGGCACGGTCAATCTGGTACTGCTGAGTTGGATCCTGCAGGTTGCCGAGGGCATTCCGATCAGGGAGTTCCTCGCCGACAAGGGGCAGTGGATACCGACTCTCATCGTCGTGTTCCTTTCGGTGAGCGTCACAGCGAGTTTCGTGGCGCTGATCCCCGTGGCGCCCGCTTTGTCGATCTTCACCGTTGTGCCCACAGCGGTCCTTTGGTTCGTCTACCAGGCCGCGCAGCGGCGCAGTGAAGCGGTGGAACGTGTGCGTTACATGGTGGACCTATCCACCAAGCTGGCCACGGCCCAAGAGCCGACATCCCTGATCGTCGACGCCACGAACATCGTGCGTCGCTTCTTCGGGGCCGAGTCTGTCTTGATCGTGGCGAACGGAGTCGCCTTCGCCGGGACCCGTGGGGCAGGCACGCCAACGACTCGCGATGCTGCCCGCGGCGAGGAGGAACTGGCTGCATGGTCGAGCCGTGAGGCGCACACGATCCCGCCCGCGCTGATGCCTACGGACTGGCGGGACGGCACGGCGATCCGGCTGGATCTGCCTGGCCGCAAGGCCGCCGTGCTCGCGTTGGGGACGACCTCAGCGATCGGCGGCCTCGAGGGTCGGCTTCCATGGGCCCGGGGCGGCCGATACTCGTGGAAACTGAAGAACGAGGACAGGCCCGTGCTCGCGAGTCTGGCGGGATCCGTATCGAGCGCCATACGTGCTTCTCAGCATCTGGCTGAGCTGCGCGACGAAACCGCGAAACTGACGGCCGTCGTCAACAACGCCTCCGACGGAATCGCGGTGTTCGACCGCGCGGGCGACGTGGTGCTCTGGAGCCCGGCGATGACCACCATCACCGGAGTGGGCGACACCACTCACCCAGGCACCGCCTCTGCCGCGGTGCTGCAGGTGTTGGCCGACCAGCGAGGCCGCAACACTGGGGACGACGGAACCAGCCTGTCCATCACGCGACCCGATGGTGAGGAACGCGAGATCGAAGTGGCTGTCGTGACATTGGACGATGAAGCGCAACTGTCGGTGCTGACCGTTCGCGACGTCACACACCAGCGCCGTGTCGAGCGGATGAAGTCGGATTTCATCGCCACCGTCTCGCACGAGTTGCGCACGCCCATCACACCCATCAAGGGTTACGCGCAACTGCTGTCCTCCCGCTGGGACAAGATGGCACCGGACAAGCGTGTCGCGGTTCTGGGCACCATCGAGGAGCGGGCCAACCACCTGTCCCGCTTGGTCGACGATCTGCTGATGGCTTCCCAGGTGTCCGACGTCGAATCCACCAAGCTGGACGTCGCCTTGATCGAGGCCGACCTGGCCGCGCTGGTGTCGAAGGCCATCGCGGCTCTTCCGGCCCTGGCTGATCGGATCACCGTGCAGGGAACCACAACGACGGTGACGTGCGACCGCGACCGCGCAATCCAATGCCTCACCAACCTGATCGGTAACGCCGGCAAGTACTCCCCGGCACAATCACCGATTCGTGTGGAGTTCGGACCCGTCCAGGGTGAACCATGGGCCGTAGTGGACGTGATCGACCAAGGTCGCGGAATCCCGGCAGCGGAGTTGGACAAGGTGTTCGACAAGTTCTACCGGGTGGAGGACCCCATGACCATGACGACCGGTGGTAACGGGCTGGGGCTGTTCATCTCGCGTGAGTTGGCCCGGGCGATGCATGGCGACATCACTGTGGAGTCCACACTGGGCATGGGCAGCCGGTTCGCTCTGCGACTGCCCATCGATGGAGAAGAGGCCGCATGAGCAAGATCCTGATCGTCGACGACGAACCGAGCATCCGCTCGTTGGTCCGCGACGTGCTGGAGCTGGAAGGCCACGAGATCATCGAGGCCCCGGACGGTCCGACCGCCTTGGCGGCCGTGGACTCCGACGACCCCGATCTGATGGTTCTCGACATCATGATGCCCGGCATGTCCGGGCTCGATGTGTTACGCACACTTCGCCGGGAGCGTTCGGGGTCGGACCTACCCATCATTCTGCTCACCGCGGCCGCGGACGACGACACCACCTGGGCGGGCTGGACCGCCGGCGCCTCGGTGTTCCTGCCCAAGCCATTCGACCCCAACCACCTACTCGACTGGGTGGAGCGGCTTCTGGCCACTCCGGGAGACGAGGTCACCGGAGAGGTACCCGAAGGCGGTCCACCCGACGACGTCATCCAACAGTTCGGCGGACTGGGAGGCGGTGACCGGTCATGAAGGGCATCACCATCGATCAGCTGCCGGGCAAACTCGCCCGACTACCCGACCAGCCCCGCGTGGTCGTCTCAGGCAACTTCGCGACACCTTCGACCCTCTTGGCAGCGGTCGATCACAGCCTGCCGGACTACATCTTGCACATGCTCAACGCACAAGGGCAGTTGCCATTGCGTCCCGGCGTCGTGCATGAGACCACATTCGTCGGACCGGCCATGCGCAAGTCGCCAGGGCTGCGGTACGTGCCGTGCCGACTGAGCCTGGTGCCCGTGCTGTTCCATCGTCGGCTTCCGCCGGACCTTGTTCTGCTGCATACGTCTTCGATCGCGCGCGACACCGTGAGCCTCGGACTTGAGGTCAACATCCTGCCCGCCGCGATCGAAGCGGTGCGCAAACGGGGTGGCCTGGTGATCGCCCAGGTCAACCCCAACATGCCCTACACCTTCGGTGACGCCGAGTTGCATGCGGACGAGATCGACTACTACATCGAGGTCGACGAACCCGTCACCAACCACAGCCCAGGTCCCCTGGACGACATCTCTCGCGTCATCGGGGCAAGGATCGCCGATCAGGTGCCGCACGGTGCGACCCTCCAACTGGGCATCGGGGCAGTGCCTGACGCTGTCTTGGCGGGCCTGACGAAGCATCGTGACATGCGGGTGTGGACCGAGATGTTCAGCGACGGTGTACTCACTCTGGACGAGCGGGGCTGCCTGAGCACCGAGGTGCCGCTGACGGCTTCGTTCATCTTCGGCAGCCAGAAGCTG
>WBZP01005296.1_pt1 | contig 13164 bp, 9 predicted proteins | sample 5204301 | NCBI WGS metagenome assembly WBZP01 (sample SAMN12412401, study PRJNA552823) | activated sludge metagenome | isolation source: activated sludge from nitrification reactor of wastewater treatment plant... | place: USA: Pennsylvania | collected 2017
CAAAGCATCCACCGTTTGAGGTACGTTAATGGTTGTGTTGCCATTTACATTGAACGTAGCGTTCCCAGAGTTGATGGAGCCGCCCCAAATAAAAGTGGTATTGCATTGAAGGGTGGTGCCACTGCTCACATTGATGGTTCCTGTATTGTTGAATGTGCTGTTCAGAATGAGTGTATTGCTGTTTACATTGAACGTGCCCGAATTCGTAATGGGTAAGGTATATGTTATTGTGCCCGTGCCAACCGCTTTCGTAAAGGTGCCGGTGGGTTGGTTTCTGAATTCGATCGAACCGCCTCCATTGTTCATTGTATTGTTACCCGTTTGGGTGAACATACCAAAATTGTCGATAGCCGTTCCGTTAGCTGTCAAAGCAATATTGCCAGCCGACCAGTTGATCATTCCGTTGTTGGTAAGAACTTTGCTACTATTGATAATTTTATCTCCGTTGGTTGACAAGTTCAGTATTCCGGTGCTGCCAACATTCAGGTGGGTCGACAGAGTACCTGCATTCCAGTTCATGATTCCGTTGACGGTTAGGGTGCTGCCTCCTGAAATGATAGCCGTGTTATCGAGATTGAGTGTGCCTCCGTTTTCAACCAATACCTGGTTAATGGATGTGTTGGTATTGATGATAATACTATGGGTTGGTCTTATAGTGACCAAACTATTTGTATTATTGGGAGCAGCCGGGGCCGGGTAAATCCAGGTGCTGGTGTTGCCATCATACCGCTCCCAGGTATTCGGTGTTGCCCAATTTCCGGATATAAAACTCCTGTAGTCGCCGTCTGTTTGTCCAACGGAGTGGTAATAGGAACAAAAAAGCAGCAAGGCGAGAATGATTTTTTTCATAACACATAATTTAGTTTGGTGAAACCGGCTTGCATTATTTTTTTAACCGTTTCAATTGACTGGTCCTATTTGGGTGATTTTTTTTCAGTAAAACAATGGGCATTTGTAATATCTCCGCCCGGTATGTCATTAGGAAATTGGAACGCTAGTATAGTATTTCAAAAATGTCTAATGTTTATGATATGATAAATAGCTTGATGTAGTCAGGTCAATATTGGACTGATCCTTTTAAATGGTCTGACATGACCAATTCGGACGACGCTTTTTCTTGGGTAAACATCGAGGAGAGAACACTGGTTTCTATTTCATTGAAGTGTGTAATTTGGCCGATTTTTTATTGCCATACAATACCAGAAATTTGGTATGCTGACATGATAAAGGTTCGTACGGTTAATTGGTATAAATAACTGTCAAACAAGTAGATATAAGATTTTAATGTCAGGAAAACAGAACAGCCATGCTGATTACTTCAGTTTCCCGAATTTGGCGGCCAATTCACCGCGGGAATGGACATTGAGCTTACGATAAATATTCTTGACATGCGTATTCAGGGTTTCCACTGAAATATTGATCGAAGCGGCTATCTCTTTATAACTGTACCCTTTCACGAGTAGTTCAAGTATTTGTTTTTCACGGTCTGTCAGGTTAGATTGTTGTACCTCTTTGACCTTGCCCTGCTGAAAATATTCCAACACCTTGGAGGCGATGATTCCATTCATGACCGATTCCCCATGGTAGACCGAATAGATGGACTCGATGATCTTTTTGGGACTGTCTTTTTTCAATAAATAACCATTGGCGCCCGCTTTCAGTGCCCCGAATATTTTTTCTTCATCTTCAAAAACAGTGAGCATGATGATCCTGATATCGGGAAAATATTTCTTGATCTCCCACACAGCCTCGATGCCATTCATGCCGGGCATGTCTATGTCCATTAAAACCACTTCGGGCGCTTCAGCTTCAAACCGGCCGATCATTTCTGAACAATTACTTAATGTGTGCACCAGTTTAATATCAGGTTCTAATTGCATGACGATAGTAATCGCTTTTCTGTATTGTACATTGTCTTCGATGATGGCGATCCTGATCATGTGTTATTGATTTTTAGATTCTATACGGCTTCGGGGTAAATATAGTATCGCTTCTTCACGTAGGAGATACCCAAAATTTGGTATGTGGGAAAGTTAAACTACCCCATGAGAAGTTAACGGAATACGGATGGATATTGAAGTGCCCTGGTTTGGTACAGAGGTTAATAAAAAACGGCCACCTATTAACTCGATCCGGCGTTGGATGTTCTTCAGTCCATTGCCGGAGGACGGCTTCTGTGTGTCAAAACCTTTTCCATCATCGGCCACCTGCATGTCAAAATGGTTTGCATCCAGGCCTATGGAAACCTGGCAGGTTTTGGCTTCGGCATATTTGATCATATTATTGACCGTTTCTTTGAACAATAAAAATACATGCTGCCGTATCTCTCCGGGTAATGATATTTGTTCATTAAAACGGGTACTGTCTATTTGTAAATGAACATGGTGAGCATGGCAGAGCGGAGCGGCAAATTGCTGTAATCGTATCAATAAACTTTTCCCGTGGTCATGTTCCGGGTTGGCCGACCATGCGATCATTTCAAGCCGCTCGATCATCTCCGATGAACTTTCCCCGATTAGTTCGGCAATGGCTGGTGACTGCGGGTTCATTTTCAAAATTTCGGAATATGCTTTAATACTGCTCAGGGTGGCACCCACATCGTCATGAAGATCCCGGCTGATATTCTCCCGGATACTGTTCAGCCGGTTCGTCAGGCTTTGATTTTCTTCAAACTGGCGGATCAACTGGTCCTTTGATTTGATCGTTTCCTGCTGCAGCATCCTGGATTTGTACACAAGCCCCGCATTCAGAAATGCCATTTCAACCAGCGCGCCGATCTGTAATGGCAACATATGATCATTCTCCAAAGGCGATTTCCCTAATCCTAAAATCAGGGTCGCAACGGCGCTGATACCATAGAACATACTGCCCGTTAAGATGAACTTATCCAGGGCTTCCCTTTTTTTGAGCATCGTCCAGAATACATACGCAAGGACCAGGAAAATACTCACATTAACCGGGATGAAGAGGAGATTTTCGAAGTGGGAATATCCCATGGTTAGTAACAGGATGATCTCAATGCCGATATACGTCAGTAACAATTTTTCTGTCAGCGTCATCATTTGGTGTATCCCCGGATAACGCGTTTGGGCTTCCACAAAACGTCTGCCGAATTTGAAGTAATAGATATAACTCAGCAGGCATAAAACCCGGTCTGAATACATTTTATTCAGGCTGAACCACCCCAGCCTGATCATCCCGGTTTCATCACCGAGGTAACGGTTCAACAAATACAGGCTGAAAACGATGATATAAATGGAATAGTAAAAATATTCGGAACGCCGGAAATAATACCAGTTAACCACAATATAGATGAACTGCGCGGTGAAGGCCGTTAAAATGATGTATAATGGTATCATAACTGTTGAACCCGGATTTATTGATCCGATTGCCTGTCTTTCCAAACAGCCATGGGCCATTCGTTGGTAAAGAAGCACCATGCAGGATTCCTGATCTGCAGCGAAGATGCCTTTCACCGTTAAAAGAAGGTCAAATCTCCTGGCAGATCTCCACCAATACCCCGTTCGTTCCTTTTGGATGTAAAAAACAAACCAGTTTATTATCGGCCCCCTTTTTGGGTTCAGGGCTCAGCAATGTGAAACCCTCATCCTGTAAACGCTTCATTTCCGCCCGGATATCGGCTACGTCAAAAGCAATATGATGTATGCCCTCGCCCTTTTTTTCCACATAGCGGGCAATGACCCCGTCCGATGTGGCACTTTCAAGCAATTCGATCTTGGTCTGGCCCGTCTGGAAGAAAGCAGTATTGACTTGCTCCGATTCAACGGTTTCCGTTTTGTAGCAGCTGGTATTCAATAACTTCTCAAACAACGGAACCGAAACCTCCAGGCTTTTTACCGCAATGCCTATATGTTCTATGTGTTGCATTAAATAAAAATTTAATTTATTGTATTCAAACGTATTTACGAAATACGTTAATTCTGACAGAACATGCTCTCCTTCACTGGTAAAATAAAACCTTTTGGACTAATTTCGCGTTATAATCGGGTCAAAAACTGATTTTCGTCATATGTTGAAGTTTCCCATTTACCTGGATAATAACGCCACTACCCAAATGGATCAGCGGGTACTGGACGCCATGTTGCCTTATTTTACCGAGCATTACGGTAATGCGGCCAGCCGTAACCATCCTTTTGGCTGGGAAGCGGAAGAAGCGGTTGATTACGGCCGCGAACAGGTGGCTAAGCTGATCGGCGCCGATCCGAAAGAGATCATTTTCACTTCAGGCGCTACGGAATCCGACAACCTCGCCATCAAGGGCGTGTTTGAAATGTACGCCAGCAAGGGCAACCACATCATTACGGTTACCACCGAGCATAAAGCGGTGCTGGATACCTGTAAGCACATCGAAAAGATCGGGGGGGAAGTAACTTACCTGACCGTGAACGCAGAAGGCCTGATCGACCTGAAAGAACTCGAAGCGGCCATTAAACCCACCACCATTCTCATTGCCATCATGTATGCCAATAATGAGATCGGGGTATTGCAACCGATCCGTGAGATCAGCGCCATTGCCCGTAAACACGGTGTTCTCGTTTTTACCGATGGCACGCAGGCCGTTGGAAAGATTCCGGTAGACGTCAACAAAGACGGTATCGACCTGATGGCATTCACGGCTCATAAAATGTATGGACCCAAGGGCGTCGGAGCCTTATATGTTCGCCGCAAAAACCCGCGTGTAAAAGTAACCGCTCAAATGGACGGTGGCGGACACGAAAGGGGCATGCGCAGCGGCACCCTGAATGTTCCGGGCATTGTTGGTTTTGGCAAAGCCTGTGAGATCGCCATGCTTGAGATGGAATCAGAAGCATTACGACTGAGCAAACTCCGCGATAAACTGGAAAATGCACTGCTGCAACTGGAAGAAGCGTATGTGAATGGCCACCGCGAACACCGCCTGCCGCATGTGTCCAATATCTCATTCAAATATGTGGAAGGAGAAGGGTTGCTCATGGGATTCAATAAGAACATCGCCCTGAGTTCAGGTTCAGCCTGTACCTCGGCTTCACTGGAACCCAGCTATGTGCTTAAAGCCCTCGGCCTCGGGGATGACCTGGCTCACAGTTCTCTTCGTTTCGGCCTCGGTCGTTTCACAACGGAAGACCAGATCGATTATACCATCAAGGCCATCAGTGAAACGGTGCTTAAGCTTCGCGAGATGAGCCCATTGTGGGAAATGTACAAAGAAGGCATCGACCTGAACACGATCGAATGGGCGCACCACTAGAAAATGTATAATAAATAATGAGGAATAATAAATAAGGAAGTATAAAATCAAATTCCTCATTCAACATTCAACATTCAAAATTTCTTACCATGGCATATTCAGAAAAAGTTATCGACCACTATCAGAATCCCAAGAACGTGGGAACACTGGATAAATCCAGCAAGAACGTTGGTACAGGCCTCGTGGGCGCTCCCGAATGCGGAGACGTTATGCGCCTGCAGATCGAAGTAGATGAAGCTACCGGTGTCATCAAGGATGCCAAATTCAAAACCTTCGGTTGCGGTTCCGCGATCGCATCTTCTTCTCTCGCCACCGAATGGCTGAAGGGAAAAAGTGTAGACGATGCACTGAAGATCGATAATATGGACATCGTGGAAGAATTGAACCTTCCTCCCGTTAAGATACATTGCTCCGTTCTCGCCGAGGACGCCATAAAAGCGGCGATCAATGATTATCGCGTTAAAAACGGAATGGAAGCGATCAAATTTGAAGACAGCGTGGTACACTAATCAACGGTCATGGTAACTACAGATAACAGCATTTATATCAGCGACAAAGCGAAAGCCAAGGTCATCCAACTCATGGAAGATGCGGGGGTCTCGGGCGATCCATCCTATTTCCTGCGCGTCAGTGTGGTTGGCGGGGGGTGCAGCGGGCTGAGCTATAAGCTGGATTTTGATAATGAAACCAAGCCGATGGACCAGGTTTTTGAAGACAAAGGCATTAAGATCGTTACCGACCTGAAAAGCTTTTTGTACCTGGTGAATACGGAACTGGAATTCAGTGACGGGTTGAATGGCAAGGGATTCTATTTCAACAACCCGAATGCCAGCCGCAGTTGCGGTTGCGGAGAAAGTTTCGCCGTGTGAGTAATTTACGATCTGAAAAAATATAAGCCTCCCGTTTTACAGGAGGCTTTTTTTATGGCGCAATTGGAGTGAATTTTACATCGTCATCTGGCAAATACTGTTTTGCCACTTTCTTTTTTTTTGATTGAGATGGTGCTTGGGGTGTCTCTGGAGGAGCAGGGGGAGCAGTGGGTGCAGGTGCCTTTTTGATGACACGGTATTTTCTTTGATTGATTTTAGCTGGCGGTGGCGGAGGAGGTGGCGGTGGTGGCGGAACCTCAGTCATTTCCATGGCCGGTGGCGGCGGTGGTGGCGGAGGAGGAGGGATGGATTTTTTTGATTGCTGGGCAAGACCGGCCTGGCTGAGTAAAAGCATAACCACGACCAGTAAGGTGGACATTTTTTTCATTTTTATGTTTCGGCCTAAGATGCAGAACCGGATTTTTTGCACAAAAAATAGCCGGTCTTTTATCTTCCCAGGTAATCTTCCATGGTCATCTGCTGGAGTGCTTTTCCTTTTCGTATATCCTCTTGTGTTAGCTTTCCTGCCTGTTCGATCACCTGGTTCCCCACGTTATCGTAAATCATGTAACCGCCCGGGTTTACATATCCAAACCCATTATTGAAACAAAAGTAAGCCCATCCTGTCTCCGGCAATCCAAACAGGTTCCTGCTCCAGTGAAACTGACTGGCATCTGCCTGCCTGCCGGTGGCGTGAAGGATCGTTGAAGCGATATCGACCTGTGATCCGACGCTGTTGATCACGCGCCCTTGTTCCCGTAAAGCGCCACCCAGGAATAACAGGGGGATCTTGAAATCATTCACTTTTTTCCCCGTATAGGGCAAACGATGTCCATGGTCGGCCACAATGACCAACAGGGTATTGCTCCACCAATCCTGTTGTTTGCAGAATTGTACAAAGGAATATACGCAGGAGTCTGTGTAGTGAATGGAATTCAGGAATTGGTCCACATCTTTATTTCCCGGGATAACGCCCGGGTTTGGTGTTTCATATGGTTCATGACTGCTCAGTGTGAGCCAGGTGCTGAAAAACGGTTCCTGTATGGTTGAAAGCTGGTGCTGGAGGCTGTCTTTCACCACATGGTCATGGGCGCCCCATTTGGAGTTTTGGTCTCGCCCGCTAAAATCATCTTTACTGGTGAAGCGGTCAAATCCACTTCCCATCAGATAAGCTTTCATGTTGGCAAATTCCAGTTCTCCGCCATACGTAAAGGAAGTGCGGTATCCCAGTTTGTGATAAACGGAAGCCAGGTTGGGCAGTGAAGTTGCTTTTCTGGGGATCTTGACGATGGACGTAACCGGTTGTGCCGGGTAACCGCTTAATACGGCAACGATACCTTTATCGGTGCGGTCTCCGCTGGCATAGATATGATCGAAGTACACGCCCTCTTTGATCAACCGGTTAAAGCCCGGAGAGATCTCGATCCCGTTCCATGACTGGCCCACTGCTTTTGATGTAAAACTTTCCCAGACAATGACAATAAGGTTTGTTTTTTTGACCCTGTTGGTATCTACAAGAGCAGATACCGGCCCTGAGTTTTGGAGCAAACTGCTTACCAGAGAATCAGCTTCCGGTTTGTTTAAATAAGGGTAAGGGTTCTTTGTATCAGCCGTATTGTGTGATATGGAATGCATGAAATTCCAGGTTACATTGATGGCTGCGAGGTTGGCAAATTGTTTATCGGAAAAATACACACTGCTTTGGTTGATGGGCGCCAGTTGCAGGCCGCCCCGCAATGGAATGATCAGGCCTGCGGTGAAAATTAACACCAGCAACAGTGACAGAAGCGTTCGCCCTTTTTCTTTCCCTTCGTTCAATTGTTTCCCGATATACTGTGATAATCCTTTTGCGAGGAACCAATAAATGAGCAGAAAGAAGAATAATATCCAGAAGACGGGCAGGTGACCGACGGAAGCCCAGGCTTCTTTTGGCGATGCGAGGTATTTGACCGGAGTTACATCCAGCCTGTAACCCCATGCCTGGTAAGCGGGGATATCGCAGAAAATGATCAGTAGAATGGGAAATAGTATGATCCCGGTATAAACCCGGTAAGCGGTTGGTTTTTGCAGGAATGGCCATGCATGGGCCACCAGCAGCATGAGGCAAACTGGTAGTGTGATATAGGCGGCCATGGATGCATCCATCCTGGCTCCGTAGAATAAGGTTTTCAGGTTTGTGAGCAGTGGCAACTGGCGGCTTTCCTGATGGTTCAGTACCAGGAAAAAAATCCTGGCTGTTTCAAACATCAGTATCCATCTGAGCCAGTATGAAAAGGCGAACCGCGTTGGGGTAAAGGTTGACAAAAATTTAGCAGGTTTGTTCGGCAAAGCTATTAAATAACGATATCCTAAGCGCAAACATTCACAGATGTGACTGCTTAAAAGAAAAACTGCCAGGTTTTTTGTAGACCTGGCAGTTCGATGATTTAAGTGACCATTTGTTATGGTTGCGCAAAACTGTTCCTCGCGCCTCCGGCGGCAAAAATAGCCTGCATACGGGTTTTCTGTCCTGTTGTAAACATATACATACAGGCATCATCGGTATAGTCCATGTAGTTCATGGTCATTTCAACCGGTTTGCCGCTGCAGGTACTCAGGTGAGGGTATGTCGGGCAACCATAATTGGCTGTATTGTGCAGGGGAGTATCACCTACCTGGTCGTTACCGCAGGTTGCATCACCCCAGATATGGCGGAGGTTCAGCCAATGTCCTACCTCATGCGTGGCCGTCCTGCCTTTATTGAAAGGAGCGGCGGCGGTGCCGGTTGTTCCCATGGCATTATCATCGATCACCACACCATCGGTAGCCGAGCTGCCACCGGGGAATTGTGCATAACCAAGGATGCCATTGCTCAGATTACAAACCCACAGGTTGAGTTTGGTGGTTGGGCTGGTAGGGGCGATGCCTCCGCTGGCCTTTTTCATGGCATCATTGGTGCCCCAGCTCGATTTGGTGGTAGATTTACGGATCACCTGGTCTAACACGAACCTGATATTGATGTTCCCTGAACGGACACCCTGGAAAATGGTTGGTGTCAGGTTATAATCGCTGTTGGTGGCCGAATAATCTTTATTGAGTACATCGATCTGTGATGTGATCTGGGCCTGGCTGATATTCTGAGCATTGGTTTTGTACAATACATTCACCACTACCGGAATTTCAATGACACCATTCACCAACCGGTAAGCCGACGGGTTTTGTTCAAAACGTTTGGTGAAATCTTCGATGGCATTCATGCGGGCTGCCAGTCCGGGATCGGCTTTTAACTGAGCCTGCAATACTTCGTATGAGGCACACTGACGGCGGCCTGTTGAAGCAGCATTGTTGTCAGCCGACACTTCATCAACCGGGGCTGTTTTTGTACAGGCGGTCATTAAACTAACGGCAAAGGATAGTAGCAATAGTGTTTTTTTCATACAGGATGATGTTTTGTTGAAGGTTAGAAAAATTCCATAAAAGGTACATAGAAATTTCCGAATTGTCAACCTGGTGGTAAAATACCTGTGATCAAGATCCCCTTTTTTTTGCAGGATATCGAAGGAATAAGTACATGGCGGGGCCATCCAGCAATACCGGCGGCCATCTGTAAACCTGGTTTTCATAAAATATAAAGGGGCGGTTTTCCGGTAAGTGGAAGCCGCTCACCAGGTATTCACTTCCGCCGTTTTTTTTGCCTGTAGCCAGCTTCATTCCTTCCGGATCAAAAAAACGGGCATTGTTGGTGGAACTGGCATACATCATCGCAAAGCTCTTCGTGTTTGTTCCGGGGGCATAAAGACCAATCATCCTGTTCGGATAGGAACCCGGGGCGGCTGGCTCCTGCATGCGAAGGCCATTCATCAGTATGGATTTCTTGGCATGGTAAAACAACTGGTCGCCCGGGTAAATGATGTAGTCGATGTGGGTGGCCTGGTATTGGGAAAGGTACAACCTGTAGCGCCCCCTGGCGGGCAGCTTAAACTGAACAAGTCCGGATTGCTGACCCGTTCTGATGATCTCGGTTTTAATATAACTATAATCGTTTTTTTCCAGGCTGATGATCCCTGTTTTTTGCTGTTGACGGTCGGGCTGCATACTTTCTGAAACCTGGAAGCGGATCGTCAGATTTCCCGGGCCACGCGCGTAGAGCGACAGGGGATACATGAAATTAATAAACGCCGTTTCATCCATCGTGGCAATGCGAATACTGTCGGCGCCATATGCAACCAGTTTATCGAGCTCTTTATCCGACACCGGTGGCATGGGCGCGGATCTCGGCAGGTAGTGTTGCCGGTAGCGGGCGATCGTTTCTTCAGGTTCATCGGGGTTTGCTCGCCGGAACTGCTCAAACCGCGTGGATTGACGGTAATCCCATACGGCCTGGTCGGCTTCGGGCAGCATTTTTTTATACAGGTCGTTCAGCTGGGTATTGTGGAAGATGCGGGTGTCATATAACTGCCACGTGTATGCGAGGATATTTTTTACGGCCTCCTGTTTCAATACCGGGTTGCGCGTATATGATTCCAGCTTGTCGGGGTCGCCGAACAATTCGTAATACTGGCACAGGTAAGTGTTATACTGGCTGAACTCCCGGATCCTGTTCCTGCTGCTTTCACTGATACCGCCGGAAGAAACGGCCTCATCGAGATATTGGAAGGAACGCCCCAGTTCATCGGGATACATGACCGGGTGATCGTAATTTGTTTTCAGGTGGGTGCTGCTGAAGTACCATTCCTTGAGGAGTTTTTTCATGGGAGGTGCCGCCCGGCCGAAACTGGAGGTGCAGAATTCATCTAACACCGTATCAATATCCTGGTAGGGTTCGCAGAGATAGCGCAGGATGAAATATTGCTGAATGCCCGAAGCCAGTGCTGAAAATGAAGCTTCGTAGTGCAAACCTTCTACACGTAATTTTCTGAGAAATGTCAGGTATGCATGATAGTCATACAGGTTAAAGAAAGGTTGATCCCAGTTCCAAACACCGATATTCAGGTAATCATACTGGCTCACATGGCCGGCTTTTTTAACCCACCTGAGCATCAGGTCTGCCGCTGTGGTGACCTGCTGAAATGCAGAAGGCACAACCATTACATGTACATTGGGTTCGATCCTGATACCCGGCGTATCGGCCCGCTCCGTGTAGGCAAGTGTGCTGGCGCCGCCACTTTTACCCAATTGCCTGATCGCTTTTGCGGCCTGGTTGACCATGTAAAACGATTGGTCCGATACAGTCCTGAATTCTTTTTCGCAGGCAGGCGTATGGCAATAATTCAGCCCGTCGCCTGCATCCGCGGAGGTAAATGATTTGGCAGGCAGAAACCAGGGCCATTTGGCTGATTGCTCCCGGTGCCTGTTGGCCACCCATTCGGCAAACAATGAAACGCCGGCTGAATAAGTGGGATCCAGCTTTCCGTCTACCCTGAACTGCCTTTTGCCATTGACCGGGGCCAGGATCAGGGAGTCTTCTTCGATCCTTTTCCTGTTAGCGAGGTTGAAGCTCTCACCTGCGTGTCCGTCGATGACGATATAGGAACATCCCATCCGGTTTCTCTGGTGCCACAGGTGCCAGTCTTTTTCCATCTGTTTATCGGGGTCAAGCCCGCGGACCGCATAAGTTCCCCCACTCGCCAGGAACATCCGCATACGGAATGCCGGCTTGTATGCTTTTTTTAACATTTTTTTTGAATGTGGACCGGCCAATGCTGGGATGACCGACCATCTCTCACCCGGAAGGTAGAAACGGAAACCAAGGTCTTTGAGCCAGCTGTACAAAGCATACGAAAGGCCGGTTGCATATCTCGCCCTTATGATGGTCTTGTTTTTTCCATCGCTCTCCAACCTGCCCTCTTCGGGTTGGTATCCCTGCAGGCTGCTGTCGATTTCCAGGATGATGCCCGATTTCCTCCCCCTGGTTCCTGCCACCGGCTTATATTCCTTACCGGTAGCTTGTTTGAATAATCCCGCCAGGTCCTGTGCCAGTACATACGGGTCAAATTGACCATAATACTGGCCTTTCAGGGCCGAGGGCATTTCCAGCGACGTATAATAAACCGGTATGGTATCGGTGACGGCTAAGGCCCGGTATTGGATCATGAATAGTAATACTGGCAGCAGGCATTTCATATCCGAAACTAAGCAAAAAACCAGCGGTCTGGCAGGGCAAAAAAAATCCCCCTGCTCAAGGCAAAGGGATCCAGTTGGTATTGGTAAACCATGTCAGATCAAAACAAACCTCCCGCATGGCGGAAGCATGAAAAAGATAGCCAAGCAACGCTACCTCATATCAGACATCAACCGGCCATTAAACGCTGCTCCTGCCGGAAGAGCATCGGTCATATAAGCATGCCGATTCAGGTCATATGCCTTAAATTGCAGCAATTTCCTGCCTATGTACAGTATTTGCAAGAAGGAATTGAACCAGTTTTTCAGCAGCCTGACGGGTTATGTTGCCATCATACTCTTTCTGCTGATCAACGGAATTTTCCTGTTTGTGTTGAAAGACAGCAGCCTGTTTGAATCAGGCTATGCCAGCCTGGATAAATTCTTTGAACTCGCTCCCTGGGTGTTGCTGTTTCTTGTACCGGCCATCAGTATGCGTTCCTTGTCGGAAGAATACCGTGCCGGTACTTTTGAGATCCTGCAAACAAGGCCCCTCGGCCCCTGGCAGATCGTGGCAGGTAAATACCTGTCCATCCTGCTGATCATCCTGATCGTATTATTGCCCACATTGATCTATGTGCTGACCATACAGCAACTGAGTGCTACCGGTAACATTGATACGGGAGGTATTTCCGGCAGTTATATCGGGCTTTTTATGCTTGGCTCTGTGTTTGCCGCCATCAGCCTGTGTTGCAGCGGGTTCACCCAGAATGCCGTAGTGGCCTTCCTGGTCAGCGGTTTCAGTTGCCTCATCCTGTATTTTGGGTTCAGTGCGCTGAGCCGGCTGGAAGTATTCCGGGGTAAGGCAGATTATTACATTGAAATGCTCGGTATCGATTTTCATTATCATAGTATCAGCCGGGGGGTGTTGGATAGCCGCGATATCGTCTATTTCCTCTCCGTGATCCT